>Ga0310786_10004523_pt1 | contig 19370 bp, 13 predicted proteins | sample AusTroGonzalo_MG_FD_203881 | JGI IMG/M metagenome (GOLD analysis project Ga0310786, IMG submission 203881) | Bovine rumen microbial communities from tropical cattle in Woodstock, Queensland, Australia - Gonzalo_03 (v2) (version 2) | ecosystem: Host-associated > Mammals > Digestive system >... | reverse complement strand
GCAGATGGTGGCATTCGTCGTAGATCGCCAGCCCGAATTTGTTCCCGATCTGCGGCATGCGGAGCACGGCGGAGTCGTAGGTGCTGACTGTGATCTGCCGGACGTCGCTGCTGCCGCCGCCGAGCATACCAACCGGCACCTCGAAGGCGCGTTCGAGCTGGGATGCCCACTGGTGAAGCAGGTCAATCGTCGGGACCACGACCAGCGTGGACCGCCGGACCGCAGCGATCGCCAGAAACGCGAGGAACGTCTTGCCGGAACCTGTCGGCATGGCCACGATGCCGCGGCATTTCGCGGCGAGCCAGGCGGACAGCGCGGCGCTCTGATGCGGCATCGGCTGGAATTTCGTGCGAAGCGGCGCGCCGAACACGGTATAATCACGTGCACGGTCGTCGGGCTGGATCCCGCCCGCATACAGCCGCCGCATGATTGCCTCGTAACGACAGGCCTCCGCGCGCCATGCGCCGATGCGCGGATCGTCGGTCACGAGGTCGGAGACGAGCGCAATGGCCTCGGGAGAGCCCTCCAGCACGACCGTACCTTCGTCGAACCGCAGGAGACAGCCGTTATCCTTCATGGCACAGCCTCCATTTGAGCTGAAACCGAAGGATTCGCAGATAAAAGGAGAGGACCGCATACGGCGTTCCGCACGTCCGTCGCCGGATGTCTGAACACAGCCATGAAGCGGTCCTTTCCTTCGAAAAAGCGGATGAGGATTTGGGGATTACCCGATGACCACCCGCTTGAGATTCTTCTTGCCAGCCTTCAGGATCAGGGCGCCGTCGGTGAAATCGGCGGCCGTGACCATGCGGTCGATCGCGGCGATGCGCTCGTCGCCGCAGTAGGCTCCGCCGCCCTGGATCAGGCGGCGCGCTTCGCTGTTCGTCTTGCAGAGGCCCGCCTGAACGAGGAGAGTGATGATGTTGATGCCCTCGGCGGGGAGTTCGAGGTTGAACGTCGGGAGGTCGGCGGCGGCGACGCGGCGGACGGCGGCGAGGTCGATCTTCGCGATCTCGCTGGTGGTCGGGATCGCGCCCGCTTCGTCGGCGAATCCGAACTTGGTGCCGGCGGCGCAGAAGACCTTTTCGGCCTCGGCCTTGCCGTGCGCGAGCGCGGTGGCCTCGTAAGCGAGGATCTCTTTGGCGCGGTTGATGTTGCCGCCGGGGGCGCAGAGACGCTTAATCTCGTCGACCGGGAGCGCGGTGAACCCGAGCATGAGCTTCTCGACCTGCGAATCGTCGGTGTTGCGCCAGAACTGGTAGTAGTCGAACGTGCTGTAGCGCTCGGCGTCGAGCCAGACGGCGTGGCCATTGGACTTGCCGAACTTGTTGCCGTCCTTGTCCATGAGGAGCGGCATGGTGAGGCCGTAGACGGAGTTCTGTTCGAGTCGGCGGACCAGTTCGGTGCCGCACGTGATGTTGCCCCACTGGTCCTGACCGCCGAGCTGGAGGCGGCAGCCGTGCGTGCGGTAGAGGTGCAGGAAGTCGTAGCCCTGCAGGATCATGTAGTTGAACTCGAGGAACGAAACACCGACCTCGGAATTGAGGCGCATCTGCACGGATTCTGCCTGAAGCATGCGGTTCACGCTGAACTTGGAGCCGATGTCGCGCAGGAAGTCGAGGTACAGCATGCCGGCGAACCAGTCGGCGTTGTTCGTGAAGATCGCGTTGTCCACGGAGATGAACCGCTGGAGCTGGGATTTCAGGCACTCCACGTTGTGCGCCACTTCCTCCTTCGAGAGAATCGGACGCGCCGTGGACTTGCCGGACGGGTCGCCGACGAGCGCGGTCGCGCCGCCGACGAGCACGATCGGGGTGTGGCCGCATTTCTGCATGATTCGCATCGCCATGACGGGGAGCAGGTGTCCCACATGGAGGCTGCTGCCGGTCGGGTCGAATCCGACGTAGAAACGGACTTTTTCTTTGCCAAGAAGCTCGCGCACCTCGTCTTCGGCCGTGCACTGGTAAATAAAGCCGCGTTCCCGCAGCACATCGAAAGCGTTCTGTTCCATAGCTGTTCCTTTCAGAAAAATGGGTATAATTTATTAATATAACACGGAAAGTGTCTTTATGCAATCCGATTCCGGCGTTTTCCGGACATTATCGACGTTATTGACATTAATCCGGGAGGATCACCGGACGGCCCGCGCAATCGAACCGTCGGAACGGACAGCCGTAAACGGGCTCCAGCGTCTCCGGGGTCAGGACATCGGCAGGATCCCCGACGGTGGAGATGCGGCCTTCGTGCAGGAGCATCACGTACCCGGCGCAGTCGAGCGCGAGCTGGAGGTCGTGCGTGACGACCAGGATGCCGACCTCGGGCGCGAGGCGGTGGAGCAGCGAGACGATCTTCCGCGTGACGGCGGGGTCGGCGGCGGAAGTCGGTTCGTCGAGCAGAAGCAGCCCCGGCGACCGTACCAGCGCCGCGGCCGTGAAGACACGCTGGCGTTCGCCGCCGGACAGCGTACCGCACGGGCGGGCGGCCAACGAGGTCAGGCCAAGCAGTTCGAGCGTCTGATCGAGGCGCTCGGACTGTTCCGGCGACAGCGCGCCGGAAAGACGCGACACACCGGTCAGGCCCATCGCGACAGTCTCCCGGACCGTGTAGTCAGTCAGCGGCGCGGCGACATGCTGCTGGACGACCGCCAGACGGCGCACGCGTTCCGCGGGGGACCATTCGGCGACCGGGCGCCCGTCGAGCGTAACGGAGCCGGAATCGGGCTTCAGGTAGCCGGAGAGCAGCCGCACGAGCGTCGACTTGCCGGAGCCGTTGCGTCCGAGCAGTGCGGAAATCCGGCCCGGCTCGATTTCGAGGGAAACGCCGTTCAGGAGCGGTTCGCGTGCCCCCGGATGCGTATAAACAAGTTGTTCCGCGGTCAACTTCATGATCCGGCGCGGCTCCTGTTCAAAAGCCACAGGAAGACCGGGCAGCCGATCGCCGCCGTGACCATGCCGACCGGGAGCTCGCGGACCGGCGAGACCACGCGGCCAAGGATGTCCGCCAGCATCAGGAACGCCGCTCCGGCGAGCGCGGCAGGGATCAGGATCTTCCGGTGGGAGCCGCCGTGCAGACGGCGCACGATGTGCGGCACCACAAGCCCGCAGAACCCGATGATTCCGGCCATGGAGACCGTGACCGCCGCCAGAAGAGAGGCAAGCGCGAGCAGGACGACCGTCATTACGCGGGCGTTCACGCCGTGATTCCAGGCGTACTCCGGACCGAACGTAAGCAGGTCGACGTCGTTCGCGCGCATGAGAAGGAAAGCCGTGGCGGCGCAGAGCAGGACGGCGGCAGGCGCGAGCTGGCGCACGGGGTCCACGTTCTGCACGCTTCCGAGCATCCACCAGATCACGCCCGCCATGTCATGCGAATGGGAAAACGTGATCAGCACCATGAGCGCGCTCGATGCAAGCGTACCGATCATCACGCCGCCGAGCAGGAGTTCCTCCGCCGTGCGCCTGCGGACCGCAGCGAAGACCAGCAGGTTCGCCGTCACTGCGCCCAGCAGGGCGAAGAGTGGCACGGACATGAAGCCCCACGCGCTGAACCCGAGGACGATCGCGCCGGCCGCGCCGAGGCCGGCACCGCCGGAAACCCCCAGCAGAAATGGTTCCGCCAGGGAATTGCGCAGCACGGCCTGGAACACCAGCCCGGAAACGGCAAGCGACGCCCCCACGACGGCGGCCGCGGCGGTTCGGACGATGCGGAGCTCCACGATGGGGTTCAGCGCGCCGTCCTGCACGAATTCGGACAGCGGGATGCGGGAGGCGCCGAACAGAACGCCGCACACGGCGGCGGCCAGCGCGGCGAAGAGATAGAGCAGGATGATGCGCGCGGTCTTCATGGCACGGCAGCCTCGGCGGATTCTTTGGTTGAAAACAGCGTTTCGAGGTCGGATTTCAGGTCCGCGATGCCGTCAAAGATGCGCGGCCCGGGGCGCAGCAGTGCGGAGTCGTCGCGCGGGATCAGCACACGCCCCTCGCGGATCGCACGGATGCCGCTCCACGACGGATTCGATTTCCAGTCCTTGCCGTGCGCGAACCAGACGATCACGTCCGGGTCCTCCTTCAGCACGAATTCGAGCGAGATGGACGGGTAGCCCTTCTCCGTCTTCACGATATTTTCCAGCCCGGCGAGACGCCCGACGGCATCCGGGAGGGAATCCGCGCCCGCGGTGAGGAGCGGACTATCCCAGATCACATAGAGTGCGCGAAGAGGCTTCTTTCCGGCATTCTTGAGTACGGCTTCGAATCCCGCGATGCGGGCAGCGGCGCGGGCAAGCTCGGACTCCGCCTCGCGCGGACATTCCAGCAGACGCCCCATGAGGGCGACCCATTCGCGGTAGTCGTCGAATCCATCGCACGGGTGCAGCTCGACGGCGATCCCGGCCTGACGCAGCGCATCGGCGTCCTTCGGGTTCACGAACTCGTTGGAAACGACCAGCGCGGGCTTCATGGCGAGGATGCGTTCGAGTTCGGGCTCGGCGAAATCGCCCGCGGTCGGAAGCGACTTCACGCTCTCAGGCCAGTCACATGCCGTGCTCCGGGCGACCAGACGGTCTTCGCGCCCCAGATGGCAGATCAGTTCGGTCAGCGCGGGCGAGAGCGAGACGACACCGCCGGGCGCGGTCTTCTGTTCATCCGAGCAGGCCGCCAGAAGGAGGACGGTCAAAAGGAAGAGGAAACTGAACAAGCGGCGCATGACTGACCCTCCAGCGCTCAAAAAAAAGTTACTTCTTCATCACGGCGATTGCCGTCTGGACATTGCCGAACGGCGCGCTCACGTGGATGCCGCGGACGGCGGACCGGATGGCGTCGACGGCCTCGCGGGCGATGGCGATGCCCTCCAGCCGCTGCGCCTCGCGCGTTTCGGGCTGCGCCATGCGCTTCATCACGGAGTCGGGGACGACCACGCCGGGCACCTCGTTCTTCATGAATTCGGCGTTGCGGAGGCTGGCGAGCGGCCAAATGCCGGCGATCACGGGAACGGAACCATCGGCGAGCTCGGGGACGGATTCGATGAAGCGGAGAAGCGGGGCGGTGTCGAAAACCGGCTGTGTTACGATCGCCTCGGCTCCGGCGTCGATCTTCTCGCGGGTGCGGCGGAGTTCGCGAACCATGTCGATGGCGTTCGGGTCCGCACCGACGAGGCAGAATGCCGCGGTACGTTCGCCGATGGACTTGCCGCCGAAATCGACGCCGCGGTTCAGCGCGGCCTGCACCTTCACGGCGGCGATGGAATCGAGGTCGAACACGCCGGACGCGAACGGGTAGTCGCCGAGCTTCGGCGGGTCACCGGTGATGAACAGGATGTTATGGATACCCATGGCGGCGCAGCCGAGCAGGTCGGCCTGGATGCCGATCACGTTCTTGTCGCGGCAGCAGCAGTGCAGGACGGTCTCGATGCCGACCTCCTGCTGGATCTTGATGGCGGTCACGATGGTCGAGATGCGGGAGCTTGCGCGCGGGCCGTCCGGGATATTGATGACGTCGAACCCGGCCTCGGCGCAGAGTTTCGCCTTCGCGATGGTCGTGTCGAGCAGGTAGCCCTGCGGCGGGACGATCTCGACCGCGTTCACCCATTTGCCGGAGGCGAGCTTCACAGCAAAGGAGCTTTTTTCGGCGGTCGGGACGGGATCCTGAAGCGGGACGGACGGCGCGGACGGCGCGATCTCGACCGCATGGGCGTGCTTCGCCAGCGGGCTCACGCTGCGCGCCATGTCGGCGATGTGTTCGGGCGAGGTGCCGCAGCAGCCGCCGATGCCGCGCACGCCGAGCTGGGCGTAGCGCATGGCGTAGGTGGTGAAATACTCCGGACTGCACATGTAGAGCATGCGATTGTCCACGCTGCGCGGATTACCCGCGTTCGGCTGGGCGATCACAGGGAATTTTCCGTCCACCAGCGGCAGGACGATTTCGAGCGCGTGGAGCATCGCGCCGGGGCCGCTGCAGCAGTTCAGGCCGAGCGCAACGGGCTGGAACGGGGACGCGGCGATGCGCTCCAGAATGACGGAGAACGGATCACATTTTGCCGTCCGTGCATTTTCGTCCAGCGCGAAACTGAGCACGAACGGCACGCCCTTCGCGGACGCGGCGGACTTCAGCGCAAGGTCGAGGTCGGCGAGGCCGGCAAGCGTCTCGAACATCAGGAAGTCGGGCGCGGCCCCGGCGAGCACGGAGACCTGCTCGGAAAGGATTTCGAGCGGATCAAGGAAGGAGGGGAGTTCGCCGAGCGGGCCGACGGACGCGGCGACCATGGCGTCGTCGCCCGCCACCTCGCGCGCGAGCTTGACCGCGACCTCGTTGATCGCGGCGGTCTGTTCGGCAAGGCCGAATTTCATGAGCTTGGCGCGGTTTGCGCCGTAGGAATTGGTCGTGAGGACTTCGGCTCCGGCGTCGAGGTACGCCGTGTGGATGGCGCGGATCACGTCCGGCCGGGCGAGGCAGAGGTTTTCGAACGAGATGTTGACGAAGAAATTCCGCCGGTATATTTCGGTGCCCATCGCGCCGTCAAAGATCACGATGCGGTCTTGCAGGGCCTGTTGAAGAGTCTGTGACATGGGGTGTTTCCGCTGGATTGAGGCGGGAAAGCGCAGGGGCGCAGGCCGCCGTATAGGTTCAGTTAGAATAAAAAGTCAATGAAATAATATGACGTCTCTTTTCCATTTTTCAAGTCATTTGGCAGGGAAAATTGACTGCGACAGCAGGACTTTCATACGTTCGGCGGGGAATCCGCGGGCAGCGGCGAGCGCGGCGATCTGGTCGTCTCCGATCGGGCCGAGTGCACGGTAGTCCGCATGCGGATCCGGGATCACGAACGCGCAGGTCGAGGAGGACGGCGACATCATGAAGTTCGAGGTGAGTTTCACAAAATCCTCCTGAATGTCGAGCAGATGGAAGATCTCGCGTTTGAGGCTGTGGTCGGGCAGGACCGGATAGCCGGGCGCGGGCGCGATGCCGGACGGCGGATCGGACTCTTTCCGCCAGCCCCAGAAATAGGTGGACATCCTTTCGAAAAGGGCCGATGCGGCGGCGTCCGCCAGGAAGTTCGCGAGCGTGCGGTCGAGCAGGGAAACGTAGTCGTCGCCGGGCGTCTCCGGTACGGTCGCGGACACCACGAACATGCCGAGCCAGTCGCCGATGAAATCCGCGAGGGAACGGCAGTCGCCGGTCTGGGCGCGCGGGAAGGTGATGACCGCGAAGTCTCCGGCGCCGTCTTCGCGCAGCGTCGCGTGGCGACGGGCGGACACTTTGAACGTATTGCAGTCCAGCCGTTCCGCCGGGAAGATGCCTCCCCGGGACGAGATGGTGAATTTTGCTTCGGCGAGGCGCTTTTTCGCGTCGTCGATGAGGTTTCCGGCGGCCTCGGACGGGGTTTTCCAGGCACGGGCGAACGCGTCCCAGTCGAGCTTGCCGGCGAGTTCGGATGCGGAAAAATCTTTCCCGAAGTTGCTGCCCAGTCCGTCATCAGGATTATCCTGCACGACCCGCGGGACGGGGCAGAACGGAGTTTCACGGGATGCTTTCGCGCAGGCGTCCACGTAGGGGATGAGCTCGGGAACGGCGCGTTTCACGGCTTTTCCGGTCAGCTCGTCATAAGTACGCTGCAGGGATTCGAGGTAGGGACCGCGTTTCTCCGGGTTCATGATCGTGTTCACCACGACCGCGGAATCCGAGGCGTCCGTGGTGTGGATGACCGGGCCGGAATAGAGCGGCTGGAGCTTCAGCGCGGTATGCAGGGCCGAGGTAGCGGCTCCGCCGACCAGGATCGGGGTCTTCAGGCCGCGGCGCTCGAATTCGGCTACGGTGCGCGCCATTTCGTCGAGCGAGGGCGTAATGAGTCCGCTGAGGCCGACGAAATCGGCGTGCTCACGCTCGGCGGCGTCGGCGATCTCCTTCGCGGGGATCATCACGCCGAGGTCGTGGATCGTGCAGTTGTTGCATTGGAGCACGACCGACACGATGTTCTTGCCGATGTCGTGGACATCGCCCTTCACCGTGGCGAATACGCCGACGGGGCCGGACGAGGCGGACGAGGAGTCCTTCGCGGCTTCGATCACGGGCATCAGCACGGCGACCGCGCGCTTCATCACGCGGGCGGTCTTCACGACCTGCGGCAGGAACATCTTGCCCGCGCCGAACAGCTCGCCGGTCTTCCGCATGCCGTCCATGAGCGGCCCCTCGACGATCGCCATCGGGTCCGGATACGCCTCAAGCGCCTCCGCCATGTCAGCGTCAACGAACGAATCATCCCCTCGCACGAGGGAGGCGGCGATGCGTTCCGCGAGCGGGAGCGAACGCCATTCCGGAGCGGTCTCCGCTTCGTTTTTCGAGGCAGCTCCCGCGGCGTTCTTCATGGACGCGGCGAGTTCGAGGAGGCGTTCCCCCGCGCCGGGCGAAGTATTGAGTACGACGGCCTCGACGGCTTCCCGCAAATCGGCGGGCAGCATATCGTAGTTGCCGAGCTGGGCGGCGTTCACGATGCCCATGGTCAGGCCGGCGTCAATGGCGTGCTTCAGGAAGACGGTATGGATCGCGCCGCGGATGAGGTCGTTTCCGCGGAACGAGAACGAGACGTTGCTGATGCCGCCGCTGATGCCGCAGAGAGGGAAGCGCCGGTGGAGCTCGGCCACGGACCGGATGAAGTCGGCGGCGTAGTCGTCGTGTCCGGCAATCCCGGTCGCCACGGCAAACACGTTCGGATCGAGCACGATGTCCTCCTCGGCGAATCCGGCCTGCTCGGTCAGGAGCTTCACCGAGCGGGAAAGCGTTTCGATGCGACGTTCGTAACGGTCCGCCTGGCCCTTCTCGTCGAACGCCATCACGAGGACGGCCGCGCCGAGGCGGCGAAGCTCGCGGGCCTTCGCAAGGAACGGCTCTTCGCCTTCCTTGAGGGAGATCGAGTTCACGATGGAGCGCCCCTGCACGCAGCGGAGCGCGGTGCGGACGACCTCCCAGTTCGAGGAGTCGATCATGAACGGGACGGCGGCAATGTCTGGTTCGCCCGCGGCGTACAGCAGGAAGCGCTTCATGGCGGCGGGCGCGTCGAGCAGGGCGTCGTCCATATTGATGTCTATGATGGCCGCGCCGTTTTCGATCTGGTGGCGCGCGATCGCCATGGCGCCGGGCATGTCGTCGGCTTTGACGATGTTCAGGAACTTGCGGGACCCGGCCACGTTGGTGCGCTCGCCGATGTTGATGAAGTTTTTGTCGCAGGAGGCGGTGAAAGCGTTGAGGCCGGAGAGGCGCAGCAGGCGTGGTCGGGGAGACGGCACACGCGGCTTCACGCCGTCGAGCACTTTCGCGATGGCGGCGATGTGAGCAGGCGTCGTGCCGCAGCAGCCGCCTGCGATGTTAAGATGTCCGGCGTCGGCAAGCGAACGGATCACGGCGGCCATCTGTTCGGGCGTCTGCGTGTACTTGCCCTCGACGTCGGGCAGTCCGGCGTTCGGGTGGGCGCTGACCAGGAACGGCGAGTTCGCAGACATTTCCTCGATGTGGGGACGCAGCTCCTCCGCGCCGAGCGCGCAGTTGAAGCCGACAGAGAAGAGGCAGCGGGCATGGGAGACGGAAATCAGGAACGCCTCGGCGCACTGGCCGGAAAGCAGGCGTCCGCTGGCGTCGCTGAGCGTGGCGGAGACCATGACGGGGACGTCGCGTCCGCGGGAAGCCATGGCGTCCTCGGCGGCGAAGAGCGCGGCCTTGCAGTTCAGCGTATCGAATACGGTCTCGATCAGGATGAGGTCCGCGCCCGCGTCCAGCATGGCCTCCATAGCAGTCTGGTAAGTGGCGGCGAGCTCGTCGAACGTGACATTGCGGGCGGCGGGGTCCTCCACGTCGGACGACATGCCGGCGGTGCGTCCGGTAGGGCCGACGCTCCCGGCGACAAGGCGCGGCTTCGATGGATCGCGGGCGGTAAACTCGTCGGCGGCTTCACGGGCGTTTCGCGTCCCGGCGAACGCCAGATCGTAAACGCGGTCCTGCAGGCCGTAGTCGAGCTGGGAGAAATAATTCGAATTAAACGTGTTCGTCTCGATGATGTCCGCTCCAGCCTCAAGATAGGCGCGGTGCACGGATTTCACCAGGTCGGGACGCGTGATGTTCAGCACATCGTTGTCGCCGGCCAGCGGGACCGGGTGCGACGCGAACTCGCCGCCGTTGAAATCCGCCGCGGTCGGGTGTCCGGCCTGAAGCATCGTGCCCATAGCGCCGTCCAGGATAAGTATTTTTTCGGCGGCAAGAGATCGGATTTCCTGTATGGTGAGCATCATGAGCCTCCGTTGGGTTCAAAGATATAACACTGAAACGGCACCTTGCGGGACGGGGTTCGGGAACGGGACACCGCCCGCGGGAAAAAGAATCGCCGGAAGCTCCGCAAAAGCCTCCGGCGGCAGGAAACAGGGTCCAGTATGCGGGAAGCGCGACTCAAACTCACTCTTTCGACTCGATTGAGATCTCGTCGGGATCCGCGGGCGCGTTTTTGTCAAGCGGCTCCTGACTGACGACGGAGACGCCGTTTTTGTCCACGGAACGGATATCGGAAGTCTTCGCGTTGGCATCTGTAAGGGGAACAGCTTTCTGGCCGACCAACTGATCGTTGAGCTCGCGGGCAACGTCCTGACGTTTGCGCTGGGTGGCTTCCTGTTCGATCGCGGACTCTTCGGGATCCGGGAGCGGCTGGAGATTGATCACGATATTGCTCTCGGTGAACCGCCAGGCGCCGTTGGAGAGGAGTCCCGCGGCGGGCAGGATGAAGATGCCGCCGATCGCATCAATGAGCCCCGTTTTGCTGAGCTGGCTGTCCGCAGCATAGTAAGCAGTGCGGTAGCCGGGCTTGTAGGCCGTGATGAGAAGCGCATCCCTGGTCGGCACTTCGATGAACATAGGCGAAAGCATGTGATACTCCGAACCGTTTGCAATGATCGAGGCATCGGTCGGCGTAACCGTTACGGAGATGATCTGTTCCCCGCGTGCCAGGAAGGAACAGCCGGAGGTAAAAACGAGGAAGAACGCGGCGAAGAGAGCAAGAAGCGTGTATTTCATGGATGAAATCCTTTCACGAAGAAGATAATGCAAAAAACCGTTTAAAATATAGCTTATAGCAGAAAAGAATGCAAGCCGGAAAGGCCTGTTTTCTGAAAAAAAATGCCATTCCTGGAGAAATGCATCCGTTTCACCGTTCAAAAAAAAGCCTTTTTTATGTTTTTCGAACAAACGAGCTTGAAAAATCCCGCGAGAGTATTACATTATGAAAAAACGAACGATCTACTCCGAATACGCAACCACGCATCATCCTGATCCAATATGAGCACAGAACAAATCACGAGAACGAAATTCGCCGTCGGGCATTTCCTGACGGAAAACCCGGACGATCCGGCTTCCTTCCGCGTACTGGCTGAACGTTTCGCGGACAGGCTTCGCGAGGTCTATTTCCCCTGGCCCGGCCTTTCCAACGCCCGCGCAAAAGTCTACGACAAGCCGGACGACGAGGCGCGCATCGTGGCCGATCTCAAATACTGCCGTGACCACGGGATGAAGCTGGATATCCTGGCAAACGCGACATGCTATGGAGAAAAGGCGTTCACTAAGGAACAGCGGCTTCAGATCATCGGCATCATCAAACACCTGGATGAGCTGGGGCTATACCCCGAGATCGTCACGACCACATCCCCCTTCATCGCAAGGGTCTTCAAAATCAATTTCCCGGATATTGAGGTCCGGGCTTCCGTGAACATGCGCCTGCGCAACACGCTTGCGCTCGAATACCTCGCGCCGCTCTACGATTCCTACTATATCTGCCGCGACGTCCAGCGCGACCTGCCCACATTCCATATGATGGCCGACTGGTGCAAAAACCACGGCAAGAAACTCTGTATGCTGGCAAACAGCGGATGCGTGCGGAATTGCCCCTGGCAGGTCTTCCACGAAACATTGCTGTCCCACAATTTTGTCAACACTTTCGCTGAAATGGAAGCACAAAACACGGAACTGGTGTGCAACCATATTTTCTGTCAGAAGAAACATTTTTCGGATTTCCTGCGCTGCTCCTGGATCCGTCCCGAGGACATCCATGTATTCGAGCCTGAGCTGGAGACGATCAAGCTCTCGACCCGTGAAGCGAAATACCCCCTCGAAATCGCGGAGGCATATGTGAACGGCTCCTACGACGGCAATCTGCTGCGCCTGATGGACCCGTACCACGGATTCGCATTCCGGCCGAACCGACTCGACAACAAATCGTTCCCCGCCGACTGGATCACCAGCGGCATCGCAGGGAAATGTGCAGAAAACTGCACGCACTGCGGGAGATGCGAACAGCTTCTGGCCCAGCTTGTAAAATACGATGTCAACCACAAAACCCGCGCGGAAGGCATTTCCCTGTCGAACAATTTCTATCTCATCGCTCCCAAAAAGAAAAACAATACCAGTCTCCATTACATCAATAGTGGGGAAAAGCGATCATGAATTGGCCCACCTACCAGTTGAAGGCCAATCCGCTTCTGTCACGGGAATTCACACGTGTTCAGCCGATAACGGATCTGAAGAAAGCCGGGCGCAAGTTCGCGTTCGGCTACTTTTTCGGGAAACGAAACGGCGTTTCGTTCCGTGACCTCGCGGAGCAGTACGCTCCGTTCCTGAAGGAAGTCTCTTTTTCCTGGCCGGGCCTGCTTTCCTCATGCGAGCCGAAGGAAGATGCCGTTCAGCACCGCGGAGAGCTCGTCGACGACTTGAAATTCTGCCGGGCGAAAGGACTCGCCCTTGATCTGCTCGTCAATGCGGCCTGCTATGGAGATACGTCATTCAAGCCTGCGCAGAGGGAGGGCTATTTCAATCATCTGAAGGAGCTTTCCTCGCTCGGGATCATGCCGGAGATCGTCACGACCACATCCCCCTATATCGCGACCATCTCGAAAAAATACGACTCCGCCATTGACCGCCGGGCATCCGTAAACATGCGGGTAAAATCGACCCTCGCGATGGAATACGTCGCCGAAACGTTCGATTCTTTCTATCTCTGCCGCGACCTCCAGCGCGACCTGCCGACCGTGAAAACGTTCGCCGACTGGACAAAAAAGAACGGCAAGAACATGTGCATACTGGTAAACAGCGGGTGTTTGCGCGACTGTCCGTGGCAGACCTTCCACGGCACTCTGCTCGCCCATGATTTCCAGCACGCCCAAGCGGAGTCGGAGAAACTCAAAATGCCGACGACGATGTGTGCCGGAAGGCTTCAGGACGGGCAATACGAGGAAATCCTGCGCGCATCCTGGATCCGACCCGAAGACCTGAACCGGTATGAATCATTTTTTTCCGTCCTGAAGCTCTCCACGCGCAAAGCGGACCGCCCCGATCTGATCCTGAATGCTTACACGTCGGGCTCTTTCGACGGCGACCTGCTCCTGCTTCTGGATCCCGACTTTTCCGGTTACATTCGCCCGAACATCTTCGACAACAAGGCGTTCCCGAAGGAATGGAGCCGGGGTGAAATCGCCGGACGATGTGCAAACAACTGCACCCACTGCGGAAAATGCACCGATGTCCTGAAACGCGTTCTCAAGCGGGATCAGGCTTTCGCGAACGCGAGTGTCAGACCGTGATTCCCGCGTCACAGCTGCCCCCGGACCGATGGAAGGACCTTTCAAATATCAGGAAACGGAAGCGACCAGGTTTTTCGGAGTTTTCCGCTTGACAAATCCCGGAGCGGAATTACATTAAGGAAATACTTCTTTTTTTCACAGCGACCACCCCAAACAGCGTCTTTCGCGGACATTCCACATAAAATGAGTTCAGATCACAGTCAAAGGACCAAATTCGCCATCGGCCACTTCCTGACGAAAACGCCGGACGATCCAAAGTCTTTCCAGGAGCTCGCCAAACGCTATGCCCCCAGACTTCGCGAGGTTTATTTTGCCTGGCCTGGACTCCTGAATGGACGTGCGCATCTCCAAAAACTGGAGAACGAGGAGGAACGCATCATCGCCGACCTGAAGTATTGCCGCGAACACGGGATGAAACTGGATTTGCTGGCAAATGCCGCGTGCTATGGAGAAAAATCGTTCACGGAAGAACAGCGGCTGCAACTCACAGGCATCATCGAACGTCTCGCATCGGAGGGACTTTATCCGGAAATCGTGACCACCACTTCGCCCTATATTGCGAAGGTCTTCAAAGTCTGTTTCCCCGACATCGAAGTCCGGGCATCTGTCAACATGGAGGTTCAGAGCACCATCGCGCTCGAATACCTCTCGACGCTGTTCGACTCATTCTATATCGGCCGCAATGTCCAGCGCGACTTGCCGACGTTCCGCATGATGGCGGACTGGTGCAGGAAGCACGGCAAAAAACTCTGCATGCTGGTAAACAGCGGTTGCATGCGGAACTGCCCCTGGCATATCTTCCATGACACGATCCAGTCCCATGACTTCGCCGGCATCTTCCCGGAAATATATGCCCAGAGGCTTGATCTCGTTTGTCATTCCGTTTTCAGGAACAAGCGCTTCGTCGAGTTCCTGCGCTGCTCCTGGATACGCCCGGAGGACGTCCATGTCTTCGAACCGGAGCTTGAGACGGTCAAGCTGTCCACTCGCAAGGTGAATTATCCCTTCGAGATCGTGGAGGCTTATTTGAACGGGTCCTACGACGGCGATCTGCTCCGTCTGATCGATCCATATCACGGGTTCTTCTTCCGTCCGAACCGGATCGACAACAAATCGTTCCCCGCTGACTGGGTCACCAGCGGCATCGCCGGCATTTGCGCGACCAACTGTACCCACTGCGGCAAATGCGAGCAGGTTCTGGAGCAGGTATTGAAGTATGATGTCAACCACGAAATGCGCGCCTCCACCCTTTCCTTCGCCCAGAACAGCTTTCTGCTGGCACCGAAAAAGAAGGTCTCCGCACAAGTAAAAATAAACCCGGGCTTCCAATGACCATCGACGGAAGACATACGCTACGAAACGCCATACCACTGAAACAATAAGGTTTTGATCTATGAACTGGCAATCCTATCAGCTAACACACAAACCAGTCCGGATTCCGACAAAGAGCGAGATCGCCGCCCATAAAAAATTCGCGTTCGGATTCTTCTTCGAAAAGCGGAACGGTTTCACATTCCGCGACCTCGTCGAACAATATGCGCCGTTCCTCCAGGAAGTCTATTTCCCCTGGCCTGGACTGCTCTCCGCACGAGAGATCGAAGGCGACCCGACAGCACTCCGGAAACAGATCATCGACGACATGCGGTTCTGCCGCTCGAAAGGCCTGAAACTGGATTTGCTGATCAACGCGACCTGCTACGGGGATAAAGCCGTTACGGAAGCGCAGCGGCTGGATTACTTCGCGAATCTGGCGGAAATGGACAAGGCCGGCATCCTGCCGGAGATCGTCACAACCACGTCCCCGTACATTGCGAACATCACGAAGAAGTTCAACGCATCCATTGACCGCCGGGCATCCGTAAACATGCGGTTGAACTCCACGATCGCCATGGAGTATGTGGCGGAGTCTTTTGATTCGTTCTACATCTGCCGCGACGTTCAGCGCGACCTGTCCACGGTAAAGATGTTCGACGAATGGGGCAAAAAGAACAACAAGACGATCTGCATGCTGGTAAACAGCGGCTGTTTGCGCTACTGTCCCTGGCAGACATTCCATGAAACTCTGCTCGCACACAATTTCAAACACATTCTGGGGGAATTGAAAGCCCTCAACATGCCTCCGACCTTATGTGTCGGGATCATCAAGTCCAAGCAGTTCGAAGAGGTTCTCCGCGCATCCTGGATCCGCCCGGAAGACCTCCACCAGTACAAACCGTATGTTTCCGTTTTTAAGATTTCCACGCGCGAAGCTGACCGTCCCGATCTGATCCTGAAGGCTTATACCTCCGAATCCTTCAACGGCGATTTGCTCCGGATCCTGGATCCCGGATTCTCCTTCTTCGTCCGCCCGTTCATTTTCGACAACACGGCATTCCCGAAGGAATGGAGCGAAGGGAAGATCGCCGGACTCTGCGCAAGCAACTGCACGCATTGCGGAAAATGCGCCGATGTCCTGAAACGCATCTTCAAGCGCGACCCCAGTTTGCCGGACATTTCCCAATACTCCGTGCCAAAGCCGAAACCGATCATCATACCGGGCTGACCGCCTCTCCCTGTTCAATTCCCGTATAAGGACTGCCCTCATGAGCGAACAATCTCAGCATGTCAAAAAGAAATTCGCAGTCGGCCATTTCTTCCACAACGACAAATGCCAGTTTCAGGATTTGGCCGGGCGCTATCTCGATTTCATCCAGGAAGTCTTTTTCTCCTGGCCGGAACTGAAAAATGCCCGGAAAATGACCGGGGACCCGGAAGCTCTGAAAGACCTGATCGCCGCCGACATGCGCTGGGCGCGTTCCAAAGGTCTCTCCCTGGACCTGCTCATCAATGCCATGTGCTACGGCGACGAGGCATTCACGCCGGAACAGCACGCCCGCGTGATCGGGGCGCTGGCCGACATGGACCGCAGGGGCATCCTGCCGGAGACCGTCACCGTCATCTCGCCATACCTGGCGCAGATCATCAAGCGGCAGTTCCCGAAGATCGACATCCGGGCGTCCGTGAACGCCCGCGTGGACAGCATCATCTCCATGGAATACATGGCGCCGATGTTCGATTCCTACTACATCAGCCGCGACCTCCAGCGCGACCTGCCCACACTCCGTGCGTTCCGCAAATGGACCCGCGAACACGGCAAGAAGCTGTGCATGCTCGTGAACGGAAGCTGCCTGCGGAACTGTCCGTTCCATTTCTTCCACGAGACGCTCAATTCGCATGGTCTGGACCGGACCGTGGCGGAAACGAAACGTACCGGCATTCAGCCGTCGCGCTGCATCAACATGTACATGAAGAAGCAGTACGAGGAAATCCTGCGTTCCTCCTGGATCCGCCCGGAAGATCTGCATTTCTACGAAGACGAGGTCGATGTCATCAAACTCTCGACCCGCACGGTCCCTGATCCGGAGCGTATCGTCCGCGCCTACTGCGAACGCAGCTACGATGGCAATCTGCTGCGGTTGCTCGACCCGGTCTACACGTTCTTCTTCCGTCCATATACCCTTGACAACAAACGGTTCCCGGCGGATTGGGCGGAAAGCGGCATCGGCGGCAAGTGCGCCACCAGCTGCACGCACTGCGGACGCTGCACGGAGGTTCTCTCCAAAGTCCTGGTCGTCGATCCCGAATTCGGAAAAGCCAGGGCATCGGACTTTCACTTCGTCTCGAGATCATAACCGGTCCCTCCCGGAACGGAAAAATCCGGGGTCTCGGACGGCGGTTCAGCCGTTCCCTTTTTCTTCACGGCCCGTGCCGCGGCGCTGTCTGCCCCGACCAGGTTTTCCTGGCGAAACGCCGTTTCCGGTATCCTGCGGGAGCATGCCGCCGGAAAGATACCGCAGGAAGCCCGCCTCCTGGAAGATGTCGCTGCTCCGCTGGAACACCCTCAGGTCGAACACGGGCAGGATTGCCAGCAGGTGGTCGAAGATGTCCGACTGGATCCGTTCGTATGTATACCAGTCGGTCGTGTTTGCGAAGCAGTACACCTCGATCGGCAGGCCGATGTCGGACGACTGGAGCTGGCGCACCATGATCAGCAGATTCGGATTGACGGTTTTCAGCGAACGCAGATACCGGTCCACGTAGATGCGGAACGTGCCGATATTGGTGATGCGGCGTTCGTTGATCGGGTTCGCGCCCTTCTCTTCGAGGTTATGGTTCCATTCCTCGATCTCATGCCGTTTCTCGTTCAGGTAGTCCTTCAGCAGCACGAATTCCTTCAGACGGGCGATCTCCTCGTCTTTGAGGAACCGGACGCTCCGCATGTCGATGATCAGCGACCGCTTGATGCGGCGGCTGCCGGCCTCGGTGATGCCGCGCCAGTTGATGAACGTCTCCACGGTCAGTTTCCGCGTCGGCACGGTCACGATGGTCATGTCCCAGTTCTGCACCTTCACCGTATGCAGGGCGATGTCCACGATGATTCCGTCCACGTTCTCCGACGGCAGCTCGATCCAGTCGCCGAGCCGGATCATGTGGTTCGTGCCCAGCTGAATGCCCGAAACAAACGCCAGGATCGTGTCCTGGAAGATCAGGAGCAGCACCGCCGCCACCGCGCCCAGGCCGGACAGCAGCATCACCGGGCTCTTGTTCAGCATGATGGACGCGATCATGATGATCGCCACGAGCACGGCGAACAGCTGGATCAACTGGACGCCGCCTTTGATGGAATGGTCGTGCGTGTGGGAATGCTTGAGGTACCAGATGTCCAGGATGTTCAGGAGGCTGATTGCCGCGGCCACCATGCAGATGAGCGCGAGCACCATGCAGATCTTGCGTGTGAACACCAGGTTTTCCGGATTGACGTTCACTGCTTCTAGGATCAGGTACACCACCACGATCGGCACGATGAACGCCAGACGCGAGGCGGTCGCGTAAAACTGTTTTCTGTACTCGCTGTTCTGAGTCGGGAGCTTCTTGAACAGGAGCTTCAGCCCGTACAAGAAGATCTGACGTATGGCAAGATTGATCAGGATGATGCCGAGCAGCGCCCCCGCAAGGTACAGGTTGGTCTTGACGGGATGCGCCCTCATCTGATCCTTGATGTAGTCGGTCAGTTCGGAAAAACTGGCCGGTCTTTTTTTCTGGCTGAGACTCGCATCGGCATGGTCGCCGGAAGTAACGGCGGATTCCTGTGCCCGGGACGGATTGACGGCGGCTTGCGTTTCAACGGCGGCGCCCGTCCGGGCGGCGGGGGACTGTTCCTGGGAAAAGACGGTGGTGAACAGCAGGGCCGTCAGGAAGATCCCCAGTCCCCACACCTTCAGGTTTCGCGATTGTCTCATGGTATCCCGTCCTTGCTTGCGTGCATGTCATATTGTCCGGATCGCGCCGGTCATCTTCTGTCGAAGCCCGGCGATCCTCCATCATAATCTATACGCGTTCGCGGAAAAAGCAAGTCTTTTTCGCGGTTTCTTTCAAGGTTTCTTTCGCGTTTTCTGTGTTTTGCGCCGGACGAAACGCACGGAAACTGCAGCCGTTCGGACGCCGGGACATGGATTTCTCCGCCTCGATCCGGGCCCGGACGAATGTTTTTTGCGTTTCCGGTTTGATTTTTCCTGACGATGCAGTATATTATATAACTCGTTTTGTGTGGTCGGCCCCCGGGATACTGGAGCTTGACGCCTGCCGCACAGTCAATCAAACCCTTTTCAGAAAGGATACATGGGATGAAACAAGGTCAAGCAAAACACAAAATCTGCCGCCGCATCGGCTACTGCATCTGGAACATGCCGAACTGCCCCACCGTGAAGGGCCGCGCCCGCACCTACGCCGCCGG
>Ga0310786_10004521_pt1 | contig 19372 bp, 15 predicted proteins | sample AusTroGonzalo_MG_FD_203881 | JGI IMG/M metagenome (GOLD analysis project Ga0310786, IMG submission 203881) | Bovine rumen microbial communities from tropical cattle in Woodstock, Queensland, Australia - Gonzalo_03 (v2) (version 2) | ecosystem: Host-associated > Mammals > Digestive system >... | reverse complement strand
TCACGCCTGGTGGGTGCGCCTCCGGGATATGTGGGATATGAGGATGGCGGCCAGCTCACTGAGAAAGTACGCCGTAAGCCCTACTCCATCATCCTTCTTGATGAGATTGAAAAGGCACATCAGGATGTGTTCAATATACTGCTTCAGGTGATGGATGAAGGCCGTCTGACTGACAGTGAGAGCCGTACGGTTGATTTCCGTAACACCATTATCATAATGACGTCCAACCTGGGTTCACGCCAGATTCAGGAGTATGGCCGCGGAATAGGTTTCTCCACGTCCGATGCCGGAACAGACCTGGCCCGTCAGGATATCATCCGCAAGGCACTGAACAAGTCATTTGCACCGGAATTCATAAACCGTATAGATGAGATTATCACCTTCAATCAGCTTGACCGTGAAGCAGTTGGGCGTATTGTAGAAATAGAGCTTGCACAGTTGGCCTCAAGAATGGAGGGAATGGGCTATACCCTATCTGTTACAGACGGAGCAAAATCATTCCTGGCAGACAAGGGCTACAGCCGTGAATATGGCGCCCGTCCGCTCAAGCGTGCCATCCAGAACTATGTTGAGGATAAACTGGCAGAGGTGATGATAGACGGTGAGTGCCCTGCAGGTTCAAGCCTCTCTGTAGAGGCTAATGCTGATAATACAGACCTTACAGTCACTGTAGGGACCAAATGATTTGACATAGAGTCACAACAGGACTCATGTTCAGCCAAAATGTCAGTCGGGAAACCGTCTGGCATTTTTGTTGTATTGTATAGGCCAAAAGAAAAACAAATAAAAACAGAATAAGATATGCAGAAAGGTACAATCGGGGTAACGACAGAGAACATCTTCCCCATCATCAAACAGTTCCTTTATAGTGACCGTGAGATTTTCTTGCGTGAGATAGTATCAAATGCAGTTGATGCAACCCAGAAACTCAAGACACTTGCCTCCAAGGGTGATTTCAAGGGTGAGATGGGTGACCTTACAGTTCATGTAACCGTCAATAAGGACAATATCACTGTAAGTGACCGTGGTATCGGTATGACCGCCGCTGAGATTGACAAGTATATCAACCAGATAGCATTCTCCGGCGCCAATGATTTCCTTGAGAAATATAAGAATGATGCCAATGCCATCATCGGCCATTTCGGACTCGGTTTCTACTCTGCTTTTATGGTATCAAAGAAGGTAGAGATAATCACCAAGTCATATCAGGATGGTGCTCAGGCTGTTAAATGGAGCTGTGACGGATCACCTGAATTCCAGCTCTCGGACAGTGACAAGGCTGACCGCGGAACTGATATCATCCTCTATCTGGATGATGACAGCAAGGAATACCTGCAGGAGAACACCATTCAGGGCCTGCTTAAGAAATACTGCAGGTTCCTGCCCGTTCAGATATCCTGCGGCAAGAAGAAGATTTGGAAAGACGGCAAGGAGGTTGATACAGAAGAGGATAACATCGTCAACAATGTGGAGCCGCTCTGGACCAAGACCCCAAGCGAGCTTAAGGATGAGGATTACAAAGGTTTCTATCGAGAGCTCTATCCAATGCAGGAAGAACCTATGTTCTGGATACATCTGAACGTGGATTTCCCCTTCCATCTTACGGGTATCCTGTACTTCCCCAAGATCAAGACCAATCTGGATTTACAGAAGAACCGCATTCAGCTATACTGCAATCAGGTGTTCGTTACCGATTCCGTTGAGGGTATAGTTCCGGATTTCCTCACCCTACTCCATGGCGTGATTGATTCACCGGATATTCCGCTTAACGTATCCCGTTCATATCTGCAGAGTGATTCAAACGTAAAGAAGATATCAGGTTACATCACCAAGAAGGTTGCCGACCGCCTTACATCAATCTTTAAGAATGACCGTAAGGAGTTTGAGCAGAAATGGGATGACGTCAAGCTCTTTATCAACTACGGAATGCTCACTGAGGAGGATTTCTACAGCAAGATGGAGAAAGTGGCCCTCTTTAAGGATACTGACGGCAAGTACTTTACTTTTGAGGAGTACAAGAAACTTATCGAAGGTAATCAGACCGATAAGAACAAGAGCCTTATCTATCTGTATGCCACCAATAAGGAGGAGCAGTACGGGTACATTGAGGCTGCCAAGAACAAGGGCTACAGCGTATTGCTGATGGATAACCAGCTGGATGTGCCTGTAATAGGTATGCTGGAGCAGAAGTTCGGTAACAACAGCCGATTCCAAAGGGTTGACAGTGACTCTGTTGACAACCTGATTGCCAAGGAAGACAATAAACCTGTGGATCTGCCTGCCGGCCAGCTGCGCATGATAACAAAGGTGTTCAGCAGCCAGATGCCCAAAATTGAGAAGGCCGATTTTCATGTTGACGCACAATCTCTTGGTGAGTCATCACTACCTGTCATGGTAACATGCAGCGAGTATATGCGCCGTATGAAAGATATGGCAGCTATACAGCCTGGCATGAATTTCTACGGTGATATGCCCGATATGTACACCGTTATACTTAACAAGGACCACAAACTGATCAAGAAGGTTCTTGAGGATGCCAGTGCAGCATGTGACAGCAAGGTTAAGCCTGAGGATGACAAGCTGAACAGTCTCAAGGAGCGTCAGGCAGAACTCCGTAAGGCTCGTGAGGGCAAGAAGGATGAGGATGTACCCCAGGCTGAGAAGGATGAGATGAAGGATATCGATACCAAGATATCAGAGGCAGAGAACGCCATCTCAGGCATCTATTCTGAATATGCCGCCGGTAACAAGGTGGTGCATGAACTCATTGATCTGGCTCTGCTGCAAAACGGAATGCTTAAGGGTGAGGCCCTGGCTGCATTTATCCGCCGTAGCGTGGAACTTATCTGATTTTATAATCATTTTATTTGAAAAAGGGCACTGAGAGTACATCAGTGCCTTTTTTTACATATATTTGAATAAGATACGCTGCGCCTCGGGATAAAAAATCAAGTAAACTTGTTTTTTCTCCTCTCGGTTTGCAGTATCTTTGTAACAGAGCACATCATACTTATGTTTAAAAGGGCTTGCATATCGTTGATAATCACATTGCTGTCGCTGTCTTTTTCTGCCAGCGCCCAAAAGGTGGGTCTGGTTCTGAGCGGTGGTGGAGCCAAAGGTATGGCTCATATCGGTGTGATACGTGCTCTTGAAGAAAACGGGATACCGATTGATTATGTAGCAGGTACATCCATGGGAGCTGTTATAGGTTCACTTTATGCCATGGGTTATTCTCCTGATGAGATGGAGGCTCTTATACGTTCTGATGAATTTACCAAATGGTACCTGGGTACCAAGGACATGGATTATCAGTTCTATTTCAAGCAGAATCCTCCTACTCCCTCATTCCTTTCAGCCCAGATTGCCATCAAGGATTCCATGACTGTTATCCGGCCTATGGTAAACAGCGTGGTTGATCCGCTGCAGATGAATCTGGCCTTCGTCGATGTTTTTGCCGGTGCGTCGGCCGCATGTGAGAAGGATTTCAACAATCTGCTGGTGCCGTTCCGTGCGGTGGCATCGGATGTATTCAACAAGAACTCCATCGTGCTTTCCAAGGGCGATTTAGGTGATGCAGTACGCGCATCAATGTCATTCCCGTTTGTATTCCGCCCCATCAGGATTGATTCCATAATTGCCTATGACGGAGGCATTTATGATAACTTTCCTGTAGATGTTATGGTCCGGGATTTCAATCCGGATTTTATTGTAGGAAGTGTCGTAGCAGTTGCCCCCGGAGAGCCTGTGGTGGAAATCCCTGATGATTATGACCTCATGGGCCAGGTGCGTAGCATGATAGTACAGAAGAGTGACTACAGTCTTGACCCCAAGTTGGGCGTAAAAGTGGAATTCAATCTGAGCAGTGTAGGATTGCTTGATTTCCAGAAGATTGATGAAGTATCAGAATTGGGATACAGAAACACAATGCAACTTATGGATTCCATCAAGTCAAGGGTAACGGTCCGTGTAGATACCATTCAAATCCAAAACCGTCGCAAGGAGTTCAAGAAAAAGATTCCTGAGTTGGTGTTCAATGAGGTTGATGTAAACGGCGTAAACCGTGCGCAGAAACGCTACATTCAGAAAGAGCTTAAGGCTACTGACGGCTCTTTTGATTTTGAGGATTTCAAATCAGGTTATTTCAAACTTCTTTCTGATGATGCCATAAGTGAGATTATTCCAGGTACCGATTATTCTGAATCAGATTCCACATTCAAGCTAAACCTGAACGTCAAGCTTGATGATCATCCTACATTCAGTCTTGGCGGCGGACTCTCTACCTCCGTTTCAAGCCAGCTGTACGGGTCAGTCTCATATAACCATATAGGTGACGCATCAGAGTCATATCTGCTTGAGGGACAGTTGGGAAGATCATACAATAACGCGCAATTACTCACCCGTATAGACATGGCCACCCAGATTCCCATGTCATTCTCCATTCAACTTGCATATAACGACATGAACTATTTCCGTTCAGAAGCATTTATTTTCTCTTCTGATAAGTTCATGCCGGCGTTAAACAAGGCTGAGGAGTATTTTGTAAAGTTCAAGATATCACGTCCTTTCCTGAATAACTATAAGGCCGTTTTCTCATTCGGATTGGCTCAGCATAATGATTTCTATTCACAGTCAAGCAATGTTGACCTCAGGAACTTCAAGTATGACTGTAGCCGGCATAACATGTTGGGCGGCTCTGTCACATTCACAGGCAATACATTAAATTCCATCCAGTATCCCACAAGCGGTCAATCTGCTACTATCCGCGCATTCATAGGAACGGAGAATGACCTCTTCAAGCCCATGAATGAAAGTGTTGATAACCATTCTGCTGACCGTTCATGGCTCCAACTTAAAGCCAATCTGGAGCAATACATAAGGATGTCAAACCATTTCTCATTGGGAACATTGCTGGAAGCATTCTACTCATCAAGAAACTTCTCTGCCAATTATCAGGCTACCATGATGCAGGCCGGTCATTTCAGGCCTACAGTAAACAGCCAGTTCCAGTTTGATCCTGATTTTGCCGCCAATGCCTATCTTGCAGCAGGAATAAAGCCCATATGGGTGATAAACAACGTCTTCCATATCCGCTCAGAGGCCTATTGGTTCCAGCCTATACGTCCCATAAAGGTTGTTGACGGTGAAGCTGTTTTCGGTAAACTCTTGTCCGGTACACAGCTTATGGGTGAACTGAATTTTGTGGCGCAATACCAGAAAATCTCATTCAATGCATTTGTGGATCTGTCCACATCCAATAGCAATCCCTATATGTTTGGCATCACTCTTGGTATCCTTATGCCAAACGAGTGGTTCCTTGAATAACGTTAGATTTCCTGGCTGGCTTGTGCCTCCTCCCTCTTTCCCTTAAGCCATAAGGAAGGTGATGTTCCTGTCACTTTTTGGAATTGCCTGTAAAAGGTAGAACTGCTGATATAACCGCATGAGTATTCCACATTCTTTGATGACTCTCCCTTTAGAAGCAACTCCTGGGCATATTCTATTCTGGCGTGGTTCACATAATCAGAGAATGACTTACCGCTGAACTGCCTTACGGCAAGTGAAAGGTACGTACGGTTCGTACCCAGTCTCTGAGCCAGGTCAATCAGGTTCAGGTCAGGCTCAAGGAAAACCTTCTCTTCATTCATGAGTCGTTCCAGGTTCTTCCAGCAGTTGGTTATGGTAAGCTCCTGGCGATTCTCCAGATATACGGCTCCCTTGACTTGCTTACTGGAATCACCTTTCTCAAGTATTTGTCTGATATCCACTGCACTATAGTCGATGCTGAAAGCCAGCAACGTGAGTGCAAACTGGTAAAAGAAAGTGATGAAAATAAGAATCAGCTTGTTAAGGTTCACGCTTTGCTGGTAATCAGGTGAAGCCTCTCTGAGTAATACCACCAGCACACCTATAGCCGTAAGGATAGATATCGTCCTGGCTTGTGTGACTGATCGGCCACTATTGGATGAGAAATAATCATTTACTGTATCCTCATATTTATACAGGAACCAGCAGCACCATAACAACACTCCTGCCTCAAACCAGAATGCCACAGTCCTGGCCATGTGATAACATGTGTACCCCATTATGGTGAGCTTAGTGTCATTGTTCAGAAGGCTGGATTCATTCAGTATGACGCTATTGTGTATCCTCTGCAGAGAATCATGGCTTGCTCCCAGATATACTATCAGGAAAAGTGCCGTGATGGTTACCATTGGAATAAATACGACAGAATCCTTAAGGGTTATTCCTTTAAGGTTGGCCAGTTCAATGGTAAACAGGTAAAACAACGGAGCATATGCCATGCTTACTATGATATATACAGGCCATGTCCACACCATATGGCATTTGTCAGGGTTGAACAGCTGTGAATATACCAGCATACGCGTACTCCAAACTATCTGGATGGCTACAAGAAGCCAGTGACATTTATTCTTTTTCTGTTTGAAAAGCGCTATTGAGAGTGCACATACAAAACTGAATACACCAAGTAACGTGTATAGAAGATGTACCGGTATGTTGCTCATATATTATTGTTGTTGATATTTCCCAATTCACGAAATTACAAAAAAAAGTATTTATGTTGTCCAAAAATGATAAATTTGCGCTATAACATTCTAAAGGACATTATGATGGAAAAATATCCACATTATCTTGAAAGGCTCCAGGCCGCAACCCGCAAATATTGGGATAAACCCGCATTGAATAACATCGGAGGTGAGTCATTCACATATGCTCAGATGGCACGTTCCATCGCCCGTTTTCATATAGTTTTTGAGTATGCAGGCATTAAGAAAGGTGAGCGCATCGCACTCTGTGCCCAGAACGGTGCACGCTGGGGTTTTGCCTATCTGGCTGTAAACACTTATGAGACGGTTATAGTTCCCATCTTGGCAGATTTCAAGCCGGATAGCGTAGTGGGATTGGTTAACCACTCCGGCAGTATCGCTCTCTTTACCGATATTGAGAAATGGTCCAAGATGGATCCGGAATTAATGCCACAGATTCGTGCAGTAATAGACGTAAATACCCTTCAGCTGCTTTTCTGCAAGGATGACAAGATAGAATATGCGTTCAAGCATCTTGATGAACTGTTTGACAAGAAATATCCAAACGGATTTGGCCCTGATGATGTAGTCTATCCCACCGATAACTGGGATAATCTTTCTACCATCAACTACACGTCAGGCTCCACCGGTGATCCTAAGGGCGTCATGCTCACATACCGTAACTTTGCTGCCAATGTGGATTTCAGTCAGCGTCATGTGCCCGCAGGTGACAAGATGGTCTCCATGCTCCCAATGGCTCATATGTACGGACTTGTTATAGAGTTCCTCTATCCGCTTTGCAACGGTACATCCATCTATTGGCTGGGCAAGGCCCCCACTCCAGCTGCGCTCATGAAAGCCTTTGCTGATGTCAAGCCCTATCTGCTCATTACCGTACCGCTGGTGATGGAGAAGATATATAAGTCTAAGATCAAGCCCATGATAGATAAACCAGCCATTAGGTTTGCACTTAAGGTGCCAGGTCTTAACTCTATTATTTATAAGAAGATAAAGGACGGACTTATAACTGCTTTCGGTGGTAACTGTGAGGAGTTTATCATGGGTGGCGCAGCCCTCAATCCTGAGGTGGAGCGCATATTCAAAAAGATAAAGTTCCCATATCTGGTAGGTTACGGAATGACTGAGGCATGCCCTCTGTTGGCTTATGAGCACTGGACAAAATATGTGCCCGGTTCTTGCGGCAAGCCTGTCGATGTGGCTCAAGTACGTATTGATTCAGAGGATCCTCAGAATATTGTCGGTGAGATTCAGGCCCGCGGTGAGAACATCACCATCGGTTATTATAACAATCCGGAAGCGACAGCCAATGCCTTTACGGAGGATGGCTGGCTCAAGACCGGTGATCTGGGTATCATGGACGCTGACGGTAATATATTCATTCGTGGACGCTCCAAGAATATGATTCTGGGGCCCTCTGGCCAGAATATATATCCTGAGGAGATTGAAGCTGTTGTAAATAATCAGGATTATGTAATTGAGTCTGTCGTGGTGGATCGTGGAGGTAAATTGGTCGCTCTGGTCTATCTTGATGAGCAGTCCATTGCCAAGGCTCTGCTTGATCCGGAAGCTAAGGATGCCATACCTGAGAACATCCGTTTGGCATCAAACCGCAAATTACCAGTGTATAGCCAGATTGCCAAGGTGGAGGTTCAGGCTGTTCCGTTTGAGAAGACTCCTAAAATGTCTATTCGCAGATTCCTATATAAATAAAATAATGCTAAAATATTTGTCTCCTTGGATATTTGTTGTACATTTGCCAACGCAAACAAGGAGAGAAGATTAGGTTGTTCCGTATAAACGGTTCATCTATTTTTCGGGAGCATGAGTGGCTGTGATAGCTACTCATTCTTTTTTTGTCCAAGATAGGCTGCTCCTCGGAAAAAAAAGAGTAAACTATTTTTTCTCTCGGCTTGCACTACTTTGACCTATGGTCCAAGATAGGCTTCGCCTCGGAAGAAAAAATAAGTAAACTTATTTTGTTTTTCTCTCGGCTTGCACTATCTTTGTCAGTGCAAACAAGGATTTTAATTATTGGAAAAGGACAAGAATCCGAAAGGATTCGCAAAGAAGGCTTACACGGGAGTGTGGGCCTTTTTTGTTGTCGCTCTATTCTACTGTTTATCCTTATGGACTTGGCCTGTTATCTGGCCAAAACGCCTGAGTCTAAGCCGCGTACAGTTTTGAAGCGCATGTTTCCGCTGGGATCTATTATGATGGCAATGCCGGCCAGGTAGTTGATCCATTTGCGGTTTACCCAGTAATGAAGGTCAACCTGCTTATCGGATGTATAGATAGCCATGGGAGTGACCATATAATCGTGAGAAACAAGCACGTTGATGCGTTTTATGCCGGGCAGATGTGACTTGAGGGAATCCAGCCATTCCTTGCTACGCTCCTCCAGATTATAGAAACCTTCTTCACGGCCACCCTCATAAGCCCATTGTGACAATGATTCCCAGTTGTCCCAACCTTTCTGCTTAAGTACAGGGATGTCCTTTCTGTACCAGTCTCCGTTAAGTATGCCCCACTCTTCATGCACGAACTCATCACCACGGCCTATGGCAATGTTCTCACAGGTCTGCTTGGTGCGGTCATAATCAGAGTGTGCATAAAATGCGGCTTCACCGTTTTTTATCTTCTCTCCTACCATACGGGCCTGGGCCTTGCCGTTCTCTGTCAGCAGTCCGGCCTTTGAGTAATCACGACCGCGCTCTCCGTGACGTAGCAGGAAGACAACTGTCTCGTTATCCTTGACATCGGCAAAAACAGTGGCTATATCATTGAATCCTATATCTGTATAGGTAGGTTGAGCGTTCAGATTCATTGTGCCGCACATGAGTATAGCGGCCATCATAAGCATTAATTTCTTCATTGTCTTTTGTTTTTATTGCTTTGCAAAGGTATTATTTTCGTCGAAATTCACCAAACTTGCTGTTTGGTGCATCTCTGCCCCGCAGGGATGCTAATTGCCAAAGATGAATGACAGCCTGCCAGCTCTACGCTGTCATGCTGATTCGTTTTGTACTCCCGTCGATATAATGAGCAAGTTCCCTATCTCGGCGGGAGCACAAAACGAATAAAGGCATCGAAAAACGATGCCTTTATTCTTCTGTGATTCCGCCGGGATTCAAACCCGGAACCTTCTGATCCGTAGTCAGATGCTCTATTCAGTTAAGCTACGGAACCGAACTTTAAGCCAGACGAACAAAGAAAATTGGTTTTCTTTGTATTCTTTTGAATTGACGGCAAAAAGGAACTAGTTCATTTTTGACGTTGATTCAAAAGAATCAAGTAAGCGCAAGCTTACTTTGTCGTGGCGTGGTGAGGAAGACGAAGTCAACCTTTCCTTAAAAGCGGTGCAAAGATACGCTTTTATTTCCACAATAGCACACAAAGCGCCCTCTTTTTTCACAAGAAATAACGATTTTATTTCTGCAGAGCCTCATCCAAAGCATCAAATGCCTGATTAGCATCACCAAACTCCTCAAGCAACTGCACAAACTTACTGCCAATTATGCATCCGGCAGCATTGGTCTGAGCACTCTCCAGAGTCTGCTTGTTGCTTATGCCGAATCCTATCATGCGCGGATGCTTGAGCCCCATTCCGTTCACGTGGTTAAAGTACTCCTGCTTGCGTGCATCAAACTCCTTCTGTGCTCCGGTTGTTGCAGCGCTGCTCACCATATAGATGAATCCGTCGGTGTTGTCATCGATAAAGCGGATGCGCTCGTCGCTGGTCTCGGGGGTGATGAGCATGATGATACGCACGTCGTACTTATCGGCCATGGGTTTTACCTGACTTAGGTAGTCGTTGAAAGGCAGGTCCGGAATGATTACGCCGTCTATCCCTACCTCACTGCACTTCTTAAAGAACGCATCAAATCCGTACTGGTAGATGGGATTGAGGTAGCCCATAAGCACCAGCGGCATTTTTACCTCTTTTCGGATATCTGATAGCTGCTCAAACAGCAGTCTGAGCGTCATTCCGTTGCGCAGGGCCTTGGTGGCGGCGTCCTGGATTACGGGGCCGTCGGCCATGGGATCGCTGAACGGGATTCCCACTTCAATCATATCGACTCCTTTCTGTTCAAGGGTGCGGATTATCTGCGCGGTGCTGTCAAGCGTGGGGTGTCCGGCGCAGAAATAGAGTGACAGGATGCCGTTTTTCTTGGTGGCGAACAAATTATTTATTCTGTTCATAATTACGTATGTTATTGATAAATACACTCAGTTTGTTAATCTCTTTAAGGCCCGGCTCAGTCTCAAATTGGCTGTTCAGGTCAATGCCTCGGAAAAGCGGATGCTCAATCTCTGAAAGACGCTCCTCGGCTCCTGGGCCGATGCCTCCGGCCAGGATGAACGGGTTGCCGCCGTCATAGCTGTCCAACAGGCTCCAGTCAAAACTCCGGCCGCTGCCGCCCCACCCGCTGCATTTGGTGTCAAACAGGAACATATCCACACCGTCGGCACGCTCAAATGCGCTGCATACATTAAAATCTGATGCCTGTGCCACCTGGATAGCTTTCATTATGGGCAGTCCGGTGGCCTTGTGGATGGCACAGCACAACTCCGGCGTCTCGGCTCCGTGCAGCTGTATGCGGTTAAGGCACAGTTCACGGACCTTAAGGACCACCTCATCGGCCGTAGGATTGACAAAGACCCCCACTCTGCACACATCGGGCAGATAATAGGGACGGTCGCTCACGTAACGCTTGCTGCCGCTCCAGCACATAAAACCCATCATATCAGGGCGCAGGCTCTCCACCTCCCTGATATTCTGAGCGTCACGCATTCCACAGACTTTGATTATCATATCGCTGCAATGAATTCGGCAAGAGCCTTGCCGGGGTCCTGTTCTTTCATAAAGCACTCTCCCATAAGAAATCCGCGGAATCCGGCTGCTCGCAGTTGGCGTACCGTGTCCGGGTTGCTTATGCCGCTCTCGCCCACTTTAACGGCCTCTGTAGCCATTTTCTCCGCCAGACGGAATGAGTTAGCCACATCAGTATGGAAAGTACCCAGATTGCGGTTGTTTATGCCCGCCATATCCGGATCACACTCCAGATAGTCAAGTTCTTGCTCGCTGTGCATCTCAAGCAGCACCTCAAGTTTAAGTTCGTGTGCAGTGCGTGTAAGCGTGCGGCACTCATCAAGACTCAAATCTGCGGCAATAAGCAATACCGCATCGGCACCAACCAAACGCGCCTCAAACAGCTGATACTCATCAACAATGAACTCCTTGCGCAGTATAGGAATATGGACCGATGCACGCACCTGCGGGATAAAATCCAGTGTTCCGCCAAAATACTCTCTGTCAGTGAGTATGCTCAGGGCCGATGCCCCGCCGGCTGCATACTTTGGTATCACATCCATGGGCTTGGCATCCTCATGGATCCAGCCTTTTGACGGGCTCTTGCGCTTGAACTCCGCAATTATCCCGTAGGGGCTGGAGGCCAGAGCGCGGCTCATGCTGCATTCTGCAATGCCGTCGGCCATAAGGCGTTCCACTCGGGCGTAGAGCTGACGGGGCGGAACCAACTGTTTCTGCTGCTCCAGCTCCACCCGTTTATGTGCTACTATTTCCTGTAGTATATCGGCCATTACTGATTGATTTCTACGAATTTACGGAATGCCTGCAGGGCGCGGCCGCTATCCAGTGATTCGCGAGCCATGGCCACGCTGTCCTCAATGCTCATGTTGCGGTCCATGATACCTATTCCGCAGGCTGCGTTGGCTATGATCACGTTCTTCTGTGCGGTAGTTGATGTGCCGTTCAGCACGCTGTCAAATATGGCCGATGCGTCCGATATGCTTGCGCCGCCGAAAATCTCCTCGGGCGAAATGTAATCCAGACCCATATCCTTGGGGGTATAAACCTTCTCGTAGTAGTTTGTAACCACCTTGAATCCGCTGGTAAGCGAAATCTCATCATATCCGTCATAACTGGTAATGACGCCAAAGTTGTCGCCTATGCGCTGATGGATGTTCACGTACAGACGCAGTTGAGCCTGTGTGGCGGTACCGTGCAGTGAGTTCTTGGGATGGCAGGGATTTACAAGCGGTCCCAGCAGGTTGAAGCATGTGGGTATGGCCAGAGCCTTGCGGGTGGGTCCTACAAACTTCATTCCGTATGCAAACAGCGGTGCGTGGAAGTAGCATACACCAGCCTCATCGAGTGAACGGCGCAGTATGTCAGGATTGTCGGTGAACTTTACTCCGTGCTCCTGCAGCACGTTGCTGGCACCGCTTACGCTGCTACTGCCGCCGTTTCCGTGCTTGGTAACCTTATATCCTGCACCGGCAATCACAAATGCTGAGCAGGTGCTTATATTGAATGTGTTCTTGCCGTCACCGCCCGTACCAACTATGTCAAGCGTGTTTTCCTGATCCAGGTCTATGTGCTTACCGGTCTCCAGCAGGCCCTGGCGAAGGCCAAGAAGCTCATCTACAGTCACTCCGCGGGCCTGTATGGCCATAAGCAGAGCTGCTATCTGCTGGTCGTTGTACTTACCGTCAATAATGTTCAGCATGATGCTGTGTGTCTCCTCCTGAGTCAGTGAGGCGCCGTCAATGAGTTTTAAAAGATACTGTTTCATATAGCAATGTTATTTATTTATTATTCAACCAATTATTAATTATTATCTTACCTTGGGGAGTCAGTACGCTCTCGGGATGGAACTGGATTCCGCGTATGTCAAACTCGCGGTGTCTCAAGGACATTATGTATCCGTCATCGCTGCAGCTGGTCACTTCAAGACACTGCGGCAGTTCCTTGTCATCGACCACCCACGAGTGGTAACGCCCCACCTCAATATCCTTGGGCAGACCCTTGAAGAGATAATCCTGTACCGTTATATGTGCCGGTGTAGCCACTCCGTGAACCACGTTGCCTATGTTGAGCAGCTTGGCGCCGAAAGCCTCGCCTATGGCCTGATGCCCCAGGCAGATACCCAATATGGGCTTGCGTCCGGCATATGATTTGATAACCTGAGGCATAAGTCCTGCCTCGCTGGGTATTCCGGGACCCGGAGAGAGTACAATCCTGTCATACTGCTCCAGATCCTCAAGGCGGAACATGTCGTTACGCACTACGGTCACATCGGCCCCGAGCTCCTTAAGCAGGTGGCTCAGGTTGTATGTGAATGAGTCGTAATTGTCTATTATTACGGTCTTTATCATAACTTCTCTGCCATTTGTATTGCCTTGCGCAGTGCGCCCAGCTTGTTGTTAACCTCCTGTAATTCATACTCAACGTCACTCTTGGCCACAATGCCGCCGCCGGCCTGGAACCACAGCTCACCGTTACGGCTCACAAAGGTGCGTATGGTGATGGCCTGGTTCAGATCACCGTTAAAGCCTATAAAGCCGATGCATCCGCCGTAGGCACCGCGGTTGTGCGGCTCATACTCACTGATAAGCTGCATGGCACGTACCTTGGGGGCACCGCTAAGCGTACCTGCGGGGAAGGTGTCAATAAACGCACGTATCGGGTCAGCATTATCATCAAGTTCACCCGATACACGGCTTACCAGATGAATCACATGACTGTAGTACTGCATGTCTTTGTAAAAGTCAATGTGTACGTTATGGCAGTTCCGGCTCAGGTCGTTGCGGGCCAGATCCACCAGCATCACGTGCTCGGCATTCTCCTTTGGGTCATTTTTAAGGTATAGGGCGTTCTCGCGGTCCTGCTCGGCATTACCGGTACGTTTGGTGGTACCTGCTATAGGATCTATGTATGCCTGTCGGCCTTGTATGCGGCAGTGAGTCTCTGGGCTTGAGCCAAAGATGCGGAACCCGCCAAAGTCAAAATAGAACAGATAAGGACTGGGATTGATGCTCCTCAAGGCGCGGTACAGCTGGAAATCATCGCCAGTAAAGGACTGCTTGAAACGGCGTGAGAGCACAATCTGGAATACATCTCCGCGCTTGCAGTGGGCAATTCCGCGGCGTATGTTCTCGCGGTGTTCATCATCGGTCAGGGTGCTGGTGCAATCGCCTACGGCACGGAATCCGAATGTGCGGAACGTATGGGAACTCAGGCTGTGCTCAAACTTATCAAGTGAACCCTTCTCACCTTCACCCAACAACTCAATGAGTGTAAGTTCGTTGCTGTAATGGTCAAATACCGCGATGCTCTTAAAGAGCGTGTACTGCATATCGGCCGCATCGTTCTCCTTCTGGGTCTCGTCCTTGATGCTTATGTTCTCAAAGTAGCGTACGGCGTTGAATGTGGTGAATCCGTACAGGCCGCAGTAGTTGCTGCCCTCGCCCTCTATGCTAAACTGACTCAGAAAATCATTTATGAGCCTGGCAGCGTCATAATCGGCACTGATGGCGTGCTCCTGAGTCGTTCCGTCGGGCAGCAGCATGGTGCCTACTCCATGGGCAATGCTGACAGTGGCAATGGGATTGATGGCAATGAATGACTTGGAATTCTCTACGCCGTGGTAATCAGAACTCTCCATGAGTACGCTCTGTGAGTAGAGGTCACGTACATTGAGATATGCCGTGACGGGAGTGAGTAGGTCACCTGCCACTTTACGGCTTGCTGTAAGGTATTTAAATTGCTTCATAATCTATCTCGTCTTTATGTTTAAGGTATGTTGTAAGGTCTTTGTCGCCGCGGCCGCTTACGGTAAGCACAACCACATCGTCACTGCGGAACTTCATCTTGGGCAGCATGGCCAGCGCGTGGCTGCTTTCCAAAGCCGGGATTATACCCTCCAACCTGGTAAGTTCAAATGCGGCCTGCAGAGCCTCATTGTCATTTACGGCCATCACCTGTGCACGTCCGGTCTTGTAGAGGTTGCAGTGGATTGGGCCTGTGCCGGGATAATCCAGTCCGGCCGATATCGAATAAGGCTCAATGATCTGTCCGTCAGGGGTCTGCATCACCATGATACGGCTGCCGTGCAGTATTCCGGGAGTTCCAATCTCCATCGATGCGGCTGTCTGCGGGGTCTCTATACCCATTCCTCCGGCCTCGCCCAGAACCAGCTTAACACGCTCATCATCAATATAATGATAGATTGTTCCTGCAGCGTTGCTGCCTCCGCCTACGCAAGCCATCAGATAGTCGGGATAGTCACGTCCCTCTTTCTCCATAAGTTGCTCCTTGATTTCGGACGATATTACGCTCTGCAGTCTTGCTACCATATCAGGATAAGGGTGCGGACCAACAGTACTTCCAATAATATAGAAGGTATCAGAAGGATTGCAGCACCAGTCACGGATAGCCTCGTTTGTGGCATCCTTAAGGGTCTTGTTGCCGCTGTAAACCGGCATTACCTCGGCCCCAAGCATACGCATACGCTCCACGTTCACTGCCTGGCGCTCCACATCCAGTGCACCCATATAAATCCTGCAGGGCATATTCATGAGCGCACATACGGTTGCTGTGGCCACGCCGTGCTGTCCTGCACCTGTCTCGGCAATGATACGGGTTTTGCCCATTCGCTTGGCCAGCAGTATCTGCCCGATTGAGTTGTTTATCTTATGGGCACCGGTATGGTTCAGGTCCTCACGCTTAAGATAAAGTTTGCAGCCGTACTTGGCGCTCATGCGTGATGCGTAGTATAGAGGACTTGGACGTCCTACATAGTCACGCAGCAATGCGTGGTACTCTTTCTTGAACTCCTCACTCTCAATAATGGGCAGGTAGTTTTCCTTAAGCGTTTCAACGGTCTTGTAAAGTATCTCGGGGATGTATGCACCTCCAAACTCTCCGTAGTAACCGTTACTGTCAATCTGATAAGTATTCATATTATTATGTTGTTTATTATTCGTTGTTGGAACTCATAAAAAAAGGCCCCTCGTGAGTACCGAAGAGCCTTTGTATGATGTTCATTTATGGATATATGGCTTCTACCTCACGATTTTATGTATCCTGAGTTCTGCCACCACCAAAATGAAAAATGCATTGTCATTATTATGCCTTATTGCTTGTTTTGTGCTGCAAAGTTATTCAAAAGTTCAATATGCAATGCAAAATCGTGACTTTTTTTCTTAAATGTTCCGTGCACCTAGGAGGGGATACAGGATGGAAGCTAAGTCTTGGGCGCTGCCGGGATAGACTATGCCGCTCATTCCTAATGCCTTTGCAGCATCGACGTTGTCTTTGCGGTCGTCAATGAATACGCATTCCTCAGGCTTGAGATTGTACTTTGAGAGCAGGAGCTGATATATGGCTGGTTCGGGTTTGGCAAGCTTGACGGAACTTGATACCACGTAATTGTCAATGCTGGCAAGCGTACGGAAACGGCGGCGTGCCTCAGTGAATGTTTCAGCAGGCCAATTGGTGAGGCCATAAACCCCTACTCCTTTGCTTTTAAGGTCCTGAATTAGCTCAAACATGCCCGGTAGTTCACCATTGCACATTTCAAACCAGCGGTCGCGGAACAGCGCTATGGCATCGGCATATTCCGGGTGCAGGGCCTGGAGCTCGGCTACACATACATCCATGCTCTCACCTCGGTCCATACGGGTGAACCATTCACGGTTGCAGATGTGGTCGGTAAAGAACCGGCACTTTTCCTCATCACCGTTAAAAACAGGAAGGAACAGGTAGGCCGGATTCCAGTCAACCAGCACGTTGCCGTAGTCAAATATTACGTTTTTAATCATTTGATTGCAAGTTTGTTATGGTATCCCGTGCAATGGCGCTTATCTGGGCACTGTCAGGAACTGCAAGCCCCACTTTTTTCATATATCCGCTAATGGAATGGATGTACTGCGGCATATCATCGGAAGCAATCGGATCAACTGCAGGCAGGTCCATGCGGAGCGGATCAATAGCCGTGCCGTTCTTGAATACACGGTAATCCAGATGCGGTCCGGTAGCAGTACCTGTCATGCCGACATATCCTATCAGTTGTCCTTGCGACACATGAGTTCCCTGGCTGATACCGCTTGCAAATCCTTTTAAGTGCATATACTCAGTAGTATATGTTGAATTGTGCTTAATCTTAAGGTAGTTGCCGCCACCTTTACTATCCCAACCTTTTGTTATGACTACACCGTCACCCACTGAATATACGGGTGTGCCTGACGGTGCAGCGTAATCCACGCCATGATGCGCACGGACAATCTTCTTGATAGGATGCAGACGTGCCTCAGAGAATCTGGAACTTATGCGTGAGTAACTCAGGGGCGCTTTAAGGAATGCACGTCTCAGGCTGGTTCCCTGCTCGTCAAAATACTCACCGCGCTCATTATGGTACGTATATCGGAAGGCATAATGGTTGGTGCCCGATGTTATGAAATTTGCAGCCAGGATATTGCCTGTAGCCACCCTTACTGTATCGGCATACAACTCCTGGTAATAGACTGAGAAAGAGTCATTCTTCTGGATGCCAAAGAAGTCAATGGTCCATGAATATACATCGGCCAGCGTACCGGCCAGGTCAGCTGAGGCCCCCTGTTCTATCATGGCGTTCCAGAGTGATGACTGTATGCTTCCGCTTATGTATTTCTCAACGGTGTCAACGGGTAATGCTCCGCGATAAGCGTAGATGCTGTCTGTCAAGGAATATACCGCATAATCAACACTGTTTATGTCATATACAAAATAGCGGGCTGTAGCCAATGAGTCGCGGTCACGGATAATATGATATGGCTTGCCGGACTGTATCTTGCGTACGCTCCACGTACTGTCCGATGATCGGTCAAGATAATGTATGGTCTGTGCTGACACACCGTATTTGAACAGGATATTGGAGAGCAACTCATTGCGGCCAATAATGCCGTCCACAATATCCAGACTGTCAACGTTTACACCCCAACGGTAAACCGGCTGCGGAAGAACCTCAACGGGCTCATCGGCAACCGGCTCTACGGGTTGGCTGTTTTGCTTGCATGATAGAATCAGTCCGGCTGTCAGGATTGCGTATTTAAGGAATCTGCTCATTCCTTGAAAGCTGCATATCCTTCAACAATCTCCTTGTTCAGAGCATCACTGACCGGTACCATGGGCAAGCGAAGTACGTTTTCAAGTTTGCCCTGGTTTGCCATAAGGGCTTTTACTCCGCTCGGGTTACCTTCTTTGAAGAGTAGGCTATATACGGGTTCAAACTCCTTATGAATGGCTGCGGCCTCATTGAGTTTACCCTCAATGGTAAGATGAATCATCTTGCCGAATGTCTTGGGCAGTGCATTGCCTACAACTGATATCACGCCTACAGCACCGTCATGAATGGATTCCATGGCTAAACTGTCATCGCCTGATATCACCTTGAAGTGCTCAGGTGCGCCTTTGATGATTTCGTTTATCTGATCCATCTTGCCCGATGCCTCCTTAACGCCTATCACGTTCTTGAACTCACGTGCTATGCGCAGTGTGGTATCGGCTGTCATGTTGATGCCTGTGCGTCCGGGAACGTTATACAGTATAATGGGCTTGCTTGATGCCTTGGCTATCTCAGCGAAATGGCGATATACACCCTCCTGTGATGGTTTGTTGTAGAAAGGTACGGCACTAAGTATGCCGTCTATTCCGTCAAACTGATACTGCTTGATCTGATCAACGGCGGCAGCAGTGCAGTTGCTGCTGCATCCTACCATTATGGGGATACGGCCGTTTACCAGTTTTATGACGAATTTAACCACCTGAAGGCGTTCATCGGATGTAAGTGTAGGAGTCTCAGCTGTCGTACCCAGTACGCACAGGAAATCAGTGCCACCTGCTATGAGGCTTTCCACAATGCCGGTCAGTCTGTCAAAATCAATCTGACCATCCTGTCTGAAAGGTGTGACCAGGGCTACGCCAAGTCCCCTAAAAGGGTAAGAGTAGTTCATTGGATGTTATA
>Ga0310786_10004520_pt1 | contig 19375 bp, 11 predicted proteins | sample AusTroGonzalo_MG_FD_203881 | JGI IMG/M metagenome (GOLD analysis project Ga0310786, IMG submission 203881) | Bovine rumen microbial communities from tropical cattle in Woodstock, Queensland, Australia - Gonzalo_03 (v2) (version 2) | ecosystem: Host-associated > Mammals > Digestive system >... | reverse complement strand
TCGTGGTCGTCTATTATTGCGATCTTGATCATGTCTTCACCTCCACCCTGACCATGTTGAACCTGCCGCGCCTGCCGAACTCAAGCGAAAACCCCGAGCGCCTGGCGCGTTCGCGCATTCCCGAAAGGCCGAAGTGCCCCAGTTCAGGACCTGGTGCGGAATCGACGTCGAACGGCACGCCATCGTCCGCCACCGTGAGCGCGAACCCGCCGGGAATCGGGTCGCTCACGAACATGATCCGCTTCGCGCTGCCGTGCTTGATCGCGTTGGCGGTCTTCTCGCTTACGATGTTCACGAGGTCTGCGGAAACGCTCGCCGGCAGCCTTTCCGGCAGACCGCGGAATCGCGTGCGCGTACGCACACCGCCCTTTGCGATGCGCTCCGCCTGCTCAGCGAGGATTTCCCTGAGCGTCTTCTCGAACAGCTCGTCGTGGCGCAGGTTCCACACCACGTTGCGGATGTCGCGCTTCGCCTGGGAAAGCATTTCGCTCGCAGAGCCAATTGCGGCAGAAACCTCCTCCGGAACGGTCTCGCCGCATAGCAGGGACGAGTTGATTATCATGCGCACCACGGCCAGGCTCTGCTCGATCGTGTCGTGCAGGTCGGCGCTCATGCGCTTGCGCTCCGCTATGATCGCGTCGAGCCGCATCCTGCGGCGGCGGTCGAAGTACACCTTGAAGACGAGGGCGAGAATCGCCAAGGCGCCCGTCGCCATGAGTGCGCGCGTAACGTTGCGCGTACGCCGCCTGGAGCGCCACGCACCACCTGGCTCCAGCCTAACCTCCCCAGGGTCGGCAACAAGCAGACGAAACGCCGAGATGTCTGGAATCGGATCGGCGGCAAGGCTGCGCTTGATCGTTATGAGCGCGACTCCGGTAACCTCGACTTCGGGACGGAACGATGCGGCCGACAGTATCTCGGAAGCCACCCCGGACGGCACCGAAACGCCGACTATCCCGTCCGGCACGGCAACGCCAAGTTCGTGTCCGCCATCCGTCTCCTGCACGTCCACAAGCTCGCCTACAATGGTAACCCTGCAGCCCGAGAGCCCGTTGAACCCCTCCTCGGGATTCTCCGTCGTCCTGAACAGCCCAAGTCCGCGAAGCACTATCGGCTTGGGCAGCGGCATGTCCCTCTTGACGACAACCATCCGCCATGAGCGCACCTCGCCGATGGCGTCGTCCGGCGTAACGAATCCGCAAACGTCGACGAAATCACCCACGGACGGAGCCTCGTCGCAGTCCGACATGATGACGAACGCAGTGTCGCTGGGATTCTGCATAACGAAGTAGCCTTCCCTGGAAACGTAAGTGACGGTTCCAGAGATGGCCCTTGCATGTGGATCCTCGGGATGCTCGCGGAACGAAAGCACGTCGCGAGGCGCCGGCTCGTGGATGCGGACGGCATTGTCGCCGCAGACGTCCAGGAATATCCCCACGAACTTTCCGTGGTGCGTGTACGTGGCGAGCGCAACGCCTTCAAGCTCCAGCGTCGAATTGACCAGCTTCTCCCACGAATCGGACGCCCCCTCTACATGCGCGTCAAACACGCCTTCCGGTGTGCCAATCTCGAAAGAGTCCCCGGAGACGCGCCTCAGGACGCCCCTCAGCCTGACGCGACGGAGGTTGCGTTCTCCGTGGACTATGGCGGAAAGGTTGAGCAGTGGTGCCGGCGGGAGCTCCGCCGATCCCAGCTTCACGAGCGACACGTCTTTCAGCCCGCAGCCGCTAAACGCCGCAAAGAGCGGTCCCTTGACCTCGCAGACGTCGCCTACGCGAACATCCCCTAGCGCATTGCACTTCACGTACAGCGCCGGACCGTTGGGGTCGTTGGAATCGGCCAGCGCAAGAGCATGGTCGCGCCAAGCCGACACCATCGTAACAACGCCTGTGACGCAGCACTCGCGTCCATCGGCGGCGGCCTCCTGCGGCAGCAATGCGACCGACTGCACCGTCTCGGCCACTGCCGAGACGGCCGCCAATCCGATGGCTATGAACACCTGCGCCCGCATGCGCCCATTTTACCAAACCCCAGGCATCGGAATCAATTACCCTTTAGTGTCTGGATGCAATTGCGTGGTTCGTGGTTCGTGATTCGTGGCGCGTGGGGCGTGGGTTCCCTGGCGGCGGGCTAACCACTTAACCACCTAACAAGCCTCGGGCTTCTCATTCAAACGTGCCTTTGGCGGCGGGCTTGGAGTTGTCGAAGAAAGGCCAGCCTTCAGCGTCCCACTTGATCTCCTGGAGAAACAGCGGACGCGGAATGTACTTCTCGCGCGTGGGATGCTTCGGCAGGCCGGTCCAGTGGCAGTGGTAGAACATGTACGTCTTGCCGGACGGCCCCACGACGATCTCGCCGTTGTGCCCTGGACCGAAAAACTCCTCGCCCTTGTCGGAACGGAGGATAACCGTGGAGTACGCGTCCTTCATCGGACGCCCCTCCTTGTCGACAAACTCGCCGTCGAGCGTCTTCGAGCGGCCAACTCCAACGCGGTATGTGTGGTCGGTGTAGAATCCCTCCGAGACGAAGAGGTACCACCACCCGTCGTGCCTGTACACGTACGCCCCCTCGGTGAAGTTCGCGGCGAAGCGGCCGTCGTTGTGCGGAATGCCCTTCTTGCCGAGCTCTACTCCGGCCACGTGCTCGATCTGCGCGCCGGGCGCGATGCCGAGCCCATTCGCCTTCAGCTCGACGCGCCTTACGTCGCCGTGTCCGAAGAAGAGCCATACCTTGCCCGAGTCAGGATCGACAACGGCGTTCGCGTCGATGGTCTCGTGCCGTCCGTGCCCTTCGCTCGTAAGGATTATCTTCCCGTCGGTGAACGGGCCCTCGCCATTCTTCGACGAGTAGACGGCGATGGCGGTGTGGGCGCCTGTCGTGTGGTAGGTGACGTACGCAAGGTACTTGTCGCCAATCTTGACGACGTTAGGGGCCCAGATGTGCATCCAGTGGCGGTTGATCCACTTCATTTCGTCTTCGAGCAACAGGCGACGGCCCGTCTTCTCCCAGTGGACTAGGTCGGTCGACTTGAGTATGTCCTTGGCTGTGGAAGTCGCGCGGTACGTTCCGTCCGCCACGGTCCACACCGTGGGATCAGGCGCATCCTCGCGGAACACCGGGTTTTCGAAATCCACGCCCGCCATGGCGGACTGGGCGAGAGCCAACACTACAACCAGCAACGATGTCTTCACAACATACCCCCATTTGACTTTTGAATTAGATCATGCAAGGCAATCTCATTCCGCAATGAGCTCCTTGAGCCTCTTCGAGAACTTCTCCACGAGGTCGGGCCTCTCGGACGCCAGGTTCTTCGACTCCGACACGTCCACGGACAAGTCGTAGAGCTGCGGGTTCTTGGTGCTGATGAACTTCCAGTTGCCCGACCTGAATCCCTTTGCATCGCCCCATCCGGCCTCCTCGATGATTTCGTCGCGTCCCTTCTTCGACTTGCCGAGCAGCGCGTCCGTCATGTCCTTGGAGTCGCGCATGGAACCTTCGGGGACGCTGTATCCGATTATGGACGCGATTGTGCGAGGAAGGTCGGTCTGCGTCATGAGCGCGTCGCTTGTAGTCCCGGCGGCGACATGCCCGGGCCAGACGACGACCGTCGGCACGCGCGTCCCGCCTTCGCGAAGCGTGTACTTCCCGCCGGAGTACGGCGCCGACGGATTCTCGTTCTTCTCGTGGTATAACTCACGCGAACCGTCGAGATAGCCGTCGTATATCGCTGGGCCGTTGTCGGACGTGAACACGAAGAGGCAGTCCTCGTATCCGTACTTGCCGAGCGAATCACGCACTTTGCCGAGCGTGTCGTCCATCTGCACGCTGACGTCGCCGCGAATGCCAAGCCCGCTCTTGCCGCGGAAGCGCGGATGCGGATCGCGCGGCACGTGGATGTCCGCCGTGCAGACGTATAGGAACACCGGCTCGCCCTTGGCCGACGCGAGGAACTCGTCCGTCTCCTTCGCTATGTCGTCGGCGATGTTCTGGTCGTTCCACCTCGCCTTCATGCCGCCGCGCATGTGCCCGATGCGCGAGATGCCCTCGATGATCGTCTTGTCGTGCTGGAAGTCGCCCGGACGTCCCCACCACTTCAGCAGCTCGGGATTCGTCCGCGCCGTAATCTCGCCAGGCCAGAGCGGGGCTGTCTCGGCTTGCTTCGGAAGACCGAGTCCCGCCTGGCTCGTCTCGAGGTTGGAGCCCTTGCCAGACGAAGACTTCGCTACCGACGTGTATTGTATCTCGATCGGATCGTTCGGGTCCAGGCCCACAACCGTCCCGTTTCGCAGGAACACGCAAGGCACCCTGTCGGCCGTAGCGGCCATGAGCCAAGAATAGTCGAAACCAACTTCCTTCGCGCCGGGCGCGACTCGTTTGTTCCAGTCGATCGGCTCCGGACCCTCGCCCATTCCGAGATGCCACTTGCCTATCGCCGCCGTGCGGTATCCCGCCTTCTTCATCATCGCGGGGAGCGTGAGTATTTCGCCAGGACGGTCGCACGGCACTATCAGCTTGGCGTCGCCGTCCAGGATGTGGTTGTTCTTGCGACGGAAGCCAGCCTGTCCGGTGAGGATCGAATAGCGCGACGGCGTACATACCGATGCGCACGAATGAAAGTCCGTGAACTTGACTCCCGCCGCCGCCAGCTTCTCGAGGTTCGGACTGGGGATCAGCTTCGACCCGTACACTGACGTGTCGTTGTACCCAAGGTCGTCGGTATAGAAAATTACAACCGCCTTCGGACGCGCCGGGCGCGGTTCCGCCGCGACGGCCGAAAGGACACCGAGCGACGCCATCAGCGCCAGCATTGCAATTGCCTGTTTCACTGTCTTGCCTCCTTTATTCGAACACACCGCTTGCAGCCGGCCGCTCGTTGTCGAAGTACGGCCACCCGTCCTTGTCCCACTTGATCTCCTGCACACACAGCATGCGCGGGATGTAGTTCTTGCGAGGCCACATCTTGAACCAGTCGGCCTCGTCGCCCTTCATCCCCTTCCAGTGGCAGTGGTAGAACATGTACGTCTTGCCGGACGGCCCCTTGATGATCTCGCCGTTGTGCCCGGGCCCGAAGAATGTTTCACCTTGAGGCGTCCACATGATCGTGGTGGCGTAGCCTTTCTTCATTGGACGGCCTTCCTTGTCGAAGAACTCGCCGTCAAGCGAATCCGAACGGCCCACGGCAATGCGGTAGCGGTGGTCGAAGCACACGCCTTCGCTCAGAAAGAGATACCATTTGCCGTCATGCTCGTATACATACGTCCCCTCGTCGCTCAACGCCCGCTTCGGAACGTCGTCCGCGCGCTCCTCGCCTTCGGGAACGCCCGCGACATGCACTATCGGCGCGCCCGGAAGCCGTTTCTGGCCGTCTTTCGTAAGCTCAACGCGGCGGATGCTGCGGTGGCCCCAGAAGAGCCAGACGCGCCCCGTCTTCGGATCCTGCACGACCTCGGCGTCGATGTTGTCGCGTCCTCCGTCTATCTCGCCGGTCACGAGCAGGCGCGGATTGCGGAACGGTCCGTCCGGCGAGTCCGAGGTGAACACGGCAATCCCCGAATGGACAGCTGAGGTTATGAAGGTCATGTACAGGCACCACTTGTTGCCGATCTTCACGACATCTGGCGCAAATATGTTCTTCCAGCTGTGGAGTATCCAGTCGTATTCGGCATCCTCTAGCGTACGCCGACCCGTGTCGCGCCAGTGGATGAGATCGTCGCTCTCGAGCAGCATCTGCGTGGTCGTGGCGCAGTAGTAGCGGTCGGTTCCCCGCCAGATCGTCGGATCGGGCGCGTCAAGACGCCAGATCGGATTCTCGAACGGAATGGCGGCGGCGAGCAGGCAGATGGCGGGAAACGTCATGGTTTTCTCCTTGGTTCAGTTGTCGTATAATGCAATGTCGTCGACGATCCAGACCCTAGAGAACCAGCGTCACTATGCTATGCGCGGGAAACTCCACGCAGCCATTCTTCACCGGAAGCTCAACAGTGGATATGTTGATCTCTTCCGGATGCGCCGGCGAATTGAAGGAGCAGATGTCAGGACCGTTCATCACACTTGCCGAAACCGTCGCGGGGAGCTCCATGCCCGGCACCGCAAGCTTCGCCGTCATCGAGCGTTCTGGATCGCGGTTGACGACGAGCAACGCCGTCCTGCCGTCTTTCGTCCTGGCCGCAACGGCAACGAGAGCCTTGTAGCTGTCGACATACTCGGACGAGACTCCGGGATTGTCCGTAAGCGCCACCGGCAGCACCTTGCCGCCGCGCAGCGGCCAGAACATTTCATAGGCAAGAGCCATTGAAGAGCAGATTGTCTTCTTCGGATCCATCGGGTCCGGCGCGTACATCGCGTTGAAGACGGGCCCCGCGCTGCCGATGCCCGGACCTCCGCCGAAGACGTAGGCCGTGAAACCCTGGAACGTCAGCATCTCTACAGACGGGTCCGGCACAAGATTGGCGAGAATCGTCGCCAGCTGAAGCCCGCGGCCAAGGATGCGCGACTCGTCGCGCGTCAACCCGCTCTTGCCGTCGGTCCAAACGGGAGGGCATGGCATGATGCCGAATTCGGTGATGAGCGCGTGCGTATCCTTGCGCGGCGCGTTGGCGAGCGCTTTTGCGATGTCCTTCGGAAACGCAATCGACATCGAATCGCCGCGGGACACCCACTTGTCGTATAGTTCGCGCTTCGTGGAGACCTTGCCGAGCGAAGCCTTGTATTCGTGGATTATCACGCCGTCGCACACGGACTTGTCCTCCAGGTAGTCCCAGATGTCCTTGAGACTGCTGCAGACAATGATCGACGGATCTATCTTCTTCATCGCGCGGGCGAAGTCGGCAAAGCCGTCGTGCTTCTCGGGCTGGCCGTCCTTGCCCCTGACCGTGTCGCCGTTCGCGTACTTGGCCTGGAAGTCCTTGTCGGGCCCGGTGAAGGACGGGCGGTTCATCCAGTAGCGCTGGTTGCGGTCGTGCATCTCGTTGCCGATCTCAAAATACTTGACTCCGTAGGGCTTGGGGTGACCGTTCTTCGCGCGCACCTTGGCCCAGTCCATTCCTCCTCCCGGATTCGAGCCGTCGTTCGGCGCGTTGAGGTATTCCACGAGGTCGGCGGCGTCCTGGGCCGACTTGCATCCGGCGAACGGCACCATGATAAGGCACTTCGCGCCTATCTCCTCGCAGTAGGCCATGTGCTCGTCGATGCCGTAGTACGGAAAGTCAGGTCCGTGCTGGAGGTTGCCGAGATACTGTATCTTGCGCTCGCGCAAGGGCCCGATCGTCTCCTTCCAGTTCACGAGGTTCGCCACCGTCCCACCCGGCCAGCGCACGCAGCCGGCCGCCTTGCGCGTCTTCTCGACGAAATCTGGAAACGCCTTCATCGTCCGCTCGTTGAGCATGCCGAACCCACCGCGCGGGAAGCGGTGGTTAACAGTGAAGAGATAGTCGCTGACCTCGCGTCCGGGACGCGACGTGTCGATGGCGATTGTCGTCCGAGGATGTCCGGCTGGCCGGACTTCCTGGGAAAACGACGCCACGGCCGAGACGGCGACAATGGCGAACAAGATTTTCTTCATTGGCGAATCCTTGTATGCGGTGAGATGGATGTGACTGCACGAAAGAGGCTTACGGACGGAACCTGTATTCGGTCCGGCTACTGAAGAGTTCGCCAGGGCGCAGGATCGTCGACGGGAATTCGGGATGGTTGGGACTATCGGGGAAATGCTGTGTCTCAAGGGCAAGATAGCCGAAGCGCTCAAGCTTGCCGCCGTTTTTCGTCGGACAGCCGTCCTTGAACTTGCCGCCGCTGTAAAGCTCAAGCCCCGGCTGGTCAGTCCACACCTCGACCGTGCCCGCCGTTCCGCGAAGCGCCGCTACGCGCCTGAAGCCGGAACCGTTGAGAATCATGTTGTCGTTGAATCCGTCGCCGTCCGAGCGCTTGCCCACGGGGCGGAACTTCCGGAAGTCGAAACACGTCCCGGACACGTCCAGCGCACGCCCTGTCGGAATGAGCCCGGCGTCAAGCTCGGAATACCTGTCGGCGTCGATGAAGAGCTCCTGTTCGAGGATCGTCCCTTTGCCGTTCATGTTGAAGAACACGTGGTGAGTTGGATTGCACGGCGTAGGCTTGTCCGTGTCGGCCGCATACTCGATGCGCCACGTGTTGTCCGGCAGCACAGTATAGACCACCTCGACGTGCATGCGTCCAGGGAAGCCTTCCTCGCCGTCTTCAGAAACGCGGCTAAGAACGGCGCCCACGGTGTCGTCGCGTGTGAACGTCTGGACCTTCCAGAGGCGGTCGCTCCATCCGCGTACTCCGCCATGCAGGTTGCAGGGAATCCCGCCCGGCGTGTTGTTGCAGGCAAGCGCATAGTCCTTGCCGTCGAGCGCAAAGCGCCCGTTGCCGATCCGATTGGCGTAGCGCCCGATCAGCGCGCCGGCGTAGAAGGCGTTCGTCGCCCAGCCGGGCGGCGCGTCGAAGCCCAGCGTGACATCGGTCTTGGCGCCGCCGGCAGTCGGCACGCGGATGCCAACCACTCGTCCACCCCAGTCGGAGAAGTCGATTTCCAGTCCGCCCCTGCCAACAAGGCTGTAGAGGTGGCACTGTTCGCCATTGGGTGCCTTTCCGAAGGGAACGGGCTTCGGCGGATCCACGAACATGCGGTCAAGCGCGGCCTTCATCGCGGCGACGCGCTCAGCCTGCGCGGGATCCTTCGCCAAGTCGCGCTCCTGGAACGGATCGCGGACGACGTCGTAGAGGCGGATCGGAGTCGACGTGCCGGACATCTGCGTACGGAGCGCAACGTAGTCGCCGTCGCGCATCATCTGCTGGAGCCCGCGGATGGGACGCTTGCGCGCCTGGATCGCCTTGAAGTCCTCGCCTCCCCACGACGGCCCGTCGTACTGCGAGTAGACAAGCGACGGATGCGCCTCCGCGGACGAAAGCCCCCAGCGCGGAAGAAGCGAAACTCCGTCCGTGCCGCGCGAAGCCTCAGGTGTTCCCGCAAGGTCGGCAAGCGTGGCGAGCCAGTCGTACGATGCGGACGGAGTCGAATCGGTTCCAGGCTTCAGCTTCCCCGGCCAGCGCACGAACGTAGGCACGCGCATGCCGCCCTCGAAGACGTCGCGCTTCATGCCGTCGAACGGGCCGGCTGACGCGAAGTTCCGCGTGTCCGCGCCATACTCCCCCGCAGGACCGTTGTCGCTCGTGACCACCAGCACGGTGTTGGACGAAAGCCCCAGCTTGTCGAGATGGCGCATAAGGTCGCCCATCGCCTCGTCGAAGCGCGATATGGTCGTTGCGTAGCGCGCCGCGTATTTCGGAAGCCCGGCATAGCGCGGGTCGATCCAGGTGTTGCACGAGTAGGGATCCTCAGGCTCAAGCGGCCACGTTACGCCTTCGGCCGGATACGGACGCCCCGGTACATGCAGGGTCTCGCGCATCGGGATGTTGCCGGCGAGCTGCCCTGAGCCATGCACGGCGTTCACGGCGAAGTAGAGGAAGAACGGCTTGCCGTCCTTCGCGGCCGCGCGTTCGGAGATGAACGCCTTGGCGCGCGCGGTGAAAAGGTCCGTCGAGTAGATGTGCTTCGCCGATTCGGTTGCGTTCTTCCGGTTCTCCAAAATGCCCATCCATACGCCGTTCAGCTCCTCGTCGTAGTGGTAGTAGGTATGGCCGGCGACATGGAACGGGAAGCCGAAGAAGTAGTCGAAGCCGCGGTCCAGCGGATGCGCGACGACCGGCTGCGTGCGCGTCCCTCCGCCGCCGCCAACGCCCCACTTGCCGATGGCGGCCGTAACGTAGCCCGCGTCATGCAGGACGCTTCCGAGCGTCCGCGTCTCGCGGATCGGGGCGTCGAAGTTGTTGTCCGAGACGGAACAGCGCCCCTGGCGCATTCCCGTAAGGAGCGAGGCGCGCGACGGTGCGCATACGGGCGCCGCGCAGTAGTGGTCGGTCAGTATCCGCCCCTCTGCCGCAAGGCGGTCAAGGTTCGGCGTGTGTATGCGCGGCAGGTCGGCGTTGCGGACGTTCCGCCCCGTCCAGCCGACGTCGCCGAAGCCGAGGTCGTCGGCCAAAACCAGCACGACGTTCGGCCGCGCCGACGCGGCAAGTGCCGACCCGGCGAGCGAAGCCGTGGCGAGAAGAGCTGTCGTCTTGTTCATGGATGCGTCTCCCTTTGAGTGCCTTCTGTCACATGGTCAGCGTGACGATGCTGTGCGCGGGGAACGTCACGCAACCGTCCTTCACCGGAAGCTCCACGGTCGCGATGTTCACCTCGTCCGGATGCGCCGGCGAATTGAAGGAGCAGATGTCGGGTCCGTTGAAGACCTGCGCCGACACGGTCGCGGGAAGGCTCTTGCCAGAAACCGCGAGCTTCGCCGTCAGCGGACGCTCGGGATCGCGGTTGATTACGAGAAGCGCAGTCTTGCCGTCCTTCGTCTGCGCCGCCAGCGCGACAAGCGCCTTGTAGCCATCGACGGACTTGGAGTCGACGGACGGATTGCCGGACAGCGTCACTGGCAGCACCTTGCCGCCGCGCAGCGGCGCGAACATCGCGTAGGAAAGCGCCATTGCGGAGCTGATGGTCTTGGAGAGGTCCTTGGGATCCGGCGAGAACAGCGCGTTGAAGATGTAGCCCGCGCTTCCGAGGCCAGGCCCGCCGCCGAACGCGTAGGAAGTGTATCCCTGGTGCGCCAGCAGTTCGACGGACGGGTCCTTCGCCAGGTTGGCGAGCACCGTCGCCAGGTGAAGGCCGCGCCCAAGCACGCGCGCCTCGTCGCGCGTCTGGCCGCCCTGCCCGTCCGTCCAGACGACAGGACAGGGCATGACGCCGTACTCCGTGATGATTACGTGGGTGTCCTTGCGAGGCGCACGCGCACGTGCGGCGGCTATGTCCTTGGGAAACGCCACCGACATCGTGTCTCCGCGGTGAACCCACCGGTCGTAGAGTTCGCGCTTCGTAGCGGCCTTGCCAATCGTCTTGTACTCGTGTATGACCACGCCGTCGCAGACGGACGTGTCGCTTGCAAAATCCCAGATGTCCTTGAGGCAGCTGAACACGAGGATCGAGGGGTCTATCTTCTTCATCTCGCGGGCGAAGGCCACGAAGCCGTCATGCTTCTCCGGCTTGCCCCCCTTCCCCTTGCCCTGCACCGTGTCGCCGTTCGCGTACTTGTCCCGGAAGTCCTTGTCGGGCCCGCTGGACGACGGGCGGTTCATCCAGTAGCGCTGGTTGCGGTCGTGCATCTCGTTGCCGATCTCAAAATACTTGACTCCGTAGGGCTTGGGGTGACCGTTCTTCGCGCGCACCTTGGCCCAGTCCGTTCCTCCTCCCGGGTTCGAGCCGTCGTTCGGCGCGTTGAGGTATTCCACGAGGTCGGCGGCATCCTGGGCAGACTTGCATCCGGCGAACGGCACCATGATAAGGCATTTCGCGCCGATCTGCTCGCAGTACGCCATGTGCTCGTCAAGGCCGTAGTACGGGAAGTCCTCCGAATGCTGGACGTTGCCGAGGTGCTGCGGCTTGCGCTCCTTGACCGGACCGATGGTCTCCTTCCAGTTCACGAGGTTTGCGATCGTGCCGCCCGGCCAGCGCACGCAGCCGGCCGCGTTGCGCGACTTCTCCACGAAATCAGGATAGACCTTCATCGTCTTCTCGTCGAACATGCCGTAGCCGCACCGCGCATAGCGGTGGTTGACGGCGAAAAGGTAGTCGCTGATCTCGTGCCCCGGGCGCGACGTGTCGATGGCGAGCGAAATCTGTGACTTGCCGTCTTCCGCACGGCCGACGGCAGATATTGTAGCTGCAGTAAGCAGCGTGGAAAGGACGTACAGTGCTTTTTTCATGACAGGTCTCTTCTCCTTAGGTGTCAAGGCACGCAGGCGGAATCATCCGTTTACCGCTATTCTAGCAAAACTTACGGCATAGTGATAGTACCCGTTTGGGTTGCGCGCATTATTTTACGGCCGTCGGCCATCCGTCCGCATCCCAGACCAGACGGCGACAGAGGAGGATGCGCACCTCCTTGCCCTTTACCTTGTGCCCTTTTTTGTGGCAATGGTAGTAGATCCGCTCGACGCCGTCTTTCGCAACCAGGAAATCGCCGTTGTGCCCAGGTCCGTAGAAGTCGCCGTCGGTTCCTAGAACAGGCGTTGAATGGCCCTCCGTCATTGGACGCCCCTCGCGGTCGACGAAAACGCCATCAAGCGTAGGCGAACGCCCCACGCGGATGTTGTACGTGGCGTTGCCATGCCAACCCGCGCTGACGAAAAGATACCACCACGCGCCACGCCGATGCAGGTACGCACCCTCGAAAAGCGCGCTTCTCCCCTTCCCGGCGCCCGGACGCCCCGCCACGTGCTCGTACTTAGCTCCCGGCTTGACCGACATGCCGTCGGCCGCAAGCTCCACGCGGTGCATCTTGCCGGTAGATCCGAAGAACAGCCACACGCGCCCCGTCTCGGGGTCTGTGACGACCTCGGGGTCGATTGAATCGCGGATGCCGGTTTCGCTGCTGCGCGTGATTATTGTGAAGTCGGTGACGCGTCCCGGCTCGCCGTCCAGCCGGCACGCGGCAATGGCCGAGTCCTTGGCGCTGTTGTAAAGCGCTACGTACAAAAGCCGCTTTCCGGCCACAACGGCATGGTCAGGCGCCCAGACCCGTTTCCAGTCCTTCTGGATGGCAGCCGCCATCTCCGGCGTAAATGGACCGTAGTCCATCTGGCGCCAGACTAGTCCATCATCGCTCTCGAGATAGTGCTGGTCAGTCAGAACCTGACTCGGCGTCGCATACGCGTAGTAGCGCCCGTCCGCCGCCTTCCACAGCGTCGGGTCGGGAAACGCCGTCTCGCCCCAGGCGATGTGCTCCTCGCGTGTCGCATCTTCGGAAGCGGTGCCGCAAAGGGCAGTCGGCGCGACAGTGGAGAAGCCAACTGCAAGCAACGCGGAAACGACAATCTGTTTTCTTTTCATTGGGAATACCTCTTCGTTGAATGTAAGGGGAAAGCTTATGGTCGACGCTCGCGTCACGGGAGGATTATTCCGCGGGAGATGCCTATGCGGACGGCATCTGCCCTACCCGACGCGTCAAGCTTGCGGGAGATGTTCTTCATGTGCTTCTTCACTCCATCCTTCGTTATGCCCAGCATTTCGCCGATTTCCTCGTTGTGAAGTCCGCGCGAGACGAACTGGAGAACCTCCCTTTCGCGATCTGTCAGCACCTTGCCCGCTGCGCGCAGGCTGCAGGCAGAAGCGATGTCTTCAGGGAAGTAGCTGCCTCCCGCCGCAACCGTGCGCACGGCGTCAAGGATCGCCTGTGCGCCGGCATCCTTGAGGACATATCCGTTCGCGCCGTTCTTGATGGCCTGAACGATGTCTTCTTCGACCGACGAAGTGGAGAACATGACCACTTTCTGGCCTGGGCAGCGGCGCCGGATGTCCTTCAGCACCTCTATTCCGCTGCAATCCGGCATCAGGATGTCCAGCAGGACGACATCCGCCCCGGTCCGCGCGACGAACTCGTCTGCACCAGTTCCGCAGGTCCACTCGCCTACGACCTTCATGGATTCATCCCCCTGGAGGATGAATGATATTCCATAGCGCACGACCTCGTGGTCGTCTATCAATGCCAATGTAGTCATTTAGCGATCTCCAGTCTGATGCCGCACCATCCGTCCGAAACCTCCCAGCCAAGCCGCAGGTGCGAGCGCGCGGCGCGGTCTCGCATGCTTGAAAGCCCGAAATGCCCCGTTGACGGTCCCGGCGCCGAATCGAAATCGAACGTCTTCCCATTGCTCAATATCCGCAGGACAAATCCCTTTCCGCCAATGGGGTCCGCAAGCATCAGGACGCAAGTTGCCTTTCCGTGCCTGATCGCATTCCACACGGCCTCGCGCACTATGAAGAAGACGTCTGAAAGGCACTCGCCGCCCATTCGCTCGGGAATCCCCCTGAAATGCGTCCGCACAGTCACAGTCCCGGTGCGCATCATGCCGTCCGCGAACTCGCGAAGGACGTCGACAGGCCTCTTCAGGCTCAGGTCCGTGCCCTGAAGGTCCCATACGATGCCGCGGATCTCGCGCTTTGTGCGGATGAGGAGCTCGGAGGCGTTTGTAACGGCCTGCGCGGCATGCGGGCCCACAGTCTCGCCGGACAGCGACGAACTCAGGAGCATGTGCGCAACCGCAAGGTTCTGCTCTATCGTGTCGTGGATGTCCTTTCCAAGCCGCCTGCGTTCGGCCAGCACGACTGCAACCTTTCTCCTCCGGCTCCGCTCGCGCACGAGAAACGCGGCCAGCACAAGAAGGACAAGCGCAGCAAGCCCGAGCCCCAGCCATCGCATGCGACGTTCGAACAGGCTCCACGCGACGTCGTCGGTCATTTTAAACGCCACTTCGTCGTCTGGCGCCGACAGCACGGTCAAAGACGCAACCCGTGGAACGGGCAGGGCAATGTCGCCGCGGGCAAATGCCAGTCGCGCGATGCCCGTTACCACTATGCGCGGGCTGAACTGGCGCACGTCCAGCACTTCGTCCGGAGGCGGGCGGGTCATCACTACCTGGGCCATACCGCCGTTGACGGCAAGCTGCATCTCCCAGCGGTTCGTGCCTACCGAGCCAACGGCCATGAGACGACCTCCGATCGTGATGCGCTTGCCGGATATTGCGTCGACACCGTCCTGCAGTTCCTCCGCAAGGCTGAAAAGGTCCAGTCCTCGCAGTCCAATGGGCGGCGGCAAGCCGACGCCAGACCGCAGACGTGAAACCTTCCACGGAAGGAACTCGCGCCGTTCCTCCCGCGACTTCGCGAAGCCCAGGAACTCGACCTCGTCGCCGGCATTCGGCACGTCGTCAAGCTCCTCGATCCGCATCCACGAGACCTCAGCGTCTTTCTGGACGATGCAGTACTCTCCGGGTTCGACGTACGTGACAACGCCGCGCACGCGGCGCGCGTGCGGCGTGAACCGCCCTTCGTCCGCCGTTTCCCCAGGCGGTGGCGCGAGAAGGCGGATGTCGGACGGGTCGTTCACCACAAGCTCCTCCCCCAGCCTTCTGCCTTGCCGGGTGAATGCCGGAATCACCGTACCCTCCACAACCATGTCGGCGTCCATCAGCGCCTGCCAGTCGCGTCCGTCGTCGCGCGTCCGCACAAGGACAGTGCCGTCAGGCGCGCCGAACCGGAGAAGGACAGACCCGTGCGACGACGCATGGCGGACGAAACCGCGGAAGACGCCGGAGAAGGAGATGTAGCCGAGATCGCAGTCGGCGAAGCGAATGTCGCGGAACGACGCCATCGGAGCGGGAGGAAGCTCGCCCGAATGAAGCACGCTGCAGTTCCTGGCAGATATGCCGCCCTGGAAGAACGCATTGTTGCGCACGCCAACCACGCGTACATAGTCGCCTGGTGCGCAGTGGGATGGACGCGGTCCCGTCACATAGTAGCGCTCGCCGTCGTCCGCCACCAGCACGAAAGAATTGGTGCTCCACGCGGACACCATCGTAACGATTCCCGAGACATCGCAGTCCTCGGCCCGCGCAACCAGCGCGGCCAGGGCAAGCAACAAGAGGAGAAGGCTCCCCGCCGCAGAGCGAATTTCATGCAAAAGCATAGAAAAGGACAATCCCCCCCACCCCCTCACTCGCACTGAAGAACAAGCTCGGCGTCAATGTACTGGCTGAACTTCTCCTGTGTTACCGAAATCGCTATCTCGTTGCGCCCGGGCTTCAGGAGCTTCAGCGCCTTGGGCGCCGCCGGGAAGGAGTTGTAGACAGCAATGAAGCCCTTGCGGTAGAGTATCTCCTCGCCGTTTAGGTACACGGTCGCAACATCGTCATGGCGCATGTCGATGTAGACTGCACGCGGCTTCACGCCCTTCGGAGGATTGTACTCGAACGTCTTGCGTATGAATATCTTCTTCGTGTCCCAGACGGTTTGCGTCTTGCCGTCCGCCTCTGGACGGTCGCCTATGCCGCGCGAGCCGAAGCCCGCCTTGCCAACGGCCCAGGCGGAATCGTCGAAGCCGGGCTTCTCCCACCCGGCGGGCGCATCGTCGAAGCGATAGCGCCATGTGTTGTAGCGCGGCAGCACCGTAACGTACTTGAGCGGCGTCTTCGCCGCATGGACGGCCTCGGCGAAGACCCGCTCGTGCGCCTTGCGCAGGACGTCTGCGTCGAACTTGAGGACCTTGCGGTCATACGTGAGGTAGCCGTTGATCTCCCTCTCGACGTCAGTCGTCTGGGTGTATACGCTGCCTCCGAGACCGCGCGACGCAAAGCCCGCAAGCGACTCCATCAGGCCGAGGTAGACGTTCTGCAGACCCTCGCGCGTGGCAGTGTCCTCGAATCCTCCGTAGCCCCAGCTCCCCTTCGCGTCCGGCTTCCAGAGATGGCCTTCCACGCGGTGCCCGAGTCCGCCGAACTCGCCGAGAAACGCCACGCGGCGCGGATTCAGCTTCGGCATGCCTGGACCACGGTAGCTGTGGATGTCCACTGTGTCGGCGGCCTCGCAAACGCCTTCGGGGCGATGGGGGCGGTTCTCGAAATCAGTCCATCCCGAAGGGCCGTCGACGAGTCTTTCGGGATCGTAGTTCCTCACCCAGTCCAAGGTGCAGTGGGTCAGGAACTCTCCGGGCTGGCCGCCGCCTTCGTTGTAGGGGGTCCACATGACGATCGAAGGATAGGACTTCAGGGCGTCGACCATGTCCTTCAGCTCCTTGCGGTAGAACCCGTAACGCTGGTTCTTGTCGCCACGTCCGTAGCCCATGTCCTGGACGACCATCATGCCGAGCTCGTCGCAAAGGCGATAGTACTGCGCCGGTTCGACCTTCAGGTGCTTGCGCATCATGTTGAGGCCCATTTTCTTCAGAGTCTCGATGTCGAAGCGCATCGCCTCCTCGGACGGCGGCGTGAGAAAGCCGTCCGGCCACCATCCCTGGTCGAGCGGCCCCTGGATGAAGTAGGGTTCGCCGTTCAGGTAGAACCGCAGCACGCCGTTCACGTCGGCCCGCTTCTCGAACGTACGCGCCGCGCAGTAGCCCTTCACGCGGTCTGCGCCGTATTCGAGCTCAATGTCGTAGAGATTGGGGTTCTCTGGCGTCCATGCCTTGAGGCCGCCTTTCGGCTTGAAGAGGACCGGCGCGCCGAACACGAATTCGCCTTCGCCGACAAGGGCTCCCTTGAAGAGAAGACGTGCCTTGCCGCGCCAGTTGCCCTTGCGCGAGGCCGCGCTTTCGCATCCCACTACCGTCACGGCGAGCGTTCCTGCCTGCAAATCGGCCTTGACCGAATAGTCCGTCACGCGCGCCGCCGGAACGCGCTCCGTCCACACGGTCTGCCAGATGCCGCTCATGCGCGTGTAGAAGATGCCGCCAGGATTCAAGACCTGCTTGCCGAGGCAGCCGATCCATTCTACTGTCGGGTCCCAAACGCAGACCGTGAGCTCGTTCTCACCAGGCTGAACCGCATCCGTGATGTCGATCTCAAACGGAACCTGATGCCCTTCGTGGGGAAGGTCCGTGACCTCTCGGTGGCCGACGAACACCTGCGCCCGGAAGTCCACTGCGCCGAAGTGCAGGATGATCCGCTCGTCCTTGGCATGGTCGCCGTTGATCGTACGCCTGTACCAGAGCAGTTCATCGGGCTTGAGGAGGCGTCCGACGCCTGAAAGCGGCGTCTCAAGGGCGAACGGCACCAGTATCTCTCCGTCCCAGCTGCTCGGCATCCCCTTCGTCGCAACAGCATTCGGCGTAACGGCGTATTTCCAGAGCCCGTTCAGGTTAGTCCAGTCCGAACGTACAAGCCTCGGCCGCGGATATGAGCGCCAGACGTTTTCGGACGTGACTTTTTCGCCCCAGGTCGTCATCAGAGTCGATGGTGTCGGCTGCCATGCGGACAAGCGGAGCGCAGATGCCAACAGACAGGCGGAAACAATTCTTTTCATGACGCCAACGCCTTTTCAGCGGATTATGATGCGCACGCCAGAGACATACGGAGAAAGCTCCTCCAGGAGCGCGGCCATTGCGTTCGGCCCAAGCGCACGGTCGTAGAACCGAAGCGTGTCGACAACACTGTCCTGCATCTGGCTTGCATCGAGGTCAAATCCTGTCCCCGACGTACAGCTTGAATGGCAGTAGTGCTTGAGCCCAAGTACATTGTGAACGTCACCCACGCCGAAGCGGATGCCGCCGATTCGCAGGCCGGCGCCGAGTGTCATGCGCTGATGATTCTGGGTTGTGTTTTCATCAGGTGTGTACCGGTACGTTCCGCGCAATCTGCCGTCGACCCAGAACTCCACGTTGTCGCGCAGCTCTTCGGTAAACACGCGGCGAACGACATAAAGATGGGGCTTGTCAGCCGCCTGTATGACCTGGACCCTTACGGGATCACAGTACGGCGTATGCTCACTGTTGTCTTCGCGCGAAAGAACCACTTCGTCAGTTCCCTCCCCCTTTGAAATCACCATCGCACCGGTCCTCTCCCCAAACGACGCGAAAATTGCCTTGGCCTGCCTGGGAACTGTTCCGTAGACGACAGCCGTCCAGCTTCGCGTCTCCAATGCTGGATCGCAATTGCTTGTACCAGGATGCGCCGCAACGTAGAGAGCCTTGCCGTCCTTGAACTGATTGGCCAGATCCGTGCCCATCGACGAGTCGTCGTCGACTGCCATGCTCCTCCCGGGTACCGACCCGCGGCTTTCCAACGTGCCGTCGAAGGTGAAATCGTACAGACAGGCAGTGCCGTCCACAGCCGGACGGAACGTACCGGAGAGAACGCCGTTCCCCGCCTGCAAGGTGAGCGGATCCGCCAACGTGCCGTTCGCGAGACGGACTTTAACGGCAGAAGTGCCTGTGTATGCCACCGAAAAGGCGCCGTCGGCCAGCGGATCCTCGGGCACGACCAGCATCGTTCCCTCCGTACACGATACGGAACCGCCTTCGCCCATCGCCGCGTACTCGAACGTGCCGGCCGCAAGGACGACTTGGTTAGTCAGCGTGCCCGTAACGACAAGCGTGCCGCCGCCCGTCTTGCTGATTGTGCCATACGCCGCAAGCTGATCCCCTGAAAGCGTCAACGTCTGGTCGGCTTCGACATTGACACTTATCGGCTCGCCCGCCGGAGGCGAGTCGTCGACGATCTCGATCGCCGCCACGCCGGCAGCGTAGCACCGTCCGTAGATCTCAATGGAACTTCCCATGCAATTCTCAAAAAGAAGCACGTTCTGCCCGAGTACAGGCCCCGTCTTCGAAGCCTCCCAGTTCCCCCAGCAGTCCGAATCCCCGCCGGAGGCGACTCTCCCGTTCGCATCATCCCAGTAGTACCATGTGCCGTTCACGCGTATCGGATCGAACTTGCCTTCGGCGGAACGGACGGAATTGCTAACGCCGCTCACGTA
>Ga0310786_10004519_pt1 | contig 19376 bp, 20 predicted proteins | sample AusTroGonzalo_MG_FD_203881 | JGI IMG/M metagenome (GOLD analysis project Ga0310786, IMG submission 203881) | Bovine rumen microbial communities from tropical cattle in Woodstock, Queensland, Australia - Gonzalo_03 (v2) (version 2) | ecosystem: Host-associated > Mammals > Digestive system >... | reverse complement strand
CTTATTCACATAAGTTCCATAACTTTATTCTTCATAGAGGTATCAACTTCTTCGCTAAACTTAAAATCATTAAAAATCCAGAAGAAAAAAGAGAAATACTTCGTATTCAAGTTGAAAACTTCAAAATTGAACTTAGACGTTTAATCTCAAATATTCCAATATTTGCTTTAATGCTTTTATGTTGGTCCACTATTTTAATTTTGAAGTTCTCAATTCCATTCTTTGCAGGATTAGCACTTGATGGATATGGATACTGCATCAACTCCGATGGTTCTTTAGTAGTCAAAGCCATTTTAGATTCTAGAGGTCAAGTTGCAGGCTTTGCACCTGTTATGTCCACCGGACAAGCCAATATTCAAAGCTTCTGGCAAGCAGTATTTCTTTCTTCGTATCATCAAATGGCATCAGGCTTAGTGCCTATTCCAGGTGCCGCTGGTATTTCTGAATACTTCTTCTCCACTATCTTCTCGAAATATTATATTTCGTCATATATTACCACCGCTGCCCAGATCATTTGGCGTTTCTCAACATATCACATCGTTCTTTTGGTGGCAGGTATTGTCGCCGCGACATATCGAAGTTCCCCAAAGAACCAAGTTCACCACGCCAACAGACGAGCGTTTGTTACTCTTCAATATCAAACCTATGTGGAACGTAAAGCTACAAGCGATACGATGTTTGAAACATCGTCTTTATCTGCTAAAGCAGTTCAAGCTAGACTACGTTCTTTAAAGAAAAAAGAAAAGGCCGAAAAACCACTTAAGGTGAAGAAGGTTAAAGTTAAGAAAAACAAGAAGATTGATAATGAAGGATGGGATGAGATTCAAGCAGGAGATGATGAGTAATGATCTCGAAAGTAATCTCTAAAATCAAAATCGGAGAAAAGAAAGTTGTTATTAACTTTGATAATGGCGACAAGCTTGAGATTCATCCAAATGTCTTCACTGATTTCAATTTATTTAAGGGCAAAGCCTTAACTAAGAAAGACATTGATGAAATCAAAAGAAGAAACGAGTTAGAGATATATTTAGGCTATATAACTAAGTTATTATCCTCTAAGTCATATTCCAAACATCAAATTAAACAAAAACTCATTAAGAAAGGCGCGAGTGAGACTCAGATTGAAGATATATTAGAGATACTCACTAAATATCACTTAATCGATGATAAATTAATTATTGAAGAAGTCTTAGAGTACGCTGATTATCGTCACTATGGCTTTAATAAAATTAAAGATGAGTTATTTAAGAAAGGTATCTCTTCAATATATATCGATAAGTTAGTCTATAATGAGACTAGAGAAATAAGAAATGCGAAAGCCTTACTTAAAGACTATGAACGCAAATATGATAAATACAATTATCAAACCAAGAAGAAACACATCTATGATGCTTATCTAAGACAAGGATATAGCTATGATGTCATAAATAATGTTATTGAAGCTATGTCTCCTATCGATGAAAAGAAAGAGAAAGAATTAATCAAAGTTGATTATCAAAAGCTAGTTAAAAAATATGAAAGAAAATTAAGTGGTAATTCCTTAAAGGAAAAGGTTAAAGAAGCCTTAATTACAAAAGGATACCGCTACAAAGATATAGTAAGTATAAAGGAGTAAGAATATGAAATGGATCAAAGATTTCCAAGATGGTGACCGTATCATTGGTCAACTCTTAGTGACTTCTGTCACCAAAGGTGTAACTGAAAAAGGCATGAGTTATCTCAATGTCACTTTCCAAGATAAAAGCGGCACCATTGAAGCCAAGAAATGGGAAGCTAGTGATGAAGATATTTCTATCCTAGTGCCAGGCACCGTTGTAAACGTTGATGGAAGAATTAATTTATACAAGAATGCGAACCAAATGAAGATACAAGAAGTATCTAAAGTTGAATCGCTTGAAGATATTGATTTATCAAACTTCCAAAGAGTATCACCTCTTCCTTTGGAAGACATGAAAAAGAAATTAGACGCTTATCTAAATTCCTTCTCTGATAAAGATGTCGAAACTGTCACTAGAGCAGTCATTAAACATTTCTATGATAAATATATTACCTATCCTGCTGCGGTTAAGATTCACCATGAATTTGGTAGTGGCATTCTCCACCACTCTTTAGCGATGGCTGATTTAGCGGATGATGTCGCGAAACGATATCCACAGGTGGATAGAGATATCTTAGTAGCAGGCGCACTACTTCATGATATTGGTAAAACTATTGAATATGAAAATCCACTTATGCCAGCCCAAACAACTGAAGGTAAGTTATGTGGACATATCGCTATCATGTATGCTGAATTCAAAAAGATTGTTGATGGTCTTGGAATTAAATCTGAAGTCCCAGTTCTTTTAGAACATATGATTCTCGCGCATCATGGCAAGCTCGAATGGGGTTCACCAGTCCAACCTGCAACTAGAGAAGCATGGCTACTTTCGCAGATCGATTTAATCGATTCCCACATGATGGTGCTTGATAAAGCCCTAGAGAACGTTAAAGAAGGTGAGTTCTCCCCTAGATTATGGGTTATGGACGATGTGAGCTTCTATAAGCCTAAAAAACGCTAAAAATTAGATTTAAGAAAAAGTCTACACCGTGTGATGTAGACTTTTCTTTATATTTAATATAATAAAGGTCTTTTAATTACCATAATATTCGCCAACTTCTTCATCTTCTTCGTCGCTAGCGTACATATCGTAATCTTCTTCGTCTTCTTGCTCGATTTCTATATCATCTCTTTTAGGCATAACTATTTAATTTCTTTAGAAAGAGTTTCGGCTAAGACAGGAAGAGATAAGTCTTTGGTGTCTTGCTCTTTCATCTCAATTCTAAAGCCTTCTTTCTTATCGTAGCGAGGAATGACATGGACATGGAAGTGGAAGACGCTTTGTCCAGCTTCTTTATTAACATTAGTTAAGACATTGACACCTTTCGCTCCTAATTTCATGATTTGGACTTGTCCAATCCTTTGAGCGACATCCATGACTTTGTGCATCACTTCTTGCGGTGTCGCTAAAAAGTTGTCGTAATGTTTCTTTGAAATAACTAAGGTATGTCCTTTTGTGACTTGTGAAATATCAAGGAAGGCTAAAACATCATCATCTTCATAAACTTTATGGGATGGGATTTCACCTCTAACAATCTTACAAAATATGCAGTCATTATGTTCCATAAATAATCTCCTTTAATAGAAAGAGGAGCGTGAGCTCCCCTTAACTATTCATTAATCTTCGTCTTCGAATAAGTTTGGATATGTTTCCTTGAGGTAATCGTAGACGGAAGTATCGTGGTAGGTGAAGGTATAGAGTTTAAGATACGAAGTATAAGCATTTGTCTTATAAGTATCTTTTGTACCTAAGATCTTCGCGATTTCACGAGCGATATTTTCACATTTGAAGACATCTTTTCCAGCTTGGACATATGATTTATCATTTGTCTTATTAAGTTTGGAAGTAGATGGCGCTTCTAAGACTTCAACGATGTAAAGAGCGCTACCAGCGGTATCTCTTAAGATGAAATCGTATTCGGCATCAGTTGCAGATGCAGGTGTGATATAAGCGTGACCTTGGAGTTTATTGAAATAGGATTCACCTTTTTCATATTTCCAATCAGCTTTATCAAAGTCATTCGAAACTTTGATGTTGAATAAACGGTTCTTGATTTCGTCTGGTAAGCCTAAAGAACCATCTTTATCATTCTTAACGAACCAGCCTTCATTAGTCATCTTACCTTCATTTTCAAGGGCTACTTTAGTAATTTCTTCAAGTAAACCTTGTTCTTTAGAACCATTTTTTGTGAAAGCATCATATTGCTCTTTGTATTCTTTGTCGTCAAAGGCAAATCTTGTTGCTTCTGCTGCGACAGCTTTTTCATAGTTCTTCAAGATTTCACCAAGTTTGGTCTTTTCATAGAAGGTGAAGTTATCGAATCTTGCACTTGCGTCAGCACCTTCAATGCCACCGAAGATTGCATTATCTTCGAATAATGGCAAGAATAATGCTTTGGAATCTGCAGGTGAAATTGGATCTTTTTCACACTTTGCTAATAAGGCACGTGGTGCGCCATAAATATCATCAAGGCCAGAATTAACTAAACCGGTGACATATGGTTTACTGGCTACGTTAGTGCCAATACCATCGAAACCTTTAACCCAGTTGACTAAGGTAGAATAGTCGATATCACTACCAACTCTTTCTGCGCTAGCAAGATAATCTTTGGTGAACTTATTAACTAAACGATAGGCAGTATTTGGATCATCGCTGCTATAAGAGACCTTAACGTAGTTAACGTAACGTCCATAAGCGCGTCCAAGTGCGCTATAGTTAGAATCGATAATATATTCTTCGATGAGTTTATCTTTGTAAACATCTGGGATTAAGCTCTTGGTGATGTAATCTGCATAGGTTGCATCAAAATCAGAAAGATAATCACGGACATTTTCTTCTTTGAAGTCTGAATCGAGGAAGACTTTCTTGAAAGCAAAACCATCTTCGACTTCACCATTTGCTTTGAAGTGAAGGATTTCGTAGTTTTGTTTACGAAGTGAACGAGCATACTTTTCTTCTAAGAACTCAGTCTTATTGACTGTATCACGATAGGTATCTGGTTCGATTTCTTTGAAGACCTTCTTGTCAATACGTTCATTTAAGTCTTCATAGAAGTATTTGAATCTCTTAAGTTGAAGTTCTTCAACTGTTGAGCCAGCTTTAGTCGCTACAGCATCATCATCATCTTTTACAAAGTAATGAGCGTATTTAGCGATGTGGGCTCTAGCTTCTGCTTCTTTGACAGTTGTGCCATCAAAGCAAGCTTTGATTTCGGCATATGTACCGAATTCCTTTTCGGTAATAAATTTAAGAAGGGCTGATTCAACCTTAGAATTCTTATTACCTACAAGCGCATCATAAATTGCGCCTAATTTATTGTCGTCATCATCAAAGGCGTTACCGTCTTTTAAGACGACTGGACTTTCGTAGTTAGCAGGAACTGCTGAGACGCTGTCACATGCGGATAAAACGAATGCGGCAGAGAGCGCAAACACGCCTGTTAAAAAGACTTTCTTAATTGTGTTTGTTGCCATCGTTGCAAATACCTCCTACTTCATCCCATGCTGCTTGTTGTTTTGGATCAGTCTTATCTGCGCCGCCACGAGCATGGTCGTTGTAATAAATCGCGCAACCCTTGCTGATTGCTTGTTTTTGGATACTTGTTGATTTGGTCAAGCTGTCCATATAAGTGGCCCAGCTATTTTCCCATTCATTTGTAAGATCGTAAGCATCATATTCTTGAGAACGATCCATCCATTTATAAAGAGCATCTTTAAGAGTTGAACCATTCTTTAATTGAATATCAGCAATTGCTAATTTACCGGCTTCAAGATACTTCTTGAACATGAAATATTTGAGACCATCTTTATTAAATTCTTTAAGAGTGTTTAGAACTTCTTCCGCTCTTGTTTGATAGTTAGCACTATTTCCGGAGAAATTAACGTATGTTTGAAGTTTTGTTCCTTCACCGTAGGTTGGATAACGGGATTGGGATGGGAAATAGGTTGTGTAATAGTTTTCGAGTGATGCGACTGATGTATCTTCGTCACCATTAATATATTCAAATGGTGAACGGTTAACGACGATGAAGTGGATACCTTGATAACCACCTTCGCCTGAACCAGAACCACCTCTAACAACTAAGATTGGACGATAGACAACTTTGTTGCCTAACTTAATGCTTGTTGCAAGATATGTTCCAGTGAAGTTAACACCATCAGCAGCTGTGAAGTTATGGAAACCAGTTCCAGTTGCTCCATCAGCGAGAATGTTAATACCAGTGGCTGAAGCTGAACCGATTGTATCTAAATATTCTGTAGGTGAATTTTCGGATACGATTGCGGCGTTTGGTGAAACCAAAGCGAATGCGTGACGGTTGAAATAGTGGTTAAAGAAGATATTTCTTGGATAGAAATTTGCATTTCCATCGTGGACTTTAACACCATCAGCGCCTGTTTCTCTATCGTAGTTAGAATTGAGAATTTCAAATGCACCAAATGGAATAACTGAGAAGCCTTCTGGTGAAAGAGTTGTGTAAGCTTTTGCGGCTACTGGATCTGCACCTGAGGTGCTGTGATCATAAGCTTCTTCTTGAGTAGCAGCATCTTCGACAAGGTGATTAACACCTTCGACATCAGCACCATTGCCCTTATAGGCAACTGGATCAGCAATCTTAACTTTGGATGCTTGAGCTTCGGCGGTTTTGCCCCAGAAGTTTTCATAAGCATAAACAGCGTATTTGAATTCGTTGATGTAGTTACCTGCTTTAGTCATATCGACTAAACCGAGGTCACCACGTTCGGCGGAGTCATCTGATAAGAATGCTGCGTCAGCGAATGATGCATATGTTCCTTTTGCGAGAGCGTCAGCAACTGTGTATAATTTCTTCGCATTCGCTTGTGAGACGGTCGCGGTCGCATAGTTAGTGGAATCAGAATCTTCGATTTTCACTAAGATATGGGAGATGTGATAAGGAACTTTTGCGTTAAAGTAACCTTCAAAATGATTTGAAGCGCCAAAGCCTGTACCTTTTTTCAAGGTCCTAAGGTTGACATCAACATTCTCAAAGTTCTTATTGAATGTTTCTTCTTCATATTGGTAAAGATATGATTCGAAGAGTTCGTCTTCGTCTTTACAATTTTTACTCTTAAGAATTTCATCGAATTCTTTGTCGTATGAAGAATTGTTCTTATCTTGATTATTTTTTGCAGTTTGTTTATCGCCTTCAACTGCGTTTCTGGCTTTTTCTTTAAGTCCAGCGAGTTGGCCCGCACCATATTCTGGTTGATCTGGGTCTTGAATGGTGAAGTAGTTTTTAATAACCATCTTATAGACAGTATTGAAGACTGTTTCGTAACTAGAAGAATCTTCTAATTGTTCGATGAGTAAGTCTTCGGCTGTGTATTGATGTTTTTCACCATCTTCGCCGGTATAGGTTAATATGACGCCATTTTCATCATACTTGACATCGCTACAGGCGGTCATAGTGCCGACTGAGAGTAATGCTGTCATAAGTGTAATGGCAATCTTGGATTTTTTCATATACCCTACTTTCCTCCTTTTTCAAACATAGTGGCTATATTTTAAGACTTAACTTGTATAAATACAACAAACATTTTCAATTCGAACAATAGATTAATCTATTCTTTTTGGTTATTTTAGAAAAATAATTTAAAAAGCAAAAACAAAGTTTTTGAAAATATTTTTTATCGTATGATTTTACTTTTGGTTTTTTATCAAATACAATAACTTCACTTTCAAGAGGTAGCGAATATGTCAAAACTAGTAATTAAGAACCTCCATGTCGCGGTTAAAGGAAAAGAAATCCTTAAAGGATTAGATATTGAGTTTTCCACAAATGAGACCGTTGCTTTGCTTGGTCCAAACGGAAATGGTAAATCAACTCTTTTACAAACTATTATGGGTAATCCAAATTATGAAGTTATAAAAGGTTCTATTTATTATGATGATAAAGATGTTTTAAAGCTATCCACTGACGAAAGGTCAAAACTAGGTTTATTCCTTGGCATGCAATATCCAAGCGAAGTTCCTGGTGTCAATAACTCCGATTTCTTGAAAGCTGCGTTGAACGCTCATAGGGAAAAACCTGTCTCATTATTCGAGTTCTATAAACTACTTAATAATGCGTATGAAGAAATGCACATTCCTTTTGAAATGGCTAACCGTAATCTTAATGAAGGTTTCTCTGGTGGCGAAAAGAAGAAAAATGAAATTCTACAAATGCTTGTTTTGAATCCAGATTTAGTTTTGCTAGACGAAATCGACTCTGGTTTAGACGTCGATGCGATTCAGGTTGTCGCTTCCACAATTAAGAAAGAACAAGCTAAAAGAGGATTCGTTATCGTTTCTCACTATGCAAAACTATATGAATTAATCAATATCAATCGAGTTTATGTGCTTGTTAATGGTAAGGTCGCTAAGGTTGGTGACAAATCTTTAATTAAGAAAATAGATCAAGAAGGATATGAATGGCTCAAAGATGAAGGAATTGAGTTTGCAAATGAAGAAAAAATGAACTCAGTTTCCATCGGTAGCTGTGCCACAAAAGAAGCATTGAAGGAAAAGTAAGATGAGCGTCCAAAACATCTTTGTTAACAATAGAGAAAATAAGACTATTGAGTTAGCCGATTTTTCCTCACTTAACATTGAAGTTTTAGACAACTCAAATCTTAATTTAAAGCTCGTTAATTTCTCTAAAAATAACAATCTCGAATTTAATGCGAAAGTTGGAAAAAATTCGACTCTTGCGGTGATATTTGCAGATTTCTCTGATTCAGATATTCAGTTTAAGAGCAATGTTAACCTCATTGAAGAAGGTGCGAATTGTACTTGGAATTTAGCGACTCTTTCTTCTAAAAAATCTCAAAAACAATTTGATGTTTCTTTCAAACATTTAGTTGGCTCCACCACTGCTATTATGGACAATTATGGTGTGGCAAAAGATGAATCAAAAATCGTCTTTTCTGGCACCAATCATATCACTGAAGGTGCAAAGAAATCCGTCACTCGTCAAAATGCCAAAATCATTGTCTTTGATAAGGAAGCAAACGGAACTGCTTCACCAATTTTAAAGATCGATGAGAATGATGTTGTCGCTTCCCATGGAGCGGTTGTTGGTCAACTTAACTCCGATCACATGTTTTACCTTATGTCACGCGGATTAACTAAAGAAGAAGCGCGCATGATTATTACGATGGGCTATCTTAAACCAATATCCACAAAATTCTCTGAAGATATTCAAAAGAGAATCGTAGAAGTTATTAAGGAGGCTATGTAATGTTAGATTCTAATAAGATTCGAAAAGAATTCCCAATGATTACTAACAAAGTCAAGATGCAAGGTCATGACCTAGTGTTTTTAGATAATGCCTCCACTACTTTTAAACCAAAATGCGTATTAGAAGCCATTGAGAGATATTATGGCTATGAAACAAGTAACTCACATCGTGGTGACTACGATCTTTGTTATAACGTCGATCAAAAGATTCTTGAGACTAGAAAACTTGTTGCAGAATTAATAAACGCGAAACCCGAAGAATGCATTTTCACTAGTGGTACCACCACTTCTATAAATATTGTCGCGTATGCATATACACTAAATAATTTGAAAAAAGATGATGAGATTCTAATTTCATTAGAAGAGCACGCTTCTAATACACTTCCGTGGTTTGAAGTTTCAAAACGTCTTGGGTGTAAAATCAAATATATTGAACTTAACAAAGAAGGTCGAATTACTTTAGAAAATGTTAAAAAAGCAATCTCTAATAAAACAAAACTAATTTCTTTAGCGCATGTTAGCAATGTCCTTGGTTATGAAATAGATATTAAAGGTATTGCTGAACTCGCTCATGAGGTTGGAGCAGTCGTTTCCTGTGATGGAGCGCAATCAGTTCCACATATGAAAGTCGATGTTAAGGATTTAGATGTTGATTTCTTATCATTTTCTGCTCATAAAATGTGTGGTCCAACCGGAATCGGTGTTCTTTACGTAAAAGAGTCATTGTTCGATAAAATGCAGCCCGTTTTCGTTGGGGGCGGAAATAATGTAAACTTCGCTCCGGAAGCCAATGTAAATTATTTAAAAGGACCAGAAAAATTTGAAGCTGGAACCCTTAATATTGAAGGAATTTATGGCTTTAATGCTGCCCTTAAATTTATCAAAGAAATTGGACCAAATAATATTGCTGAATATGAACGAAATCTCCGCAAATACGCCATGGAAAAGCTTTCTAAGATAGATGGAATCACTATTTATAATCCTGATGCTGAAGGCTCAATTATCACCTTTAATTTAAAAGGAGTGTTTGCTCAAGATTTAGGAACATATCTTAACGCCAAAGGTATTGCAGTTAGAACTGGTCAACACTGTGCAAAGATGCTACCAATATTCTTGGGCACACCTGCGACTGTACGTGTTTCATTTTATTTCTATACAACTAAAGAAGAAATCGACTATTTAGTTGAAACTTTAAAGACAGGAGGAAATTTCTTAGATGCCTATTTCGCTTAGTCCCCAGATGATGAGACAAATCATCATGGATCATTATGAAAATCCACAATATAAGAAAACTCCTGCTAATAAGGAAGCTTTTGAAACCCTTCATATGGCTTCCGCTAACTGTATAGATGACATTAACGTATACGCGTTACTTAAAGATGGAGTAATTAAAGAATGCTACTGGGATGGTGTTGCCTGCACTATCTCCACTTCATCAACTGATATTATGTGTGGCTTAGTTATTGGAAAGAAATTAGAAGAGGCTAAATACATCATCGATCAATATAATCATATGATTCATGAAGAAGAGTTTGATGAATCAGTCTTAGACGAATCAATCGTCTTTGTTAACACTGCTAAACAAGCAGCGAGAATTAAATGTGCAACCATAGGTTGGGATGCATTAGAGGATATTATTTGTAATCATCACCATGAAAAATAAAGACTTTGAACAAGATTATAAATATGGTTTTAAAGACAAAGATGTCTCTATCTTTAATACTGGCAAAGGATTAACAGAAGAGATTGTCCGCGAGATTTCTAAACTCAAAAATGAACCTGAATGGATGCTTGAGTTTAGATTAAAAGCCTATAAGGCATTCAAAGAACTTCCAATGCCTTCTTTTGGACCAGATTTATCATTCTTAGATTTTGATTCTTACACATATTTCACTCGCCCATCAGCGAAAGTTGAAAAAGATTGGGACGATGTTCCAGACACAATTAAGAATACTTTCCAAAAATTAGGTATTCCTGAGGCTGAACAAAAATATTTAAGTGGAGTCACCACTCAATATGAATCTGAAGCTGTTTATCATAACATGCTTAAAGAGGTTGAAGACAAAGGTGTTATCTTCCTTTCTACTGACCAAGCACTTCAAGTTTGTCCTGATTTAGTTAAGAAATATTTCAACACCGTTGTTCCATATAAAGACAACAAGTTTTCTGCCCTAAATGGAGCGGTCTGGTCAGGTGGTAGTTTCATCTATGTTCCAAAGGGAGTTAAGCTTGATAAACCACTTCAATCATACTTCAGAATTAACAACGAAAAATCAGGTCAATTTGAACGCACTTTAATCATCGTTGATGAAGGTGCAGATGTTCATTATATCGAAGGCTGTACTGCCCCTATTTATTCAAAGGATTCTTTACACGCTGCAGTAGTGGAAATTATCATCGAAAATGGCGCAAAATGCCGATATTCTACTGTTCAGAACTGGTCAAATAACATCGTAAATTTAGTCACAAAAAGAGCCTTAGTTAAGGCCAATGGACAGATGGATTGGATCGATGGAAATATCGGTTCTCAAACCAACATGAAATACCCTGCTTGTATCTTGGCTGGAGAAGGAGCAAAAGGCAACTGTATTTCCATTGCTGTTGCAGGCAAAGGACAATACCAAGATGCTGGTGCTAGAATGATTCATTTAGCATCTAATACATCATCCACAATTATCTCTAAATCAATTGTTAAAAATGGTGGAGTTGCGAATTATCGCGGCTCGGTTAAACATATGAAAAACGCTCTCAACTGCAAGTCACACGTTGAGTGCGATACTTTAATTTTGGATGACATCTCTAAATCAGATACGATTCCAACAAACTTAGTCCAAAACAATACTTCATTCATCGAACATGAAGCAACTGTTTCTAAGATCAATGAAGATCAACTTTTCTACTTGATGTCTCGTGGTATTTCCAAAAAAGACGCGACTCAAATGGTCATCATGGGATTCATCGAACCATTCTCAAAAGAGTTACCGATGGAGTATGCAGTTGAGCTTAATCAACTGATCAAAATGGATATGGAAGGTAGTGTCGGATAATGAAAGAGTTTGATGTCATTGTTGTAGGGGGTGGACACGCTGGTGTTGAGGCTTGTTTAGCAAGCGCTCACATGGGTTTAAAAACGCTTCTAATTACCCTCAACAAAAAGATGATCGCCAACATGCCTTGTAATCCATCAATTGGTGGTTCTGCAAAAGGTATTGTAGTTCGTGAAATCGATGCCCTTGGTGGTCTAATGGGAGTAGCTGCTGACCATGAATATTTGCAGATGAAAATGCTCAATACTGGCAAGGGTCCAGGCGTGCAATGTTTAAGAGCCCAAGAAGACAAATTTTCCTATCCTCATTATATTCAAGAATATTTAGAAAAAACCGCAAATCTCGAATTAATTGAAGCGGAAGTCACTGGAATTGATTATCATGACGATGTCGTTAATGGGGTCATTTTAAGGGATAAATCAGTCATAAAATCCAAGGCTGTTATCATCGCAACTGGCACCTATATGGAGGCTCAAGTTTTACGAGGAAATAAGTCAATTTCAGCCGGCCCAGATGGAGAGAAACCATCAGTGGGTTTATCCAAAGCTTTACAAGCGATGGGAATTGAAATTTTTAGACTAAAAACAGGCACTCCACCACGCATTAAAAAGAGCTCAATTGACTTATCGAAAGCAGTCATTCAAGAAGGTATGGAAGGTAACTATGCTTTCTCGTATTTGACCACCACTTTTAAACCACTTTCTGAGCAACTTCCTTGCTATTTGATTTACACAAATGAGACCACTCACGATTTGATTAGAAATAATCTTGATAAGACCGCGACATATAACGGTTTACAAACAGGTGTTGGTCCTAGATATTGTCCATCTATTGAATCAAAGGTCATGACTTTCGCTGATAAGAAACGTCATCAACTTTTCTTGGAGCCAGAATTTAAAGAGGGCGAATCAATTTATCTACAAGGTTTCTCCACCGCTATGGAAGAATCAATTCAAGAAAAGATGGTTCATTCTTTGGTTGGCTTAGAAAAAGCAGAATTTTTAAAATATGCATATGCGATTGAATACGATGCGATTGAACCAACTCAATTTGATTTAACTCTTAAAGTTAAGAAATATAAAGGTTTATATGGCGCAGGTCAAATCTGTGGTACATCTGGCTATGAAGAAGCAGGTGGTCTAGGCATTATGGCTGGTATTAATGCTGCTTTATATGTTTTAGGAAAAGAACCATTTATTTTAAAAAGAAATGAAGCATATATCGGTGTCATGATTGATGATATCGTTACTAAAGGCACTAATGAGCCATATAGATTATTATCGTCTAGAGCAGAATATCGTCTACTTATTAGACACGATAATGCCGATCTTCGTTTAACTCCTTATGGATATAAGTTAGGTCTTATTTCCAAAGAAAGATATGATGCTTTCTTAAAGAAAAATGAGAATGTTAACAGAGTTAAAGAAATATTAGGAAATATTCATTTAGGATCTAGTAAACGTGTTAACGATTATCTTGAAAGCAAGAATCTTCCTATATTGCGCGCAGGTGTAAGTGGACTTGAATTCTTAAAACGTCCTGAGATTCATTATGAAAACGTCTACGATTTAGTTCCAGAAATTAGAGATATTAAACTCGATTATATCGGAGTGATGCAACTGGAAGTCTCAGTGAAGTTTGAAGGCTATATCAAAAGAGAAACCTTAGAAGCTGAATCATTCTCTAAATTTGAAGATTATCTTTTACCTGAAGGTATTGATTATTTGAATATGGATGGTCTTGCTCTTGAAGCTAGACAGAAATTAGATAAAATTAGACCAGCCACTATTGGTCAAGCTGGACGTATCTCTGGAATTAATCCAACAGATATTTCTGTCTTAATACTTAATCTAAAAAGGATGAAGAAATGAAACTTCTTGAAGAATATGGATTAGATAGCAATATAATTGCTAAGTTCGAGTTATATCGAAACATTCTTTTAGAATGGAATGAAAAATTTAATCTCACTGCAATCACGGATAAAGACAAGATGGAAGAAAAACATTTCTTAGATTCTTTATATATGGATAAGTTTGTTTCATTAGATAACAAATCTTTATTAGATGTTGGAAGCGGTGCTGGATTTCCTGGTCTAGCTTTGGCAATTGCCCATCCAACTCTTAAAGTTACTCTTCTTGAATCTAATAAAAAGAAAACAACTTTCTTAACTGAAGCAATTAAAGCGTTAGGGTTAGATAACGTTCGCATTGTAAACTCTCGAGTAGAAGATTTTAAGGAAAGAGAGTCCTTTGATATCGTCACTGCAAGAGCGGTTAAAGAACTCAATATTTTGATTGAATTATGTTTCGCTTTCGTTAAGGTTAAAGGTCAATTTATCGCCTATAAATCTAATGCTGTTAATGAAGAAATTAATCACGCTAAACGTGCCTTTAAAACCCTTGAAGTTGGTGAGATTTCTAAATATGAGTATACTCTACCAACTAACAAAGATGCTCGAGTTTTGCTGGTGATTTCTAAAAATAAAGCTACTAAAAAACGTTATCCAAGAAATTATTCTGAAATAGTTAAAGCACCTTTATAAATATAGTGATATAATAGTCTTGTTTCAGGGCAGGGTGAAATTCCCGACCGGTGGTATACTCCACGAGCCGAAAGGTTGATCTAGTGAGATTCTAGAAGCGACAGTAAAGTCTGGATGAAAGAAACTAAAAATTTTGTGCCCTGAGAAGGGTATTTTTTATGGAAAATTACAAAATCTACATTACCGCTGTCCTTCTCATTGCCTTAATTGTTCTTACAGTTAGGTTCTATTTTAGAGATCATCACGCAGCAAATATTAAAATCACAACTAGATTTATTGTTCGCGTTGCTATTTTTGGTGCAATAGCAGCAGTGCTTTATATCTTTATTAAGTTTCCTGTTCCTATATTCCCTGCTTTTATGGAATTCCATTTTGATGAGATTCCCATCTTAATAGCGGGTTTTGCTTATGGTCCACTTGCAGGTTTTGCAGTTACTGTTGTTAAGACATTGATCAAACTTCCAATGACCTCTACGATGGGCGTTGGAGAATTGTGTGATTTTTTATACACAACTGCCTTTGTTGTACCTGCTGCTTTTGTTTACAAAAGACATCGCAATATTAAAGGTGCTATCTTAGGTTTACTTATCGGCATGGTCGCTCAACTTGTAGCAGCGGTTTTAGGCAATATGTTTATCATCATTCCATTCTATATGCGTGTTATGGAATACACAGAAGGAGATATTCTTTATCTTTGCCAAAAAGCTAATGCTGGAATCAAAGATTTGAAATGGACTTACTCTTTATTTGCAGTCCTACCATTCAACGCTATAAAAGATGTTGGAATTATAGTGGTGACCTTCATGGTATATAAGACCACAAGAAGATTCATCGATAAACTTCAATAAAAAAACAACCCTATTGGGTTGCTTTTCATATTTAGTTTAATTATTCAACTTCGATTGCACCGAATGGGCATTCAAAATCGATACCGTCAATTTCTTCAACAACGGCGTGTGCTTTGCCTTCATCATCAAATTCGAAGACATCTGGACGAGAACCAACGCATAATCCGCAGGAACCGCATGCATCCTTGTTAACTTTAACTTTTGGCATTTTTTCTTCCTCCACGTATTTGATTATACAAAAAGAAAAATAGACCTTCAATAATTCTAAAAAATTAATTTATAAATTAATGAGAATATATTAAGATATTTGGGTATGACAAGGGTTGAAAAGTATCGTGAATATCGTAAAGAAATATTAAATTCCTTTTACGTTGAAAAGAAAGATACTAAGAAAACTCGCGCTTCAGAAAAAGTTTCAGAAGCTACTCTAAATAAGGACACTACCAACAACTTAAGTGTTGAAGAAGTCTTGGAAGCTTATGAACTTTATGAAGAAAAAGAAGAAGCGGTCAAAAAGAACAAAACCTTATCTAGTTATGATAAGAAAAGAATTTTATTCTTTGCGGTCTCTATTTCTATCGCAGTTATACTTGTTGTCGCTTTAATTATCGTTGGCATATTTGCCTTTGGAGGAAAATAAGATGAGAAAAATTGTTGTTGCAATCGATGGCCCAGCTGCCTCTGGAAAATCTACAGTTTCTAAAGCAGTCGCTAAAGAATTGGGCTTTACCTATATTGATACAGGCGCTATGTATCGTGCTTTTACGGAATACGTTTTACGTAAAGGTGTTGATCCAGAAGATGAAGCCGCATGTGTGAAACTTATTCCAGAAGTCACTATCGATTTGTATCCAGATGGTAAAGTCATGTGTTCTGGAAAAGATGTTACCAGAGAAATCCGTGAACCACATGTTTCCGGAAATGTTTCCTATATTGCATCCTATAAGGATATCCGTTTAGCGTTAGTGGAACTCCAACGCAAGATGGCGGATAAACAATCCGTCGTTATGGATGGACGTGATATCGGAACTTATGTTCTTCCAAACGCAGATGTAAAGATTTATCAAATCGCTTCAGTTGAAGAAAGAGCAAAGAGACGTTTTCTTGAAAATCAAGAAAAAGGTATTCCTTGCACTTTGCGAGATGTTATCGCTGATGTTGAAAAAAGAGATCGTATTGACTCTTCAAGAGCCTTCGCTCCTCTTAAACCAGCAGCGGATTCCATCCTTTTAGATACATCTAAATTATCTATTGAAGAAACAAGAGCGAAAGTTTTAGAAATTATTAAAGAAAAGACAGGCATTTAATGAGTATTGGAGTAGTCGCGATTATCGGTAGCCCTAACGTTGGGAAATCAACGATTTTTAATCGTATCGTTGGACGTAGACGCGCAATCGTTGACGATCAACCAGGTGTTACCCGCGATAGACTCTATGAAAATGCTGAATGGTTAGATAGAGAATTTAGAATCATCGATACCGGAGGTATTGAGATCGCAAATAGACCATTCCAAGAGCAAATTAGAATGCAAGCAGAGCTTGCTATCGATGAAGCAGATGTCATTTTATTTGTCGTAGATGGTAAAAAAGGTTTATCTAACGATGATAGAATGGTCGCGAAGATGCTTTACAAATGTAAAAAGCCAGTCATTCTTTCCGTTAATAAAATTGATAATAACTCAATGTTATCCAATGCTTCTGAGTTCTATGCTTTAGGACTTGGAGAGCCAATTCCGACTTCTGGTGAGCATGGTATTGGTATTGGAGATATCTTAGATAAGATCGTTAAGCATCTTCCTAAAGAAGAAAAAGAAGAATTTGGTGATTCAATCACCTTCTCAATTATTGGTAGACCTAACGTTGGTAAATCTTCTTTAGTGAACGCTCTTTTAAAGAAAGAAAGAGTTATTGTTTCTAACATTGTTGGTACCACTAGAGATTCGATTGATACATTCTTTGATCGAGACGGCGAACATTATGTCGTTATCGACACTGCTGGATTAAAGAAACGTGGCAAGATTTATGAATCCGTTGATAAGTATTCCATGCTTAGAGCTTTAGCGGCAGTGGATAGAAGTGAAATTGTTTTATTAGTTATTGATGCGAATGAAGGCATAATTGAACAAGATAAGCACGTTGTTTCATACGCCGTGGAAAATAAGAAGGCTGTTATCATCGTTATTAACAAGTGGGACTTAATCAAAAAAGAACAAAATACTCAATCCGAATTTGAGAAAAAAGTACGTAAAGAATTCCAGTTCTTAGAATACGCTCCAATTGTGTTTGTTTCCGCAAAAACCACCGCAAAAGTCGACAATATCTTCGCTAAAATTCAACAAGTACATAAGGCGTATGACACCCATATTGCGACCTCATTACTCAATGATGTTATCCAAGATGCGCAGCTTATGAATGAGGCTCCAGACTTCAATGGAGGAAGATTAAAAATCTACTTTGTGAACCAAGCGAATTCTTGCCCACCTACCTTCGTTTTATTTGTTAACAAACCTAAATACGCTCACTTCTCTTACCTTAGATATATTGAAAATAGATTACGTGAATCATTCAATCTTGATGGCACACCTATCGAATTAGTGCTTCGCGAAAGAGTCTAATTATTGTTTATTGTTTCATTTTTATATAATATAAAACCCAAGGAGTCATGTTATGAACAAGTCTGATTTAGTTAATACCATTGCTGAAAAATCCGATCTTTCTAAGATTGAGGTTGAATCTATCGTTGATGAATTCTTACGTCTTATTGAAAAAGGCGTTTTAAAAGGTGAAGAAGTTAAGATTTCTAACTTCGGTGTCTTTTATAAAAAAGCTCGTTTAGCGAGAAAAGGAACTAACCCATCTGATGGTTCTCCAATTGTGATTCCTGCAAATAATACGTTAGGGTTTAGACCTTCGAAAGTACTTAAAGAAAAAATGAATTAAGAGTCTGAAGACTCTTTTTATTATGAATAAAGAGATATTTACTAAACTAGCAAAGTTATTTAACTCTAATGGTTACCGCCTATATATGATTGGTGGAACCACTCGAGATTTTTTGCTTGGTTTAGAAGTTCTTGATTATGATTTTGTAACGGATGCCACTCCTGATGAGATGAAAGCGTTCCTTCCAGATGCCAATTATCATTTCGCTAAATTTGGAACGATTAGAATCAAAGTTGATGGAGTGCACGTCGATATAACAACTTTAAGAAAAGAAGGAAAGTATGTTGACTTCCGTCATCCTAAAGAAATTAGTTTTACCAAAGATATAAATGAAGATTATGTGAGAAGAGATTTTACAATCAATGCGATTTATATTGATGAGAACTTCAAGATTATTGATCCGTCAAATGGAGTGAAAGACTTAAACGATAAAATTATTCGTTTCATTGGAAACCCAGAAATACGCATTCAAGAAGACCCACTTCGTATCCTAAGAGCGGAACGATTTGAAACAAAATTAAATTTTAAAATTGAAGACTCTTCATATGCGGCGATGAAAAAATATCGCTATTTATTGGATAAAATTAACCCCGATAAGATAAATGAAGAGATGAGAAAATTTTCCAAAAAATAATCTTCTTTTAATTTATTAATTAATTTAATAAAATAATAAGCACTATGTCAGTCACACAAATGGAAGCTTTAGACTTCCGCTACCTATTATTAGAGTATTATCGTAAGTTACGTTTAAATGAAAACGAACTCGCTGTTATTTTGATGATTGATCATTTGCTTGGTCAAAAGAATTCTTTAGTGACTCCAGATTTACTTTCTTTAAAGATGTCTCTTTCTCCAAAAGAATTAGATACTATCTTTGTTAATTTAATCGAAAGAAACTTCCTTATCTTTGATACTGGTAAGAAAATCAAGGTTTCTTTAAAACCACTAAAGAAGAAACTATATGAAGTATTTGAAGAATCTTTAGCGAAAGAACATGAAACTAAAATCTCTGAAGAAAAAACCAAAGTTCTTCAAAATATTTATCAAGTCTTTGAAAAAGAACTTAACCGTCCACTTTCACCTCTCGAATTCTCTTTAATTGGAGAATGGGTTGATCATGGCTTCAGCGATAAGAAAATTATTGAAGCATTAAGAGTAGCTCTTTC
>Ga0310786_10004518_pt1 | contig 19377 bp, 44 predicted proteins | sample AusTroGonzalo_MG_FD_203881 | JGI IMG/M metagenome (GOLD analysis project Ga0310786, IMG submission 203881) | Bovine rumen microbial communities from tropical cattle in Woodstock, Queensland, Australia - Gonzalo_03 (v2) (version 2) | ecosystem: Host-associated > Mammals > Digestive system >... | reverse complement strand
ATACGGTTCTGGCTTTTCTCGCCACGCAATCGGATCAACCATTTCACATCCGTCTGATTCGCATATCCATTGGTCATCTTCATATACCAGATACCCAAGCATGATTTCGCCATATTTGTCGCAAGCCATTATCTCATGGTCTGGAATGTCTACCGTCTCGCTGCATGGTATCCACTGCGGTTCTGGCTGTACTGTTGGTTCTCCATTAACGATCGCAACAACAGCCCTTACAAATCCATCACCCATAATCGTAGACTCTCTTATAAGGTCATTAAGCGCATCAGCATCAATCAGTCGCATCTTTTCTCCTCTCTGCTCTACTGCACCACTCATCAGCACCTCTCCTGAATGCGTAAAACTCATCCTCCGGGATTAACCTTTTGCAATAGTCGTGGAACTCGTCGTTATCCTCATCAAATCCAAGTTGCGAATGTGGCATCCAATACTTGCAGTCCCGGCATCGGGTGATCTCAGGCAGTGCTGTCGGCATTGACTTAATGTAGTCCATCAATGCTTCAACCGATATTGAATGTAAGCCAATACCGTTTGATTGACCAACCGCCATAACATATTCACATCGTTTAATCAGATCGTCTCCGTCAACTGGTCGCATCCTTTTCTATCTCCCTTATGAACTTCCTGTCGCAAAGTATCTTTTTCTGAAACCGCTGAAGTATCCTGTCATACTCAGCCTCAGAGATACATCCATGTGCATGAGCCGCCACCAGACCGAACCCGACTTTCTCAACGAACTCCGCTTTGTCTCCGAAGGTAAACCCCTGTTCGTTAGCCTGTGCTTCATATGACGGAGATAAAACCCCGTGACGAAATCCGATTGTTTTATCCATCCTGTTCGCCTTCTTCCTCAACACATTTCAGCGTTTCAAACTTTTTCATATCAATGAAGTCTGTAATCAAATCATGCTTATCACACGATGCCCGTCCGAAGTCGATGTTCTTGATCGGTGGATAGTCGATGTGAAAATGTGGGCAGTCTTTACACAGCATCCTGTTCACCTTCTTCCAATGCGGTTCTCCTTTTAACAAACCTTTCCTTTGGTTGAATTGCGTGTACACAATCACGAAGTTTGCATATTTCTATACTGTCATCAGCGTGTATGCAATTTTGACAACTTACAAAACTAGCTTTCACAGGAACTGTAAGTAAACAATATTCTTCATCATAAACTAATGGGTTAAAAGTATGTTCACGCTGTGCGCTCTGTAAATTCCTGATGTCATATTCAAGCATGGATTTGACCGTATCATCCCCTGTTGGCAACATACGCACAAGCCGTAACACATCATCCTCTTTAAGTAGTCTGCTCATCGGTTCTCCTTTCGTAGTTGCTCGGATACCCTACACGGCAATAATCACACATATTATCCCCGAAATATCCATGCTTGCAGGTGTCGCATGTTTCTTCTTGCTGTGCGGATGGAATTTCTTTTAAAATCGCCATCACTTCGTCAATTTGTGTTGGTCTAAATTCAACTTTTGAGTGCCAAAACTTTTCAATCGCCATTTTTCTGGAAATCAAATCGTCATTCGGTACATTTTGTTGCGATTCTTCGTTTCGTTCTGCGGATTCTGGCTGTGCGGATGGCAATGCTTCGACATACATCTTCCATGCGGTCATTGCTTTTACCACATCATTATTGCCACTCGTATCACGTTCAATTATATTGTCAGCCGCATCTATCGCCGCCTGTCTGCTTATAGCGTCCGTGTAAGGGACATTTATGTCCTTAGCAACTGGCTGTTCCAGTGCCTTGATTGCAATTCTCACCGCTTCCTCAATACTCTGAAAGCTAGTTTTTGTTGATAGAAATGCGGCATTGCGCAAGATATTTATTGCTTCTTCATTCGTCATACTCGTTCCCTTCATTAAAATGCAAAATCAAATCTTTACCCTCATCAATATTCTCAGCGTCAAATCCTTCATACTGATATTGTGATCCAATATCAATCTCAATAACGTGCTCAAATGTGCCTGTATCAACTAACACTCTTGGGTAATGTTCGCATCCAGTCAAGAAAACTGCTCCGACCAATAATGCGATTATAAAAGCCTTTTTCACTCCTGCTCACCTTCCTTTTTCATTCTTCTGCTTTCCGCATGATGCTGTGCGTCATATCGCAGATGACATGGCGCACACATTGCCATGAGGTTTTCTGGTCTTACATCTTCCGGGATGTGGTTAAGGTGTGCAACCGTCAAAGTCCTTTTGTGTGTGTCAAACGGTTCTCCCGGTCTGCGACACTGCTTGCCACATTTCTGGCATTTCCAATCAGCCGCATTTTTCACACCATTCGCTATCACCTTCCAGTGTATCGGGTATAGTTTTTTATCCATCGGCATCCTGCTCACCATCCTCCCCCACATAAAACATACAGTTATACCTTACCATCTGACCCGGTTTCGGCTTGACTCCACACTCTTTTGCAATCCCACATCTGTTACAATCACCAGTTTGAATGATGCTCCTGTATGCAATCAGTGTGTCGAGAATGTATGCAACATCCGCTATGGCTTTATCGAGTCTTTCAGTTTTCATTTCTGCCTCCCACATGGATGGAACTCCCGGCACACTCCACCGTGAGCCTCGCAGTCTGGCACTAACAACCCGTCAAACTCCGGGCACTGTTCTATGACCTGTCTGCAAATCTCCTGCACTACTGCCCTTGTCTCAGCACTTGCCTGAGTGCATAGCCGCTTCTCTGCAATCGTCATGAGTTCTTCGGCGTTCATATACCAGTCCATCGAGACTAGAGCATCCTGCGGTGCTTTCCTTCGGTCGTACATAGACTGGCGGTCGTTTCTCTGGCTACTAACGAAAGGAACAGCATGAACGTGCCTGACCAAGTGCATTGCAACCCAATAAGGTATTCCTTTCAAGCTGATGTAGAAATTTAACACCCGGATCGGACTGTGCTTTGCTTTTAGTATCCGATGCCGCCAGTTGTCCGGCGGCTCTGAATAGTCTCTCCAGATTGTCGTCATAGCCGCCCTCCGGCAAAGCTTCCAGTCATCCTCTGTTGGTATTTTTATCAATTCAACACTCATTATCAATTTCCACCTTTCGCCATCTGCACTTCTTCAGAACGCCGTGTGTCCACTTGCTATACTCATCCCAGATTTTATGTACGGATACTCCACACATGACTGCAAGCTGTTGTGCTGTGTCTGCCACTTTTAACGGTTGCTCTAGGTCGTCCTGTGTTACCTCCATCCACAATACTTTCATGATATTGCCCCGTATGGCTTTCGGTTCATGTGCCGTTCTGCGGCGATCGTTTTGCTGTCACGGTGTCCGGCTTTCCTTGTCGTGTTCCCGGTTCTTATCTTCCATCGGTTTATTGTCTTTTTCTTATTAAGGTCATCGATTCTGCTCATGTTCAATCCTTTCCATAGCCCGGCGCTTTTTTATCTTTATGCACTGGTTTACGATCGAAGGTTTATACCACTCCAGTTCATCCAGATATTCACTGCATATAAGGACATCTGCCCATTCTTCCATGATGTCGTTCTGGGCGTGGTCTGCTTTTACTGACGCCGGGTTCTCTCCCCGTATAACTCTCGCCAGTTTTAGCGCCGCCTGTGCAAGTTCTGTGCACTCCTCTGCTAGCATCTCGAGCGCCGCCGCTTCTCCGATAATCTCTACCATGTCAACTCCTTACTTGAAAATAAAACTTATCCCGGTCTTTTTTAATAACTCCTCCTGCAGGTCTTCGTATGTTAAGTCCTCGTCAGCGATTCGTCTTATCTGATCGTTCCATTCCCTTATCAGAGGCTCGATAAAGTCATCCCTGCCTTTTCCGTACAGCTTGTGATGTGCCAGACCTATCGCAACGGCGTAAAGCCCTAAGAGCCTGTCCATGCGCTTCATTTGCAAGTCCTCAAGGTAGAGAAGGTTTCTTTCCTCAGTCTCTGCAATCCTGCGAAGCTTCCGGCGTTGCTGTCTATTCATCCACGCCCTCCATAATGTCTTCCATGCGGCAGTTGAACAGTCTGCTTAGTCTTAATACTGCATAGGCGCTCGGTTGCCTCCGACCGTTCGTCCAGTTGTTTACACACCGTTCTGTGATCCCTAACATGGTAGCAACGGATTTCTCCGTTGCTTTCCATTCTTTCATCAGTCTCTTGAGGTTCTTTGATACTGCAAGCGTGTTCATGACATTACCCCCGTCAGTTTTCTCTCAAGTTCGTCATAGTCGTATCTCCGGGACTCGAAGTTGGAGAACTTATTCCCGGTCTTATATCCCGGTTTCGCATTCAGGTAGCTTTCAAATTTTGTTCCGAATAGCGTTTCGGGTCTCAAATATTCGCTCATCTTAGCGTCACCCTTCCACGCCTCGCACCTGCTGTCGATAACTCTCTTGAAATCCTCAAGAGTGAACTTTTCTTTGAACCTTGCCCTGATAAGAGTCTGCGTCTTTTGCGAACTTGCCCGGAATGACGTCCCGGCTTTTTGGTTTAAGTAAGAAATTATTTCCTCATACGGGTAAGAAGAATCGCCGTCAGGCGTACTATATATATTTTCTTCTTTTATCTTTATACTTTTATCTTTTATCTTTGCTTCGGAGTCTGGTGCAGTTTGCTTCGGTTTTGCTTCGGACTTGCTTCGGTTTTGCTTTAGGTTTGCTTGCACTTTGCTCGCACTTTGCTTCTGTGTAGCTTCGCCTCCGCTCCTGCCTGCCTGTGATCGTTTGATGCTCGCATCTATAAGCGGCTTGATCGAACAGAACAGTCCATAAGCAACTGTCGGCTCTGCCTCAGGGAGTATGCCGTCCAAAGCATACTCCCCCATCATGATGTAAACCTTTTTCATGTCCTCTGCCGGAAACGCCCGTAATGCTTCAAAGGTACTCCGAAACGTTGTAAATCTGTCGCTCACGTTTTCCCTCCTAGCATATAAACGTCATAATGCTTATGGACTCCGGCTTTCGTTTTATAGTTGACTCTCGCCTTGCTTATCGTTATGCCTCTCTTGTTTCGCAACTCCCATATCCTCGCAGATAATCTGGTGATACCGAGTTGGAATGCGTCAAAGGTCGTTATCTTGCCGTGATCCCGGAGGAACTGTAAAACAATCTCGTTCTGGCTCATTTCGCACTCCTTTTCTCGGGTCTGTAGATTGACCCGGTAAACTTCGAATATGTTTTCGTTCTTGGCGTGTTATGTGCGAAGTCATAAAGCGCTTTTTCGAAACTGCCCACCGCAAGTTCTCTCTCCTTGCCGCCTCCGTATGGAGTTATCCTCTTTGTGATGACATCGTTTCTGATCGCTATAGCGGCTGTCTCACCGTTTTTGTCGTAGTACCCGGTTTTATATACCTGAACGAACCTCCGAACGCTCTCAGGCTTTACTCCAGCCTCCAGAGCGTACATACAAGCCAGAACCAACGGAGTATATCGGGTGGAAAGATTGTTTCCACACTTTGTTGTTAATCCGAACCCGGCAAGCGTCCGCAGGGTTTCTTCATGTTCGAGAATGAACGCTTCTGTATCAGGTTGACTTATGTACGATTCTCCCGTCATAAGTCTCCTGTCGAGCCTTGCGCAGGCGCTGAACGTCATCGAGAAAATGTCCTCATCTCGCCCTGACATCTTGAAAATGTCATTGTAAGTTCTGTTCCTGTGCAGGTCGTAAATGGTTGTATCCGGCGATACCCCCGTAACCACTAACATCTGGACGTGTCTGTTCGCTTTTATGACTGCGGACAATCTGTGCTGACCGTTCAGAAGGTCGCCGTTTTCGTCAATGCAGATTGCTTCTCCGTTAAGTTGCCAGTTCCCGTTTATGATGTCGTTTGCGTACTGGTTCACTCTCTTTGTTAATATGCTTCGGTTCGCCTTGTTATTTTTCAACAACTCCTTCGCCAGTTCTGGTGTAATGTTGGTAACTTCGGCTTTCATTACTTCTTTGCCTCCTTAATCACAATCTCAATTCTTGGTGCACCTTTGTCTACATCGAAGCGGTCTGACATCCCCTCGATGTTTTTCCACCCGTCATCCTCAATACACCCGGCTTTTACTAGCGCATCTTGGAAAACCTTGTGGAAATAACCTGAAATATTGTCTTTATCTCTCCGGCTGTTTGGCTCGAAAAAGTGGTACTCCAGAAAAATCGCTTTTTTAAACCTGACTTTCGGAAGGTGTGAGCAGATAGTTCTTATGTCTCTCTGCTTCATAGCGTTCCCGGCGCTCCAATTTCCACGCCGAACCCGGTTCTGGTAGATAAAGTCGTTTAGCCCGGGAAACTTGCCGGGAATGATAACTTTTAATCCCACGGGAGGTCATCTCCTGCCCCGTCCGGGATCGACACGAACCCATCAGCACTTGCTTTCTTTTCTGCTTTCGGTTCTTCCTTCTTTGCCGTAGACCCGGCGAACTCCCATTCGTCAACGATGAAATCATAGGTGTAGACCTTCTGCCCGTCTTTATTTGTATAAGAACTCGGCTGAAAGTGGGTCTGCACCAAAATCATCGAACCCTTTTTGAAATACTTCTCTATGCTCTCGGCTGTCTTTCCGAATGCCAGAATATTGAGAAAGTCGGCGGTCGGTTCTCCCTCTCTTTTAAACCTCCTGTCAACTGCGATCCTTCCCCGTGTGATCGCTGTGTCACCGTTTGCTGAGTATCTCATCTCCGGGTCTGCAGCAAAGCGCCCTAATAAAATACATCTGTTCATAAATATGACCTCCCGAACTCTTTGATAAAATCCTCTCTTGTGCCCTTGTGCTTTTCGAAGTGGGTCTGCGCAAGTTCCATCCACCTGAGTGCCATCCCCCGGTTTCGGTGTATCCCGTTGCCGCCAGTGTGATGCTCTGCGCAAAGTGGGATGATATACCCGTGACTGTCTGACTTTTTCCGGCTCGCCGTTCCATACATGACATGGTGTCTCTGGATATTCGGGTTGCCGCACACTACGCAGACGCTCCCGGCATCCCAAGTCGGATTTTCTAATAACTTTTTCCTGTCCATAGGCTTTTCATCCTCTGTATTTGCTCTGGCGGCAGGGTCTCGATGCCGAGTTCCTTCGCCTCTGACACGGTCGCATCTATTAGTCGGCTCATTTCTTTGGTGTCGTATGTGTGCGATCCCCTCATGAACGCCAGTCTTACCGTTTCCCGGTCTGGTCTGGCAATCACTTTAAGGTGCACGCCCTCCATGTCCATCATTCTGTCCTCATATTTGCTCTTGGCGGTCGTGGTCGGTATCATCCCATCCATTTCCATATACTGCCCATATTCCCGGATCAGACGGTTTTTCTCATGGTTCAGGCTTGTGCCGTTCACCTCCGCAATTTTCCCGGTAAGCAGGTGAAAGTAGGAATTAGCGTTAAGACTTCTTTTCTCCCTGTGCCGTCTGGCGGTAATATCCAACGTATTACCGCCCGTCAAAGCGTCTAAATCACTGGGGAGTGTGTTAATCTCGAAAGCAATAATCAGCTTGTCGCTTTCCCAGTCTTTGGAAATTGATTTAATTCTTCCCGTTGTTTCCATGTGCACTCACCGCAGTAATGATTTCCATGTGCTGTTCTTCCGTCAGGTCGGCTATGCCTGCCACCTTGTAGTGGCTTAAAATCCTTCCCTCATCTTGTCCGGCTTCCTTTAATAACCGGGAGAGTGCCGCCCCTTTGACTTTTCCGATTTTCTTCCCGGCGACCATATTCTTTAACGGTTCGCTTGCGAACTGGTCTGGATCGTCACCCGTCTGGATTTTGTACGCTTTTAAAAGTGCGTATTTGTCGGAGTAGGTCATCGCCTTTCCGGGTGCTTTGTCCTGAGTGTCAACGCCGTCTCCATAGGTAGTGATGTCGATGTATTCATCCGGCTTTTCCACATTAACGAAGCGGTAGACCGTCTCCAGTCTCATGAAAAGTTTCCGGGTTTCTTTTCTCTGCCCGTTATAGTCGTTTACCGAGACCATTTCGCCGGAGTCAATGACCGTTCTTTTTACCGGGTATGAATAAACCCCGTGTTTGATTTCTATTGGCTTGACCGCCGCCAGAACGTCTGCCTCCCCGACCGCCTTGTAACTGGATCGCCCTGTATCGACTTGCAGGTTTTTTGCAACGGTCGCAATTTCCTGCGTGATTGCGCTCATCTTTTCGTATATGTTCATATTCCCTCTACCTCGTAAAAATCCATGTCGATTCTGATTTCTCTGCGATAATCTTCAAAACAGCTTTCGCAATACAGCCCGTCCACGTTGTAGGCGTATTCTGAGGTTATTTTCTCGCCGCACCTATTACATACCGGGAGGCGCTTTAAAAACCGCTCCTGCTGTCTCTGGTGAGCCTCAAAGAGGTCGTAGTTATCCGGGATCGCCATTGCTTCCCTCCCATGTCTCTCTGAGTATCTGCCGGAGGCGTGCTTCTGCCGCATCAAATTCCATATCACTGATGTAAGTAATATTCCCGGACTTGTGATCCGGCTTATCATCCCGGCGGTATATGGTACATGTCCAGTTCTTCGAATTGTTGTCCCGGAGGTCATTAAGAAAAATGTCGTCATCAGTAACGTTTCCGATCGTTATATCGACTTTGACCCCGGGCACTTTACAGACATCCAAGACTAACTCGAGCATCTGCAATTTCCTTTCCCTTGTCATATGTGAACTCCTTTGATATAATGCAGATGGAAGGTCAAAACGCTTCCAATCACAGTCTCGGAGTGATTGCACTGCCATGCGTCACTCCCTTTTTTTGTCAATCCAGTCGATCGCCGACCAAACTGCGTAAGTCAATACCAGTTCAGTTCCTGCGAAAAACCCGATGACCTCGCCTGCTCCGGCGAAAATCGTGTGAGTAAATGAAAAGATAATCACGGTCAATACTCCTGCCAGAGTTAATGCCCGGTACATCTCTCGTACACACTTATCGTGTTCGCTCATTCCAGAACCCTCCTTTTCCATAGTTCAAGTCTCTCGGATATCGCCGCCTCCCGGTTTTCTCCCGGTCTGGCTTGCAGAATGGGCATTTGCCGTTCGTATAGCCCTCGACCAAAATAATGCAGTTCCCGTGTTCGCCCTTTGCGAAACACTTGCGGTCATCGTTGCACTTCATAGACCTTAACGCTCACCCCCATCCTCTCCGAAAGAATTATGGAAAGTGCTTCTAATAGCTTTTTCTTGTCCATTTATTCCTCCAAGTAGAATGTCTGCACCGGGATTTCCAAGACCTTCGAAATTGCGACCAGTTTGTCATGCTTCGGCGTGTAGTGTCCGTGCTTCCAGTCGCTTATTGTGGACGGTCGCATCCCGGCGGCTCTGGCAATATGAACGTCTTTCACGCCTTTTTTGTCTCGCTCTTTCGCATAAATGTCATAAGTGGCGAGCGCCTTTTCAGTCGTTGTCATTTTTACCTCCTTTCCGAAAATATATTTACTTTATTTCGGAAAGCTGATATAATAAAGTTCTCACGCAATATTAAACAGCTTTCCGCAACCGCTTGTCGGGGTGTCAGCCCCTACAGGTCTAATTATATTACGGTTTTGCGGAAAAGTAAAGTTATTTTTTACTCGTAAGCGTAAAAAGTTGGAGGTGCTTTATGTACGAGATTTTCGCAAAACTGCTGAAGGAACGTGGCGTCAGAGTCACTGAGGTTGCAAAGGCGACTGGCATCCGGGATGGTGTTTTCTCTGACTGGAAGACTGGCAGGACTTCGCCCAAAATGGACAAACTGCAAAAGATTGCAGAATATTTCGGTGTATCGGTGGATTATCTGTTAAACGGAACGGAATCGAAAAACTACTATCTAAATGATGAGACCGCCCGGATCGCTCAAGAGGTTTTCGAGAACCCTGACCTCCGGCTCTTGTTCTCTGCGGCTCAGAACTCTCGCCCGGAAAACGTCCGGCTTGCCGCAGAAATGCTTATGAGAATGAAGGAAACGAGCCATGACTGATGTTTTTGTATATCTCGTAGACCTGCCGCCCGGCATCCATGAGATGACAGCGCCATGTATAGACGGCTACACGGTTTATCTAAATAGCGCTGACGGTGCGGAAGTCCGGGAAAAGTCATACTTGCACGCTCTTGAACATATTCGGAATGGAGACTTTGAAAAGTCAGATGTGCAGGCGATAGAACGGAGGACTCACGGGAATGAAAAGGACTGCAATCTATATGAGGGTATCAACGGACAAACAAGCGCAGGAGGGAGACTCGATCCCGGCTCAGCGTGATGCCCTCCGAAAGTACATAGATGACCACCCGGACATGATTTGCATGGGTGAGTACCTGGATGACGGGATTTCTGGAACAAAGGAGAACCGGGATGAGTTGCAACGTATGCTCTCGGATGTTTGTGCCGGAAAAATAGACCTGATTATTGTTACCAAAATGGATCGCTTGCACCGCTCGCTTCGCAATTTCCTAAATATGCAAGACCTCTTGGAAAAGTATAGCTGTCACTGGCTTGCGATATGGGAGCCAATGTACGATACCTCCACGCCTCAAGGCAGAATGGTCATAAATACCATGATGAATCTGGCACAATTTGAGGCAGAGCAGACCGGGCAGAGGATTCGGCAGGTGCAGGCTTACAAGGTCTCCAAAGGCGAGGCGATTTCCGGCAGTACGCCGCCCGGACTCTCCATTGTGAATAAGCATATCGTTCCGAATGAATATGCCCCCATAGTCCGTGAAATGTTCGCACACTATGCCCGGTATGGAAACATGGATAAAACGATCCGGGCATTTGACCATCACGGGATATTTCCCCGGACGAAACCTGCTTATAAAATGCTCCTGCAAAACACGAAGTATATCGGAGTGTTCCGGGATAACGAGAACTTTTGCGAGCCAATTATCGACCGGGCGCTTTTTGATGATGTTCAACGGAAAGTTAAAATGAACATAAAGGTATCTCAAAGAGAAACCTATATTTTCACGGGTCTGATGAAGTGTGCCGAGTGCGGCAGGTCTTTAGGCGCTACAACTCGCCGGATGAAAAACGGCAGACCAGTTCTTTTGCATAGATACCGCTGTGTGGGATATTATGGGTGCGTCAAGAAGTGCGATAACAAGAAAATCATGGAAGAAACTGTGATGGAAAAGTACCTGCTCGAACGGGTGCGACCTGAGATAGGCAGACTTATTGCCGAAGTATCCGAAGCGCCCGAGAGGGATGACCGTGCTAGGATCGCCGCTTTGGAAAAACGGCTCGCCCGGTTAAAGGAACTTTACATAAATGAACTGATAGAACTTGACGAGTATAAAAAAGACCGTGAGGCGCTACTCTCGGAGATTGACGAACTCAAAGCAAAGGACAATTCAGCCCCTGTTGATGTGACTGCCCTGAACGAACTGCTTTCCATGCCATTCGAAGACCTGTATGGCACTTTTTCAGCAGATGAACGGCGTTTCTTCTGGCGATCCATTATCCGGGAAATCCGATTCGGGAAAGACCGCTCCATTGAAATTGACTATTTAACATGAACCCGTACTAAATGACAGTGCCCGTCTTGCCGCTATCACTTAATATCGCCCCGTGTGAGCGCCAGAAACGCCCGGAGAACCGTTTTTGTCTTCCGGGCGTATGTTTTACTGGCTGTTCTGTTTGGGCGGCTCTGCGTGGCTCAATACTCCTCGTATTGAGTTGAGATTATGAACAAAAGTCCATCATCCGTGTGCCGCAGTTCGTGAACCCTCGATATTGTCCACTTGTACTTCACTTTGTCCTCCGCTTTGTAGATGTCCATCACAAGACCCGTCCATCTCTCGGTGCTCTCGGCGTTGTCATTGTAAACCTGACTCGCCTGCCTGTCCTCAATCGTTACTTTCGTAAATCCCGGGATAAGCGCCGTTATTGATCCAAGCGGAACATTGTTTACAAATCTTTTCATCTTTCGTCCTTTCCGGCATCCTTTTCCGCCATCATATCGTTATATTCTTCTTCGGTTAACTCGAGAAACTCCATTTCGAACCTTTTGTATGCTTCTTTCTCCTGCTCTGTTCTCTCTTCGCCTCCACACGAATATGGAAGTTCGTCCTCAAAAATCTTGTCGTGGTCTTCTCCCCATCCTTCTGGCTCGATTATCATTCTCGGAAACATCTTTACTCCTTTCCGGGCGGCTTATCGCCGCCCTATCTGTATGTATCAGAACTCGTAGTCAAAATAGTAGTCAGCAATCCCGAAAGATACGTTCGCTTTCCACCGCTTCGTCTGCTTGCCCTTGGCTCTGATCTTGTCAATGTCGTATCCGGCTAAAACAACTCTCAGCTTAAACTGCATATCGTTGTCAATGTTCTTGATGTCCTCGGCGGTCAACGTTGTCGTGTAGTACCAGACGTTCCCTCGCTTCTCCATTGTCCGTGTCGGGTTGTCCTCGTTGCTGACCAACTCCCAACGGTTATCCATCTGCCCGTCTCCGATGTGCTTATGGTCAAGTCTCCTGACCGTTACGTGCTTCTGATCCCTTACCTCGATAACCTCGTATGCCTCCCGGTCGCTCCATGAATACTCAGTCATCCCTGTTCCAACCTTGATTTCTTCGCAGAACTGCTTACCCTCTTCAAGCCTGTTTGTGAGGTTTCCGTACCATTTCGTTGCCATGATTGAACTCCTTTCTTACTTTGCGAGCCTCGCCATCGCTTCTGCGTGAGAGTCAATTGCGTCCGCTCTGTCGATGTATGCCTTTGCCAGTTCCAGTGTCTTGAAAATTCTCTGAGTGCCGTTTACCGGGCTAATCAGGTAAAACTTGCCGTTTTTCTCGTTTCTTGTGATTTCAACTCCCTTGTATGTCATTTCCTGCTCCTTTCAAATCTGGTCTACTGTTCTGGTGGCTATCTGGTTTTCAACAACCCGGCAGGAGTCTTGTCGCTGTCGAACCGCTTACTTACTTGTGTTGCCCCCTCCTTATGATATGAGTATATACCTATCAAAAGAAAAAGTCAAGCACTTTTTCCGATTTTGCGAAAAAAAAATTGACCGCTATCTGCGGTCAATGTCCTCTCGGATAAGTCGCTTGATGTATGTTTGCTTCCCTTCTGTTCCGGCAACTGCATCCAGCCGCTCGATTATGTCTGAGTCCGTTCCCCGGTTCAGCTTTAAACAGTATCGGACTGCCATCTTTGCATCATACTTCTCCTGCGCTCTTTTCTGTGCATCTGTCCACATAGGTCTATACCTCCCACGTCAGTTTACAACGCCTCCAACGGTATTGCAATAGGCTCTTTCGTCTCGCCCCTAAAACAATATCCCCGAAACTCCCAAACTCCCTCACATACCTTCTGGAACGTGGCGAAGGTCGCTCGCCATCTCCCGGTGTGATCCGGCAGGTGCGAGTATGGCTCACCCATCTGCACCAAAGTCCCGGTCAGGGTAGCCGGAGGCAGTGCGTTGACTGCCTCGTCTACGACCTCCCGATCTACCAAGTCGCCCGGTCTCGCCATCTCGTATCGGAACGTTTCCAGGGTGTGTACTTTCGCCATTTCTCTCGCCTCCTTCATTCCGACATCACCATCCTGCCGTCCGCAAGTGCCGCAACCCATGTCTCCCCGGATTTCCATGCCGCATCCAGTCTCCCGTGCATCCGCTCGCAGACTCTCTCGATCCACGCTTCGAACGTCTCATCCGCTTCCCTCTTAATAATCACTGCCTGCTGTCCGATAAACATATTCACTCCTTTCCGGCGCTCACGCCTCAACAACCTTTGTTATGTACATCGACCGCCCTGCCTGTCCGATGTAAAGCAGGAAGTGCTGATCGTAGTCATCCACGCTTATCTCGATATATTCCTCGGTGGCGAACTCTACGAAAAAACCTTCGTTTTCGATGTCGTCTAACAGTTCGTCAAACCTTGTCCAGAACTCGTTGCAAAATGCTTTCTCAATCTGCGCTTTTACCCATTCCCTGAAGCTTTTCATCTTTACTCCTTCTGCCCTCGTAACCTCCGGGGCGGGATCGTGTTCAGTTTGCGAGCCTTGCCCAAATCCGGGCTTCCTCCTCCCGGGTATCCGGGATGCTGTAGTCGTACCCATCCGGGCGGTCTGCAAATTTGGTTATGGTCACTAACCATCTGCCGTCCGGCAGGCAGGCTTCGATGACGTGTGTGTTCGGGATTTTGTTCCCGGATACGTCTCGCATCCATGCCCGGATTGCGGTTTCAAGTCCACGCTTGGTGAACTTTTCGCCATTGACGAACCCGTCAAATGTCAGGTTGTAAAGCTGTGTGGCGATGTCGTGGATTGTCATGGGAGACCTCCTTTACCCTCGTGACCTCCGGGGTGGGCTGTAGGTTATGCGGTTTTTTCTACCTGCGAGAGGCTAAAGAACGCCGCTGTTTTCATGAACATCTTGGACTTTTCTTCTCCCGTCTCGTCATCCTTCTTGGAAGTGTGCTTCCAGATTGTCAGCTTGGTGACTGCTTTCTGACCCTTCTGAACCTGATAGCCAAGTCCTTTCCAAGTCTGGTATGTGTGGATCGGTTCGGTCTCCCGGATCGTTACCTCGTTGCCTGCCATGTCCTGTGCCTTAAAAGTTCTCCCGGTGTAAGAAATCAGTCCTTCCTCTGCCAGTCTCTGTGCCTCGTTGAAAACTATCTGTGCGTTTGTCATCTCGTACTCCTTTCGGTGTGTGGTTGCTCTCTATCTGTCTATGAGTATATACCTACAAAAGGAAAAAGTCAAGCATTTTCGGAAGAATTTTTTATTTTTTTCGGAAACGAGAAAAAGACCGGGTTTCCCCGGTCTTTCCTTAGATGTATACCTGCTTTATGAAAGCGTCTGGATATAAGTACGGTTCACGGAGCAGGTCTCGCCGCTCTTCCGCTCCGCTGTTCGCATCGAAAGAACCGCAAAAGACGTGCCACTTCCCGTCAGACATTTTCTCGACAAAAGCGCTCAGCCCCTCACCGTCTGGCGTCAGGTGCTTTGTCTTTTCCTTACACTTGGCGGCGCAGGAGTCCGCACTCTCTTTGGAGTTAAAAGCATTTATCTGTACCCGGTAAACGATCCGCTTTGCGTCAGGTCTCATCCTGACAATATAAGCGACTTTGGCGGTCTTGTGCGGCACTTCTCCGACCCACTTCATATACTCTGCACCCTCTCCAGAGCCTTTGCAATAGGCGTGTCCCGTGTCGAAGGATGTACCGCCCCCGAGATAGATGTTAGTGTGTGCCATGCCCTCGTAGGTCAAACCATCGCCCGGTTGGATCGTTCCGTCAGATATTCCCTTCTGCACCGTCTTGCCATTCAGCCGGATGAACTCGAAATACTTTTCAGCGTCCTTCTTGGCGTGGTCGTTCAGCCAGTGTATCTCGTTCTTTGAACCGTACCACTGCAAAGCGGAGGTCGGAATGCCGATATCCTCCCACGCAAAATAGCACCCACCCATGCAGTTCGTCATGTATAGTTTTTTATCCCGGGTGAGCCAGAACGTCTTAGCCGACCGCTTGTTGTTGTAATACCTCCAGATTCGGCTGTTCTTGATGTCCCAAATCACATAGTCGTTAAACTGGAGACATTTTGCCACCAGTTTCTGAACCTTGCTCAGCTTCGGCTCGTATACACATAATCCAGTCTCGACATTATAGACTTTATAGCCCCAGTGTTCATCTGCTTGCCGTTTCGCATTGTCCAGAACATGGAACTTTCCGAGCCGGAACTGAGTCTCATCCAGCGACCTCTGTACATAGTAGATGTCTTTTGGCTCTGTCGTCACGGTGTCGAACTGCGTCAGGTCGTAGTCTTTTATGATTTTCAGTATCTTTGTCTCGTATGCCGGATCGGTGCAGTATCCCTCCGGCTTTGCGTCAGTGCCCGTTCCGATTCTTATCGCATGGATGACCTCTTTCGGGTCTGTCATCCCCTGCACCCGTCTGTACTTGTAGCCCTTGTCGTTTCGGACATAAAGCAGGAAATTTTCATAATCCTCAACACACTGCCGGAAAGTCTGGTACACCCGGAAGTCGTCCTCCACATAGACCAGTACCCCGTTGTGATATTCCGGCGTGACTTTCCGATAGACTTCTCCCGTCCAGGTGCTATGGTCTTTCCATGTGCTGTTGATGAGGTCGCACTTCATGCCAAGAATATTATATTTTCTGGTCAAGTCAGTAGTTCCCCACCCGGTCTCCAATGCTGTCTGTGCAATCACGACTGATGGCAGGATAGCGGTCTTTGCGGCAAGGTCTTTACAGATGGGCGCTATCATGGCGATCCACTCATCCGGCGTATATCCCAACTCCTGCAAAGAAGTATACACGCACTCGCCAGTTTTCGCCTCATACACGGAGTATCCGGGATGACGGTCTGCTTCTGCTTTCGCATAGTCGAGATTGTTAAAGCTGTTCGTCTGGGTCGCAGGTTGGTCAAATGACAGCCGTACCACATAGCGGTCTCCAGAAGCGACTGGAGCGCCCCTCAGGGCGTTCGTAACGGTCTCGGCAATAGTATTTAGCCTTTTATAAATATAATCGCCCGGGCACGCTTTATTTGCGAACCAACGATGAACGGAAAGCACCATCTCGTTTGATTTCGGATTGTAGGCGAGGGTCTTTGCTTTATCTCCGAACCACAAAAGGGTATCTTTGCCGTTCCTCCGGCAGATGTCTATGCAAAGCTCTATCAGCTTATTGTAGACAGTATCGTTTATCTTGTAAGGGTCTACAGTGTCAGACGCACACTCTATCGTCACGGCTCTGTTGTCATTCTCAGGAGAGGACGAACACCATGAGCGGTCTTTTTCTTCTACGATGAGCGCAACGTCCCCCATCGTACCGATTCCATAATTGCAGGACGCTCCGTAATTCGGATCGTACACTGTAAACAAGGACAGATTTGCCATAGCGGCGGCAGATAACTGCCCGACTACACAATGCGGAGTGATACGGTCGATCGTGTGATTTCTGTTGACCGTCTTATTCGGACTTATCCGGGAATAAGTCGCCAAAGGACTATTTGTGAACGCCATTTTAATCCTCCCTAAAAAAATAAGCGACAAGACTGACGATAAGAACCGTCAGTATTGCCGCCATCATGATTTTTAGCATTTATTCTACCTCAGGCAGTCCTGCTAACGATGTGAACAGGGAAAGAACGCCTGCCAGAACCGAAGCAGACGCAACATATCTCCAGTCAACATCTCCAAGAACCACTGCCGATCCTGCAATCGCTAAAGCCGCTTGTGCAACTGTCCTGATTGCCCGGATACCTGCCGCATGAAACCATTCCTTAGTAAAAACCTTTTTCATTTCAAATCGTCTCCCTTCTCCAAGTCGTCTATCCTGTGATTGGCAACCTTGATTTGCTCAGTCATTACCGCCTGATTCTCTTCCAGTTTGTAAGTCCTCTCCACGATGCTGTTATGTTTGTCCACCTTTTTCTCAAGCTGTTCGAGTCGGTATAATGTCAAACGGTTGCTGGCAATTATTCCGGCGATACTTCCGATTAAAGTTCCCGTCAATGACAATAATCCAACTATGACCTCAGGTTGCATTTTCCATTCCCTCCACTAAAAAAGAGTCCCGGAGGACTCTTTAAAGATTTTCATGCTATGTACTTGTTGTATGAGGCTCGGACCTGAGTGTCATCGGTCACAATGTATTGCATCGTGGTATCGAGACCGCTATGTCCAAGCAGTTGCTGTATCTCCTGAACCTCCATGCCTCTCTTGGCGAGCATCGTTGCAAAGGTTCTGCGGAAACGGTGTGGATGTACGTTCTTGACGTTTGCCCTTTCGGCAATAAATTTAAGGGTACGCCTCACGCCGCCCGGTTTAAGTGGTTCATGACATAGGTTGTAGAACAGCAACTCTCCGCATTCTTTCCGGCTGTTCAGGTACTTAATCAGGTGCTTTGCACTCACTGCTGTCGTGTAGGTCATCCTCTCTTTGTTTCCTTTTCCATGTACTACATGGACGGATAACTTATCGAAGTCTATGTCCTCCACCTTCATGCTCGTAAGTTCCGACACCCGGACTCCAGTTGAAAGTAAAAACTCAAATATCGCTCTCTCCTTTAGTGTTCTGCAAGCGCCCCGAAGTGCATCCAGTTCTACGTCAGAGAACGCCTGCCGGACTTCCTTCTTGTACTTTGTTGGCTTTATCTTTGCCATCGGGTTTTTCCGGATGATTTCATCATTCATCATCCATGTGAAGAACGCTGACAGGTTTGCACGCTCATTTTCCCGGGTTCGTGCGGAGAGTCCACGCTCCTGCTCTAGCGCCAGAAATAACCGTATATCGTACACCCCCATCTCCGTGAAAGGCTTTTGGAGTGTCTCTGACAGCTTGCGAATCGTTAGTGTGTATTGAGTAATAGTGCCGTTGCTTCTTCCTTCTACCATTAAGCACGCCCGGAATCTTCTGATCAGATTTTCGTTGGAGTTGTCCTGCAAGGCTAACGCTGTGCACCGCTCCGAAAGTTCGTAATTAGAAAGAGCCTTGACCACTACATTGGATATAATAGAAATATCCTCCGGGCTGAATGTGTTCGCCAACGCTGTCTCCACTTCGTCTAGGAATGACAATCTAAAATCTTTGGGCATCAAAAAACCTCCTTTGACAATCTCAAAGCAGGCGTGGTAAAATAACCCTGCCTTGGTGCAGGAGTTTCGCTTCTTGATTGGTCGTCTGTAGCGGAACTCCTTTTCTTTTTGGTTGCCCTCTATTTTACATTATGCCAATTCCATGTCAACTATAATCGGTAACTTAAAGTGTCCTTTAAATTAGATGTTCTTTAATGCGCTATACGCAAGATTATAGTTAGTCTTATAGTTAGTTGCGGTTTCCACCACAGCAAGTTATCTCAGGGATCGTGTCGGACTTGAACCGACCTACCGCAAGACACCCTGTCACCACCCCTTTGTTCAGCTTGCCGTAGCCGTTACCACATCTCCATCACTGTCTACTTGGTTGCGGCATACTATATTACCTTAACGCTTCGGATAGTGTCGGATTCGAACCGACCGCCGCAAAGCCCTCTGCTCAACCACCCAAAAGTATCCTGAGTATTATAGCTTTCCCGTAGACGATGCCTTTAAGTTAGTCATCTGGCTACTGAATAAAGCAATTCGTTTGCTATTTTGGTTGCCATCGTCTGTCGTCCGTACAGTTTTGGGTGTGTCCCGTCATTACTGAAGAAATACTGGAATCTATTCGGCTTGTTAAAACCGCACTCATAATATTGGTTATACATATGGAAGTGGAATTGTTTACATACATCAACTTCTCCGTCAGCTATCTCATACAGATAGTTTCCGTATAACTGCCATGTATCAGAATCTTTGTATGTCGAACCCGGATCAAATCTCCATGCCGGAGAAATGACCAACACTTTCAGTTGTGGATAAGCAGTCAGCAGTTTGTCGAGCGAATACCGCAAAGCACCAAGGACGGTTGTTGTATCGTCACTATCGTTTGCGTT
>Ga0310786_10004513_pt1 | contig 19387 bp, 16 predicted proteins | sample AusTroGonzalo_MG_FD_203881 | JGI IMG/M metagenome (GOLD analysis project Ga0310786, IMG submission 203881) | Bovine rumen microbial communities from tropical cattle in Woodstock, Queensland, Australia - Gonzalo_03 (v2) (version 2) | ecosystem: Host-associated > Mammals > Digestive system >... | reverse complement strand
GTAAGCAGATTCAATGGAATGGGAAAGAGCGAATTCATACACTTAAGCCATGACAATGAGAAAGGATGAAACAGTATGAGTTTGCTTGAAGTTTCAGGAGTAAAAAAGATATACAAGACGCGCTTCGGAGGCCAGTCCGTAGAAGCGTTGAAGAACGTTAATTTCACGGTAGAGAAGGGCGAGTTCGTCGCTATCATGGGTGAGTCCGGAAGCGGTAAGACTACGCTTCTTAATATTCTTGCGGCCCTCGATAAGGCAACGTCAGGAACAGTTATTCTCGACGGCATGGATGTGGGTAAGATCAAGGAGTCCCAGATGGCGAAGTTCCGCCGCGATAACATGGGATATGTATTCCAGGATTTTAATCTTCTTGATACCTTCTCCCTTGAGGATAATATCTATCTTCCTTTGGTGCTCGCAGGTAAGAAGCATGCGGAGATGAAGTCACGCCTTGATGAGATCGCAGAGCCTCTCGGAATCACGAATCTTCTTAAGAAGTATCCGTATGAAGTATCAGGTGGTCAGAAGCAAAGAGCCGCAGTCGCAAGAGCTCTTATCACAGGCCCCCGCATCATACTTGCAGACGAGCCTACAGGCGCTCTTGATTCCAAGTCTTCCGATGAACTTCTCGACCTGTTTACAAAGGTTAATCAGATGGGTCAGACAGTCCTCATGGTTACACACTCCACGAAGGCCGCAAGCCACGCTTCCAGAGTAATGTTCATCAAGGACGGCGTGATCTTCCATCAGATCTATAAGGGTGATTCCACAGACACCGAACTTTACCAGAAGATCTCCGATACACTGACGCTTCTTGCGCAGGGAGGTGATCTTAAGTGAATATAGGTCTCTATCCCAAGATCGCGTATGAAGGTATGCGTAAGAACGGGAAGCTTTACATTCCTTACTGCATTACCTGCATACTGATGGTCGCTATCTATTACATAGTTCATTTCCTCGCTTTCTCCGGAGTTCTTATCGGAATCCCGGGAGCAAGTACAGCCGTTCAGATGCTTGGATTCGGCGTCTATGTCATCACCATATTCAGTGCTGTATTTCTGTTCTATACACAGTCGACATTGATCAAGGGACGTAAGAAAGAATTCGGTCTTTACAGTGTCCTCGGAATGAACAAGAATAACCTCGGCATGATCATCTTCTATGAGACGATCATGACATGGATCGCAGCAATCTTCGGAGGACTGATCTTAGGTATCGGTATGTCCAAGGTAGCTGAACTCGGATTTACCCGTATGATCGCAGCGCCGGTTAATTATGATTTCAGGATATCAACGGATTCAGTGCTTCACACGATCGGAACATTCACGGTTATATTCCTTCTTATTTGGCTCAATACGATAAGACAGATCAAGTTCTCTTCTGCAATCGAACTTGTCCGTTCCGAGAAGGCTGGAGAGAAGCCTCCCAAGGCTAACTGGTTTATCGGGATCCTCGGTGTCATCGTTCTCGGTGCAGGCTACGTTCTTGCTATCAGAATCCAGCAGCCCATCTCCGCTTTGTTCGGATTCTTCATTGCAGTTGTGCTTGTAATCGTTGGAACATACCTCGTGCTCATCGCAGGTTCGGTATTGCTTTGCAGGATCTTGCAGAAGAACAAGGATTACTACTACAAGACTAACCATTTCGTATCGGTATCTTCCATGGCTTACCGCATGAAGAGAAATGGAGCGGGACTTGCTTCCATCTGCATCCTTCTTACTATCGTTCTGGTAATACTCTCTTCGACATCGGTACTGTTCAACAATTCGGAGTATTGCCTTACAGTAAGATACCCGAATGAGATCGGCGCATTCGCCTGCACATACGGATACGATGAGAACCTTACGGATTTAGGTGAGAGACTTGATGATATCCTCTACGAGGCTGCCGAGGCACACGGTGCGACAGTTACAAATAACAAGACTTACTACACATATTCGATCTGCGGCTATCTTGAGAATGATGTGCTTCAGGTAACTCTCAATTCGTTGTCAGACATGACATTTATCGATTATGACAAGGTTGCACAGATTCAATTCATTGATGTAGGCCTATATAACCGCGTATTCGGATATAACGAGACTGTTGAACCCGGTAAGGCTATCGTCGGAACAGCAAACGACATCACTCTCGGCGACACACTCATAATCGGAGATTCAACATTCGAGGTGTCCAAGCGTATTGATGACAGGATTGATGAGATCGACCCGGCTTCCAAGATCGCAGTATCACCTACGATCTACATGATCGTCGACGATGTCGAAGAGGTAGCTCAGAACTACATTCAGTATCAGGATTACAATGGAGAGCCGATGCTTGGCTGGTACTGGTATTGCAGATTCGATACGGGCCTTGATGTTGATGGACAGATAGCAGTTGCCAATGATCTTAACGCAATTCTTAATGAAGAACTTGGTCCTTTGAACTTCACTAACTACTACTGTGACAGCCACGAGAACCAGCGTACGGATTTTTTAAGCACATTCGGCGGACTCATGTTCCTCGGTATACTTCTTAGCACCATATTCCTTGTATCATGCGTGCTCATCATCTACTACAAGCAGATCTCCGAAGGCTTCGAGGATAAGTCCAGATTCGAGATCATGCAGAAGGTCGGCATGACGCGCGAAGATATCAAGAAGAGCATCAATTCACAGATGCTTACGGTATTCCTGATCCCGATCGTGTTCGCCTGCGCACACCTGTTCATGGCTTTGCCGATCATCCATAAGCTTCTTATGCTCATGGGCTTCATGAATATGCCTATGCTCGTTGCAACAGCAAGCGTATGCGTAGTTATCTGTGCGGTATTCTATGCAGCTATCTACAAGGTAACATCCAACGCTTACTACAAGATCGTATCCTGAGCAGTTTTGATGGATATAAAAAGGCACCGGCTTCAACCGGTGCCTTCTTCGCCTAATTAGTGATGAGATCAATACTGGTCTTTCTCGATGTAGCGGGGCAGATTAGTACCCTCTGTTATGCCGGATCCTGAGACCTGCCAGGCGGGTTCGGGATCAAACTCAACCAAGGTCACACGAAATCGGACATGACCTTAGTTAGCGCTTATCGGGATATCAACCCGAATGGAATTACCGCCACTGCCGGTTCTGGATAATTCGTAAGTTCCGACAGTAGAATTCCACATGTTGCCGTCGCGGTCATCTGTAACCTCAGCGCCGGGACATGCTTCGCACATCAGATTGAATAGCCTGTCATATACTTCGATTGAAGTTGCCTCATCGCTTAAGTCGATTACGATATCAACATAATCGCCGTCAGTACGGCAGCCGAAAGCAAATGTTCCGTCTTCATTTACTTCTGAGACTACGCCCGCTGACAAGACAATGTCATCGGAATCGTTATCCCTGTCAAAGTAATAAAGACATGTGGATACTTCAAGCATTGGTTCTACAGGGAACTTATTATAGTAAGACTGAACCGTATCACCTGCTGATACGTCTGACAGATAAGCGATCACGTCCATGATCTCATCAGCGTTCATTCCTGCAAGAGAATATTCGCCGCCCGCTCTTGAAGTCTCAGGTTCCTGAGTGTCTGATGCGTCAGAACTTACAACTTCAGAATCTGCCTGTACTTCGGTTTCTTCAGCGTCATCTGAAGATCTGTCAGGCTTTCCCTCCGCATCGGATGAACATCCGAATACAGAGAACGCCATTGAAGCACAGACGAGCAATGCACATACTTTCTTCATTGATTTCATAAATTGCCCCTCCTTTAAGGATTTACGCCATCCCAATACTGTCTTATCGGCATCTGTCTGTTAACATCACACAGTTCGCCGTTATCATCCAGACATGAACTTGATTCGTCTATGTAAAGAATTTCAAAATTCTCATCTATCCAGGAACCTGCTACTACATATACATTGGGGATGCTTTCGCCGGGAGCTCTTAAAAGAGGCATGCTGGTAAAAAGCACACCGGCAGTGCTTGTTGCATTATAAGTAGTAAGTTCTATGCCTGCCGAAAAATAAATATCTCTGCTTGCAGGCGCATTCTCGTTAAAATCCCAACCGAACTCAGATTTTCCCAAGTTCTTTAATGAATCAGGCAATATGATCGTATTAAGTGACGGGCAATTCCAGAATGTATAGCCGTGCAAAGATTCAAGAGTATTAGGCAGGTTAACTTCGGTTAAGCTGCTGCAGTTAGCAAAACAGTGTGAAGGAAGCTCAGTAACTGTCGAAGGAATGGTAACGCTGGTTATATTCTTAAATCCGTCAAACAGCAGAGCGCTGATTGAAGTAACGCCTTCCGGGATGATGATCTCACCGGACGCGCCTGCTTTTGCATCACCTAAAGAGCATCTTGAGAAATCTATAGTGAATTCTTTTCCGCCGTCAGGCATATCCTGTATTATGAAATATCCATAATACAAGCCGTCTTCGGATTCGGCTTCCGCTTCAACAGCGGCGCCTTCACCTGCATTCGCATTTGTCTCAGCTGCTTCGTCTGATGAGCATCCGGCAATTACCGTACACATCAGAGATGCACAAAGTACAACTGAACAGAATTTACGCATAGCTTTCATAATAAAATCCTCCCTTATTCTTGGTTTCCAACACCAAAATACTGCAAAGAGGTTACCCTCTCGAGCCTCATTATATCAAGAATATTTGAAAAATGTATATATATAAGGATAGTGTGTTAGTCAGGGATGCTCTAAAAAATAAGTTGGTATAATGGAGACATAATACTATTTTTCTTTGGGGGTTTCTTATGTCTGAACAGAAGAAAGAATTCAGTACATCGTGTTTGGTCGGATTTCTTCTCTCGTTTCTGTCCCCGGGCCTGATGATTTTACTTAACAAGGTCTTCTCCGAAGCTAATGTTCTCTACTGGATCTTGTTCGTAGCATTATTATTGGCTCCGTTAGTAGGATTTATCGTCTCGATAGTAGGGCTTGTCACCGCGAAGAAGAATAACAGAACAGGTAAGGGCTTTGGCGTTGCAGGAATTGTTTTGCCGAGCATATATGCAGTTATTGCCCTGATAGTTGTTTTATTGGGTGCTGCAATCTTGTCGTTGTTCATCAAATACGAGTCAGATAAGAAAATTCCTACTTTCTATACCGACAGTGAGATCGTAGCTGTCAGGTATTATTACGGGGATTCGATAGACGGATACAGGGTTGAAGAATTAGACGAAGACAGAATAGATGAGTTTGTTGATGATCTTAATTCCATGGATCTTGTAGTAGGCGGCGCGATGGATTATTACTGGGATGGCCACTTCGGAATCGAGATGGAATTAGACAACGGTACATTTATGACTTACGACGGTACACGCTTGGAGACACTTCGTGTAAGTCGTGTTGATGAAGACTTTACTGTCGACGACGAGTTGATATCTAAGAGCGATTACGTATTCGTTACGAATTACGACTTCTGGGAAGTTATGAATGATTACTTCCCGTCAATAGAAGAATACGGTGACAATGTTTATGCGTCACAGACAACCTTCTCAGTAGGAAGATAAAACTGGTCCGACAAAAAAGAACTGCCTCACATCTGAGACAGTTCTTTTGTTTATCCTTATTTGTCGTTTAAGGTTATTCCGCTACTCGCGTCATCTCGAAAGTAGCAGTAAAGGTCGTGCCGTCATCGTTAGCTCTGAGAGCTGTCCATGACATTGTGTCGCCGTCAATTGTGATCTCCCACCACTCACGGTTGTCTGCTTCATCCTCAGACCAACGTGTGCAGAGCAGGACGCCGTTTACATAGTACTCGCCATCATTATGAACAACCCACTCATCTCCGTCCTGATCGTAGTAAACGTAGGTACCGTCGTTGTGGTATTCCCAGCGGTGAGGCTGACCGTCATCGAAAACAGATCCTTCGCTGGTACAGCTTCCTTCCCACGTGCCGATAATGTCGCTGCTGTAATCTTCATTGATCCTAACGAAAGTAACAACTCTCGCATCTTCTGAAGAAGATTCACCGTCGTGGACATGGGTGATAATAAAGTTGGCTGTAAACTCATTCTCACTGATATCAGTGATGGTATATTCACGGATGATCGATATGCCCTCACGAGGACTGCTGGTGAAAGTAATAACATTACCGTCGATAGTGAAATCGGTTAACGAAGGCGCATGCCAAGGTGAACGGTTCTCATTTACACGGGAAACGCTGGAATAGACCTCAGAGGGTGAGACCATATAGAACACGGTCTTCTCATTGGCTACTGCCGGTTCACCATCTATCGTCGATGACATCCATCTTCCGGGAAGTATCTGTTCGATCTGTGCCTGTGTGTCCGCTCCTGCGGTTTCTTCAGGTGCGGCGGAACAAGCCGTAAACAACAAGGTGCTGCACATTACACATGAAAGCAGCACGGATAGCATCTTTTTCATAGAATACCTCCTATACATATTTTCCTTATAGGAATATAAGCTGATTATAGGAGAGTAATGTGAATATAATTTGAATATGAAATCACATTAGTGTATCGATTTACAGCAACGCGCAATCAAGATCCATGTTCTGTCCGTCGATATCTGCGGGAGGCACATCATTGATGCCGTTCGTCACGATCTGGGCGATATTATGCTGAATACTGATACCGCGTATCTTCTTAAGTGCGGTATGCTTCGGAGTCGAATGAGCGGCGCTGATGATAAGTGCCTCGTAGTCCGCCTTCGCAGCTTCCTTAATACGGCTGAACAGGGAAGTCATCAACTCAGGATCGTCATTCTCCGCCTCCAGGAAAGACACATAAGCGAAGTTCAACATCGAATCATCCTTCAGAATCCTGACATATCCGAGACGCTGCAGGATAGGGTTAAGGGCACGCACCAGCTTCATCACACCCTTGCATTCCTTAACGTAATACTGCTTCACATCCTGCCTGTTCCACAGTGCTGCCGCAGCGACAATTCGACCGTCTCTTCGGAGGCAATAGAAATCCTCCGCCTTAAGGCCCTTGATGTCATCGATGGTATCGAGCTTGTGGAACAGATCGTGCTTCTTTCCGCACTCGCTGATAAACGCGGTCACTTCATTCACATCATCAGCATCAGCCCTCGCGAAATCGAGTTCCGGGTGCGGGTCCTTCACTCTCACGCAGGGATTAAATATAAACGCCTCATATTTATTGATAGGAAGCGCATACGGCAATCTCGTGCGCTTCTTCGTCAGCATCTTGATGACAGTGTCGTTATCACCTACGAAACAGCAGATATACGCATCGTAAGTACCGGCTGCATTCATCTTCGAGAACATCTCTCTCCAATTGACTATTTTGTTATAAGACAGGTCTTTCTTAAGTCCCGTTATATAAGCGACTCTCTTAAGTTCGCCGCCGATATACATGATTCTGGGAATAACGGTTATGGTCGCGATGAGGCGTCCCCCGGTATCTCTCATGATGCCCGTAATTGCTCCGTCACTCTCGGACTTAAAGGCCGCGATCGGGTCATCTCTTCGCGTGAAGATAATGCGCAGATTGCCCTTATAAGACTCGCCTTCCAGAAGCTTTAATACTTCAGGTGCATCATTAGTTGTTCCGAACGAGAATGCCATCGTGCCTCCTTAAAAATCTATAACCGAACCGACGGCCATCAGTATATGCATGGCGAATACGAATGCGACTGAGAACACCGATGCTCCTGCGGCTGTAAGTATCTGAGTTTTCTTTCCTCTCATGCACAGCACGAATGTCGGAATTACCATCAGCGATATGATCATCGCTATCGCGCCGCCTGCAATCTTCATATAGTTCGTGAACTCACTGTTCAGGAAGAATGTCAGCGCCAGCGAAGGCAGTGTCGCGATACAGAAACAAGGAAAATAGGGCAACTTGGTTCTGATCCTTACCATCTCGCACGCTGCGAACCCTATTGACCAGAATGACGTCATCATCGCGCACACGACGAAGATAGAACCGAATACTCTGACAGCACCGCCGACCGCATCTGCCCAGCCCATGATCGCGAGCTTGGTGACTTCCTTAGAGGTCATGATTGCACATACGGCAACTGCGATCGACATCAGAAGGTTCAGTCCGATTCCGAGGTAGATGGACTGCCTTATCTTCTTCGTGTCATTATCGAGGATCTCGATTATCTGCGGTATCGCGAATATCGCCGAGAGCGAGAACATTATCATGCTGTAGCCTGCAGCGAAGGCATCAATTCCGCCGGTCACCCCCATGCCGGTTCCGTTCTTATGCATCACGGAAACGATGATCGTCGGTACGAGGAGCACGCACATGAATCCGACTGTTATCTTCTCGGAGAGACCTACAGTACGAAGTCCCATGAGAACTATCGCGGCACACACCACGTAGAAAAGCACCTTCACGACTGCGTCCGGTAGCGGCACGAGTCCTTCGAGGATCTCGGCAGTACCCGAGATATACGCGGCAAGATTCGACACCAGCGCGATTACAAGCACTATGAAGAAACCGGTAGTCAGTACGGGCTTAAGCTTGCCCTTAAACAGGTACGTGCGAAAAGCTTCGAGTATGTCGTTCTCACTCTTACCCGTGAGCAGCACTTCGGCGATCATCATGTGCAGGATAATGCTCACGATATATGCCGCCGCAAAAGCGATCACGGCACCGATGATTCCCGCTTTCTGAATAAAGAACGGTATCGCCATGACGCCGCTTCCGATACTGTTACCTGTAACGACACATGTCGCCGCGAATAATGACTTCTTCTTACCACTCATACAGCTATTCTACTTTACGAATAACGATTCGAACAACAGTGTCGTTTTACTTCGTTCCGAAGAATACTTCTCCGCAGTCGTATGTGTACTTGAATATAGTCTGACCGGGTCTCATCTTCGCTGCATCACCGCAGTCGAAGCCTGTTATGGCGTCGTAAACCTTGGTCACAGACTGGCCGTTCTCATCCGTCTCCGTGACCTGGAAAGCACGGCGTCCGGAATTATCCAGATAAGGATTGGTAACTACGAGAATGACCTTCTCAACAGACTTGATATTCCTGTACTTCTTATGATTGCTTCTGTGGAACAGGTACGAGCATACGCCGAGTGACACTCCCGTCAGTACGAACAGCAGCGGAAGTGCGATAGGGAAGTACGAGTCTTCGTAGCTTGTGCCGTCGAAGAACATACCGTAGGTGGCGAATATAATGAACGTCCATCCGAGGAATCCGAAGAAACCCGTGCCGAGCATACATAATGATTTACGGTAGCGGCAAGTGTTCTTGTAGTGGTTGAAGAACAGCTCGATCCTTCGCTGATCGGCTTGCTTTATCTTCGTGTTCTCCACCTGCTTCTGATGTCCTATAATCTGACACTCGCCGTCAGCCTCCTGCGGCGCCTTCTCGGGCACGAGAGACTTGAGCTCCTTGTCACGGTACATGAGGAAGATCAGGCCGTCGTTCTCGACCAGAACATAACGCGTTCCCTTACGCGGCGGGAGCAGGCTTCCGGGCCACATCATCTTGTACGGGCGGCCGTTCTCATCAAGGTAATCGTCCTCTGCATATGTCGTGTAAGCACCGCTTAAGATGTCGTCCGTGCACGTGGCACCGTTAATCTTTGTCTTCCCCACAACGAAAAGCTTATTACGCCTGATCTTGTTGCCTATGATGTTCGTCAGTAAAGGCGCGAGGACAGTGCCGAGCAGGAAAGGAACGAAGAATGCGACCATGGAAAGAGGATGGTGCTGTCCGAGAATTCCGAAGCCCCAGATGGCACCGATGATTGCACCGACCGTACAGCCTATGGATAAGGCGACGAAACTGAATCCCACCGTTCCGGATACCGGACCGGTGGTGACGTACGAACTGCACTTAACGAGTATCTTCTTCTCTTCCTTGGTAATAACTCTTCTCATATATGCTCATTGTAACCTATAATCTTCTTTGGAGGAGTACGTATATGTATTTTGGTGATCTTAAACTCGGCATGGAAGCGGAACTTGCTCCCGCCGTTATCGAGAAAGATAAGATGGTCGCTTTTGCGCGCGACTACGATAATATCCCGCTGCACACAGACGAAGAGTATGCGAAGACGACGCCTTTTGGCAGGCTTATAGCGCCCGGCGTGATGTCGTTCGTGTCAGTTTGGGCGAAGTACCTTGAAGTGGACTTCTTCGGAGACGAGCTGCTCGCGGGAAAGTCGACCAAGATCGAGTGGATGAAGCCTGTCTACGCAGGGGACGTACTTACGGGTAAGGCGAGGGTGACGAACCTCGTTAAGCGTAACGAGAAGAACGGCCTCGCGGAAGTAACGATAGATGTCTATAACCAGGACGGCGACCTCGTGATGGTCGGCGTAACGGAAGCCATAGTGAAGGCGAAGCTGTCATGAGACTTGCGACACTTACAGAGAACGAGATCATAATTACCTTTATAGCGCTCGCGCTGCTCCTGCTTTTCGCATACGTGTGCGGCACCCTTATGGAGAAGATCAAGGGCCCAAGAGTAGTAGGTGAGATCTTAGGCGGCATGATCCTCGGCGGAAGCTGCCTGTTCATACTGCTGCCCCAGTTGTCGGAGAGCATCTTCTTCGCTTATCCCGAAGAGGGTAAGGTGCTGAATCTGTTCTACCAGCTCGGACTTATATTCCTGATGTTCCTGTCGGGATACAACACCGACATCAAGATAGACAAGACCAATGCGAAGACGATAAGTCTCGTGTTCATCGGTGCGACGATTCTGCCGATGGCGGGAAGCATCCCGTTCTTCGGTATGTTCAGAGAACACTTCATCGGAAGCATCAATAACGAAGTGTCGTACTGCCTTGTATTCGCGATCGGCGTGGCGATAACTTCGATACCTGTCATATCCAAGATCTTCTTCGATATGGGTATCATGAATACCAAGTTCTCGAACACGGTGCTCACGGTGTCAACCTTCCAGGATCTGTGTTTGTGGGTGCTTCTTAATGTAGCGACGAGGATCGCGCAGTCGGGTGAGATCAGGCTCGGCGAGATGGTCGTTATCGTGCTCGTAACCATCGGCATCTTCGTGATCATCGCGCTGATATCCAAGTTCATTAAGCCGGTCAAGAGAGAGCTCAAGCCGGTTACGTTCTATACCTTAAGCTTCATACTTCTGCTGTTCATGTGCGGCTCGCTTTATGTGCTCGGAATCAACATCATGTATTCGGCCTTCGTGGTGGGCTACATAGTTAAGGCGGTGTTCGGCACGGGAGAGGTAACCAAGACGCGTATGCATCATCTCGAGAGCATCGCATTCTCGCTGTTTATTCCTATCTACTTCGCACTCGTCGGCATACAGCTTAATGTCGTGCACGACTTCTCTCTCGTAAGATTCCTGTTGTTCTTCGGTATAGCCTTCGGTCTCGAGTTCATAGGCACATGGCTGCTTCTTCTGTTCTCGGGTCTTAAGCTCAGTACGAAGTTAAACTTCGCTATAACCATGAATGCCAGAGGCGGCCCGGGAATCGTGCTCGCGACCGTCGCATATTCCTACGACATCATAAGTCTCGAGTTCTTCACGGTGCTTATTCTGACGACGATGCTGTCATCTATGATTGCAGGCTATTTCCTGAGGTTACAGCAGCGTAAGGATAAGAATATATTCAACGAACTTTAACAAACGGCACGGATTTACCGCTTGCTTCCTTGTTATAATGAGGGAGTGGGGGCACATCTTTAACAGGAGGTACTTCATATGAGTATCGATCTTAACAACATGCCGAAATTGGGTTTTGGTCTTATGCGTCTGCCCGAGAAAGATGGTGCCATTGATCTTGAACACGTCTGCAGGATGGTGGACAAGTACATGCAGGCGGGAATGAATTACTTCGACACCGCGTATGTCTATCACGGCGGTAAGTCAGAGGTGGCGGCGCGCGAAGCCGTAGTTAAGAGATATCCCAGAGAATCCTTTATGCTCGCGACCAAGCTTCCCGGATGGGAGATCAAGCAGGCAAGCGACGTTGACCGTCTGTTTAACGAGCAGCTCGAGCGTGCGGGCGTCGATTACTTCGACTTCTATCTGCTGCACTCGATCGAGGACGGAAACAACTACGATACCTACGTGAAGTATGACTGCTTCAGCTGGGGCGTTCAGAAGAAGGCCGAGGGCAAGATCCGTCACTTCGGATTCTCATTCCACGGAACCCCCGAACTTCTCGAGAAGATCCTCGATGAGCATCCCGAGATGGAGTTCGTTCAGATTCAGTACAACTATCTCGACCGTACTAACCCTGTTGTTCAGTCACAGGCGCTCTACGATATACTCGAGAAGCGTAATATTCCGACCATCATCATGGAGCCTGTAAGAGGCGGTATGCTCGCGAGTATGGCGCCTGATATCGAGGCCAAGTTCAAGGCTGCTCGTCCTGATGATTCCATCGCTTCCTGGGCACTCAGATTCGTCGGGTCCAAGCCCTGCGTCATGACTATCCTCTCCGGTATGTCTAACGAAGAGCAGATGGACGACAACATCAATACATTCAAGAATTTCGAGCCGATGAGTGATGAGGAATTCCGTCTCGTCGATGAGGTGACGGAGCAGATCCTCGCCATCCCTCAGATCGGCTGTACATCATGTAAGTACTGCGTTGACGGCTGCCCGATGAATATCAGCATTCCTGATATCTTCCGCACCATCAACACATTAAGACGTTATCCCGATGACTGGAGATCGAAGAACTTCTACTCCGGTCTCATCGACAGGTCCGGTAAAGCTTCAGACTGCATCGCGTGCGGACAGTGCGAGGCTGTATGTCCTCAGCATCTGCCTATTATCGAGTTGCTTCAGGAAGCTGCCGGCTTACTTGATACATAAGGAGACTTAAACAACATGCGTAAACTGACTTCTGTCCTGCTTAGTGCGGCTCTTATTCTATCGATGGCAGCTTGTTCGGGAGGAGGGCAGAGTCAGACGGAAACATCTGCGGTTGAACAGACAACGGCCGCACCTTCCGAGACTACAGTTCCTACTGAGACTACTGTCTCTCAGGAGGAACTTGTTAATGAGCGCATCGAGGAGATACTCGCCGGCATGACGCTCGAACAGAAGGTTCATCAGATGATGTTCATGTCGTTCAGAGTTCCCGAGTTAAGCGAGACGATGCTGACGTGCCTCGAAGAGTATAACTTCGGAGGCTTCATCATCTTCGGTCAGAACGTAGTCGATATAGATCAGACGATGAACTTCATATCCCAGGTGCAGACCGCCAATCAGAACGGCGGCGGTATTCCTATGTTTATCGGAATCGATCAGGAGGGCGGAGGAGTCACGAGATTATGTTACGGTACGGTCGGTGTCGGCAATATGGCTCTCGCTGCTACGGGAGATCCGACAGAAGCGAATGCCATGGCTTTTGTTCACGGCTCGGAGCTTAATGCTCTGGGCATCAACACGAATTTCGCTCCGGTAATGGATGTTAATAACAATCCTGCGAATCCCGTTATCGGTATCCGCTCATTCTCTGATAATCCTTCTGTGGCAGCAGAGTATGGTGTCGAATTCATGAACGGACTTACCGCGAGCGGTATCATATCGACGCTTAAGCACTTCCCGGGACACGGCAATACTGATGTCGACAGCCACACGGGATTCCCTTGCATCAACAGCACATATGAAGAGCTCCAGCAGTTCGAGCTGATACCTTTCCAGGCTGCGATAGACGCGGGTGTCGACATGATCATGACGGCACATATCCAGTATCCTCAGATCGAGACACAGACTTATATCTCGACATCCACAGGCGAGGAAGTCTATATCCCCGCGACGATGAGCCACACGATCCTTACGGATATCCTTCGTGATGACATGGGCTTCGAAGGTGTCATCGTTACTGATGCCCTCGCGATGGATGCGATAGCGGATAATTTCGCTCCTGAGGATGTAATCTGCATGACGATCGATGCGGGTGCGGATATGCTCATGATACCGTTCGCTTACGATGACGAAGGTGTGCAGACTGTCACTGAGTGGGCTGATCTGGCAGTTAGTCTCGTTGAAGAGGGAAGAATAGATGAATCACAGATAGATGCCGCAGTAAGACATATCCTGCGCGTTAAGATCAATAACGGTATCATCGACCTCACGAGCTTCGAGGTTACTCCCGATGAAATTAGCAATGCATCCGCTATCGTCGGTGTTACCGGCCAGCCCGTGGCGGAGCGTATCGCTTATGAGGCGCTCACACTTCTACAGAATAACAACAACGCGTTCCCTCTGGAGCTGCAGGAAGACGACAGTGTGCTGGTGCTTTTCGCTGATACGTGTGCAAGCAGAGTAGGTAACGGCGACCTCGTAAGACAGGGGCTCATAGAGCAGGGCGTGATAACGGAGGACACGGAGTTCTTCGTGATGGTAAATAACGCTGACAATGCCGCAGAATGCCTCTCGATGGCGCAGGAGGCAACGCATGTCATCCTCGTGTACTGCACGTATAATGCAGCCTGTCTCGACCCGAGTACGACGGACGGATTCTCCTCGGCTACTATCGACAGTATTATCGCGGCACGCCACGAGGCGGGTCTTAACGTGATACTCATCTCGTGCGGTCTGCCTTACGACGCTGCGCGTTTCCCAGATGCTGACGCGATACTTCTGGCTTACGGATCGTCTCCGGTGTCAGGGGTAGCCGACGATATCAACGTGCAGACTACGTTCTCGCCGAACCTTCCTTGTGCGCTCTATTCGTGCTTCGGTGTAGGTGAGCCCGGCGGGTCGCTCCCCGTCAATATCCCTGCACTCGATGAGAACTATCAGTACACTGACGAGGTATTGTTCAGTTCGGCAAACTAATGATATATTAATTCCCAGTAAGGGCCGCGGGCCCGGGATAAGGGAGATATATCATGAGAACACAACAGCAGACTTTTACCATGTACGGATTTATCGGCGCATGCATACTTACGATCGTAAGTCTTGTACTGCCGGCTTACTATTGGGAGTACAGCGGCGGCTTCTTAGGTGACGAGGTCGAGGCCGAGAGACTCATCTCGAGCTACATCACATGGCCTCTGGCCCTCTGTGCCGTCGGAGGCATCGCAGTTATGCTGTTCAAGTACACCAAGCGTAATGTCCTTATCACAGGCGGACTTCAGGTTGCAGGTCTCATCTACCAGGTAATCAGGGTAACACGCATCCAGGATTCTCTTAAGGATGCGAACACGACACTCGGCTCACTTAGCAGCATCTATGCGGAGCTTGGCGGAGGAGCCGGCATCCAGACGAGGCTCGGCATCGGCTTCGCTTTCCTGATAATCGCAGCCGCAGCAGTAGCCATTACTACTGCGCTTAACTATTTCCTTGTCGAGGAGTATTAAAGCGAATTCTCCTGCTTGAACTTCTTCTTCGCGTCGTACATCTGAGCGTCGGCACGCTTGAAGACTGTATCGACAGAATCATCGCCTGACTTATATTCAGACATACCTACGGATGCCGAGTACCTCTCATAGGGCTCGGCTTCTTTATTGCTAAAGGACTTCTCGAAAGCACTCTCAAGCTCGGCAACACGTTCCTGTCTGTTGTTGTAGTCTTCGCCGATAAGGATGGCAGTGAACTCGTCTCCACCGATACGGTAGATAGGGGAGTGCTTCAGGATATCGCAGATCATATGGCAGCAGCCGAGAAGGTACTTGTCGCCTGCATCGTGACCTAAGTTATCGTTAACGTTCTTAAGGTAGTTGATATCCATCATGACGATGGCGAACTCAGCCTTGCCGTCTGCGATGGCTCTGTCGAGCTCCTCGGCCTTCATGATGTAGGCCTTCTTGTTGCCTATGCCTGTGAGACCGTCCTTATAAGCGACCATACTGATCTGGTTAACTTCACTCTCGGCCTTCTCCTTCTCTTCGCGGATAGCCGTGATGTCGTCGATGTAGTCGATAATTCTGATCTGCATGGAGCGGATTTCCTTATAGATATCGTCGATCTCGTCCTGAGTATGACGCGTCGACTTGAGATCGATGACGCCGGATTCCTTGTAGTTACGGTGTTGCTTCGGCGAGAATTTCTTCATCTCCTCGGCGATAAGGTTAAGAGGTCTTACTACGAATCTAGTTACTACCAGGAATGCAGCGATAAGAACGATGATCGTATAGATAACGGCACTTACGGACAGGGAGATCATGTTTGCTCTTCTGTCTGCCATAACGTCTTCCATGCTGACGTCGCAGCCTACGGTGCAGACAAGTCTTCCGTAGCGGTCATATACCGGTGCGTAACCGGAACACAGCCAGCCCCAGTCTCCGTTGGAGATAACGGCTTCACTCTCTCTTCTCGGATCGAAGCCTTCGAATTCGGGCTCGCGCTGCTCGTAATAGCCCGTCTCATAGAGTGGGACATCATCGGCATCGAGGATGTACATGTCATAGTACTCGCCGTCTTCAGAGACCTCATCTGCCCACGCTACGATGTACAGATAATCGATATCATCCATGTTCTCGACGTAGGTGCGCATCCTGTCGCGCTGCTCAACGTATTCTTCCCACATACCCTGCTCACGCAGGTATTCTTCGATCAGGGAGTCGTCATCGAGTTCTTCGGCCTGATCGCGGAGTGCCTGGTACTCTTCCGACTCTGCCAGTTCGCGAAGATCGTGCAGGTAATACGGATCAACGAACGACGCGTAGTTACGGGCTGAGTTGATAGTCAGTCTCTGATAGTATCTGTCGATCTGTTTGGCAGTTGATCTGTAGGAAAGGAACCATATTCCGATAATCGTCACCACGACGATTCCGAGTACGAATACGTACATCTTCTTGCCGATACTGAATCTTCTTTCCTGGTGTTCCATCTTGCTCCTCTAAAAGTGCAGACTTCCGAATACTAATACAAGTTTAGTATAGCATTGCGCGTATGAATAAACTGATAACGGTTGGTTACAAAGCAATTATTAAGGAATCTTAAAGTTGGATTCGGGAATATTGACCGGGGGCGGGGGGATGATAAGATATCTTCAATGTTCCTCGCGAGAACATATGGGATAGGAAAAACAACAAGGAATAAGGAATAGGAGAAAGACTATGAAGTTTTTGGTTGGTACGGTCGTGCCTGCCGGAATTCAGGCAACATTTATTTTACCCGCGATCCTGATCGGTATTGCAGTTATCATCGTAATTCTGATCATCGCTACGAGCTATGTAAAGGCTCCGCCGAACAAGGCTTACATCATCACAGGCCTCAAGAAGAAGCCTAAGATCTTGATCGGTAAAGCGGGACTGAAGCTCCCGTTCCTTGAGAGAAAAGACGAGCTTCTCATCGAGCAGCTCTCGATCGATATCAAGACGGGCGACTTCGTTCCTACAGCAGACTTCATCGGGGTCAACATTGACGCAGTAGCGAAGGTTCAGATCAGAACAGACGAAGAGGGCATTAAGCTCGCTATGAAGAACTTCCTCAACATGAGGAGCGAGCAGATCAATGCACAGCTCGTTGATTCACTGCAGGGTAACATGCGTGAGATCATCGGTACCATCACATTGAAGGAACTCTGCAATGACAGAAAGTCCTTCGGTGATCAGGTACAGGAGAAGGCTCAGGTAGACATGAACAACCTGGGTATCCAGATCATCTCCTGCAACATCCAGCATGTAGAAGATAAGAACGATCTTATTACTGCACTCGGTCAGGACAACATGGCTACGATCCAGAAGACAGCTTCCATCGCTAAGGCGAATGCTGAGAGAGACGTAGCTATCGCACAGGCAGAGGCTGCTAAGGAAGCAAACGATGCCAAGGTTTCTTCCGAGACAGAGATCGCCATCAAGCAGAACGATCTTGCTATCAAGAGATCTGAGCTCCAGGTAATCCAGGATACAAAGCAGGCTGAAGCAGATGCCGCTTATAAAATCCAGGAGCAGGCTCAGAGAAAGTCCATCGAGGTAGCAAACTCCGAAGCTGACATCGCAAAGCAGGAGAAAGAGATCGAGCTCAAGATGAAGGAAGCAAAGGTCCGTGAGCAGGCTCTCGATGCTGAGATCAAGAAGGCAGCAGATGCTGAGCGTTATCGTCAGCAGCAGATGGCTGAAGTCGAGCTTTTCAAGAGACAGAAAGAGGCTGAGGCTAAGAAGTACGAGCTCGCACAGCAGGCCGAGGCTAAGAAGATCCAGGCTGAGGCAGACCTCATCGCCATGCAGAAGGAAGCCGAAGGTATTCGTGCCAAGGGTGAAGCAGAAGCTGATGCAATCCGTGCAAAGGCAGAAGCTGAGGCCATCGGTATCGACAAGAAGGCTGAGGCTATGCAGAAGTACGGCGAGGCAGCTGTCATCGAGATGCTCTGTAAGATGTATCCTCTCGTTGCTGAGGCAATCGCAAAGCCTCTTGCAAACATCGATTCCATTACGATGTATGGCGAAGGCAACACAGCCAAGATGACAGAGGATATCACAAAGTCCTTCAAGCAGACGATCGACGGTATCGGCGACAGCCTCGGAATCGATCTGTCTTCCGTAATCGGAAGCTTCGCAGGCACAAAGCTTGCAGGCGCGCCGGGATTGGGACTTAAGGCAGATACAGCAAACAATAACGCAGAGGGCTAAATAAAAAACAAACTAACAGTACCTCTTGAATAAGGGCCCTCGCATAAACGAACCGGCAGGAGTGAGTACCTGCCGGTTTTTCTTTGCCGGAAACGGCGTGCTTTTACGTGGGGATGACCTGATCGAGAAGAAATTCAGGTGAAAACGTACTCTTTTCTCATTTTATGAAGTTTAGTACGTCATTTTGAGTGTTTTAACGTGCTATTTCGATGGTTTTGGATGATTTAGTTCGTTGAAATGGCGTTTTAGCGTACTATAACGCGAAAATGGCGGAAATAGTACGTTCGGAGGGCCTTTTTGACGTACTATTTTGCAGGTTTTGAAGATTTAGTACGTTTGGAGGCTGAAGAGCAGATAGACAAAGCGGAAAGAGGATGCTATCCTATTATTAAACGTGTTCAATAATAGGATATGCGGATGAGAAAAGACGAGAAATTACAGTTAACCAAGGACAAGCTTCTCGATGCGGCATTCGTGCTCATGGAGGAGGCTGATGATCCGCTCGAGGTGACGAGCAGACAGATTGCGGCGAAGGCTGATGTTAAGCCTGCCATGATCAACTATTGCTTCGGTTCCCGCGAGAATCTCATATACAGTGCCTTCCAGAAGCAGTACCTGGACTTCCTTAAGGACAAGGAAGTGGAGAAGGTAATTAACTCAGACCTGCCGCCGAAGGAAGTGCTGAAGAAACTGCATTTCGTTGTGGCGGACTGCCTTGTGAAGAACCACAGGTTCACGCAGGCGATAACGGGTTACGTGCTGTTCAAGCGCGACCTGTCGCAGGAGTCTTTCAGCTATGCTTATGTGAAGAAGCATTACGGTGATAAGAAGACGGACGCGGAGTGCAAGCTGATCGCATACGAGATGTCGACCATGATGCAGCTTATCGTGTACCGTAAGGAAGATAT
>Ga0310786_10004512_pt1 | contig 19390 bp, 13 predicted proteins | sample AusTroGonzalo_MG_FD_203881 | JGI IMG/M metagenome (GOLD analysis project Ga0310786, IMG submission 203881) | Bovine rumen microbial communities from tropical cattle in Woodstock, Queensland, Australia - Gonzalo_03 (v2) (version 2) | ecosystem: Host-associated > Mammals > Digestive system >... | reverse complement strand
GTGTGGAAGCCTGTTATGAGTCCTCTGCATTGGCTGTGCAGTTGGCGAAGGAAACTGGCGCACGTCTGCACATCGCCCATGTCTCCACCGCCAAGGAACTGGAACTGTTCGAGCGCAAGCCCATCGAGGAGAAGAAGATTACGGCTGAGGCAGTCATCGCCCACCTGATGTTCAGCACCGAAGATTATGACACGCTCGGCACACGCATCAAGTGCAACCCTGCCGTCAAGACACCCGAGGACCGTGCCGCCTTGCGCGAAGCACTCACCAACGGACTCATTGACGTGGTTGCCACCGACCATGCGCCCCATCTGGAGAAGGAGAAACTGGGAGGAGCACTCAGAGCCGCTTCGGGCATGCCGATGATTCAATTCTCATTAGTGTCGATGCTGGAACTGAGCGAGATGGACGTCTTGCCCATCGAACGCATTCCCGACCTCATGTCGCACAATCCTGCCAAACTCTTCCGCATAGAGAAACGAGGATTCATCCGTCCCGGCTACTATGCCGACTTGGTGCTGGTGGATCCCGATGCCAACTGGCAGGTGAGAGAAGGACGATATTACACCAAATGCGGTTGGACGCCAATGGATGAACGTTTCTTCAAATGGCGTGTGTGCCGCACCATCATCAACGGTCTCACTGCCTACTGCGATGGCGTCGTGGTGGACGGCATCAGAGGAAAGGAGTTGAGGTTTGAAGTTTGAGATGATAGAGGTGTGAGGTGAGAGATGAATGAGAAGTGTGAGGGATGAGTGAGAGGTAAGTAATAAGAAATGAGAAAGAACTACCGCATCAGCGACCTGAAAGACTACATCAACTGGGTGTATTTCTTCCATGCGTGGTCATTGCCGCAACATTCGGAAGAGGGACAACGCCTATATGACGAGGCTCAGAAGATGCTTCAACGCCTCCAACCTTACTTGAAGGTCAAGACGGTAGTGGAAATTCTGCCAACATGGAGCGAGGACGACGACATCGTGGTACAACCCATGCGTCCCTGCGAATGCGGACAAAGCCATCCTTTCGGCGAACCCATCCATTTGCCCATGTTGCGGCAACAAGTGCCAGGAAACGACGGCATGTGTCATTGTCTGAGCGACTTCATCCGTCCGAAGACATCCATGCGGCAAGATAAGATAGGCATCTTTGCCACCTCCACCAGCATCGATGTGGGAAAGACCTTCCCCGATGACAACTACAACCAGATGCTCCTCCAAACCCTTGCCGACCGATTGGCAGAAGCGGGTGCGGAACGTCTGCACGAGGAGGTGAGAAAGACCATCTGGGGATATGCACCCGACGAGCAACTCACCATCGCCGAACTGCATCAAGAGAAGTTTCAAGGCATCAGACCTGCTGTGGGCTATCCGTGTCTGCCCGACATCTCCATCAACTTTATCCTCGACCAGTTGATCGGATTCAAGAGCATCGGAGTGACCCTCACCTCTTCTGCCATGATGCAACCCCACGCCTCCGTGAGCGGATTGATGATTAGCCTGCCACAGGCTCATTACTTCGCCGTGGGTAAGATAGGAAATGACCAACTCAGTGACTATGCCGAACGACGGCATCTGACACTTGACGAAATTAATAAATACATCCAATGCTGTTAAGAATACTATTCCTTATTATACTCTTGCTGGTCTTGCCTGACCTGTACATCTACTGGGTGTACATCCGCAACTGGACCAAGCAACGATGGCTGCGCCTCCTGTGGTTCGTGCCATCTTTGGCATTGGCCGTCTCCGCTGCGCTCATTATCTCCAGCAACGACATGCGTCCAGAGCATCAGGCATGGGTCAGCATCTACATGTATGTATTCCTCCTCCTTTGTGCCCCCAAAGCCCTCTTCATGGTGGTGGATGGCATCGGACATCTCATCAATTGGATGGTAACAGGAGGAAAGAAAACGCGTGAGGGCTACGACTGCATCTTCGTGCGCATCTTCCGCATCGTAGGTATGGCACTCGCGCTCTTTGCCATCGCCCTGCTCACTTACGGCTATTTCATCGGACGCCACCAGTATTTCGTCCATCAGCAGACTTTCTATTTCTCCGACCTGCCCAAGCAGTTTGACGGCTATCGCATCGCCCAGTTCTCCGACCTCCATATCGGCACCATGCGTGACGGACATGAAAGTGATGTCCGCACCATCGTTGACCTCATCAATGCCCAGCATTGTGATGCCATCCTCTTCACGGGCGACCTTGTCAATCACCAGAGCGCAGAACTCGACGGCTTCCGTCGTGACCTCAACAAACTCCATGCTCCTGATGGCGTCTATGCCGTGATGGGCAACCACGATTACAGCATGTACATCCGATATCCGAAAGAAGATGAACGTGCGGCCGATGTGAAGGAACTGCAACGCCGCATCCGCAGTTACGGTTGGACACTCCTCCTCAACGAGCATCGTGTCCTCCATCGTGGGAAGGATTCCCTCATCATTGCAGGCGTCGAAAACGACGGCCGTCCTCCCTTCCCTGCTTATGGCGACCTGCCCAAGACCATGAAGGGACTGAAACGCAACTGCTTCACCGTGCTGATGAGTCACGATCCCACGCATTGGCGACGCAATATCATCCCACAGACGAATATCCAGCTCACGCTCTCAGGACATACCCATGCAGGACAGTTCAAGGTGTTCGGTTGGTCGCCTGTGGCGCATGTTTATAAGGAATGGTCGGGAGCATACACAGAAGGTAACCAAATCCTCAATGTCAGCGATGGCATCGGCGCCGTCATGTTCCCCTTCCGTTTTGGCGCATGGCCAGAAGTCAATGTGATTACATTAAGAAGAAGCAATAACCCAACAAACTAAACAGTCAACATGAAGATTCTCAAGACACTCCTCAATATTCTCTACAAGATTTACTCTTTCACCATTGCACTGCCCATCTTTGTGGTCATCACCATCTTTGTGGCCACCAGCGTCATCATCGCAGGATTCCTCGGCGACACCGACGTGGTGGCATACTATCTGCCCAAGTTCTGGTCGAAGTGCGCTTTCTGGCTCTTCCTGCTCCGCGTGAAAGTGGAAGGACGTGAGAACATCAAGAAAGAAGAAAGTTACGTGTTCCTTGCCAACCACCAAGGCTATTATGACATCTTCCTTGCCTACGGCTATCTGGGACATAACTTCAAGTGGATGATGAAAGAATACTTGAAGAAGATTCCGTTTGTCGGCTATGCTTGCGTCAAGTCCAAGCACATCTATCTGCCCGACGGCATCTCTGGCATCGCCAAAGCGGTACAACAGGCTCGTGAAACCTTGCAAGGAGGTATGTCTATGATCATCTTCCCCGAAGGCACACGTACACGAACTGGCAAGATGGCGCCCTTCAAACGCGGTTCCTTCATGCTCGCCAACGAAATCGGTATCCCCATCGTGCCTATGACCATCAATGGTTCCTTCGATGTGTTCAGCCGCAACCACAAATCCGTCCATTTGGGCACTGTCACGCTCACCATCCACAAACCCATCACCGCCGAAGAGCGTCAAGGCAAGCAGACCAAAGTCATCATGCAAGAAGTCTTCGACATCATCAACGGAGGGTTGGATGAGAAATATAGAACCTAAAAACAAAAAGAAACGACTGATTCAGCCGTTTCTTTTTTATGATTGATCGATTATCGCTTTAGGAAGAACTCTTCCCACACCTTCAGCATGGAACTCTCGTTGGTCGAGATGATTTCAGCGGAACGGGTGAATTTGCGGTATTCTTGCTTGCGATTGGGGTCAATATGTGAAAGGATGCGCTGGCGTGTCGCTTGGAAAATTTCTCCCTTTAACTGAAAATAAAACTCATTGACCATCGGCAATGGCTGTTCTTCAAGGATGATGCCGCCCTCCACGCTAGCAATATCAGACATATTGAATGGTCCACCAAAAATATTCGTCGTCTTATTAAGATGATCAAGATATTTCTGATCAAGCTCCTTCTGGTTCACTGTCTTGACACAAATAACGCGAGCAACACTTCCGTCAATCCAATCCTCTCTGACAATGCGTCCGAAACGCTGATCACTACCCACGGGCATATATATATCACCATTGGGGAACTCCACTCGTACAACAGAGCCTGGATCTGCCTCCATCAGAGTGTCGTTTTGGCTATACCAAAGCGTGTGATTACCCACATGGATATTGCAGGGCACAACAGTCTTCGATTGATGAAACACACCTACATAGACGGTAGCTGTGCGGAACTGCTGATTGATGAATGGCCACACGCCTGTTGGTTCCCAATCCTTATTATTCTGGGCAAAGGCAGACAATACTGACCCGAGAGCCAGTATTGTCACTATCCATCTTATTTTCTGCATGTATTGATGCATGGTCGGTTTACTTCACTTTCACGACGAGGTATTTGCTGACGCTCCAGAACTTTGCGACATCTGTAATGCGGAGGGTGTATTGTCCCTTGCTATCCTTGAGCAGAGTGTATGAGCCAGCAGGGTGGTTGGTGAGGATGGAAGCTGACTTCGACTCCAATGGGATGACATTGACCTTGCGGATGTCAATCTGAGTAAAGTAGTTCTTGTTGTAGTTACCTTGCAATACTTCACCCTTGCTGAGGATACCCTCTTTCTTGAGTTCCTTGCTAGTACCGAACACGTACCAAGCCGTGTTGAGCTGAGCGTCCTGATTGCGGGCAATCTGTTCAGTCTCGTCGCGCTGCTGCTTCACCTGCGCGTTCTCTGTCTGCAGGTTGCTCACCGTGCCTGAGAGTTCCTGAATCTTCACTTCCTTCTCTTCGAGTTGAGCACGCAGCTTTTCAATTTCCACATTCTTCTCGTTGAGCTGTTGTGTGAGGCTATTAATCGCATCTTTCAGTTTGGCAGAATTGATTGAGCTGCTCTTCAGTTTGCTCTGCAATTCCTCGATCTTACGCTTGTTCTCGTCGAGTGTCTCCTGAATGAACTGCATGTTCTCACGGATATTCTCGGCAGAATTGTTGTTTTCAGCACCCATACGCATCATGTTGACACGTCCTTCCGCCTCATTGATGAGGTCGAAGCCCTGCTGAATCTCATTGAAGGTACCCATCAGGTCATTCAATTCACTGTCTTTCTGGTCGATGACATTGCGCAGTGAATCGCGTTCACGATCACTTTGTGAATTACCCTTGAATCCGTCAATACAGCTGGCAAGCATAGATACAAAAGCTGCCATAAAAATAATCTTCTTCATAAGCCTATTTATTATTTATACTTATTCTTTTTCTTACCCGTCCCCATCAGCATGGAGAGTTGAGGGTTATCTACATTTGACATCTGACATTTGACATCTGACATTTGAGCTTCATCGCTCTTTCCCGCCAAGATAATCACGATTTCTCCCAATGGTTCCGTATGCTCGAAGTGTGTCAGCACCTCCTTCAGCGTGCCCCTCACATGTTCTTCGTGCAATTTGGAGATTTCCCTCGCCACACTCACTTGTCGCTCTTTGCCAAACACCTCCACAAACTGCTGCAAGGTCTTCACCAATCGGCGTGGCGACTCGTAGAACACGATGCTACGTGGCTCGTCCTTCAACACCTCCAACCTTGACTGCCGTCCTTTCTTCTGAGGCAAGAAACCTTCGAAACAGAACTTGTCGCAAGGTAATCCGCTACTGACAAGAGCTGGTACAAATGCCGTTGCACCTGGCAAAGTCTGCACCTCTACCCCACTCTTCACACACTCCCTCACCAAAAGGAAGCCTGGGTCACTGATACCTGGTGTACCCGCATCGCTGATGAGTGCTGCCGTCTCGCCTCCCACCAAACGTCTAACCACCTGCTGCACCGTCTCATGCTCATTGAACTTATGGTGCGACAACAGCTCCGCATGGATATCATAGTGCTGCAACAACACACTGGAAGTACGGGTGTCCTCCGCCAATATGAAATCAGCCTCTTTCAGCACTCGCACAGCCCTGAAGGTCATATCCTCCAGATTTCCCACAGGGGTCGGCACAACATACAATATTCCCATTCAACGCAGATTTACGATGCAAAAGTATGAATAAAAAACCTTACAACGTGAATTTTGCCCTCAAAAACAACTTTTTTTCACACAAACAGCCACGAAACAACATTTTTTTACGTATCTTCGTGGCTAAAATTTTCAATCAACACAATATGAAAAAAAAGACATTCACTTTTGACCGCGTGGTGCGCATCCTCATCAGCATCATTATCATGATTGCTGCTTACCTGCTGATTCAGCGGCTGAGCAGTGTGCTCGTTCCCTTTCTTGTAGCATGGCTCATTGCCTATCTGCTCTACCCCATCGTCACGTTCATCCAATATAAATGCCGTGTGAAGTCACGCATCCTCAGCATCATCATTACAGTGCTACTCATCCTGGGTATCATCGTGGGTGGATGTTACCTCATCATTCCTCCTATTATCGAAGAAATGGGACATTTGAAGGACATCATCGTAGAATATGTGACCACCGACTCGACTGTCGCTTCTGTGTCTGGAGAAGTGCAGAACTACATCAAGCATAACATTGACATTAACGAAATCACGAAAGCGCTAACAGTGCAGGATGTATCGCAATTCATGGAAGAGAAAGTGCCACAATTCTTCTCCTTCATCAGCAGCAGCGTGAGTGCCATCGTGGGCTTTATCGCCTCGCTCATCGCGATCATCTACCTATTCTTCATCTTGGTAGATTATGAACTGATGGCTGAGGGACTCTTCAAAATGCTGCCAAAAGACAAGCGGAGTATCGTGCATGATATCATGCTGGACTTACAGAAGGGTATGAACGGTTATTTCCGTGGGCAATCCTTCATCGCTCTGTGTGTGGGCATCCTCTTCTCCATCGGTTTTCTGATTATCGGATTTCCGCTAGCCATTCCACTCGGGCTCTTTATCGGATTCCTTAATCTTGTTCCTTACCTTCAGGTCATCGGCTTCATCCCCACCATCATCCTGTCATTGCTGAAAGCCTACGATACAGGTCAGAGTTTCTGGGGCATCATCCTCTCCGCCCTTATCGTATTTGCTGTGGTGCAAGCCATTCAGGATTGGGTACTCACCCCTCGCATCATGGGTAAGGTCACAGGTCTCAATCCTGCCGTCATCCTTTTAGCTCTCTCCATCTGGGGCAGTTTACTCGGCTTCGTGGGGCTCATAGTTGCCCTACCTCTCACCACCCTCATCGTGTCCTATTATAAAAGATATGTGTTAGAAGAGACGGATGAGATGGAGGAGAATCCACAAAAAGAGGAATAATCATCAAAAAAAAGCACTTTTATTTTGTAGTGTGTGAAAAATGCACTACCTTTGCACCCGCTTACGGAATACGACAGGTGTAAAACCCTGCCACCAATGCCCAAACAAACTCCGTAAGCTTAGTAGGTAGATCCGCTAGCTCAGTAGGTAGAGCACAACACTTTTAATGTTGGGGTCTTGGGTTCGAGCCCCAAGCGGATCACCAAGATAATCAGGTAAACATTTTTGTTTGCCTGATTTTTATTTACTACAAATACCACATATCAGAGATTGCGAAAGCTGAGTAAAAGGAGAAAAAAGGAACAATGAGCCCTCAAAGCACGAGCTAATTATCAAAAAGTTTTCATTTTGGGCTCGTTTTTTGGATGATTAGCTCACTTTTTTAACCACTTTTTATAAACATATGAAAAATAATTCGTACCTTCGCAAATATAATTGTAAAACACTTACTACAATAATCTATTATTACCAAGAAAACGGGAGAAAAATGGAAGGCCCTAAAAAAAATACAAGTTTGCCGTCAGAGGAGATGAGATGGAAACAATTCTACTCCAAGGGATATGAAGAGATATTGACTCAGGATTTCCCCAAGGAGACATTGTGGAAATTCATTGAGCGCGGCATCCTGAACGACCACAACCGTCACGACGCATTAATCTACTTTGGCCGTCACGTGAGTCGTAGTCAATTTATTGAGCAGGTGCATTTGTGGGGCCGCGTCATCAAAGGCATGGGTATACGTGAGGGAGACGAACTTCTCATTTTTGGTCCCACACTGCCTGAATTTGTTTATATTATGCTGGCAGCCAATATGGTTGGAGCTGTGACGATACTTCCTAATCTGATGCAGACTCCAGAAGTATTGGAGACGATGGTGAGCAAAAGCCGTGTAGCTTTCGTCTTTGATGGTATGGAAAACTCTTTGACGAACATCTTGGCATGGGAGCAATTTGAACATGTGGTTCTCATTTCAGCCACACGTTCTATGGGTTATCCATTAAAACTTCTGGCTACACCGCTGAACTACCTGAAGCATTACAAGAACCGTCATCGTCTGAAGTATATGTCGGCCGACGAAGCCATCAGCCGTTTCGGCAACTATGAGGGTCCTTTGGAAGCGCCAACCGTAGCCGGTAAGACCTCGTATGTATTCTGTTCATCTGGCACGTCAGGACAAGGGCATGCTCATCAGATAGGTATGAGCAACGATGCAATGATCAGCATGTTCCAGAACGCCTTGGCGTTTAATCTTACAGGCACCCCCTTCCGTGAGGGAACGTCAGCATATTGCATGCTGCCACCTTTTGTCTGTACTGGTTATTTCGTACTGGTACTTGCGCCGCTTTTCCGTGGCATGACTGTATATATTGACCCACGTCTCACGCATAAGCAGTTCACCAAGAACATTCTGACCATGCGTCCGCAGGTCACGCTTATTCCCGGCCATTATTGGGTACGCTTCTTCCTGCACGTTGAGGAACTCATTAAAGCAGGCAAGCGTCCCGACCTCAGTTTCTTCCGATTCCCAGTCATGGGCGGCGAGGGGTGTACTCCCGAAGCTTTGCGTCGTATCAACAACCTAATGCGCGAGTGCGGTAGCCCCGTTGCGCTGACATCCGGTTATGGCCTGACCGAGACATTCTCGGTGTCAACACTTGACTATCAGCTAGATATCTTCGATAAAGACTACTCAAAGCGTGCCGTCAGTGTGGGCTACGCCTTCCCTGGCGTAACTGTGGGCATCTTCGATGAACAAGGCCATGAGTTAGGTTATGGTCAGCGCGGACAGATATGTGTGAAGACACCTGCCCTTGCTTCTAATTATTACAATGAACCAGAGTCGGACACCGTTGTTTTCGGAGGCGAATGGTTCCATACCAAGGACTATGGCGAATTGGATGAGCGAGGTATGCTGTTTGTCTACGGACGTTATTCCCAACATATCGTATCGCCCGACGGGCAGAAAGTATTCTTCTTTGACATCGCAAACGAACTACGCCAAGATCCTGCCGTGAAAGACGCTCTGGCTTGCACATTGGTGGTAGCACAAGACAAAGCACCTCTGGTGGCACACGTAATACTGGAAGACGACAACACCGAGCCTGAAGAGCAGATAATCATCAGACTGGACGAGCGCATAAAAAAAACACTACCACATGGTGTCAAGATAGAGGGCTACCATTTAGAGCGCGGACTACTCAGGTCGAACCTCGTAGGCAAAACAGACCGCAACTACTATCGCAATCAACTTACCGGCTACCGCCTGTATGAAAACGGCCAACTACAAAAGATATCATTTACAAAAAATATTAATTTACAATTAAAATAAGCCTTAACATTTTAATACAAGTTCATTATGAGACAAAAAAGTTTTTCCCTGCTCCTTGCAGGTGTTATCACAGCAAGTTCACTTTTTGTGACTTCATGTAGTAATGATGACGAACAGGCAATCGCTCCTGTTCAGCCAGAGACAACAAAAGATTTAATGCAACAGTTCAACGATGCATCCGACCAGCTTAATCAGGAGTTGTCTGCCATTAATTTGGACGATCTAGCACCGCTGACACGTGCCTTGAACGATGATGGTAAGTGCGATTGCGGCTGCGACGAATGCACTGGTGACGGCAAAGAGAATGAGGAGTGTGGCCACAAGAAATTCACCAAGTCCCTCAAGGAACTGCTCAACCAGATTACTGCCCACTTTGGCGACTCCAAGTTCCATTTGCCCACTTATGCCTTTGAAGACGTGATGAAAATGTTGAAACTTACCTGGACTTTCACCGATGTCGACAGCTATGGCTTTGAGGAAGGGAAATTCTTCAACTTAGACGCCAAAAAAGGAACGCTCACCTGCAGTTATACTACCGACAACGGCACCTACAACGTGAAGGTGTCCAACATTGTAAAAAAGGGAAGTGCTGATATCGACACTGCCCGTAAACTGGTTATCGAGAAAGACGGCACAGTAATACTCAGCATCGAGGCCATAAACAATATCAACGAACAGAGAGTGTTGCCTCTTTTGCCAGCAAAGACCATCGAACACACGGGTGTCATTACAATCAAAAATATTATTATCACGCTGGCATACGATCGCAAAGACGCTCATGCCCGCAACATCTCATTGACCATCCAGAAGGACGAAGCAACGGATCCTCTGGCTGTTATGACTTCCACATTGACCGACAACATGTCTTTAATCAATATGATAAAGCATGATGTGACCTTTACCACCGACTATGATGTTTCTGTAATGAACGGCAACATCGGTATCAAAGGACATATAAATAATGTAAATATCTTCCTCGGTCAGGCCCCACTCTTGATGGGTATCTTCAAATATGGCACCAGTGAGGATATATGCAACAAAGTTGTCAACAAATTCAACGAAAACAGTAAGATTGACATAATGATTGTCGGAAACAACATGGGCTCTGTAGAACTCATGCCAGTCTTCCAAGAGGAAAGCAAAAAGTATTCCGTAGCATTAGTCATTAACTCTCCACTGTTCGGTGATGAGCCTGTCGAACTCACAACCATGCTTTCCAATTTCGGCTTCTCACTCGAAGACATTTTGAAGATGATCACTTCTGGCGCATTAGGATAAACATGGTATCAAAACAAAGATATTAACCCCATTAAAAAGAAAATCTTATGAATACCTATCGTGATCAATGGATAAGCCTACTATGCGCAGGACTCTTATCAGTTACCATTGTGTCATGTAGCAGTGATGGTGACAATGCAAACACTCAGGAGTCCCAAACAGACGTATCATTTGTAGTCAGCGCCGAAGAGACACTAAGCGTTGACGAAATGATGGACATGGCCTATTCTGCAGATGAAAACAATGCTTTGCCAGAAGACTTGGAAACACAGGAGATCAACAAGAAGGATTTGTTGATTGCTGCCCAAAATCTAAACGACCGCTACAGCGGATCCAATGGGTCATACCACAGCAACGTCACTTACAAGATGGTAACACTCAACTACCAAAGTATCGATGGCAAGGGGAATCCCATCACCATCTCTGGCAAGCTTACTCTACCTATGGTATCAGGTGAGTATGTGATGATCGAAGATATTCTTCTCTCCTGTCATGCCACCAACATCGACATGACAGGAAACGGTGTAAGTAACGCCATGTTCAAAGAGATGGCAGCCTACAGCTTTGCCATACTCGACCCTGACTATATCGGATTCGGTGTCACCCAAGGCAAGCCACAGACCTATCTCTGCCAAAAACTCATTGCTCGCCAGTGTGTTGACATGGAACTGGCTGCCCTGAAATACATGCAGCAACAGGGTATTCAGTTGAAAAAGGGATACGGTACCTACGTCGCAGGTTACTCGCAAGGTGGTGGCAACGCAATGGCCGTAGGACGCCACATACAAGAAACCGAACACGGACAAAAAGCCAATAAACAAGTAAACTTGAAAGGTCTATATTGTGGTGCCGGTCCTTATACCCCTATAGGTACTTTCAACCACTGGCTTGAAACCGATAGCCTAAGTTTATCGGCAGTTCTTTCGATGGTCATCAAGGGACAGCAGGAAGGTCACGCTGACATCATGAAAGACATACAGCTGACAAAGTACTTCTCCGATGAATATTTGAAAAGCGGTATTCCACAGGCTTTTGACACCAACAATATGAGCAATATAGGCCAAATATTGTTGGGCGATTCAGAACTGACCGATATCAAATATCCAGAGCCCAAGGAAAAGACCGCTTACGAAACCTGTTTGGGTTTTCCTTGGATGCAGTTCAGTAAGATTATGAGTGCCGAATTTGCTGACCCCAACTCCCACATCCGCACTGCTCTATTAAAATGCCTTGAAGAGGAGCGCGTTGATGACTGGATCCCCCGGGTACCCGTAGAGATCTATACCGCTCCACGTGACAATGTCATTCCAGTACAAGCCAATGCTTACGACACTTACGAGAAATTCCGCCGTGCCGGAGCTCCCGTCACATTGGCAGAAGCCGGCTATTTGGCCAACCACATAACTGGACAAATCGCCTGGGCAAATCACGTAAAAGTTCTTCTAAAGAAATTATAATTTATGTCGGGAACATTCCAAATAAAAAGATATCCCACCCTAATCTTTCTTTTTCTTTTTGCCGGCAGCTCTTTGCAGCTGTCGGCACAACAGCCCCTTACGCTCCACGACTGTCTGGCAATGGCCCTGCGGTCAAATAAAGATATTGATGCAGCTCATCACACACAATTAAAATATGAAAATGAGCGTAAGGCTTTGAAGGCAAATTTCTTTCCGGATATTAGTGTTATGGCAGGTGATTATTACAGTACCATGAATGATCACCTGTCCATAGATATTGCTTCACCTATAGGGCAGACCATAGGGGAGCAATTGCACAACCGCCTTCCCCAACTGATTACACCTTACTGGCAGCGAATCATTTCAAATAGAATAACCAATAGGCTGGCACCTTTCAATCCCACCATTAATTACAAGATCGGCAATGTGTGGTTTGCCAACCTGAACCTGACCCAGCCAATCTATATGGGTGGCAAAATTACAGCTGGCTATAAGATGGGCAAACTGGGAGCACAGATGGCTGCACTGGGTGAGGAACTCTCGCGCGAGCAAGCTATCGTGTCAGTCCATGAGGCTTACATGCTTTTGGCAAAAGCCAAGGAACTGAAAATTGTTGCTTTGGCATACGACTCATTGCTCATCAAACTCACCAATGATGTTGCCAGTGCCAAGCGTAATGGCATGGTTAGTAACAACGAAGTGATGAAAGTACAGGTGAAGAAGAGTGAGGCAGAACTGAAAGTGACACAGGCAAGTAACGGCATACGTTTGGCACGAATGAACCTGTGTCAAGTAGTTGGTTTGCCTCTTGATTCACCTATCGACATTGTAAACTATGAAAACGAGGATGTGGCATTTTTCGTTGACCACAGTGTGACCGTTGACAGGCGCACGGAGGCACAACTTTTGGACATGCAAACCCGTTTGGCCGAACAAAAGGTAAAACTGGAACATTCCGCCATGTTGCCTCAATTGGGTCTGATAGCGGGTGCTGCAATGGCTGACGGAATCCATGTGGCAGGCGAGAAATTACTCAACCACAACCTTACATTCAATGCATGTGTGATGCTAAAAGTTCCTATTTTCCATGCAGGAGAAACACGACATAAAGTTTTAGCAGCAAAGGAAGATTTGGCCAGTCAACGTTTGCAGCAGGAGAGTCTGAACGAGAAAATGAATCTTGATCTACAGCAGAAGGCCAACGAAGTGGAAGAGGCATCCCTGGAATTCACCATGCGCCACCGCAGCATGGAACAGTGTGCCGAAAACCTGCGTATGAGTCGTAAGGCCTATAGTGTCGGTTATGAAACACTCTCCGATCTGCTTACAGCCCAAGTGCTCTGGCAACAAGCCTATGCCGATTGGGTTGAAGCAAAATATCAGCAGCGTATCAAGTTTGTAAAATGGCAACAGGCTGCAGGCAAACTTAATCTATATTAATCATTTTAAGATAGTTATGTACAACAAATATAAATCATTGGGGTTGTGCCTATTGGTACTTGTCACATTGTCGGGTTGTAAAAATAAGGCACAAAAGATGGAAACCATGCTCGTAGATATAGTGGAGGCAACAAGCATTGACACTCATCGCCAGACACAATATCCTGGTATGACTGAGGCCAAAGAGGACGCGGAATTGGCATTCAAGGTGATGGGCATCATCGAGAAAATATATGTCCGCGAAGGGGACCATGTAAAAAAGGGACAGATTTTGGCACGTATAGATAGCCGTGACTATGCCACCCAGCTTTCTGCAACCGAATCGGAATACCGACAGATAAAAGCTGAAAGTGAACGAGTAATTGCCATGCACGAAGACGATGCAGTGTCGGACAACAACTATGACAAAGCTCGTTCTGGACTGGAGCGCATCAGTGCCAAGTTGAAGAACCATCGTGACCTGTTAAATGACTGTCAACTTTGTGCTCCTTATGATGGCTATGTGGACAGGGTATTTCGCACTGCTGGTGAGTCTGTCGGTCCAGGACTTGCAGTGATAGGACTTTTCACTTCGGGAAACTCGGAAGTTGTCATCAATGTGCCTGAGTCAGAATATCAGCGTAAAGATGCTTCAGCCTCCTATACTGCCACTTTTGCTGCTCTGCCTGGACGTACTTTCCCCCTTACGCTGGCAAGTGTAGCCCAGCGAGCTAATGGAAACAACCGGTTTCAGATGCGCTTGCGTCTTCCCGACAACACCCGTGAAGTGACACCCGGCATGAGTGCTATGGTTAATATCATGTATTCCAGTGATAGCATTGACAGTCGAATCCTCGTACCTGCCGGTGCTTTATTCAACAATGGTGGGCAGTCCTATGTCTATGTTTACAATAAGAAAACCAGTATCGTCCGCCGAACGGCTGTTGTAGTGGATGGTATCCGAGGTGATGGTCAAGTTGTCATTACTGATGGATTACGTATAGGTCAATTGGTAGTAAGTTCTGGCGTCGGCAAACTGACTGATGGTCTGCAGGTGAAACCATTGAAACAAGCATCGGAAGAGAATTACGGCAAATTATTATAGCCTTTCATTATATATAATAATGTTAGAGATCTCACAAATTAATTTCAACCAACAGGTATAATATATATGAAGTTTGACCTTTCTACATGGGGATTGTCCAACCAGCGCCTAGTTCTTTTGTTTGTAATTATCCTGACACTTGGAGGTGTAGTTGCTTATTTCCGCATGCCAAAGTTGGAGGATCCCGAGATTGTGGTTCGTCAGGCTGTGGTTGTCGGCATCTATCCTGGTGCTTCTGCCCATCAGGTGGAGCTGGAACTGACAATACCTTTAGAGAATGCCATCAAAAAGACTAAGCACATCCTCTATACACAGAGTTACAGCTATGCCAACATGTGTTTAATCACTGTAACACAAGACGTTACGGTTCCGTCTGAAGAACTGACGACTAATTGGATGCTGATGCGAAACCATCTGGCAGCAGTTTCTCTGCCAGCCAATGCTTACATATCGATTCGAGACGACTTCGGTCATGTGTCGGGACTGTTTTACGCCTTGAAGGGCGACGGAGTACAGGCCGAGCGTTTTCAGGCCTTTGCCGAAATGATACGTCGTGAACTGCAGAAGTTGGATGATGTGGAAAACGTCAAAATATATGGAACGCAAGAACAGCGTGTCACTATTGCTCTACATCAGGATCGTCTTGCCAACATGAACATCACGCCAGCTGAGGTGATGGCAACTCTCAGCGGACAGGATGCAACCACCTATGCCGGATATTTTATCAGTGGAGATTACCGCATACGTGTGGGGGTTGACGACCGCTACCACTCTGTGGATGACATTCGTTCACTGATTCTGCGAGGTCATAGTGGCGAAGAATTCCGACTGGGCGATATCGCAGAAGTTACAATGGAACCCGAACGTCCATTGCGTACAGAAATGCTCTATGACGGCAGCCAGGCTCTTGGCCTGCTCATATCACCCCAACCTGGTACTGATATCATCAAAGTGGGTGCACTTGTAGAAGAGAAGATGGAAGAGATAAAGTCATCGCGTCTGCCTGCAAGTATAGAGTGTGAAAAAGTGTTCTTCCAAAGTGATCGTGTAAAGAACGCAATGGGCACATTCATCATTAATCTCATTGAATCAGTGCTTCTTGTCATTCTACTCATCATGATTACCATGAATTTCCGTTCGGGCATTATTCTAGGTATAACAATATTGGTGACCGTGCTCGGTTCCGTTTTTATCCTCAACCAGACTGGCGGCACATTACAACGCGTGTCCCTGGGCTCGTTCATCTTGGCTATGGGTATGCTTTTAGACAATGCAGTGGTCATAGTAGATGGAATACTCGTGGGGCGACAGAAGAATCTGCCACGACACGAGGCACTGACTGCCATAGGAAGACAGACTGCACTGCCATTGCTGGGTGCTACGCTCATTGCCATCTTAGCTTTTTTACCCACCTTTCTCAGTGCTGATTTGACAGGACTTTACGTGCGCGACATGTTCATTGTCCTGTCCGTTTCGCTTCTGCTTTCTTGGGTACTGGCATTGGTACTTGTGCCCATACTGGGTGCCAAATGGCTCTATCCACAGCAGGTCTCTCCATCTGTTGATGCTCCTGCCACTCCGCTCTATTCCAGCCGTCCTCACCAGTGGCTTGCCACAACATTGCGTCATGCATTGGCTCACCGGTGGATTACTGTCGGTATCATGACTCTGCTTTTAGTGCTGAGTGGGCTCTGCTTCCCATTAATGCCGCGTCAGTTATTCCCGAATATGGAGTACGACCAGCTTTATATGGAATACAAATTGCCCGAAGGAAATAATACCACACGTGTGAAAGCAGACCTTGACAGTATCAGACGTGAACTTCTTGCTATACCTGATATAACTCACATCACTACTTCCATAGGCGATGCTCCAGGTCGTTACAACTTGGTACGCCCTATGCCCCTGCCATCCTTGTCCTATGGTGAATTAATCATAGATTTCACATCGGCACAGGCACTCGAAAAACACAGAGATTCTTTGCAGCGTTATTTCTCGGCCAAATACCCTGATGCTTATCTTCTTTTCAAGCGCTACAATCTGATGTTCATGCATTACCCCATCGAATTAAATTTCTGTGGACCAGATCCTGCCATACTTCACCAGTTGGCAGACTCAGCCATGACTATCGTGCGCCAGCTGGGCATGATTGATCCTATTACCACTGACTGGGAGCCCCGTGTCCCGACGCTCGTTGCCGACTTCGACCAGCAGCGTGCTCGCAATCAGGGAGTATCTCGTACAGAGGTTGCCATGTCATTGCTTTCTTCTACTGAAGGAATGCCAATGGGAAGTTATTACGAAGGTACTACTTGTCACAATATCTACGTAACGACAACAGACCAACAAGGCAGTCCCCTTTCCGACCTCAACAATACCACTGTGACAACGCTTCTCCCCCAATTGCAGATGCCTCAAGGAAAGCCGAGCCTGGCCAATATATTGACTTCAATACCGTCACTGCATCTGTCTCATTCAACTCAACTAAGTGAAATAGGAGATGCTGTTAGTGTGCAGTGGGAAGATCCCATTGTTCCTCATTATAATGGTGAACGCATTCACAGCATTATGGGTGTACCAGCTCCAGGTATTCTCGCCGAAGATGCCCGTGCTACACTAGCAGACATCGTTGAAAAATGGGATTTGCCCGAAGGCTATTCCATTCGTTGGGGAGGCGAGAAGTTTGCTACCAACTGTTCCATTGAGAATCTTTTTTCCAATTATCCACTCGTTGTGCTGCTCATGGTTTGTATTCTCGTTGCCATCACTCGTCGTTTCCGCACGTCGCTTATGCTGCTTGCCAGCACCCTCTTTGTTTTTGTGGGAATTATTCCTGTAACATTGTTCACAGGTGGCACCTTTAACTTTGTAGCGATCGTAGGCACACTCGGACTCGTAGGTATGATGCTCAAGAACGGCATAGTACTTGTCGATGAAATCAAATTGCAGCTCGCATCCGGACAAGAACACACACAGGCCATTATCGAAGCCTCTAAGTCGCGTATGCGTCCCGTTATGCTGGCATCGCTGACCACCGTATTAGGTATGGTACCCTTACTTTACGATGATATGTTCTCCCCTATGGCCTCTACCATCATAGGCGGTCTGCTGGCAGGTACTTTCATCGTGCTCATATTTATTCCAGTCCTCTATTCATTACTATTTTTCGGTAAAGATAAATGATCGTGATGAAGAAATATTTATTATCCCGAACAAGGGTATGTGTACTTTTGCCCATGATTTGGTTATCGTTTGAGTTTAGCATCTGCAAAGATAACATAAAGAGTTGACTCTCAGTGGAGAGTCAACCCAATTTTTCTTCATGCACACATGTGCACAAGGCAGTCAATGCTTAGCGGACTGTAATAATTCTATTTAATTACATTCTCAAATGCTTCTGCAGCAGTTGGCGAGGTGACTGCATATAACATGGAAAGAACGTATGACAGGAAATGATTGTACTGAAGTCCTATCGTATCATATACCAATGAATTAGTCGTTTTCAAAGGTATATTGGCATAATGAACATTGGGGTTTGTCCCATTCTCACTAAGCTTGGTACAATAAGTCATGAAATCATCCTGCGTAAAGTACTCATCCTCTTTATGCTGACAGAGATAAATAGGCAGAGTGGGCTTGAAGTCACCATAATCATTCATATTATGGAAGATATCCACCATATCGGCTGCTTTAGGGTTTGACATATTGTACAACCCGTTAGCAGTAAGCATCTCAGGCGCTGCGAGGTCAACAAGTGTCCAATCAGCAATAGGACCAGCAAGGTTTGTAACATTCGGATAAGCTATAAGCCTGGTCATATACTGATAAGCCGTCATCTTATTATCACCGTCCCCCACTTTCTCGGTCATTGCACGGTATGACAGGAAGTCACTTATCTTATAGCCACGCATTTGAGCAGGCGATTGTGTTGTCAATGAGGTAATTACATCCCTGAATGCTTCAGAACTACGTGGCTCAGGACCTGTGATGTCTTGGATTTCGGCCACATTATAATCCCTGATGTTTGTCGTAACAAATGAAGACCGCAGCCGAACAGCTTTCCGGAACCATGCAGGTGCCTCTGTCTCATAGTATTTCTGGAAATAAACCGTTGTTGCAGATGTATAGGAACCGCCCCAATTTTCAGAGAAACCTTCGGGAGCCAGTTTCACATCATGCTGTCGCATCACTTCCAAAGCCGCAGTCACACAGTCTGCCAACTGAAGCATCGTAACTTTGGGGACATAGGCTGAATTCTTATGCTTTCCTTCGTCAACACCGTAACCTTGAAAATCGGGTTCGATGACTGCCGAGTTGAAAAAAGCACGCAGCATCATGATGTCAAGATTATTAGACGGAACCCACGATACTCCCGGTATTTTCGGATGGGAAAAAATGGAAAGAGTTTCAACCTCGTGACCGACTCCCTCAACCATGTTATTCGGGAATGTGACACGCCCAGAAAGCAGCACGTCTGCCCCATCTGCCGATTTACTCATATATGTGAAGACGTAGCTCTCCATTTGCCACTGACGCTGGTGTTTGCTGTTGCAGCCTACCTCAAGCT
>Ga0310786_10004510_pt1 | contig 19401 bp, 11 predicted proteins | sample AusTroGonzalo_MG_FD_203881 | JGI IMG/M metagenome (GOLD analysis project Ga0310786, IMG submission 203881) | Bovine rumen microbial communities from tropical cattle in Woodstock, Queensland, Australia - Gonzalo_03 (v2) (version 2) | ecosystem: Host-associated > Mammals > Digestive system >... | reverse complement strand
TTGCGTAAGCCTTTTTGAACACGTAGTTCCGAAATATACTCCCAATTGCACTAAGGAGCAGAAGCTTGAGGAATACGCTAAGGCCATGGATAATCCGAAGGATATCCCTCTGTTGGATTTTCTGGGTACCGGTGGACGTTACATCAACCATCTGAAGAGGATTTGGAGTGAGGAGGATAAGAAGAAACGCAGAAATATCAAGAAGTTCAATCTGGCAGCTGCCACCATATCCTGCCGGGTTGTATCCAGACGCAAGAAACTGTCACTGGCAGAGAAGATCAAGGAATACAATCGGCTTGTGGTGCTGGACTTTGATGATGTGTTCAACCTGGAGGAAGCAAAGAAGAAGCTGGCCGCCCTGCCCTATGTGTGGTATGTGAGCCTGTCGGCAAGCAGGCGTGGTCTTTACGCCATTGTTCCGGTGGATAACGATGACTACGGGAGGCATGAGATTTTCTTCTATGCCCTGACGCAGGAGATGCGGGAGCTGGGTCTGGATGTGGACCAGCAGTGCAAGCCGGTAAACTGGCTGCGGTATGTGGCTTATGACGAGGAGCCAATCTTAAACAACCACTGCACCTACTATGAGCTGCCGGAAGGTATGGAGGATGAGTACTGGGCTGAGTTGGCTGACAGCGGCAGGCCGCTGCCGACTGATGCAGATGACCAGGATATGTTTTATGGATCCTATGATGCTCTTGAGGATGAGCCGGATGATAGCCCACTACCCCAGGAGAAGGCAAAGAAGGTGAAAGCTCCGGTGATGGGTGCCGATAATGACAAGCTGAATCCAACCGTAATGAAGATTAAGGCCTATTGTGAGGAATGGGAACGCAAGCAGATTGCCTGCCAGAATTACGATGACTGGATGAGGATTGGAATGGCACTGTCAACACAGGGGGAATTCGGTTGGGAGATATTTGACCGCATATCAAAGTTCAGCATGAACTATGATCGGGAGGCCAACCGCAAGATCTGGGAGAGGTTTGTCAGGAACACCAACGTCATTGGCATCGGGACCTTCTTCTACAAGTGCCACCAGTACGGTGTCATGCCTTATACTCCACGTGGATTTGAGGAGAACATCTATCCTGTGGATGTGTTCCCGGATGATGTGCAGCGCATCATCAACGAGACGAACCGGTGCCTGAACTTCAGCAAGGACCACATTGCATCAAGCCTTATGTTCGTGGCCAGCGTTGCCGTGGGTAACAGCATCCGGGTGGAGCTAAAGAGGAAATGGTATGACAAAGCCATCCTGTATATGGCACTGGTTGGAAAACCCGGGTCAAACAAGAGTGCGCCGCTGAGGTTCGCCATGGAGCCGCTGGAGATGCGGGATGACCGTGAGATGGAGAAATACCGCAAGGAGCGTGAGAAGTTCAACGAGGCGCAGCGCAAGGCATTTAAGGGTAAGGGTTACATACCTGATGAGCCGGATTACAACCAGACGATTATGAATGATTTCACGACCGAGGTCCTTATCAGGCAGCACAGTGTCAACCCGCGTGGGCTGGCGGTTTATGTGGATGAGCTCATCGGCTTTATCAGGAACTTCAACAAGTATCGGACGGGGAATGACGAGCAGGTTTGGACCCAGATGTTCAACGGTGGCGCAGTTGCGGTGAACCGTATGAATAGCCAGCCCCTGAAGATCAATGACACTTTCATTGGTATAATCGGAACAATTCAGCCAGGCTTGCTTCCTGAATTCGCCAGAGGTAAGATGGAGAGCGGATTCCTGGACCGCTGGCTGTTCAGCTTCCCGGACACGACGGAGTACCCGCAGTTCACCCTGGACGAGCTGGATGAGGAGATTACGGAGAAATGGCAGAGTATCATAAAGCGGATATCGGCTATCCCCTTGGATGATGAACGGCGGACCATCCGGCTTACGGATGAGGCTAAGCGCATCTATATGGAGTGGTATAACGCCATTGCCAGGCTGAAGAACGACCCCAAGTTCCTGTTGCCTGAAGTGGCCACTAAAATGGAGCGTTACTGCATAAGGTTTGCCATTATCCTTGAGGCGTTGAAGTATGGATGCGGTCAGGAGTCAATCGATGTGATAAGCGAGGACAGCGTGAAGGGGGCGATTGACTTGTGCTCCTACTACCTTAGTTGCGCATTTAAGGCACGCCGGTTGTTCAAACGCTCACCTGTGGAGTCAATGAGTGAGACACAGAAGGCCGTCTATCAGGATTTGCCGCAGATGTTCACCACATCGGAGGGCCTGCAGATTGCTGCCGGATATGGCATGAAGGAGCGGACTTTCAAGGACTGGATCAAGACCGATTCGTTCAGACATGTCGCCCACGGGCAGTATGAACGCAGATACGTTTAATCAATAATTGAATCATGGTCTTTTATTAGTAATTAGGTTCAATTGCAGCCCACCCGTTGAGATAACGCGTGGGCTGTTTCATTTGTGTGGTGTGGGTTCCGGATGGTTTGGCTGATGCGGGATTGATAGCGGGCTTTCAGTTGATTTGTGGAGGATCTTATTCCTAGTACTCCAGATTGTGGACTATGTTGTTGTTGACGATATGAAAGTTTATGATGCCTGTTGGAACGGCTGCTTACTTGGATGACGGTTGGACTGTGGCGGGAGAAATATGCTGTTGATGGGCTTTGTGGTTGGTGGCAAGCCCACTGCAAGCAAAGAATCAATTGACGGTGGAAACGGTGTGTCTTGGGGTGATGGTGGGTGGTTAACAGAAGGAAGACTGTTAATTCCTGTAAATAGCATAATAATAAGCCCGTTGCTGGCTACACCAGTCCACTAATTGATTACTATATTTTTGGGTGTGCCAGACTGTCAAGCAAAAACAGTAACTATGGACACACTGCTCTCACAGAACAACCGTCAACACGGGCTCTTCTTATTGGAAGTACATCGTCCTCCTTGAATTCAATAACATAAGCATGATATGGGAACAAATCAAGTTCACTTGACCTGTAGTATCCACGTTCACCAACGTAACCCGGATCGCCAACTTCTCCATAATAATCATCAGATTGATACCTAAATCCAGCAGCAGGTAAAAAAATAGAGGCACTCTCAAAACCCTCTTTTTTACTCCTAACAAGAAAACCGTTCACGCCATTTTGAGTAGTCCATATCCATGTACAATTATGCCATGAATACAATGAATCCATTTCTAATCGTGTAGGCATACGCCAATTTCCACCCATTATAACATGAGCTACATCATCAGATGGTTCCAATTTAGACAGATTGTCAAAAGTTTCAAAATTGTTATTATAATTATACTTTACAATTTTACGATAATCGTACTTTGTAAACTGATCCTGATAATAATACTTATAATTAGAACCTTTATAATACATTTTACTATCTATCTCCCCCCAAGCATAATAACCACCATATTCTTCTGGTTTTGATGCGCCGACATTACAACAAGCCCACTTGACAGACAAGCCCAAATCAATCATATGAGGATGATTATTGTCTGGACAAGATAAAAATGATGTTTTATTATAAGTAGGAGTAACTTTGTGATTTATACCATATTGAGTATAGCCATCCATATTAAAAAATGTTTGGAAGATAATATCGCCCCCTTTATATCTCATCCTTTCATTATCATACGGATCTATCTCAAAATCGGTTGTATTTACATTTAGAGGTATAAGATATTCTTCTGGAGAACTTGTTCCTATATTTTCAGTGGAAGGATAATAAGTCCTTTCACCGTTTTGAGTAACACAAATCCCATATCCGTCATTATATTTTATAACCTCTTTATCAACATCTGACTGGTAATCCACTATTACCTTGAATTGGAACTGTATAGGATCTGTATCTGTATTCTCCCATTCTTGACTTACTGATTTGATATCAATTGGAGGTATTGTTACATACAGTGTCCTTGTGTCAAACGAATAATAATTTGCAAAAATAGGATGATAATTAAACCTTTCAGGGAATACTATTACTCTAAAACCCCACCTACCACTTGACAAACCCTCTATCAGCTTCAATTGTGTACCATTTTCAGTAATACGTTCAGGTGCGGTACGATACCTTCTCCCTTCATTCTGTTTCCAATATATTACAGAATAATTGGGCCATTCTAAAGAATTATCTGTTACACCCTTAACATCAAATGACACTACAACCTGTTTATAAGAGTTGAGGCTAACATCAAGAATATTTGGCGTTACATCACCAATATAGTTTCTTATGGCCATATGAGCAGCCCCCCTCAAAGCTATCATTGAGCCTACAGCCCAACCTCCAACACCTAAAGCCGTTGCGCCTAAAGCTGCACCCCCTTCCAAGCCAAAAGCACTAAAGGCCGCTGAAGTAAAGCCACCACCTAAGTTATCTGTTATAATTATATTAGAGATTACCTCCTCAAGCATAGCCCCCGCAAAAACTCGTCCACCACCCGTTACTAAGCCATGAACTGGATTAATAACTGATAATGCAGCCCCAATAATACCTAACACATCATTGCCCGTAGAAGCCCTTGTTTGAGCATAATTCAATGCTATAGGGGAATATACAATATTTGTATACTCTATATAATCTGACAGACTATCACCATAATATACAGTTAAATCAAATGAATTAGACGTGTAATTTGTTATGTTAATCAATGAATTACCAGTTTTAATAACTAATGGTCTACCCAAAGTATCGCAATAAGCACTTATCCCCATTTCATCTATAGGTTCCTTTTTCTCTATATCAAGAGAATCAAACAATATATAGAACCCTTCTAATGAATCAGGTTGGATCAGGATAAAATTACCATCGCTAAATAAAACGGACGTAAAACCTTCTATATATTCATCAGTTATTATAGCCTTAAAAGTATCATCTGAATCATTAATTCCATTCTGCTGATTTTTATCCAACTCAGCTTCTAATTCTGAACAACCACTGTATATAAATAGATTTGTAACGCAGATAATTAATACGAGATAAGATAATAACCTTTTCATATTAAGCATTTTATTAGTTTTAATTACAAAGATTCACTTGCAAAGATATGGACGATCTTAGAATTTGGATTGTCGTATTACGGTTTTGTTTATATTTGCTGATGACTAAAAGATTTTCTATGTAAAGGACAATATTATCTAAAGGAGCTCTTATTATCAGGTATTGAAAAACGGTATTAAAAAAGTATTTCTCCAAGGTAAGATTGGAACTCTGTCCTATAGGAAACGCACGGCTGGTAGGCTGTGCCGTTTCTTTATTCAGTGTTTACCGAAGGGATTCAAGGATTGGAACACTCCTGTGGTGCCGTCGTAGTGGCGAAAGTAGATTAGCACTCATATTTAGTGATTTATTGGGTTCTGAGCAAGGTTTGATGGAACTATTTTGCAGGAAAAAATACACAAAAAGAACCGTTCCAGTCGTGTTATGGCGAATATGTGTGAGAAGGTTATAATTATGCACGAAGGGGCGCAAAACGGGCTTGAAAGTGCGGAAAGTGCGGAAAATGCCGGCTAAAACGAAAATACTTAGGTGATTTCTTTGCGGGATTGGTTAAGGGGACTATATTTGCAGATGAGCCTGATTGATAACGGGCTAGCTAAGAGACCATATAACACTATTCTGTAGGCTTCGGGAGGGATGAACATCGGACCATGAGACGAAGTCACGCGGATAGCCTTATTTGCGAACTGAAAAACTAATTACTAATATGAACATTGAACGTTCGGAGAGGATTTTCTCCTTATTCTTGTACCTGACGTACAACAGGAACAAGAGAGTTTCGGACCTGGCCAGGATGTTCGGCACAGGCGGCAAAACAATCTACAGACATATTGAGTCGTTCAAGAACCTGGGGTTCGAGTTCAGCGTTACGTTTGGCAGCGTGTACAGAATCGTTGCGTTCCCCAAGAACTTTAAGCGGCTGTTTGAAATTGACATGGCGGAAAATGACGGGACGTTCCCATGCGGGGAGCCGGAGGACACTGTCATTGAGAATCAGGGCATGCTGGCGTATGAGGTGTTGAGCGAGTTCAAGGAGAACTGCCCGTTCACTAAGGTACCCTATCTTAGGAGATTCACCATTAACGCAAACAAGTTGATCAAGGCCTGCAAGGAAAGGAAGGTGGTGATTCTGCATGAGTATGAATCGGACACCAGAAACGGCTATTGTGAGAGGAAGGTGGAGCCATTTGATTTCTGCTGGTACTTTAACTACATGTGGGCGTATGACACCAAGCTGATGCAGAACCGGCTGTTCCGGGTGACGCAGATTGGTGATGTAGAGATTACCGATGAGACGTGGACGGAGCAGAAGCGGCATAAGCGACAGAGCATTGACCTGTTCGGCGTGAGCGGCCACAGGACGACTCCTATCAAGCTGAGGATGAGCCTTAGGGCTAAGAACCGGCTGATTAGTGAGCACCCGATGGCTATTCGTGTGGTGAAGAGGATTGAGGGCAGCGATGAATGGTTGCTGAGCGCCGAGGTGTGCAGCTACTGGGAGGTGGCGCGGTTCTGCATGGGGTTCCTGGAGGAGGTGGAGATTCTGGAGGGAGACGGTCTGGAGGAATTCGTGATTGAGTACACGGAACGGCAGCTGCAGAAGGCCAAGGAGATCAGGGCCGGAAGGCTAGCGCAGACGGCGTGACACGGAGGTTACCGGGATTGGTTGTCGGGCGTTTGCATCGGAAAACAGGCGAAGAGAGGTAAAGCGGTATAATATATTTCTACATAATAAATTATGTATTATATAGCTGTCCATAGAAAAAAGAGAGGTGCACTATTGCACTTTCTGCATAATCTGCACTTTGGTGATATGAGGGAGTGAGCCATTTTATCACCGCAGGTGCGAGACATTTCGACATTCGTGATTAGGTATTTAGATAATTGATGATGGTGTTTATGAGAAGGACTACCCTACCGTGCTACTGGCGTGTAGCATTGGACAACAACATTAATTTCATTAATGATGTTTGTAAGAAGGACTAACCCATAATGCTGCAAGCGTGTGGCATTATAGTGCCGGCTATAGATCGTTGGGACAACTGAGCTTGGCTGTGCCTCATGGTTAAATTTCAACTTAAATGGTATTAGATTTTAGTGCCAGTATGCCACTGAAGTATTGAGACTCAGTGACCTGAGGGATGAACTCCCGAAGGAACTCCGGTGGAAGCTGGTGGGCGGGGCCTACTCGGGATGAGTGGGCTTTGCTGTTTGTATATAATACCACCTATGTAAGCATAGATTGGCAGGTATATGATTACGATTTTGAGAATTTCGCTATATTTGAAGTCCATTCCTCTAACCGATTCTTATGTCAAGTAACAAACATGCTCAGATACGGTACAAGGTGCTGGACGATTGCTTCAGCAACTTTAGACGCAAGTACTACTTTGAGGACCTTTTAGATAAGTGCAATGATGCCTTGAGGGAGATATATGGTGAGGAGCATTCTGGTATCAAGACTCGCACCCTAAGAGCAGACATAAGCTATATGCGTGAACGCGCCGGTGAATTCGGTGTTGAGATAGAGACAGAGGATGATGGATCCGGATTCTTCTACCGGTACTCTGAAAAGGACTTCTCAATCTTTAAGAACGGACTTAGTGAGAATGATATCAATCAGCTGAAAGAAACCATATCAATGCTGCAGAGATTCAAGGGAACCCCCAGCTTGGATTGGATGAGTGAATTGGTTGTAAAGTTTGAGGATAAACTGGACCTTAGGGGTGCAGCACATAGCGTTGTGGGTTACCATGAGAATACGAGTTACTCTGGTCTTGACTGGTTTCAGGAACTCTTTGATGCTATAATAAATAAGTCTGTACTCCGGATTGAATACAGGACGTTTACAGATAAATCATATGTGTGGACTATACACCCCTACTACCTGAAGGAGTATAACAACAGATGGTTCCTGTTTGGGCTTAATGAAGAAAAGCAGGCCATTCTCAATATTGCATTAGACCGCATTGATGATATTGAGCAGGTGAAGAGAGATTACATCCCTACAAACATCAACTTTGAAACATACTTTGATGATGTTGTAGGCGTAACTGTTCTTGATGGAGAGAAGGAAACTATCCGACTACAGTTCTCAGAGCACCGATTCCCTTACGTGTTGACTAAGGCAATGCACAAGACTCAGAAGATTGTGGATATGGATAAGCGGATTGTGGAGATTACTGTGATTCCTAATAATGAGTTGGAGGCTCTCATCCTGTCTTATGGGAAGGATGTGGAGGTGATTGCCCCTGCTGCTTACAGAGATAGAATTCAGAAAATCATTAACGAGTCTTACATCAAATATAGCCCTGTGCAGATTGATTGCACTGAGGCAAAATAACTTTGCAACGAAATTGAAAAAGATATGAATCAGATAGGCTTTAAAAACTTCAGAAAGTTTAAGGAACTGGCACCAATTAATCTTGCTCCAGTTACAATATTTGTAGGCGAAAATAATGCTGGCAAATCAACAGTTGTCAAAGCTATTTTATCTTTATTAGACTTCTTAAATACTCGTGTCAATGCACTTGAAGACAAGTCTTGGGTTAACATTAAGTTTTACTTTAATAATACTTATTATACCCATATTGGAACTTTTGACCGTGCACATAATAATAAAGCCCCAATAAACGACCCTATCTCTTTTATTCTGACGACTGGCAATAGACGCTATGAGATAGATGTCAAGAAATCCATGTCTAGTGAATCTGACGTTTATGGTGATGTTTCAAGGATAAGTGTCACATTCATGCCTCTAAACATTGACATAACCTTCTTTACAGAAGGGCATAAAAATGAATTGAGAATTACCTTCCATTCCCAACCTTATCCTGATTTTGTTAATGATGTAAAAAGAACCAACTTATCTGATAGATCTATAAAGAACTACTTTAGAGGTCTATCAAATGACATTATTATTGATTCGTACTATAATACTGATTTACATTATATAGCTGTCAATATAGTTGATGCTTTATTAATGAGTTTTAAGAACTGTCTATTAGACACCTATGATCTACTAAATCCAAAGAAGACAGAAAAGAGCCCCCATGCTTTTTATAATCTTCCCAAAGAAACAATAGATTTTTTACTTAAACGCAAGAGTGTACTTGGTAAAATAAATGCCATTGAAAGGAATGTAGACGTTGAATACATTTATGCACATGCTGTTACACAAACTATCCTTTTCAGTGCAAAAGATACGAATGATTATCACGTAAAAACAGTACATGAATTTGCAAATAAGCAAATTGAAAAAGGTTCAGTTCTTCATCTAAAAATCAAAGAATGGATGAAAGAATTTAATATAGGGTTGGATTATGATATTACATCAATAGGTGGGGAAGCTCATATTGTAAAGATACTAAATTTTGATAATGAATGGGTTAATCTATCTGATAAAGGTATGGGGTCCATACAATTGATGATTTTATTTTTCCGTGTGGCAACAAAAATTGCTGATTCTGATTCTATTTTTAACAAAAAAAGATACAGTAATACTCTCCTGATAATAGAAGAGCCCGAACAGAACTTACACCCTATGCTTCAAAGCAAATTAGCTGTTTTTTTTGAAAGAATCAACAAAGATTATGGTTTCTATTTTATTGTTGAGACACATTCTGAATATTTGATACGAAAGACACAAGTTATTGTTAGTGAAAAGAATAAGAATAGTTTAAATTATATCAATCCCTTCAAGGTGGTTTATTTCCCTGGTGATGATAAAGCGCCATATGAAATGATATACAGAGAAGACGGTAAATTTGAAAATGAATTTGGTACCGGATTCTTTGACGAAGCTGCTAATCTTGCTTTTGAAATCTTCTGAGGAATGATAGCTTATTTTGATATAGAGAATCTGTCATCATATACAAAGTCAAGTGCCAAGGATGCATTTGATGACTGCAACCGGATGATTAAAAGGCAATTTGACCTAGTCTTTAATTTTACTAAAGAAGACTTGCAAAAAGAGTCTAAGAATAATCCGGCTATTTTTATGTGGATTACCCAGATGACCCAAGGCATCAAAGGCAAGATAACGTATTCTAATGGTAGCGTTTTCCCTGTAAGGCCATTAAAATCAAACACTCATAAATCATTTAATAGAGAACAGCTCTCTGCAGCATATTTAATTAATGATCTACGAATAGCCAGCATCAAGGAAAATGGTTGCATTCTTTATTCAGGTATAGGTGAAGAGGTTGAGGTATTATCATCATTATTCAAAGATGATGACTATCAATTCCAGAAAGATCTTGAGATAAGAAAGATGACCAGCTGGAATAATCTGGATCCTTATATGATGCCTGCAACAGACATTATCATTGTGGATCAATATTGTTTCTCTGACAACACTCTTTATGAGAACAACATATTTTCTCTAATTAATGTACTCTGTCTGAAAATCAAAAACTCTGCGATTAATATTACTATTCTTACTTTACCCACTAACTACGATAGAAATACCCGTCAGAATTTTACTCCTGATTGGGGTAATATTAAAGCCTCCATTAAACGTAAAGTAAAGAGTATAACCGGAATTGAACCCAAGGTGACATTTGTTCTCTCTAAAACGTTAGAAGAGCATGACAGAACAATCTTCACTAACTATCAATACTTTGTATCAGGCGATACAATTAATTATTTTAACTCAAAGAATGAGCTGATAAGTAACGGACGCCATTTCTCTATAAAGAGTCTCGCCAGGAGAGACCATCTTGAAGCCATGAATAGTTTCATAGATGACATGCAGGCAATTATCAATAATGTCAAACGTCTTAATTCAGACAACATAAAATTTGATAAAGAAAGCTGCTTTTTAAGTTTTTAGACAGTGTGCAGATTGATTGCACAATGGGATTATTATCTTTGCAACAGAAACAAGAAACGATATGATAACAGGCGAAATAAAAAACAAGATTGATCAGATTTGGGATACATTCTGGACTGGTGGTATTACCAACTCGATGACCATACTGGAGCAGATGACCTATCTGTTCTTTATGAAGATGCTGGATGATGCCCAGGTCAAGAAAGAGGTAATGGCCCGTGAAATTGGTGGCCAGATTTCAAACCCTGTTTTCAAGACCGGTGAGAACTGGCACAATCCAGAAACCGAAAGGGATGTTCCCTATGAGTCATTGCGCTGGCATGTATTCAAGAACTATGAAGCCCAGCAGATGTTCTCTACCGTAAGGAATGATGTGTTTGCCTTTATCAAGAACCTTAGCGGTGCTAAAGAATCAGCTTACAGCCGATTTATGCAGAATGCTGTGTTCATGATTCAGAACCCCCGTACACTTACACGTGTTGTAGATGGCATCAACGAGCTTGATATGAACAACCGTGATACCATGGGCGATGTCTATGAGTACATACTTGGCAAGATGGCTGCTTCCGGCACCAACGGCCAGTTTCGTACTCCACGCCATATTATACGTTTGATGGTTGATTTGATGGCCCCCACTATCAAGGATGAAATATGTGATCCTGCAATGGGTTCGGCCGGATTCATTGTTGAATCAGCTAAATATGTACAACAGCACTATTCACGTGAACTGCTGAAGAAGGATAATTCTGAATGGTACCGTACCGGTATGTTCCATGGCTTTGACACCGATACAACCATGCTGCGTATTGGTGCAATGAACCTTATGCTACACGGTGTAGATGCACCTGATATAAAGTGGCAAGATAGTATCTCTGATGATAATTCCGATACGAACAAATATACACTCTGTTTAGCCAATCCACCATTTGCTGGTAGCGTTGATAACCAGGTTATAGCTAAATCACTAACAGCTATTGCTTCTACAAAGAAAACAGAGTTGCTATTCCTGGCATTATTTGTTAGAATGCTGCGTATTGGTGGAAGATGCGCAAGCATAGTACCGGATGGAGTGCTGTTTGGCTCATCTGCAGCCCACCAAGCCATTCGTAAGGAATTAGTAGAAAATCAGCAATTGAAGGCTGTAATCTCAATGCCATCTGGAGTGTTCTTGCCCTATGCTGGTGTATCAACTGCTATATTGATATTCCAAAAGACTAATGCTGGTGGAACTGACAATGTTTGGTTTTATGACATGAAGGCTGACGGCTTCTCACTTGATCAGAAGCGTAATCCGGTTGCTGAGAATGATATTCCTGATATTATTAATCGTTACAATAACCTTGAAGCTGAGAATAAAAGGTCAAGATTGGATCAGAGTTTCCTTGTGCCAGTAGATGAAATAAGACAAAACGGATACAACCTATCATTGAATAAGTACCGCGAGGTTAAAGTTGATAAGGTACAATACGAACCTAGCGAGTCTCTACTTGGTAAACTTGATACATATCAAGAAGAGATAACACAGGCACTTAAAGAATTTCGCGAAATGTATCTTTAAGAAAATTGTGATGAAGAATAGTTGGAATTGTTTAAAGTTGGAAGATTGTTTCATTTCAATCAAAAATGGAGCAAATATTAAGCAAGAAAAAGGTGCTGGTGGAATTCCTATTACACGTATAGAAACTCTATCTGGAGGAATCTTTAATCGTGAAAGATTAGGGTATGCTAATATTCAGAATGCCCAAGATTATTCTTCCTATATCCTCGAAGATGGAGATTTGTTATTTTCTCATATTAACAGTAAAACATTTATTGGGCGTACTGTTTTATACGAAAAAAGAGATGACGAGACTATAATACATGGAATGAATCTTTTAAGGTTAAAGGTCATTCCCAATATAATATTGCCAAGGTTTGTATACTATGCATTCAAATCTGATAGTTTTAAAAAACAAATAATAACACATCGTAAAGATGCCGTTAACCAATCTAGTATATCCGTAACTGATCTAAAAAAAATAACAATACCTGTCCCACCTCTTAATGAACAGCTGAGTATTGTTAATGAGTTTGACTTGCTGAATGGTATTATTGAGAAGAAGAATGAGCAGCTCAATATATTGGATAAACTGGCTGAGTCTATCTTTTATGAGATGTTTGGAGTACCCGCAGAATCGACAGATACGAAATATCCAATCATAGACTATGCGAATTGTATTGCTGGAGCAACGCCAAGTACTCTAGTCAATTCTTATTGGGAAAATGGAACTATACCATGGCTCAGTTCTGGTGAAGTAGCAAAAGGTCGAATCAGTGAGACTGATACGAAAATAACCCAAGAAGGATATGATTCATGTAGTACAAGACTTGTACCCAAAGATTCTGTTTTAGTTGCCATGGCTGGACAAGGAAAAACTCGCGGAACCGTTGGTATTACAAATATTGAATTATGTACAAACCAGTCCATATGTTCAATCGTTATCAATAAAGATTCTTTGTTACCGACATTCTTATATTACCAGCTAAAATATCTCTATAATGAATTGAGATCTATTTCAAATGGCGATGGTGGCCGTGGAGGTTTGAATCTTAAATTGATAGGACAATTTAAGATTATGATACCTCAAAAAGAAAAACAATCTTTATTTGTAGATAAAGCTGTATTTATCGAAAAAGAAAAGCTATTAATAAAGGAATCTATCAAGCCATTAGAGCAATTATTGGCAAAAAGGATGGATAAGTACTTTAACAATTAAGAAGGACAATGGCTAACTTCGATTACTTACACAACATAGATGCACTGAAGGACCTATACCGGTACTGCCAGAGTGCAGAGGCCTCGATGGAGAGCAACTACGATGTATGTGCTCTGCATTGCCGCCAGGGAATGGAATGGCTCATCAAGACCATTTACACCCTTAAGAATGCGGAGATTGGAGAACGTACTCCACTCTATGAATTGATGACCGGCGAGCCATTTGTGGAATTCATAGGTAATGAGTCACGATTGTTAAGTGCAGCCCACTACATAAGGAAGGTAGGTAATCTGGGAGCCCACGCCGGAGGCGTAAAGAGCGGACAGGCATATTTCTGCCTACTTAACCTGTATAACCTTGTTGGCGGTGTGCTGCTTAAGCTTAAAGTACTGTCAACACTTGCACCATTCAATAAGGATCTGATTCCGAAGAACGGTATGGTAATTGAGCCACCGAAAGTTGTGGCCACGCCTTCACCTGAGTTTATTGAAAGTGTACCTTCTGAGGCCGTAACTAGTAACGAGCCAGTTGAGGTTGTTACAGAATACTCAGAATTTGAGACCAGGAAACTTTTCATTGATTTGCTGATTCAGGAGGCTGGCTGGGATATCCTGGAAAAAAAGGGAGAAGTGCAAGCTGGTAAAGCCTGTATTGAGGTTGAGCTTGAGGGAATGCCTACTGATTCCGGAAAAGGCTATGCTGACTATGTGTTATTTGGATGTGACGGCAACCCATTCGCAGTTATTGAGGCAAAAAGAACAACAGTTGACCCTGCCAAGGGTAAACAACAGGCAATAATATATGCCGACTGTCTTGAAGCCAGGTATGGTGTGCGCCCTGTGATTTATTATTCCAACGGTTTTGTAACCAACATTATTGATGGCCTTGGCTACCCATCCAGACCTGTATATGGAATACATACCCATGATGAGCTGCAGTTATTGATTCAGCGGCGCGGCAGAAGCAGGATGAGTGAGATAAAGATAAATGACCGAATCACCAACCGTTACTATCAGAAGGAGGCCATCCACTCTGTCTCCAACCACTTTAACAACTTTAACCGTAGAGCCCTGATTGTGATGGCCACCGGTACAGGTAAGACACGTGTGGCTATATCTCTGTGCGATGTGTTGATGCGTTATGGTTGGGTAAAGAACGTGCTTTTCCTTGCTGACCGTACAGCTCTGGTAAACCAGGCAAAGAAGAACTTTACCAAGCACTTATCTGAGGTTCCGTGTACTGTGCTCAACGAGGAAAAAGAACCTGATATGACAGCAAGAATCACTCTGAGCACATATCAGACAATGATAAACTATATTGATGCACCTGAGAAGGTATATACTATAGGAAGATTTGATCTTGTTATCATTGATGAGGCTCACAGGAGTGTATTTGGTAAGTATACTGCAATCCTGGACTATTTTGATTCATTGATCATAGGACTGACTGCTACACCACGAGAAGACATTGACAGAAGCACATTTGAGTTGTTCAAACGTGATGATGGCAATCCAAACTACAATTATACCCTTGGGCAAGCGATAAAGGACAAGTTCCTTGTTCCCATACGATGGATTTCCAAAACGACCAAGAGACTTAAAGAGGGTATCAAGTATGATGACCTGACACCTGAGGAGAAAAAACAGATGGAAGATGTCTGGGAGTACGAACGTATTAAAGGTTTGTTACAGGATGACCACCGCGATATAGCATCGAACGAGCTGTTCAAATACATCTTTAATAAGGACACTGTGGATAAGGTTCTCAATAACCTTATGGAAACAGGCTATAGAATTGATGCGGGAGAGAAGCTTGGAAAGACCATCATTTTTGCGTCCAATCATGCCCACGCCCAGTTTATAGTTGACAGGTTCCATGAATTGTATCCGAAATTGGGTGATGATTACTGTGCCCTGATAGACAACCAGGTTAAGTATAAACAGAATCTGATAGACCGTTTTGCAACACCTGACAAATTCCCACAGATAGCAGTATCAGTTGATATGCTTGATACCGGTATTGATGTGCCTGAGGTGTTGAACCTGGTATTCTTTAAGAAAGTGTACTCTAAGATCAAATTCTGGCAGATGGTGGGTAGAGGTACACGCCTTTGTGAGAATCTGCTTGGTGAGGGTCTGGATAAGAAGGATTTCCAGCTAATTGACTGGTGCGGTAACATTGAATACTTTGGTCCGGAGCCCACCATAGAAGAGCCTCTGCCAACACTTTCACTATCCGCACGCTTGTTTAATCTGCGCATGGATTTAGCTTGTGCACTTCAGCACGCTAACTATCAGCAGGACGAATACTGCAAGGCGCTGCATGATGAACTCAAGACAATCCTTAGAAATCAGATAGCCGGTTTAACTGACAACCTTATTGGAGTACGCCAGCATTGGGCACTGATTGATAAGTTCCGTAAAGCTGAGAACTGGGTATATGTCAATGAAATAGACAAGTCTGATTTAGAAACCTGTGTTGCCCCGATGATATCTATGCAGGAGGCAGATACAGCTGCACTACGCTTTGATGTGCTTATGCTCAATATGCAACTTGCACTTGTGGATTCCTCCAAGAAAGCTCCTACTCGTAGCAGAAACAAAGTCGCTCTTATAGCAAGTGCCTTGCTTGAAAGAGCTTCTATAAAGAAAGTGGCAGATAAAATTGATTTACTCAAATCTATCACTGATCCATCAGTCTTTGAAGGAGCACCGATGGATTTCCTGGAGCATGTACGTATAGAAATCCGTGACCTTGTACAATTCCTGCTGGGTGACACCCGCCGTACTTTTACTCTCAATATTGAAGATATTGTTGAGGATAAGGATGATGTAGAAGAACCGGTACTTACTGTTTCATACAAGCAACTTGTGATTGATTATCTCCGTGAACATGGCGATGACCTGCCTGCTATACATAAGCTCATTAATATGGAGCAGCTTACTCATAGCGACATATTGGAGCTTGAAAGAATATGCTGGAAGGTACTTGGTACCAAGGAACAATACCAGGCATATGTTCAAAGCGCAAATTTGATGTGTGGTGATGTGGTGGCTGCCTTTATACGCTCTATAGTTGGAATAGACAGGGATATTGCCCTGCAGAAATATTCTGAGTTGCTTAGCGATACCGTGCTTAATCCTGAGCAAGAAGAATATCTGAGCACCATTATATCATACGTTTGTGAGAATGGTGACATTACAAGCAATGATATTATTAATGTGGAGCCGTTCAGCACCTTTGACTGGAGCGCGGTATTCGGCGGCCAAATAAAGGCTGTAGGCCAGTTTGTAGGCAACCTGCATGGAGTGATAGTAGCATAATTTTAGACTGTGCAGATACATTGCACAGTGGCATTTTTACTTTGTACCGTCAACGGATAAGAACGTTGGCGGTACTTTGTTTTTGTTGTTTGTTTAACCTATAATTGTTCTAGAATTATGAAGATTATCAATGCGTTTGTTATTATGGCAGGTATGGTCTTACTGACCTCCTGCGGAGTTATGGGCTATACTGCAAGGTATAACGTTGGCCTAAGCGAGGTGGAAAGCCCTGCTGATGCTAAGCAGCAGTTTGGAGAGACTAAGGTTGTAACAGTTGAAGAGGATGGTATCAGCAAATACCGGTTTGAGGATGACTATATTGACATTGTTTGGACAGTTGGATCCAAGCAGTTCAACTTTAATCTCCGGAATAAATCCGGGCATACTCTCAAAATCAATTGGGATGATATCAGCTATGTGGATATTAATGGGCAAGTGGGTCGTGTTATGCACGCTGGCGTGAAGTATGCGGACAGGAACAGTTCTCAACCTGCTTCGACAGTTCCGAAGGGTGCAAGTATATCTGATATCCTGCTGCCTACTGAGAATGTCTATTATGTGTCCGGACAGTATGGCGGTTGGAAAGAGTCCTACCTATTCCCTAGAGTATATAACACCCAAGAGGAATTAAGAACCGGTGCACCTAAGCTGGTAGGAAAGACTATGACGATTATGATGCCCATCATGATTGAGAATGTTCAGAACGACTATACGTTTACATTCAACATTGATGAGCTCTTGAATCCTAACGGTGAGAAGTAACATGAAGAAATCTTTGAATTACATGAGATTTGCTGAGAAGTTTATAACCTACTCGATTGAGCAGCTCGTTGAGCTGTTCAACCGGGAGGTTGGTAACAATGCTTGGACCAGCATGAGAGCCGTTCATGATTGCGCTCTTATTGATGAGTTCAAACGGCGTGGGATTGATATCTCTGCTGTCAGTAATGGGGAGATGATATCATTTAATCATCCCGTTATGTTTGATGAGAGTGGCAACAGGCTGCTGGCCGTGGTGTCTTTAATGCGGTCCGGAAAGTAAAAAATGATATGGGAATACTATCTTTTCTGTGCATACTGGGTGAAGTCTTTACCTGGATGGTAGGCGGCAAAGGTAAATTGAAATGATTATGGAGGACCCGAAATCTGGCATGCCGTTCAAGTATATACTGGCTTGCATTGTTGGTATTGTTGTCCTGATTCTAATTAGTCAGATCCAGGATCCTATCTTTTTGTTTCTACTGCTGATGTTCATTTTCTTTCTATAACAAATTAAACGCTGCTAGTTTCATACTAACAGCGTTTTATCGTTTGTATAGATTACACTCTACCGATTATATGCTATATTTGCGAATAACAAACCTTATAAAGTGATTAGGACTATGAGTAATGCTGGTTGCATTTATATACTAACCAATCCATCTTTCAAGGAGTACGTTAAGATCGGATATGCTTCAGATCTTGAGAAAAGGCTGAAGCAGCTTAATAGAAGCGAAACCATACCATACGCTTTTAGAGCGTATGCAATTTATGAAGTTGACAAACCACTTTCTGATAAGGAACTCCATAAACTAATCGACAAGCTAAATCCAGACCTGCGTGCTATTGAGACATTTGACGGCAAAGAGAGAGTCAAGGAATTCTATGCGTTGAAGGCAGAGGATGCTTATGAGCTACTAGAGTGTATCGCCAAGATTAGTGGTACCATTAACCGCCTGAAGAAGATGAAGCCGGAAGGCCATGAGATTGAGGACGAAAAGATGGCTGAGGAGATTAAAGAAAATGCGAAGCGTGGGCCTTTCAATTTCTCCGAGTGTGGTATTCCTTTCGGATCAGAACTTGAGTATGTTGACGATGCCAATATCAAGGTTAAGGTAGTTGATGATAGACATATTGAGTATAATGGTGAAGTCACTTCCCTATCTGCTGTAGCTAGATCTATCCGCAAATCTAAGTATCCTTTACAGGGTACAGCCTGGTTTAAGTTTAAAGGTGAGATACTATCTGCGCTTAGGGATAGATTAGAAAAATAATATCCCATAACTTACAAAATTGCAATTGTTAGCCTTTTTATAAACCCCACTTAAACTCGTTAATATACTATTATGAAATCTGCAATTAAAGCTCTAGTTTTTTTACTTGCTACCCTCCCATCCTATTCTGTGATTCGTTCACAAGAATCAAAGATTCATACTGAAGATGATGGATTTCAATGGAAGCCTTATTATGAAGAAGGAAAAGTCGGAATCCAACTTATGAATGGTAAAGTAGTTGTGCCACCTGTTTTTTATAAAGTTTCTTATTATGTTGGATATCTTTATGCTCAAGATTTTAGCTTAAGAGAGTGTTTGTTTGATAAGACCGGAAAAATGATTCTAAGACCAGACCGATACTTAGACATCGGGTGTTATACTCAATTTAAGGAAAGACCAATTGTTGTTAAAGATTATGCGACAGGACGAGGGGTATACGATGGAGAAGGCAAGCTACTTGTTCCATGTATTCATGATGGAA
>Ga0310786_10004509_pt1 | contig 19402 bp, 19 predicted proteins | sample AusTroGonzalo_MG_FD_203881 | JGI IMG/M metagenome (GOLD analysis project Ga0310786, IMG submission 203881) | Bovine rumen microbial communities from tropical cattle in Woodstock, Queensland, Australia - Gonzalo_03 (v2) (version 2) | ecosystem: Host-associated > Mammals > Digestive system >... | reverse complement strand
AGCGCTCTCGCGACGCAGGTTGTCGCCTGTGGGGGCAAGCAAAGCCCAGAGATGGTCGAATGTGGTTGGCATAATTGTGAGATTTTTAGGAAGAAAGCCAGCCGCCGCCTGTAGAGGATGTTTTCAGCGGCATCGCTATTAACTTAGCCATAATTTATTATGGCGGCAGCTGGCTTTTCTTTTTTTAATTTTCTTTTTTGGTTCTTTTTTCTTTGTTTTTTTGTCTTTTGCCTCGCGGCTGAGCGATTAGCCATGCGGATAGCAAGAAGGACATATATAGGGGCGGATTGATCGCCCATATATGGTCGATGCCTGACGATGGGGATGATCGCCCAAGCTTGGTCGATGCATTAAGATGCAGAGAGCCTTTGTGGGGCTTCAGCATGTTCCCTTTTATATGCAAAAAGGAACATGCCAAGCCTCAAAACGGCTATAAATCAACGCACTTGACGGTGAGTTTGATTTCATCGGGGGATTTGTCGGGATAGAGTTCGACGAAGGTTTTGATGTAGCCGTTCATTACCGCAGTGCGTGCTTTGACAAGGTTCTGCTCCTTGACCTTTTCGCGGGCATTCTCGCGCCATTTGACCGCCTGTTCCTGCGGATACTTGTGGTAGTCGGCGAAGTTGAAGACGTCGGTGCGCTGGAGTTGGAAGGTTCCTACCCCTTCGACCTCGAATTCGCCTTTTTCCAAGCCTTGGGCGGCGAGGATGGCGACGGCTTCGGAGGTGGCAGCGTCGGAGATTTGGTTAATACGAGCCTCAGCGGCTTTGATGGTATTGCGCAGGGAGCGCAGTTCTTTTAAATTGGTAGTTTCCATATTACTCTCCGGCGTAAACGTCACCGGCAACGTTATTAAGGTTAAACAATGTGAGAAGTTCTTCCGCTGTGCGGGTTGTGGGATCGAAGCCTGATTGACGGAGGGTGCGGAGGATGCGGGCACGGCGATAGTTCTCCTGAGGGGTGACCCACTGGAGGTTGGAGACACGGTTGTCGGTAGGTACACCGTTGATGTGATCTATGGCGTACCCGGGAGAGGGTTTGGAGCCAAGCCACGTGACTGCGATGAGCACATGGCAGAACCGTCCGCCTCTGCCGACTTTGAGGTAGTTCTTCCAGCCTCCGCTGATCCGGCTCGGAGCATTAGGATTACGCCAAGGTTTGACTTGGTTAAGGTAGAAATCGTACGTGCCGCTTTGTTTGTTCTTGCAGCGTCGGTAGGAGAAGAACTCGCCGGCGTACGAGCAGTAGAGCGGTCGGAAACCTGTCAGGCGCAAGGGGCAGAGAAGCACGGTTGTGCCTGAGACGGTTTGAAGTGATTTAGGCAGGTCGGCCATGTCCGACCACGGTTTGCATGTTTTCTTCATTTGTGCGAAAGTTTTGTGCTTGGCTTTGGTTTTACGAAAGGCCCTTCACGTGTACACAAGCTCAATCCAAAACGTTCGCGAAGTGATACAATAATGTTACGTCTTTCCTCGTTTGTTCACGAAAGACGGTGCAAAGATATAACAAAAAAATGGCCTGTGCAAATTACAGGTCATTTATCCAAGATTAATCCGAAATGGATATAAAGATGTGGGAAGTTGGATTTTTTTAGTCCAGAAACTTGGTCAAATCGGGTGCTTCATAGAACCCCGATCTACCCTGTTTATAGCCATAGAATGTTACCAGATCATTGAATATGGCATCGATGGGTCCTATGAGTCGGATGACTCCATCACGGCGAGCTTGTATCAGGTAGTTTTTGACTTTGGCGGCTATGCCATTTTTGCCTTTCGGGGCATTGCAAAGCCGCAGCATAATAGACTGGAACTCTTCGCGCTGCTGCGGGGATGCTTCCGGCACTATGACGATATGCTTGGGGCGATCGGCGGTAAGTGGATCGAGATTGTTGTAGAGATCGTTGATTTGCGTGGATATGTAGTCAGAAGTTTGCAGGTAGCTGTTGAGCCATGTTGTAAGGTCTTTGTTATGACGGACGATGCCTTGGTTCAGCTCATTCTTTGCCTGCTGCGGGATGGTGGGTTGGCCATCGGCAGGTTGGATGAGTAAAGATTGTGCAATAGTCCAGTATGTGAGGTTTTGGTAGTAGGCGAAATAGGCGGTGAGGATAGTGCCAAGCGTTGTAAGGATGGTAGATGCGATGATACATAGGTCATCGTTACTGATGTCCTTGTTGACGAGGTGATAATCCTGCCTAAGTTGCCGATAGAGGTTGTGCCATTCCACATTGGCATTCAGCCGCTTACATTCATCGAGCAGATGGATGACATCCACAAAGATCTGTTCGGGGCGCAGGTCGTAGGTGCGTGGAATCTCGCAACAGGCGCTACAGGCATCTTGCAGCGTGATGAAGAGCGGATTGCTGGAGAAATTCTCTCGGATTAGGGCAATATCTTTGGGTTTAGCAATATTTAGCATTGACGTAAATTTCTGATTTTTTGAGCACTTCGTTGCACCATGCAATTAGTCCGTATTTTTCTCCTTGGTTGAATTGCAGTTCTTCCCAATTGTTCCAGAAGGCGCGGATGAGTTTTTCTTCCATAGGGAAGATGGCTCGTACTCGATCGTCACACTTGTATGTGCCATAGTCGCGAAACTTGACAACGAGTTGGTAGGATGTTGTACGGCAGACTCGGAGAACGGTAGCGAGTTGTCGTGCAACGGTGTCCACGCCCTGCATATCGGCGTCCTCTTTGTACACCCATCTGATGAAGGTCTTTGCTGCGTGCGTTATATCCATGATGCGGATTAGTTCAAGCATATACTCATCGGGGGTAGTAAACAGATGACTTATGCGTTGGTTGAACGGGATATTCTTTTGGTTGGGCAAGACGAAAGAAATTTGCTTGATATGGTCACCATTCTCGCCACATTGCTTGGCACAGAACTCTTCTATTTCCGAGCGCCGCATCTTGGGAGATATTTCCATATGGAGGGGTATGCCTTGCTGCTGAAACAGATAGTTGAAGTTAACCATCAGCACATTACGAACAGTGCCCGGGTCACCCCATGATGATTTTTTCTGAATGGCGACTTGGCAAATATTATCGCGATTATCAACAACGACATAGCAATAAGGGTTGGTTATTTCGCTCACCTCTGTGTAATCTTGTACGCCATTGGTCGTGGTGTCAGCGGGGCGAACAAGAGTCTTGTACTTCTTGTTGTTGATGCGCAGCAGATATACTCCGTTATGCACAGAAAGGACATCGTTGGGATAACTAAAGTCGATTGTTGCATCCTTGTTGAATTTATGGAGCAACAGTTTCTTTCCCATAAAGCACCCTTCAAGTATTTGTTTGGCGTTAGCGAGTGCCTGCTCATTGGACATGGCGGGATGCAGCAGTTGTTGCTTGGGCGTTGACAGCTCGATGTCGTATATGACGAATTGGTTTACTCCGTTTGTTTTTTCGGTAATCTTTGCCATAGGTAAAACGATAAATTATGCTATTGGTAAAATCATGAGAAAAGGATAGATTGACAACCAGTTTTCTCAAAAATCGTACAAAATTACTCAATTTATCTGACATTAGCAAACAAATCGGTAATTATTTGCAAAATATCGCAGATATTTTTTGTAAATGTCATATTTTTTTTGTAACTTTGTAGGCTTTTGGTGTGTAACACTTTTCATCGTAAATGCCATGGCTCAAAACAAAGGTGCAATCGTTCGGTATCGCGCGCTTGACAGATGTCTGCGCAAGCGTAATCTCAAGTATGGAATAGAGGAACTCAGACGTGCTTGTGAGGAGGCATTGTATGACGCGTTCTCTGAGCGGATAACCGTCAGCCGTCGGCAGTTCTTCCTTGACATCAATCACATGGAGAGCAATGCCGGTTATCGTGCGGATATAGAGCGTTACCACGATGGCAAGCGGATGTGCTATAGGTATGCCGAACCGGATTTCTCCATCGAGAAGATGCCGCTGACGGACGATGAGATCGACCAACTCAAGGAAACCATCCTGATGCTCAACCGCTTCAAAGGGTTGCCGCATTTTGAATGGATGGAGGAGATCCTGAGCAAACTGGAAGACACGTTCCATCTTAAAGGTGCAAAGGATTCCGTTATAGGCTTTGAGCAAAACATCTACCTCAAAGGTATAGAGAACATCACGCCGCTCTTTGAGGCGATTGTCAATAGGCAGGTGCTCAATATCCGTTATAAGTCATTCAAGGCGAACAAGCCCATCACCTGCGAGATCCATCCGTACTATCTCAAGCAGTACAACAACCGCTGGTTCCTGTTCGGGTGGAACACCGAGTTCGGGCAGATCACCAATTTCGCTCTTGACCGCATAGAGGCTATATCTACTATATTGGCTGAGTACCGCGAGAAGCCCGATGACATTGATTTTGACGAGTATTTCGATGACATTATTGGTGTCACTATCCCGAAGGATAAGAAGATTGAGCATATCGTTATGCGCGTCGCGCCCGATCGTTATCCATATATTAAGAACAAGCCCTTGCATCCTTCGCAGCATAACTACGACAAGGAGTACCGCATTGCTATTGATGTTATCCCCAACAACGAACTCATCGCGCTTCTTCTCTCGTTCGGCAGCCAACTGGAAGTGCTGGAACCGCAGAATGTGCGCGATATGATGCGCGAGCATGTGAAGACATTGAATAAGTTTTATAAGTAATAGACATGATAGAAACCAATCGTATAGAGTTCAAGCGCCAACTGACGCGCGACATGGACATCGAGAAAGAAGTTGTTGCCTTCCTCAACTATCGTGAGGGCGGTATCATCTATGTCGGCATTGACGATAACGGTAAACCGGTTGAGAATCCGAATATCGATGATGACATGCTTGCGCTCAAGAGTCGTATCCGCATGGGCATATCGCCCTCTCCAATGGGACTGTTTGATGTAACCGTAGAGCATATAGATGATGTGCCGGTAATCAAAGTTTTTGTAGCAAGCGGTAGTGAAAAGCCATACTACAAGACCAAGTACGGTCTCTCCGAGAAGGGTTGCTTCATCCGCGTCGGCACAGCTGCTGAACCGATGACGCAGGAACAGATAGAAGACCTCTATTCCCATCGTGTGCGTAACTCGTTGCGTAACATCCGCTCCCCGCGCAAGAACCTCACATTCCGGCAACTCCATATCTACTACGAAACACAAGGGTTGAAACTCAATGAGCATTTTATGGAGAATCTTGACTTGCTGACTGATACGGGCGAACCTAACTACGTAGCATATCTGTTGGCGGACGAGAATAGCACCTCAATTAAAGTAGCTAAATACGCAGGTACAGACCGAGATATCTTAGTGGCAAATAACGAATTGGGATATTGCTCTTTGCTAAAGGCTACTGACAATGTGTTGGACAAACTGAAAGTGGAAAACAATGTTAGCAGCGAAATCACTTACAAACGCCGCATCGACTCTCCTATGTGGGACGAGCGTGCGATGCGTGAGATAGTTATCAATGCCATGGTACACAATGACTATTATACCAATGAGGTTCCGCCCAAGTTCGAGATCTTCTCCGACCGAATAGAGATAACCTCAGCTGGCAGACTCCCTATCGGCATGACCAAAGAAGAGTTCTTCAGCGGAATCAGTTCGCCAAGAAACAAAGAACTCATGCGCGTATTCCGCGATGTTGATATGGTTGAATCCCTCGGTTCCGGCATGAAACGTATCTTGCAAGCATATCCCAAGAGAATATATATTTTTATGGATAACTTCATACGTTTGACTATCCCGTTCTATTCTCAAAAGGGTTCAAACATAGCACAAGCTAATAGCACAAGCTCGCACAAAAATAGTACAAGAAAGGATACATGTAATGATACAAGAAAGGATACAAGATCTAAGGTGCAAATATTGCTTGACTACTGTGCTGTCCCGCAGTCCTTGGAAGAGATGATGGCTATCCTTCGCTTAAAGAATAGACCTTCATTTACAAGGACTTATATTAAACCACTCTTGGCGCAAGGTCTGTTGGAGATGACCATTCCTGACCAACCGAAGAATAAAAACCAGAAGTATGTATCCAAGAAAAAATGATACATGAAATGATACATGAAAAAATAGTACAAGTTCACGCAAAAAATAGTACAAGATAGGATACAAGAAATGATACATGATGCTCCAAAATGATACAAGATGTGCATTTTTCTGCTTGCAGTGCAGTATCTTTGCACTCCAAAGCAGTACTTTTGCACCAGATTTGAGAAAAAACGTTGTTGAACCCCCTAAAACCGACTAACTATGGAAAGAAAGGAAAACGGAATGAAGAGCGAAAAAGTCATGGCGAAAGCAACTGTTTTGTATGACACTATAATCGGCATACATGAAAGAGCAGCAAAAGAAGGCAGAAAATTTAATTCTTCTGCACTCTTAGGGTATGTATATAAGAATGCTGCGGGGCAAGACGCAAATCCAGAGGTGTTAAAAACCCTTAGAGCGGACTACTTTGACCATTCTTCCATTAATCAAAAGGAGTTAGACACTTTTATTCGGATGGGGAGTGAATTGGTCGATTTCGTTGCAAAAAGCGGAAGCAATAGTTTGCAACATATTGCTACCATACCTGACGAGTTAGCTGAATTGGTAATGCATCACTTGATGTTTCTGGAAGATAGCAAAGAGACTATATATCTTCCCTACGCCGGTATTGCGTCATTTGCAGACCAATGTAAAGAAGCTACATTTGTCGGAGAAGAACAGAACGAGGAGATATGGGCAATAGCGCAAGTTCGTGCATTCTTCCGCCATAGCAAAGTCAACATCTCTTTAGGAGATAGTCTCCATGCCAAAGAGAAATACAACACCATAGTTGCATTACCACCATTTGGCTTAAGAGGAGAATTGAGTATGCCTTCAATAATAGAATCGCTGTTTAATCGACTCCTTGACGACGGTAGAATGGCTCTTGTTGTTCCGGCATCTTTTCTCTATGAAACTGGTGCGCAGGCATCAAGAGTAAAGAAGATGTTGTTAGAAGAACACGCTCTTGAACGTGTAGTGTTGCTCCCGGCAAATTTGTTAGCTAACACATCTATGAGTACCGCAATTCTGTTGATTCAGAAAGCAGACATAGAGCACCCGAGATACTCCGTAACTCTTACTGACTATACTTCCTTTATAAAGGATAATAGGAAATACGGTTCGATGTGTAAGTTGGATATGGAAGCTATCCATGACGCTGAAGTTACATACTTGGCGAATGAACTTACGGGTGGGGAAAGAAAAGAACCTTTCCGTATAGAGGTTGACTCGCGAGACTTGATCGTTTCCGGCAACTATGATATCAGCCCTAAATACTATATCACACGAGCAAAAATCGAGGACCAAAAGACCGAGAGCACAAAACTCGTGCCCTTATATGATTTGGTAGATGTGTACGGAAAAGCCAATTTGAGCTACGAAAAACTTAGAGTGGTACATATCCAAGATTTGGCGGATACAATTCTCATGGGAGCCAAGGATTTCCTCGATCTCGAAGCTGAAGAAGGAAAAGCAAAAGCTCTCCCGCTCCTTATGGAAGACAATCTGCTCCTCATCGGGTGGGTAGGCAAAACACTAAAACCTACAATCTTCAAGCTGACAGAAGGATATCGTGTCGCATATTCGGAGAATATCGTTCCACTGAAACTCAAGTCCAACTTGGTTACATTGGAATATCTCCAATGTGAACTGGCAAGCGATAGCGTGCTCGAACAATTAGAGGCTTACTATGCCGGTGCAGTACGACCATTCGTCAATCGTTCGAATCTTCTGAATATCCTCATTCGTGTGCCGAATCAAGAAGAACAGAAGCGTATAGTTAAAGAACGCAAAGATGCGCTCTCCGCAGAACTGATTCGGAAACTTGGTCTTGAAAACGAAGAGTTGCGCAATACGCGACACAACGAGTTCGTACGCGAGATGCGCGTCCGTAAACATGCTATCGGGCAAGTGCTCAACGAACTCGATCCGGCCATCGATACGCTTCTCCGGTTTGAGAAGAAAAACAATGGAGTGTTGCAAGGCTCTGACATCATCTCCGAACGTTTCAACTACTCTGTTGATGACTATCTACAACGAGTACGTTTTCTGGTTTCCAAAGTGATGACAATGGTTAACACGCTCACAAACGAGTATGTTCCAAAGGGTGTCATAAAAGAATATAATGTGGTGGACATGCTGGAAGAGTATTTCCGGAAACACACCATCCCGGAAGGATACGAGATTTCCATCCAACATGAGGTGTTTACTTCCGATCTCCACATCCCTGAAGGTATCTTGCTGCCAGACGGTAGCGTCACCGAGAAACTGGATATCAATGCCGGAGATAACATGGATTTCTGGAGTATAGAGGTTTGCAAGGAAGATTTCTTCCAGGTATTGGATAACATCATTTCCAATGCCAAACGCTATGGCTTCACCGAAAATCGTCCGGACTATTGTATCCGTATTGAGATGGAAGATGTGCGTGACGAGAAACAGCCCATGGTAGCTATCCATATTAAGAACAATGGAAATCCTCTTCCGAAGGGTATGAATCCCGAGCAGGTGTTCCTTTACGGAGAAGGATCTGCTCAGGGAACCGGTATTGGAGGTTGGCAGATAAAGCAAATCGTTGAAGGTATGGGCGGTAAAGTGCAACTCCGCACCGATGATGAGACATATCCTGTGGACTATGTGCTCTCCTTCCCCGATAAATCAATTCATGTGTTTAACGAAACTGATGAAGAAGTATGAAATACTTAGTACTCTGGATTGACGATAAACCCAATGATAGCTTCATTGTGGATGCAGAAGCGTACGACTTGGATATCCATGTCGAGAAATGCTATAACCGTGGTATAGAATGGCTTCGTGCAAATCAGGATATTTGCATGGCGGTTATTCTGGATGTCAAGTGCAAAATAACGGAAGACCCGACTGAAGTGGATACGCCTGATGCATTCATAGAGAAATGGACAGAGGTCGTTTCTCTTTGCAGCAAGGATTCGATCATCCCGTGGTTCGTATATACTTCCGGTGACTACCAAGGTATTGAGGCATTAAATCTCCTTCCTGCTAACAAATTGTTTGACCAAGGACACAAGTATTACAACAAGCCGGCAGATAGAACGATCATGCTCGCTAATATACAAAGAGCGATTGAAAACCGCGATATTGTAGCTTACTACAAAAAGTACGAATCTATCGTTGAGTTCTGCCCGCAAATGGCACGTGAACTATTTCGCGTCATCACTATAGTAGAAAAAAACGAATTTACTAATTCGTCAGCATTCAATGATATGCGCAAAATCCTCGGTTGGAGCGTGCAATATATGCGAGATCACGGATTGTTCCCAGATGAACTAAGGAAGATATCCCAAGCCTCGTACTACATCAGAACTATCAACACCGGGTATCTCAGAATAGAAAACAATGAGAAGCAATATATAGTCGGCCATAGAGAGGTAGTCCCCAACTACATCCGACTCGCCTTCGAGACATGCGCGGATACATGCAACAATGGTAGTCATGGGGAAATGGAAGGCTCTACAGATGAAACGAATAATTTGGTAGTCGATAAGGCGGTTAAGAACGGCAAAGCACCATATCTGATTCGTAGTACTTTCTATGAATTACTGGATATCCTGCAATGGTGCAAGAAACTACCGGTTGAGGAAGGAAAAATTGCCTCGCTGAGAAACAAGGTCGCCGAAATGGAAATCGCATTTGACCCGAATAAATAACAAATCATAAAGAGATCTTTGGCATACTGATTCTATGAAATTTTGAACGCTCGTCGCAAGACGGGCTGTCCGATGTATTCGTCGGACATCAAAACCAATGTTTGGATTGTTTCGAGTAAACTCTATCTCGTCAAGCAGCACTTGCAGTGCGTACTTGACGGACCGGAACTTAATTATTATAATTAATTAAGTTATAATTGATAGGGATGAATTATTATTATGAAAGAAAACAAGTGGAATCAGTATGCCGAAGATTTTTTTTAGACAATGATGGAAAATATTCAAAATATGGCTCATGAAATGCAGAGTGCTTCGGATCTGCTGAACCTCATCAATGCTATCAAGAAAGATGAGTTAGGCGAGAAGTATCATGCATACACCAAGAAGCAAATGAAATGGTTCATTCAACCGGACCATGTTTTCCATCGTTACCGTCAGTTTGAGATACCAAAGAAATCTGGTGGTATGCGCCAAATCTCTGCTCCGTATTCTCAAAGCTACATGCACATGCTGCGTTATGTGGCAATCATTCTGCAATCGGTTTACGAACCGTCCGCTCACACTATGGGTTTTGTACCGGGCAAGAGTATTGTGGATAACGCGAAAGCGCACGTAGGTATGCACTACGTCTTCAATATAGACTTGAAGGACTTCGTCCCGAGTATTGAGGTACAACGTATTGCGGCTCGTCTGCAAGTGAAACCGTTCTGCTTCCATTGGAAAGCTGCGTGGGCGATTGCTGGCTTATGTACGATGCGTGTGCTTCAAGACGGAACCCAACCCGAGGAAAAGAAATACAAGTATGTTCTTCCGCAAGGATCTCCGGCTTCTCCGGTAATCACGAACCTCATGTGTGACAAACTGGACTTCCTCTTGTCTGGTCTTGCTAAGCGTTTCGGTTTGCGCTACACGCGTTATGCCGATGATATTACTTTCAGTTCGTTGCACAATGTGTACCAAGAGGGTAGTGAGTTCCGTCAAGAACTGGAGCGTATCATCACGGAGCAAGGTTTCACAATGAACCCCAAGAAGACGCGTCTGAACATTGTCGGTTCGCGTCAAGAGGTAACAGGTCTCACCGTCAGCCAAGACAAAGTCAATGTCACTCGCAAGTATATAAAAGACCTGCGTGGATTACTGTTCATTTGGGAGAAATACGGATATACCGAAGCAGGAAGACGATTAGCAGAACACGGTCAATATCCGAGATTGATGTGGACTGGTCGCAGGAAAGGCACTTCTTTGTCTTGTGTGGTAGCAGGAAAACTTGCTTTCTTGAAAATGGTAAAAGGCGAGTCGGATTCTACGTACTTGAAACTGATGGAGCGGTATAATAAGCTGATGCATAAGTGCTATCAGAATCAACCTCTGCACACTGATGTACTCTATCGTGAGACGATGAAGCTAACGGAATTTGAAAAGAAATTCCATACCGTTGTGGAATTTAATCAGGATACAGTTGAATGTGCCACGAAGCGTTGTCAGGTAGGTGAGGTCGTGCGTTATGCTAAGTTCAAACTGGACGAAAGAGAAATATGGGTCGATGTCAAACATACAGCGGATATTACTTTGCCGAAAGACAAAATCTGCATCACGTACTGCGAGCGCAAAGATGGTTCAGATAATTTCTGGTTAATACACGAACCCTACAAGTCTCAGTACTTCAAAGATAAAGTAAATATCGATCAACTTAACGATGAGCTTGATGCTCTATTAAGCCATGGATGATAAGCTGAAACAAGTTCTCCACAAAGTGGAATTGCTCTGTGAACAAAATCCCGAGTTCGCCGCTGCGCTAAGAAATAAACTTAGTGTTGACAACACCATGTGTTCGCCTACTGAAACTGCTGCATTTATCAAGTTACAACGCAAGAATATGCGGCAAAGGGGGAGATTGTTTTATCAAAATGTAAAAGACAAAACGTTACATTATCAATTGGTGAATGACTACGCATTTATGTTGTGGTATAAGTGCGTCGGTGATATACCACATATGTTCTCTCATATCCTTTTCCAAATGGAAAACATGCTAAACTACTTTATTGTTAGTCAGGGAGTTACTGTGTATGAAGAAGTGGCGAATAATTCGGATATGTACGTATATAAAAGCGGTAATTTTACATGTGTTACCAAGGAGCAATTCTTTGACGCAAAAGGAAATAAGAAACCCATCGAAAATATCGGTATATGGGCAAAATATACCTATTGGTTCGTATCTACACAACAACCGGATACTTTCCGTTCCTATACGCATAGTTTAGTCTCAGATGTGATTAACTTCCGCAACATAACGGAGCATCGAAATGCACAAAAAGAGATTCCTGAATGGATGAATGAACATCTTGATTTTTGGACTATCAACATAGAGCAGAAATATAGCTATATTGATATGTTCCTTTCTATCATTCGCGAAACCATAAAAAAACTTTAAAACTATGGCTGAAAAATTAATTCAAGAAATAGGAGATACTTGTATCTACGAGTTGAATAATCAATATTGTGTTATTCATAAAGGACAAGTTGTTGTTCCATATGGCAAGTATGCTTGGATTGACAAATTTGATAATGGTCTTGCACGAGTACGTACCGCAGGATTGACCAATGCCGGTGGATTTGTTGTGCATTTACTTCCTATTGATGAATCACATCCGAATGATGGTGAAACTAAGCAAACACGTTACTACAAGGAACGAGAAGAACACCCGGAACGATTTGCTAAATGGGGAATCATCAATGAGCAAGGAGAAGAGATTTTACCTCTTGAATATGACGAAGTATGGAATTTCTATGGAAAGAATCGGATATCAACCTATGTAGAAAAGGACAAGCAAGGATGGGACTTTATCTTCTCTAATCATACCTTAATTCCGTATCATGGATAATAAATTGAAAATGAATTAAACTACCATGAAAGAAACCTTATCTGAACTTCTCAAAAGAAGACCCAACGTAAATTTCATTGTAAATGCAGGTCAATACGACCTTGCAAGAGACAATCGTTACCTTGTGCCGTTTATGGTGTACGAGCACAACGAAATACGTTATGGTTTCGTAGATAAAGATGATAATATCGTTATCCCTGCTATATACGATAAGGTTTTCGATGATTTTTATAACAAAGAAGATTTAGTTCGTGTAGGTAAACGTTTCTGCATAGACTATGGTACACCTAAGAAACCACGACAGTATTACTACTTTCATTGCGGGCTTATCGATTCTACAGGCAAAGAACTTATTCCTTGTGATAAATATTATGAATTATATTTTTCTGGCATACCCGATTTGTTAATAGCTCATGGAAGTCGTCAAAAGGCAGAGTGCGCTTTAATAGATATACATGGGAATGAAATTGTGCCCTATGGTAAATATCATGATATATATCATTTTGTATTCGGTTTCGCCCGCACGCAGGATAAGAATGGATGGGGTATAATTGATGAGGATGGACATAGTATTATTCCTAGCGGTGAGTTTGAGGAAATATGGAACTTAGATGCACAATATCCTCATACCGTAGTGCAGCATAAAGGCGTTCGCTACACATTGCCTATCGAAGTCTTGAAGAAATTGCAGCAAGAGTTAAAAACTACCGGTGTTATCACTACTTCGGTAGAGCAATACTTGGATTATCAAAACTACCTTCAAAGAGATTTTACTCACGGTACTTGGATGACATTCGAATAATTTCATTCCCGTGCACTATCTTTGCACTCCAAAGCAGTACCTTTGCACCGTCAAACAAAAACAATAAAATGACTTTCGAAGAGAAAATACGAATTGGAGCAGCTGTAGCTGAGGCCGCAGAGAGGGCGCAAGAGGAACAACTCAAGAAAATTGAGGAGTTGGGGAATGAATTGAGTTTACCCAAGAGTTTGCAAATCAAGTACGACTACTCATATGTGAGTAATTTTGAATATGGCCTTGCGAGGGTAAGACAGGGAAAACTATGGGGCTTGATAAACAAAGACGGAGAGGTGGTTCTTCCTATTCAGTACGACGAAATATGGAAATTTGAGGGAAAGCATCGTGCAACTACAAATGTGGTATTAGACGGAGAAAAGTTTGAAATAAGACTTTGTGACTATAGCGACGAAGCACCGGAACCGTATTGGGAGAAACCGCGCCACTATCCGCGTAACAGACACTATGACCCGTATCCATATAGCGGCAGTGATTGTGAAGATGAGTACGCCGGTACTTATGCTCACGATGTAGCAGGTTTTTCAGATGAGGACATTGATACTATTTTTGATGGAGAACCTGAGGCTTATTGGAATATTGACTAAACCATCTTAGAAACATTTTGTTATGAAATTAATACAAGACTTCGCGGGTGATAATTCTCCTGTTGCGCCGTTCTCCAAATCAACGCCAAAGAATAAGTATGCCATACTGATCTTCAAATATGACGATAAAGGCAAATTATATGCCATCGTCTATGAGGATTATGTTGCGTATAATGGAGAGAAAATTGACTATGCAGAGTACTTGTATCTCAAAAGAGTCGATTATAGACGGGAACAATATATATACGGTAAAGCGGGCAATCTAAGGAAAATCCATGAGAGTTATTGCAAGGATGGTGACTGGAAATACCATAATCAGAAATTAGGCCAAAAATTTCAAAAGACGGATGATGTATATGTGCAGGGCTATCTCAAGGAGAGGCAATTTGTCGGAGAGAAAAGTAAACAGTCTTTCAACTACGCCATTGATTATTTTAAGCGCGGATGCATTTACTTTGAATGGGTTGACGAAAAGGAAGATGTTGCGGTAAAAATCCTTGAAAGATATGATGATGCAAACCTTCTTATAAGCCAACAAATTTATGAGGCTAAACTATCAGATCCTACCGATTGTTGGACTAACGAAATGCAGTACTTTCATTATTCTACCGATACAATTACAAAGATTGACCGGTTTTCGAATGATAATAATGGTATGTATATAGCCCAAACTCATTTTTCGGATTTTGATACAAAAGGAAATTGGCTCAAAAATGCAGTTTACGAATATAAAGAATTAGGAGGGGAAGAGAAACTTGTTCATTCAGAAAGTCGAGAAATTGCGTATGACGAAGCAACGGCTCATGATTTGAAGGCTAAATTTGAATCCTTAGTAGCAGAAAGTAGTGTGGAACATGAGTTTTAGGGAACTCATCAATACCCTCGATCTGCAAATAGATGATTTTCGATTATTATAATCTATATAACTATGAGAAAGATTTTTTACATTCTCCTCGCGCTCACATTATGCGCTTGCGGAACTAAGTCCAAAGAATCACAAAGATCGTTGGACGAAACGGTTAATCTGCTTATCGAAAGCATTGGCGATTCAACGCTATCCTTTGAAGAATACCAACCTGTTTTTGAAGAGATACTTGACTCCATCGAAGATGTTGTGCTTAATCACCCTGATGCTGAGTTGCGTTTTTTTGCTCGGCAATTACCAACGGAAATGCTCAGAGAGATTTGTATGTCCGAACCGGAGAACAAACGCGAGAGAGTGTGGAATCTATACGAACAACGTCAAATAGATATACTATCTACCTGGTATGTGCAGCAACTGGTTGACTCTACTGACAATGCTCCGTTTATCATATTATCCTATGCCGCTCCTTACGACGCGTACAGAAACAACACACGAGTTAGTTTTACATTCAGTGAAAATAACAATCCGAATAGTAAACCGGTACTTATTATATCCCTTCCTCGCGATGCCTATTGGGATGATCCCTTAGTGTTATTTACGGGCGATAACCAAGAAACGGAATATTGTCACAAGGATGGGAATATGGATATATTTGGAAATAAAGAAGATGGCATGTCACTAGGCTTTTTTGGTGACTTCCTAAATGATATGCTCAATCATAACGAGATTCGTGTCATATACATGAACGAGAAGGTGAAAAATTATCCGGATATCAGTCAAGCGCCATACGACGAGTGTTTGGTGCAGGTAGCTGTGGATCTAAAGAAATTCCAAGAACAATATCGTGCCGCGCATAAATGGATGGAGGACTACAAGTGAAACAACTATTCCTTATAATATTCATCGCATTGTCCTTTATCTCATGCAAGCCAAGCTGGGTACGGGAGTTGGAAAGCAAGAACCCATTGAAGGATAGCCCCCAATTCACAAGTGTCTATTTCCGTTTTGATACCATCATCAATGACTTTGAGGTGAGCGGTATCTTATATCCTCAGTATGACGATTTTCACGGCTGGAGCGGATATGAGAATGGTGCTCGGCTTTTCTTCCATTCGCTAAAGACTGGCAAAGAATATGAGTGGACGGATTGGAATGCAGACGCCCATTGCTTCAGGAATATATTTATGAGCAAAAATGTATATGACATATATTTCACGAAAGGATTCAACGGCTACAAGGACTACTATGTCTTCACGTACGATACGACTCATTTACCTGACCCAAATAACGACCTATACCCCAATGCGGAATATCAGTTCTATGATGTCGATTTTGACGGAGATCTTGAACTGCTTATCAATTATTACCACGGAGGTCCATATAGCTGTACCTGCTATGAAATTTTCGAAATGACAGATACTGCTTTGGTAAGCAAAGAACCTGTTAACAACCCCGATAAGTCATGGTTCTCATTGGATGATAATACAGAGCTTGATGCCGTGAATAAGACGATCACCAATCGTTTCTATAGCGGTTGTTGCGAGTGGGGAGAGTTCTTCTATCGCGTGGATGAAAAAGGTGATATCTATGAGGTATATAACGTGCATAACACCTCGGATGCTAATCATGACATACTAAAGTCTGATACTACATATATTCAAGATTAGCCGATGGCTAGCGGCTCTGGAAAGCCGATGTGCGGATACAATCCGCACGCAATAGACGAAGAAAGGCGATGGATATCTGCATGACATGCAGGGGAATAGACGATAACAGGAAAATACGGTGGATTATATCCGCCGAAATGCGAAGAAAAGAAACGCTGATTATGGAAGAGAAAAAGATTGTATATGTGGACATGGATAGTGTCCTTGTGGATTTTCAAAGCGGTGTGGATGCTTTGAAAGATGTGATTACGTCTGAGTATGACGGTCGTATTGATGATGTACCGCATATCTTTGCGCACATGAAACCACTGCCGGGAGCTATTGAAGCCTACCGCGCGCTGTGCGAGAAGTACGATTGTTATATTCTCAGCACTTCGCCATGGAGAAATCCGACTGCTGCAAGCGACAAGTTTGCGTGGGTAAAGAAGTATCTCGGCGATGTGGCTTACAAGCGGCTTATCTTGTCGCATCACAAAAATCTCAACCGAGGCGACTACCTCATTGACGATCGTCCTCAAAAAAATGGGGCATATCTTTTCGAGGGTGAAGTAATCCCCTTTGGTAGTGAGCAATTCCCCAATTGGGATGCTGTGCTGAACTACTTATTAAAATGATTTATCATTATGGGTGCTAAAATGAATAATAATTGCGTTCGCGAGATACAGTCGCGCACGGTTAGCAGCCTTCCTTTCAAGGATACTCTAATCAAGGCCACCTACCATAGCGATTATGAATACGTGAAACAACTGGCAGAATCGAAGGAGTTCGATGAAAGCATCATTCACGACATTGGTCTGTTAGACACACCTTTCCCTCTCTATTACCTGACGCTATGCTTCAAAATCTGCTTGGCACATGATTTTAGAGATTGGGTTATGCCTTTTGTAATAAGTCTCCGTGCAGACATTGATAAGTTACTTACATTCTGGCAGGAGAAATTCGGAATAGATCCAAATGAAAAGATTGACTACAAAAAATACGGGAGTCACCATTTCTATTGCACCATGGAAGATGAAACAATAGAAGATATATTCTATCCGGATTCTGTTCAAATGTTTCTTGATAATGGTTGTCGCATGATAGACATCCAGTTATATGACGAAGTTTGCAGATTCCATTTTGATAAAGTTGAGGAATTGCTGAAGGCTGGAGCTAATCCAGATGCTAACTTGCTTCCGGTTGGCGGTGATCCAGATGATCCGTATAATTGCTTTGACAGAATTAGAGGCGAGTGTTCGTATCTCTGTACTTGTGAAGTGTTCCCCATTCTGGAATGTGAGCGACAAAGATGGTATACCAATTACGCCCTCCAAGCCAATGATATAGGAGATATCCTCGGTTGGGCTGCTCATGAAGAGATGTATGAACTCTTGAAAAAATATTACAAATAAAGTTTTCATATCATCAAATGCAGTAAATTTGGTGTCAGAAAGGATTTGCCGTTGGGTAAAGTGGGCTCCTCCTCAACCTGCGCGAGCAGATTTGACAGGGCGCGAAATCGTGTCATTTGGCAAAGACCTTTCTTTTATTGGACGATGTGTATTACATGGAGATATAACACAGGAAATTATCTATAGCAGATACTGCGCTCAAATATGAACGCAAAAAGGACAATCCCATAGCATATCCCTCGCGCAAATATGCGCGAGAAATGCACGATGTGGGGCGATGGAGATAATATGATCGCCCATGTATGGTCGATACTGGCGGCTCTGGAGAGCCGTTGTCCGAATACAATTCGGACGTAATGAACAAAGCCTGCAAAGGAGACCTGCATGACATGCAGGGGGAATGGACAAAATAGACTCGCTCATGAAATCGCGAAAGCCACCCCATGCGGGCAAAGCCCTATGGGGACCCCGAGCACAGGACACCTAATATACAGCGAATGCCCACCTAATAGACAAAGGAATCAACGAAAGAAACCACTGAGGGTGGGCTGGGCGGGAATCCTACGGGCGGGAGGGAGGGGGCACAACGTAACGAAAAGCGAACCCTACGAAAGGGAACAATACAATAAAAATAACGCGCGTATGTGTACGCGCGTTATTTATTGACCTACATCCCGAACCAAGAGAACCATTGTTGTGAAAGGTGCGATGGTCGGAGGGGCAGGTGTTGATGGCTTATCCACCAAAATTATCAAACCTGATATCTTGGTCTTCTACACCCAGCGAGTGGAGCAGGTCGAGGACGGTCTTGGCCATCATAGGAGGACCGCAGAGGTAGTACTCGATGTCCTCGGGGGCGTCATGCTGCTTGAGGTAGGTGTCGCCCATGACAGGAGCGATGAAGCCCGGGGTGTACTTGACGCCGAGGTTGTCCGCCTTGGGGTCGGGACGGTCGAGAGCGAGGTGGAAATGGAAGTTGGGGAACTCCTTCTCCAACTCGAGGAAGTCCTCGAGGAAGAACACCTCGTCCAAGGCGCGTGCGCCGTAGAAGTAGTGCATCTCGCGGTCGCGGCACTGGCGGGTCTTGAGCATGTGCATGATCTGCGCACGCAGCGGAGCCATACCTGCACCACCGCCGACCCAGATCATCTCTTTCTTGCTGTCATAGACAGGGCGGAACTCGCCGTAAGGACCTGACATAACGACCTTGTCACCCGGCTTGAGCGAGAAGATATACGTCGAGGCTATACCGCAAGGCACATCCATGAACTCGGGTCCGTTGGGGCACTGGTCTTTGGGCTTGAACGGCGGTGTAGCGATACGTACGGTAAGGGTGATGATGTCGCCCTCGTCTGGGTAGTTGGCCATAGAGTAGGCACGGATAGTCGGTTCGGTGTTCTTCTGTTTGAGTTTGAAGAGTCCGAAACGCTCCCATGACGGCAAGTAGAGGTCGCCGATGAGGGATTTGTCCATGTCGCGGTTGTAATCGATATC
>Ga0310786_10004508_pt1 | contig 19403 bp, 11 predicted proteins | sample AusTroGonzalo_MG_FD_203881 | JGI IMG/M metagenome (GOLD analysis project Ga0310786, IMG submission 203881) | Bovine rumen microbial communities from tropical cattle in Woodstock, Queensland, Australia - Gonzalo_03 (v2) (version 2) | ecosystem: Host-associated > Mammals > Digestive system >... | reverse complement strand
GAGGCCGCCGAGGCGGGCGCCGACGTGCTGCTCGCCGCGTCGGTCTTCCACTTCCACATCATCGGCATCCCGGAGCTGAAGAAGTTCCTCGCCGACCGCGGCCTGCCCGTGCGCCTCTGACGCGCGTCAGGCGGACGGCATGATGCCGCGCATGTAGCCGAGCGCGAACGCCATCCCCGTCTCCCACCAGTCCGCGGCGTCGAGCCGCGGCGTGTGGTCAGGGATGACCGTGCCGTCGAAGCCGCACTTCCTGTAGATCGCCATCGCCCGCTTCATGTCGACGTAGCCGTCGTCGATGAACACCTCGCTGTAGCGCGGCAGGGTTCCCGACGTATTGCGGAAATGGACGTAGCCGATCCGCCCCGACGAGGCGAACTCCTCGATGGCGGCGTAGATGTCGATGCCGCGCATGGTGGAGATGGTGCCCTGGCAGAACTCAAGGCAGTTCGCGGGCGAATCGACGAGCGCGAGGAGCTGGCGCATCCCCTCCACCGATGTGAGCGGACGGAACGTTCCCTTCAAATACTCTATCGGCGGATCGTCGGGATGCGCGCAGAGCTTCATCCCGTACTTCTCCGCCACGGGGCAGAGGTTTTCAAGGAAATACTTGAGCCGCCCCCAATGCTGCTCCGGGGTGGTGGGCGGCAGGACGTCCACCGCGCTCCGGCGCTCGATCTCCGTGTTGAACCAGAAGCGCCGCGACGGAAGCGGCGAATGGTCCACCTTGTCCTCGTCGAACTTCTTGATGGCCGCCGCGCCGCGCCCGTCGCCGTTGTTCACCTCGGAATAGTACCCCTGCACGCCGCAGCAGCTGAAGTTGTAGCCGAAACACTTGATGCCGACCTCTCCGGCGTTCGAGACGGTCTTCACGAGGTTCGCCATCTGCTCTTCCCTGCCTGGTTCGTCAAGGACCACGTGGTCGATGTGCTGCGGATGGAAGTTCTCGATCCCCTCCAGCACAAGACCGTGTTTCTTCGCCTGAAGGAATATGCGCTCGAAGTCCTCCGCGTGCCAGACGCCGTCGCCCGCGCCAAACGGGACCCACGCAACGACAGTTTCGCATCCGAGCTGCCGCGCCATCGCGAGATGCCGGTCGCTCCATTTCTCCGGATGCATAGCCAAGCCAAGCTTCATCTTATCTCTCCCTCATCTTAGAAGTATCGTCCTCGCAGCTTTCCGGATACAGCTGGACGGACGAACCTCCGTCCATGACCACCCGTGCGCCCTGGAAACCGCGAGCGGCGTCCGAGGAAAAGTAAAGGACGGCATCGGCGACGTCCTTGCCAGTCGCTTCGCGTCCGTTCGGAACGAGCGAGCGCCGCGTGGCCTTTATCTCGTCGGAGAGGAACTGCCACCGGCTCGTCCAGATGAACCCAGGCGCTACCATGTTGACCCGTATCCCCTTCGGCGCAAGGTCAACCGCGAAGGACTTCATCATCGAGTCCATGGCGCCCTTGGACGCGACATAGGTGATTCGGTTGCGGCTCACGCGCTCGGACGAGTTGGAGCCCACGAACACGACTACGCCCCGCTCTCCAGTCGCGGGATTCGGCTTCTGGCGAAGGAAGAACCTGTTCGCCGCCAACTGCACCAGACGAAAACCTCCGAGAACGTTCACCTGCAGCACGGAGAGGAACTGCTCGTCCGTCGTCTCAAGGCACGTGCCCTGACCAAGACCGAAGTTGGCTGCATTGGAGACCACGACGTCAAGCCGCCCGGACTCCTTCTCCACGACGTCCATCATCGCCTCCACGTCCGCCCGCAGGGATAGATCGCACTTGACGCCCCGGAAGCCCAAAAGCCCCCTCGCTCCGAGGGCCTCGACCCCCTCGGCGACCGACTCCTCACTTGACCCGCAGAAGAACACCTTCGCGCCCTCCCGCAGGAACGCGTCCACGATTTCAAGCCCCGTGTTCTTCGCACCGCCAGTAACGACTACGACTTTTCCATCAAAACGTCCCATTCTCTTATTACTCCTTTCTCAAGACAAACACCCCGCCGGCCCTTGTCGCAGAATATTCCGCGTCGCTTCGCGGAAGATTCCCGGTCGTGACGAAAACGCAGCCCTCCCCTATGCAGGCGCTCGTCACCTTCGCCATCGGAAAGCGAATTGTTTCGACCAGCACACCGTCCGCCGTGCGGTGCTCAAGGCGAAACCCGTTCCAGACGGCTACATACAAGCTTCCGTCATTCGGATCGACGCACATTCCGTCTGGAATGCCTGGCTCGGCAAAGTCGCGGCAGACGACGCGTCTCCCTGAAATCGTCTTCGCGGCGTCGTCGAAGTCGTACGCGTAGATAACACGGTCGTCGCTGACGACGAAGTACATCGTCCTGCGGTCTGGCGAAAGGCCCATTCCATTGGGCATCCCCTTCGTCTCGGACTCGACGCATGCGAACTCGCCCGTCCGCGTGTCGAGACGCCACAGCTCACCACGAATAGACGGACGGACAGGGGCGACGCCACAGAAGAACACCCCACCCCCTACGTCAAGCACATCATTGAACCGCGTATCTCCATGCCCTGGAAGCGTCCATCTCAGTTCAGGGTCGCCGCCGAAGCCGGAAATGTAAACCTCGCACCGTTCGGTGAACAGGAAAAGCCGTCCGTCCGTGGCGAACTCTGCCGCGCCAATCTTGCCGAGTCCGGGCGCGAACCGCTCGAATCCGTCCACAGGTGCGTCAATGCGTTGTCGCAGCACCTCTCCGGCCGTGACATCGACCCAATAGAGAGTCCGCTCCGCGCCATTCCATCGCGGCCCCTCGGCGACTGTGCAGGCCGAATTGGAAAACAGTTCGACCGTCATTTGCATGGCTTCATTTATTCCAGCCCTTCATTGCCCCACTTGTCAACGCACCTGACGGAAAAGGCGGGGAGTACAGGATTCGTCCCGTTCGCAGCCGAGACGGAGTGCAATCCTACAATGTCGAGCGATGTCGCCACAGTTGAGGCGATCTGCTTGCCGTCCTTGTACACGCGGTAATAGCAGTGATCTGGATCGTTCGCAGGCGTCCACGTCAGGCGTCCGTCTGCGACCTTCACATCCTTGACCGACGCCGGCACGCGATCCTCGTAGTCCGTCGTAAGGAACGTAATCGACTTCGCGGGAAGTTCGGCGGCAACGATGCCGTCCCTCGCCTCGACCGTTCCCGACATCGGCTGCAGGTCGTTGAACTCGTTGAAAGGCGGATTTGCGCTGTCATAGACATAGCGGCGGTATGGTTTGTCCACGCTGTGCGCGTTCGCGATCCGGACGTTTTTCCGCCCGCCCCAGTTAATCACTACGATCGAACAGGAACCGTCGGGATTCGTCACCGCGCCGACACGCAGGGAAGGATCCCGCGTAGTTGACACCAGAACCCGCGCCCCCTTGCGGAACAATTTCACGAGGTAGCCCATGGCGTAGAGATCTGGATAGGATGAATAGTCGCGGTTTTCGTCATCCCACCTGAACAGCCCCCACTTGTTGTAGCGAATGTTCAGCCCATGACCGGAAAACCGCGCCACCTCATAACGTTTCTTCTCTTCCGGCGAGTCGCCGTCCTCGCGCAAAAACGGATCGGGATAGTCGCAGAACGTCCAGCTTGCCGCGCTCACGCATCCGGCGTTCATCGCGCAAAGACCCATCTCGACACGTTGCATGGCCGCAAGGCCTGCGCCCGCTGCGGAATAGTTGAAACCAGTGCCGCAGTCGTTGCACATCGGACCTTTGTGAAAATCCTTTTTCGCCGAAACGCCAAATTCCCCGAACGACAGGCGCTTTTCTTTCCCAAGACATATCCTCACATAGTTCGTCAGCGCGCTGTAGAGCTCTTTGCACATTTTCGGGTCGCCGATTTCAGGGCATCCGGGCATCCCGACAGGTTTTGTATACAGATGCCAGCAATACGTGTCCGTCACGTCATTGAGGTCGCGCATGGACCAGTCTATCGTCTCGAGATTGTCGAAGCCGGAAGCGTCGGACGCCATCAGGCCGATATCGAGGCCATGCCGGGCGAAAGCCCGGTGCAGCGACTTCATCACCTTCACATAGACATCCCAGTGCGAACGGAACCACGCATACGTGCTTCCCACCGAAAGCTCGTTTGACGCCGTGTAGTAGCGTATCTTGACGCACTTGCGCTTCTTGACAAGATATTCAAGACGGCTCGCGACCGCCTCGGCGTAGGCATCGGGATCGAAGTCCTCCGTGATGGGCGGCATGCGGCCGGGAGCTAGATACAGCGTAGTGCCGGCCTGTCGAAACGTCGCGTCGTAGTAGTCGGCGAAGCGGTCCATTGCCTCCTGGGTCCAATCCCAGTAGCCGGCGAACACCCGTGCATACGTCGGCGATATTTCGCGGAATGTCTTGAGAACGCGCTGGTCGCGGAATTCCTCGGACATCATCGGCGTCATGGTGGCTTCCGAGTTGTGGAATCCGAAGCCACCCCACAGCCAGCGCATGACGGGTTTGTCGATGACAACGTCCGCCGCTATCGCGGCATCTTCCCGCTGGGGCTGTCCCGCCAACGGCATCCACGCAAGAAGCGTGATCGCACCCAATATCGATTTCTGCATGTTGTACCAATCCTTTTTATTCATAGACTCGGCATTCTGGTTCTTTTGATTACATGTGTCATGTATTATCGCATATCTTTCGCCAAAATCATTTTTCGTTGCCCCATCGGTCGACGCTTCCGACCTCGTATGTTGCAGACTCGTCCGCAACCGCAAGCAAGGTCGCGACAGTCGAGGCGATCTGCTTGCCGTCCTTGTACACGCGGTAATAACAGTGATCGGGATCGTCCACATGCGTCCACGTCAGTCGTCCGTCCGAAACCTTCACGTCCTTGACCGGCGCCGGGACGCGTTCGACGTAGTCCGTCGTCACGAACGCCATGCCTTTTTCGGGAATTTCAAAACGCACTGCGCCGCCATCCGGCGTCAGCACGCAGTCGGCCGATGGCAGGTCGCCGAACGGATTCAGCCGCGGGTTCGCGGAATCGTAGAGGTAGAGCCGCGCACCGCGCGGAGACGTCTCCCAGCCCGAAAGCGTGATCTCGCGCTTTTCGCCGAGATTGACGACAGCCGCCGTCATCGTCCCGTCACGGTTTTGCAGAAAGGTCGCGCGGACAAGCGGATCGGACGTCTTCGCGGTCAGGACGTTCGCGCCCTTGCGGAAGTAGCGACTCATGAGGCCGAGCGTGAAATATGTCGGATTTGGCCCGAAGTCCCGGTTGACGTCGCTCCAGCGGAACACGCCCCACTTGTTGTACTTCATGTCCGGCTTGTAAACGGACTTACCGCTCTCGTATCTGGCATGCCCCGCCGGGTCGTGCGAGTCTTCCACTACGAACGGATCGGGGTAGTCGCAGAAGCTCCAGCTCATAACCGCGTACGCGCCGGCGTTGATCGCGGCCATCGCCATTTCGGCCATCGTCAGCGCCGCGAGCCCGGAGCGCTGCGGATCGAACCCGTTCCAGTTGCGGTCGTCGACCATCACGCCTTTCTCGCGTGGCGGCACGATGCCGAACTCGCCGAGCATCCAGCGCTTGGTCTTGCCCATTGCGAGGGCGACTACGTTCGTGAACTGGTCGTTGAAGATTCCGTATGCATCGACATCACCCGGCTTGACCTTGTTGTCGTAGTAGTGCGTGCAGTAGATGCCGGTGATGAGGTCCATGTTGTCGACCGTCCACTTCAGCTCTTCGGCCTGTTTGCGTCCGTACGAGCCGTCGGACGCCGCAAGCTGGATGTCGAGTCCATGTCTGCGGAATGCATCGTACAGCGTCTGATGGAACTCCTTGAAAAGGTCCATCTTCCTCTGGAACCAGAAGTACCCCCACTCGTCGCCGCTCATCAGTTCGTTCGTCAGGCAGTAGAAGCGGATCTTCCGGCAGTCGCGCTCCTTGACGAGATATTCAAGCGACTTCGCAACACCCTCGGCGTGCGCTTCGATATCGAGTCTGTCCGCGAACGCGGGCATCGCACCGCCGACGGCGTAGATCGTCGTATCGCAATGGCGGAAAGTCTTGTCGTAGTAGTCCGCGAACCGGTCAAGCGACTCCTTCGACTCGCCGTTCATCCCGACATACACGCGCGAGAAGGACGGCGACAGTTCGCGGAACGACTTGACCGCGCGCTGGTCGCGGAACTCGTCCGTCATCAGCGCCGTCAGACGCGACTCCGCGTTCTGGAAACCGAAGCCCGCGAAAAGCCACGGCATTTTCGGACGCTCCACGGCTATATCCGTCGCGAACGACACCGTGGCGTCTTCGGAGACGATCTTTTCGCGAATGTCCTCGCCGGCAAGCTCGAACTCCGCGTTCTCAAGACGTACGCCGTCGGCGTGGCGGACGTACAGCCCACAGGCCGGGAGCCCCTTTGCGAAGATGACCGAGGAGGGATAGCTCCCCTTTGCATCGGGGACCTCGTGCGGCACGTAGAGGTCGCCCGCTCCCTTGCAGACGATCTTCACGTTGCGCAGCGTCACGTTCTGCGGACGGCAGCGGCCCGCGCCGGTGATGGACGAGGCGACCGACGACTCGGCGCTGCCGGTAACGTCCTCGACGAGGATGTTGCGAAGAATCCACTTGTCGCCTGCGGGTATGTTCCAGATGCGGCTCGGACGCTCGCCGCCGCGTATGAAGATCGGCACGTTGTATCCGTTCAGCGAACACCGGCGGATGGTGACGTTCTCCACGATGCCGCCGTCCACGCACTGTGCGGTGAATCCGTTGAGCCCCGCGAGAGTCTTCGACGCGTTCAGCCAGTTGGCCCGCCAGCTCTCCCACCACTCCTGGCCGTTGCGGGGATCGGGATGGCTGCGGCGCGCCATTTCGCCGCGGCAGTCCTCGAACAGGACATTGCGCATCACGCCGTGGGAGGCCGTTCCGAGCTTGAACGCGTTGCCGGTCGAACGGCTGACGCAGCGCCGCACGACGACGTTCTCGACCGTATAGTCCGGACAGTTCGACTTGAGCACGATCGCGTCGTCGCTTGTGTCGATGTCGCAGTCTTCGATCAGGACGTTCCGCGCCTCGATGTCGAAGCCGTCGTTGTTCGAGGTGCAGTGGTTGTCGATCGTCACACGGCGGGCCACTACGCCATCCACCTTGTGGAACACGATGCCCCAGCTCGCGGAATCGAGGAGCTTGAAGCCCTCGAGACGGACGTTGCGGCAGTCGGCGAAGACCAGTCCGCGCGGACGCAGCCCCTCGCTGCCCGCCTCGTGCGTGGCGAGATCCACCCAAGTCCAGCCGTTGCCGAGGATCGTCCCCTCGCCGGTCACCGCGATGTCATGCGCATTGGTGGCGATGACGACGCCCATCCAGTCGCCTTCGGAATACGGACGCGTGAACTTCGGATAGGCGCTGCGGTCAGACGTCCCCTCCAATACCGCGCCCTTTTCAAGGTGAATCTCGACGCCGCTCTTGAGGTCAAGCTGCCCGACGACGTGCCGCCCGGCCGCAATGTTCACCACGCCGCCCCCATTGGCGAACGCTGCGTCAATCCGCGCCTGGATTTCAGCATCTTCCCGTGGAGGCACGCCGGCGTAAACCGTTCCATAAAGGACAACGAAGATAATTGCAACCAACATTCTATCTAGTCTTGCGGATTCCATCTAATTCCTCCAATTAAGACTCAACCTTTTAGCATTTGCATTCTGATGTAGTTCTTGCTCATCTCGGCGCGTTCCCCCACTTATCAACACTCTTCACGGTGAAATCTGAGACCTCCTCCGGCTTTAGTCCGCTAATCCCTAATTCTCACCGCCGTCTCGCCCCAAAGTGGCAGATCTGCCCCAATCACGAGCTCCCCGCCATTCCAGGAAAAATCGGTCTTCTGCCAGACGCCGTGGTCAGAAAGCCGCTCTACTGCGCCCGGACGCCTCTTCACGCGGATACGCAAGTCGCCGGTGAAGTCCGGGTTGAGGTTGGTCGAATGCACGTAGCGCCAGCCGTCGCCGCCCTTCCTGACCTGGACGAGCATGTTCTGGTCGTTGAGCGACGCGCCCTCGAGGTCGTCGTCCGACAGTTTGGAGAGAATGTCGAACATGATTTTCTTGCGCGACTCAGAATGGCAGAAGCCTCCACCTAGCCGGAAGTGGTACGCCATGCAGACGATGCGCCCGCCCAGGGCGTTCCGGAAGAACGTCGCCGCGCTCGTGACGCGCGTGAACTCCGTTGCCGCTTTATAGGGCCGCCAGACGAGAGACGAGAGAGTTTCTGCGCCTTCCACTGGCGCGAACAGCGTTGGCTTCGACGATTCCGGCAGCGGGGCGGAAAGTCCAGTCGCCTCGTGGCGCTCGTCGGTGAACGTGCCGGCGCCGCTCGCCACCTTTACGCCAATCAGGCCACCGAAGCCGCGTTCAAGGAGGGTGCCAACAGCGTCGCCTTCGACTACCACGCGGTGCTTCATCATCTTCCTGAGGTCGTCGTCGCTAAAACGCGCGACGGATGCGCACGTTCCAAGGGCGTATACGCAGCTTTCGTCGTCAAGGTCGAACGAGACGCGGAACGGGATTCCGAAGACGCCGAAAACCCTCGTGACCCAGTTCACCTTTTCAAAGAACTCCGTCCGGTCACGAGCGGCGTCCTTAATGGCATCCACCGGATAGCGGCCTTGCAGCGGCAGCACAAAGCCAGTCTGCGCGCCTTTCGCGCCGGCCGCCCCCAGCGCGTCGTAGTAGCCGCGGTGGTCGGCAAGAACCTTGGTGTAGTGGCGCGTCACAGGTATGCCATCGCGATGGCAGTTTACGAACCATATCTTCGCCCCGACAGTGCCAATGAAGGCGCCATGCGCGAGGTTGGCGTGGAAGGCCGCGCCAGACTTGGCCCAGAGGTTCTGCGGGCAGGTGTCCGCCTCGGTGATGAGATCGGCGTCGCATGCAGACCTGGCTCTTGCAAAAAGGGCAAGTGAACGCGTGAGGAGCCACGGATAGTCGTCCTTCGCGGAATGCTCGGTGTAGTTGCCGTCGCCCAGCCGGAAGAACGGCTTTGCGCCGCCTGACATAACGCGGGCATATTCCGGCAGGCGGTCGCGCTCCCACACCCAGCCCGACTGGCAGCAGCCGCCGGGGATGGACGGATCCACCTCGTCGATGCCGGCGCGAAGCTCCTTCAGCACAGTGAGCACCGTGTCTTTCTGCAGTTCAGCGAATACTGCCGTGTCGGGATGGTCGTACGCAAGCGACGCGACGTGCGCGCGCATCGTCTCGGACGTGAACTCGCGCTTGAGGCGGCGTCCGTACTCGGCTGCATGCAGGGAGCAGAAGCACTCGGCGTGCGGAGAGAAGGCGCGCACGTCGTCGTCGGAGAGGATCACCGAGGGATGCTCGGCCGCGAGGCGGCGGCCTACTTCGCGGATATACGCCCTGTAGCCGGGATCGAACGGGCAGAAGCGCACAGCGTTGCCCCTGATGTCGATCATGCGCTGCCATGGCTCGATCTCCTTGTCGGTGCGCGGCCAGTGGCCGACTATCGCCTGGAGCAGGATGCCGGGCTTGACCCCCGTCCCCTTCAGCGCGTCCGCAAACCGACGGTAGCTAGCGACGACGCGTTCGACCTTCGTCATCGCCGGCTTGCCTTCTGGATGGAGCGTCATAGAATAGAGAGGATGGTCGACGCCCGCCATCTCGTACAGTTCAAGAGCGTCGGCGGCCGCGACGTCTTCGCTGCCGATACTCGTCGGCACGATGTTCAGCATTGTGTAGCGCCCACTTGCAAGCAACGACGGGTTGGCGACTTCCGCCGCCACGCACGACAACGACAGCAGCGTCAGGGGGACAAGGAACCTCATGGTTTGTAGCCCAGTGCCATCTGAAGATGCAGGCAAAAGCGACTTTCTTGTCATCATACAATTCACACTCCTTCTTTCTTGCCTGTGCCGACTGTATAGTACCAAAAGCAATTATCGTTTTGCACACGTTTTCAGCCGAAAAGGAACGACTCCAGAGCCTTGCGGTAGTAGGAATCTACCTGCTCGTCCGTCAGCTCCATCTCGCGAAAGAGCGCATCGTCGAAATCCTGGTACTCGCGGCAGTGCTGCACGCGGTAACTGCGCACGTTGTTGTCGGTACCGAACATCAGCCTGTCCTTGATGGGGTTCTTGAACTGCGTGAGGTACAGCTTCTGCAGCGCCTCCTTCCGCCATATCTGCTTCGGCCCCGGGGTCGTGTCGATGAACATCGCGGGGACTTCCTCGTTCGGGTTGTTCGTCCTGACGTCCCTAAGCCGCCACCTAGAATCGCGTATCTTACCGAAGACCGCCATGCACTCGTCGCACCACGGCCACGAGATATGCGCTAGGCAGAAGCGAATGCGCGGCACCCGCAGCATGGGCTCGAACGCGACTGGGCGGAAATACTCGCTTGACGGGACGCCGTCATAGAGAATGCCGGAATGGAAAGTAAGGGGCTTGCCGTAATGCGCCATGCGGCGGTAGGCGTCCAGAGCGGGGCCGGCCGCAGGCATGCCGTTGTTGCGAATCACCTTGAACCCGCAAATGCCCTTCTCGACAGCCATGTCCACAAGTTCCACCGCATCGGCCCGAGAGGGATCGATCCAGTAGAACGGATACAGCGTCGGCGATGCAGAACACCACGCAATGACGTTGTCGACAATCTGCTCCGGAGTCATCCGCGTCGATTTCGCGAGACGCGCCGACGGCGCCTGCTCGCGCGAAAAGACACATCCCCCCGTCATCCCGGCCTCGGCCATGAGGGAGGCAAACGCCTCGGGCTTCGGCTCGTCGTCATCGTAGATGTGGATGTGCTCGTCGTACCGGCCCGACGGCAGCGACTTCGCCTTGCCGAGATCCTTTTCCCGTGGCGGCGACACCTCGGAACCACCGTCTGCGGCGCCATGGGTCGCTGCGACCGCAACGCCAAGGCATGTAGCGCCAGCCAGAAACTCCCTGCGATTTGTCATTGTATATTTCCTTCCTCTGGAAGGCGCAGCACAACAACCGAGTTGCCCCCCGTGCCGCACCATATGTTGCGCGGATGACGCGGATCAAAGGTGAGATTGTTCGCAATCAATTTGTCTACACCTGGGGCAACGAGATGCTTCCATGTCCTGCCGTTGTCACGCGAGACGATGACGCCGTCGCCCGTCAGGCCCGGATCACGCCAGCCCTTCGGTGGCACGGCCAGGGCGATTATCGTGCCGTCCGGCGATACCGCAGCATCTGTGGACCCTGCTGCGGGATACGCCCACCGCCAGGTAGCGCCGCAGTCCGTAGAAACGTAGCATCCACCGCCGTCATTGGCGAAATGCGTGGCCAGCGCATTGGCGACCAGAAGCGAGCCCTTCGAGACGACGCGCGTAACGCTTTCCATCTTAATGTCTGGCGGCGTGAGACGCATCCACGTCTTGCCGCAGTCCGCCGACTTCCATACGCCGCCGTTCCACTTCCGATCCTTGTCTTCAGCCGTGCCGACATAGAGGACGCCGCCATCTGCGCAGACCGAACGCACATGCCTCGCCGCAGGGAAGGCGTTCGTGCCGATCTCCTGCCACGAATTGCCGCCGTCGAAGGACATCTGCAACCCCGTCCAGCCCGGGACATTACCGGGCGGCGGCGAGGATGCGGCGGCGAGAATGTACGGCTTGGCATTCGTCAAGCAGACGAGAGACGAGCAAAGCGAATAATGCCAGCCGTTCGTCTTGACCACCCACGTCTCTCCTCGGTCGACAGATTCGGCGAAGACGCCGCCAGGACGCCCGCGCTCGCCATAGCTGCTCCAGTTGCCGAATGAGGCCCAGCAGCGCGCAGGCTCGTCCGGAGCCTGGATCAGCGTAAAGCAGGAGTTGCGGTTCTCGGCGGGAATGCCCTCCATGCAGCGGCGCATCGACCGTCCGCCGTCGTCCGAGATCATAAGCCCTATGTCCCAGTATCCGATGTACCAACGTCCTTCCTTCGCGGCGTCGGGGCGGGCAAAGCGAACGCACGTCACCTCCAGACCCGTGCCGGCGATCTTGCCGTCCGTGCGATTCTCCGAATAGCGCTGCTGCCACGTCTCTCCGCCGTCGTCAGTCGCGAAGATGTGTCCACTCGTTCCGAAGAAGGCGCGGTGCGGATTGCACGGCGAGACGTCAAGGCAACGCGCCCCCACGCCCCAGAAGTCGATCCACCCCTTGTCCGTCTTCTCGCCCAACACATTCCAGGTCTTGCCGCCGTCCAAAGACTTGCAGACTGCGGAGAGGAACCAGGTCGGCCCCGTCGTCCACACCGTATCGGGGTTCTTTGGGTCGACGACACACACCGCCTCGTTATACCAGGCCGACGGAAACTTGCCTCCAGTCAGGTTGACACATGGACGTCCGCCGCAGACTTTCCACATTCGGCCGCCGTCATCCGAACGGTAGACAGCGCTCTCGAAGGGAACGCCGTTCCACGGACCTCTTCTCTGCCGCATCGTGACGTAGACGACGTCGGGACGTGACGGGCTGCGCGCTACGTAGCGGATGTCCATGACATCGGTCGGAGGAAGCCCTGCGACAGACTTCACCCAGCTTTCGCCACCATCAGTCGAGAGGAAAACCGACTGCGCCGTCGTCAACAGCAACTCGTCCGCTTTGCCGCCGTGCGCCGTGAGCGACAGGACCTCGCCCTTCTCGGCGAGCAGCGGATCGCCAGGTTTCACCACCATCTTCCAGCTCTCGCCTTCGTCGTCCGAACGCCATATCTCGGACCAGACCCTACCTTGCAGACGCTGCATCCGCGAGAAGACGCCCGTCGCCGCCCAAACACGCTTCGGGTTGCGCTCGCACCAGGCAATGCGGGAGATAGGCCAGGAATGGCCATACATGTCTGGCTTCAGGAATGGCGTCGCATGCTGCCGGAGATCCTTCCAGTGGAGTCCGCCGTCGGTCGATTTGTATAGCCCCCCCTTTGTGCCGACGAGCAGCGTCTCGGGTTCGGTCGGATGTTCGACTATCTCGTTCACATAGAGCGTCTCCAGCCCTGAATTGAGGATACGGTAGTGTCGGCCGAGATCGTCCGACCGGTAGAATCCGCCAACGTCGCACCCGACGTAGACGCGCTCGGGATGATGGCGGCTCGCACAAATCTCGATGAGATAGCCGCCGCCACCAGGCCCCACAGTCCACATCTCGCACGCAACCGGCGGGAGAGCGCCTCCGACCGCAGAAAAACCCGCCGCGACCAACAGCAGCGCCTGGGGAATCAGGAGTCTCATGGTTCGTTCAGCCCGTAGCTATCTGAAGATAAGGACAAAGCCATGTCTGACGTGCAGCCAAAGACCGGGCTGTCCATTGCGACCATAGACAATCTCCGCCTCATGATTCTCGCTTGGCGGCATGACAATAGAGACATCCTCCGTAGCAAAAGCGCCAGTGACGGAGGAACACTCAGCGAGCCTGCGCATACCGGAAGGAACCTTCTCGCATTCCGAAAGATCGACGACAAGTTTCGCACCGGTTCCAATATTGATTGCCGCCGGACAAAACGACCAATGAGTCTTGCCGTCCACTCCGAATTTGAAGGACATCGTCGCGCCCGCACCCGTCAAATCCAAGGTCGCGCAAGATGTCGCATTTGTACCCGACACCTCGACAGTACCCGAACCATCGACGCCAACATGGATGCCGCCCGTTACATTCGCGACACCTCCCGCGAGCTTCAGCGTGCCTTGCGCGTCATGGCGATCTGGCTGCAGCTTGTTTTCGTCCAGCACATTAACGCCTTGCCCATTACACTGTTTCAACTGATCAATCGTTGCTCCACCGACGTAGACGTCTGCACAGTCAATCCGTCCGCCGGTGATGTCATAGGTGCCCGTGCCGCCCTCGAAGCCGACCACAACCGGCGCCGGCGAGGCGGACATGTAAAGCCTGCCGCCAGACTGGCGAACGAAACCGTCGGCAGAGCCGGCGCCAACCACCATTGCTCCGCGATGCGTACCGACCAAACCATTTCTGGAAAGGTTCAATTCGCCCCAGTAGTGCGTCTGGTCGCGCAGCTCAGTCTTGACTGCAACGCCATCGCCGATGACGAAGCCACAAATCTGCCTTTTTTCGTATGTCGCACCGGAGCCACTGACAAAGAGCGCGCCACGCGTCACATTGACGACACCCGTTGCGCAATTGACATCGTCCGATGGATTTGTCACGCTGGCATTATCCACTTCCGTACCGACATAGACACCAATGTTTCCAATGTTCACGGAACCGCCGGAGACGTTTATTTCGCCGCATCCCCGGCGAAACCCGACGGCCATATAGTACGGATTGTTGCCAGCGAAATATACGTTGGTATAGTTGGCGGTCGATCCTTGGGTGGAAAGGCAGTCCGAATCGTTGTTGAAGTCCAAAACCGCCCGTGTCCCATCGCAAACAGGCTTGCCGACTGTGATATAGGATTGATTTATATCATTGTAGAGTCCGCTGATCGACACGCGAGCCATCTCGTCCGCCTTGTCGGCTCCAATCAAAAACGAACTCTGCGACAAGTTCGTCATTGCGGCGTCGCCGTGGAAAACGGTCTCGCCGGATCCAAAGATGATGCTTCCGTTCCATTTTAGCGATGCGCCCATCTGCACGTCAAGTGATCCACCATTGAGATTGAGCGCATTGGCATCACCGAGGACAAGCTGTCCTCCCTGCGAAATCTTGACCTCGCCGCCCTTCAAAACCTTCACCGCATCGGCCGTTGCCAATTCAACCGGCACCCGGAAATCGACAGTTGCCTTCGGCGAGATCGAGCCACCGCCGATTTCGAGATGAGAAATCGGCGCCGGATCCTCGTCAACCGTCACCGTATAGTCATTCGCGCCATCAGCCTTTACCCACGTATTCTTGCCGGCGGCGGGCACGCCCCCGATCCACTTTGTGCCATCGGACCATCTCCCGTCCGCTGCCACCGCCCAGCGACTGACATTCAGAATCAACTCGCCCCCGGCCGTCAGTTCCAGCCCGCCGTAACCGTTGATTCTCAAGGACGACACGTCGCCGGAATACCCCGGAAGGAACACATGCGATCGTTCGACATCCATTTCAATGTCAAGCGTTGCGCCAGATTCTGCCGAAAAGCCCTGAATCGACAGAGACGCTCCGTCGGGAATGGCGAGTTTCGACGAGCCGGACGCCAAAGATGCGGACATCGAATAAGTTCCTGCGGTCGTGAACCGGAGGAATCCTCCCTCGAATTCGTAGGCATCGCAAACAGAAGGAGTCGCCATTGACACTCCGGCCGTGCCGGCGATGACGGCGATCAGCTGCCCTTCACCCACATAGACGCCTGCAAAACGAATCCCAGACGTCACGGCATCCAAACGAAGACGAAACCCCTGATGCAGCGAACCGACATCTCCCGTATATTGAAGCTGGCCAGACCCCTTGTTCTGAAGAGTCACGGTCTGCGCAGCACCGCCGATGCCGACGAGCGGCAATGTCGCCGTCTCGCCCGTTCCCGTATAGGACAGCGTGCCATCTCCCTCAAACGTCAGATTCGTGACATTTTGTCCGACATGCGACAACGGATCGCACGCAGCACCGATGTAGTTTAGCGCCAGCGTCGTGCTCTTGTTGGCGGCATTGCTTCCGCCCCCGCCGATACGCATCTCCTTGTGAACGCCAGTGCAGAGGTTGTTGAGCGCGACAGTGCCCGCTCCGCGCACCTGAACGCATTTTGGATCCGTGCCGCTGTAGGAGGTGTTCTCATGCAGGAAACTGACGCGCGTGTCGACCGTCATGGTCGTGCCTTGCGGTGCTGACAAATTGACATACTCGGACGTGTCTTGGTTATACCGCACAGCAACCTTTAGCATGCCGTTTCCATAGACCCGGCAACCGGCAGACCCTGACTTGAATTCGGTGCCAACGCCGTCGCTTATTATCAGCACATCATTCTCACCATTAATGAGAATGCGCCCGGGTTGGGATCCGTTTGACTGGAGAAACTTGAACGTTCCAGAAGAAGTGCATGTGTCAAAGATGAGAACACCTTCCGAGTTGTTGAATCCGCGGTAGTCCCGAGCAGTATAGTTTTTGAACCGGATGTCTCCCGTGCCCAGAAATGTCACATAGGGATTGTAGGGCTTGCCGAGCCCAGCAAGAAACACAAGTTCTTTAGAGCCGTCGTTTCGAATGTCTGTATAATAGTTTTGAGCGCCGAACACGATGCCAAGCGCAAAGGTCTGTTCAGTCTCCACACCACTTTCAACGGTCATATAAGCGCGTTGCGATGAACTGGCTACCCCGTTTATGATCTTGAAGGTTTGCTGGTTCGACGTGCCAAACGTATAAGCGGGCGCACCGGACTGAATTACAAAATTGGAAACGCTAACGGCATTTTCAAAGTCAATCGTCGCCTCTGCGACCCCAGTCAAAGGGCCAAAGAGAACGGAATCTTCGAAACTGCCAACCTCTGTTCCGCCTGAATCTTTGTAGCGGCCGGGGACTGTCGTCGCCACCGCCCCGCCGACCGTCCAGTTGCCGGGATCTGCATACTTGCCATTGCCGACAGCACCTGTCCAAACATACGTCTCCGCCAGAACCGGGATTGCGATTGCCGCTGTACAGAATGATACAAGCCTCTTGAATTCTGTGCACTTGCGGAGCGGATTCCCCGCACCCGACTTTCCTTTGAGTGACTTTTCTAGTCTCACAGTCTTATTCCTTTCTGTATCTTTCTGATGATGAGAAGCAGGTGTATTATCTCACATCACCTCGCGAACCGCAAGGCGAACGTGTATGAATAAAAACAAAAGAAACGTCAGATTTCAGACAAGAGATTATTTAGCCGTATGTCGTTCATTCCCTAAAGAGATCGTCAAGCGTCACTTCGGACTGGACGCGCCCCGAATGGGCGTTGGCGAGCAGACCAAAGGGCGTCACCATCGTGAGATGCACCGCCTTGCGCGTTCGCGAGACGGACGAGAACACCGCAAGCTTTCGCATAAGGGCTTCCTCCGTCTTCGCGTCAATCACGAATACATCTGGCGAGAACTTCATCTCACAGACATTGACAACGCCGTCGGAACGGTCAAGCAGAAGATCTATCTGCGCGCCGACCGGATATGTTTCGTCTGGCACATGACTCCACGCATACGCCTCAACATGCACTCCCGATATTCCAAGCGCCGCGCGTATCTGGCGAACATGCTGAAGGCAAACCCGCTCAAACGAAAGGCCCTTCCATACCGCCCTCGCAGGCGACAGCGCCGTGGACTGCCAGAAACTCTCGTCGGAAGTGGCATCGCGAAGGAACTTGAAATGGAACAGGGTAAAGTTGTCCATTAACTGGTATATGCCATCCCGCTTCCGCTTGCCCATGGCGCGATAGCGTCGGACAAAACCGCTGCTTTCGAGCGTTTCAAGTATGCCCGTAAGCCCGCCGGCAAAGCTTTTCCCGATCTCGGATACGATTTCGGCCCTGCTCATCCCGGCTTTCTTGCAGGCAAGAGCCGCAACGACCTTCTCGTATGCGACAGCTTTTCCGAACAGTGATTTGTACAACTCTCCGAACTCGCCCTTCAGCGGCGCATTCTCCCTGAAGAACATTGCGTCGATGTTCTGCGGCAGACTCCTTCCCTGACGCAGCTGCCGCCAGTAAAACGGAATGCCGCCAAGTATCATGTAGCATTCGGCAATGTCGCTGCGGCTCATGGAAAGCGCCATGTCCGCCACAAACTTCTCGCACTCGCCAAGCGTGAATGGCATGAGGCACATTCGCGCAGTGACGCGATTGTGCAGGCCTCCGCGGTTCCTGAACAGGTTCTTGACCATCCAGGATGCCGCCGAGCCACACACGATAAGAAAAACGTCTTTTCGCGCCGATGCCCATTCATTCCAAAACGACTCCAACGCGGAAAGGCACTTTGAACGAGGCGTATCCATCCATGGTAGTTCGTCTATGAACACAATCTTCCGCATCTCGCGCGAAGATGCAATTATGCGCTTCAATGCGTCAAACGCCTCATCCCAGCTCCTTGGAACGGAAACGCGCCTACCGGAAAACTCCTCAAGGGATTTCCGGAAATGCAGAAGCTGCTCGCGAAGCCCCCCTTCTGACTTGCCCGTATGGCAAAAGGTGAACTGTCCGTCAAACGTTTCACGCACAAGATATGTCTTACCAACCCTGCGACGACCATACAACGCAAGGAATTCTGATTCCTTTGAGTTATAAAGACGATTCAGCTCTCGTTGTTCTTCGACCCTGCCTATCATGTCGATTCGCCTTCTTTTACATTGTCAAAACAGGTGAATTATATCATACGTCGGATATAAAATACAAGCACAAACAATTATTAACACGAAATGATATTTTATCGCAATATGAATAGGAGATAAAACATCAATTCACTGACAATGGTTGCCTCGTGTACGGACGGGCGGCTGTTCTGAAACTACCGCAACTCTTCCTTCAGGGACTTGATGTACATTTCAAGAATCGTTGATTTACCGGCTCGCCTAAGGCCCGTAAGCCCACCCATCATTCGTCCCAGGTCCGGCAGCCCGCCCGCCCTCAGCCGGGGAACCGAACAATCACTTTGGTTCGACGATTACATAGCCGTCCGCATCGCCACCGGAAATCGTCTGCGAAACAAGGCGTCCGTTCCCGAGCGGGAGTGCCTCGTTCCAACACCCAGCCGGCGTCGCGTAGTCCAGCGTCAACGACGCCGCAAGAAGGCAAATGGTTGTCATTGAAGTCGCCTGGTTCCGGTTGGCTTGCAGATTTGTGTGAATTGTAGATTGGAGCGTATTATCGCATTTCCCCCATCCGAAATCAATGGGACGGCGAACGGTTGCAAACAAAAAAAACGTCAGTTTACAGACAATCGATGTCTCGTACAAGGTGGAGAGGCTACATGTCGTTCATAGAAAGTCCGAGATACGAGCGATTCCAGGACCTGTATTGCGGATTCTTCGACAAGAAGGCCTCCGCCTTGCGCTCAAGAGCCGTTGCGTCAAGCCGCATGGAATCGCGCTTCACTTCGTAGAGGTCAAGGCGATTCGAAAACTCGTTCTCGCAGACTAGATCGATTTCGTTCTCCCCTTTGCGATCCCACCATGCGCCCATCTTCGTATAGGCATGTTCGCATGCGAACTTCTCGCGGAAATACCCCTCAAGCGCCAGTCCGGAAAACGACTTGTAGTCCCTCGCGACGATTCCTTGCAGTTCATCGTAGTAGCGCAGCTCCAGAAGATAGGCGTACTTCCAGATAAAACGGAACCAAAAGCGGAGAAAGTTGTCCTTTATCTGATAAATGCAGTTCTTGTTCCCCGCTTTCTCGAATATCGGCTGCTTTTTTTCTATCAAGCCGTAGTCGTCCTCGAGCTTTGTTATGTATCCGCCGGCACTTCCGCCAAGCGACTGCTCGATTTCCGCCCTTTTCGTCCGTCCCGACGCGATGGAGGAAAGCACGGTAAAATAGCCGCTGTAGTCCTTGCCGAAC
>Ga0310786_10004507_pt1 | contig 19407 bp, 16 predicted proteins | sample AusTroGonzalo_MG_FD_203881 | JGI IMG/M metagenome (GOLD analysis project Ga0310786, IMG submission 203881) | Bovine rumen microbial communities from tropical cattle in Woodstock, Queensland, Australia - Gonzalo_03 (v2) (version 2) | ecosystem: Host-associated > Mammals > Digestive system >... | reverse complement strand
CATTCGCGGCAACAGACATCATATTACCATATTCATTGAGTTTGTAGCTGCTGATACTGCCGTCGGCAAAGTATCGGATGGCATAGGCCTGAACGCCTTCAGCTACAGGCTGACAGATACCGTCGGAGTCGAAGAACATGAGATTGGAAATGCGTCCTTGTTCGTCCCAACGCAACTTGATGCGGTCGGCGCCGTTCTGGCGGAAAGGCATAGACTGACCGCTGCTGGTGGTGAATCGAAGCCAGGCCTGGGGTGATGAACCAAGGTGGAAGTAGCTGATGACCAGTAGGGTGGAGTCTTTGCACATCACCGTCTCGCGGTTGATTTGTCCTTCAGTATTTGCTTCGAAATGAATGTGTGTGGCCCGTGTAAGCAGTTTCTCGAAACGCTGAGCAGCAGGGTCGTTGGCATTGTCGGAGTAGAGTTCCAGCAATGGGAATCGTGGTGCCTGAGGCAGACGTGGATTGGAGGAACATACTTCGACGTCTGTGTAAGGACCGAAGAGGCCAGTACGTGTAAGACGATAATAAAGAGGTTGCTGTGAGGGCGCGCGTCCTGTCTCTATGCCCACAGGCCAACCATTGATGCGTGTGAAGCTGGCATACTCTGATGAGTATACATGGAAATAGGTGAAGTAAATGCCCAGAATGACTCCCAGAAGTCCCAGCAAACTGCCGATCAATATTCGTGCCGTGCGCCGCATGCGCTGACGTTCTTTAGCTGCAGCCGCTTTCACCTCTGCCAGCCGGCGAGCTTCCATTCGTTGCTGTCGCCGTTCGATGACGACAGGACAAAGGATATCGTGGAGGAATTCTATGCGGTCTGCACCTGCGTAGTTGAAGCGGCGCAGCAGTCGGCGTGTGCGGTCGTTGGCATCTTCGCCACAAAGCAGGCTGATGAAGTCCTCAGTCAGTGGTCCTTCGGTGGTGGCGCTGCTGACAGAGACGTTCTCGCGATGACCGTCGTTTGTGATGAGGCTATCCTCCATATATTCTACCATCTCCAAGGGCAGCCCATCGATACTCGAAAGGTAGAAGTCCTTGATGATATCACCGCCGTAGAGACTGATGAGCTCTGCCGTGATAGTCGTTTCGCCCTTCTCCTGCATCTTGATGTACAATCGCTCGAGGAAGAGTGAGAGCACGGCGGAGTCTACAGGAATCTCTGGACGACCGTCGAAGTCGAAGTCCGTGCGGTTGGTGACATTCTCAATGATGAGGCGTGCCACATCGCGCGATACCAGTCCAGGCTGGGGTTGGGTGATGATTTCCAACGCCTGTTCCTCGTTGATGGGCTGGAGGAAGTAACGGTTGTAGCGCAGCGAGGGAATGCGGGTCGTGGCGTGCTCCAGGAAGGCGAGATAGTCTTCGCGGATGATGATGACGATATGGAAATTTGATGTCGTCAGGTAGTCTGCCGTATCCGTTGCCATACTCTCGATGAACGAGGCATCGAGGTCCAGCTGTAAAAGGTCATCGGGAGAAGACGTGGAATCCTGGGATTGAGGAGCTGTCGCAGGCTTAGAGGACTCAACTGGAGAGACGCCCAACTGGGCATCGCTGATATAGTCAGGAGTGACGTGGTTCAGCAGGTCGCCCAACTGACAGAAGAAATCTAAGACGCGGGCTCTGTCGCGAGCCAGGGTGAAGATTTCCTCGAATTGGTCGAGGACGATTAGCGGTTTGATCTCTTGTCCGTTGGGAAGGAGGAAACGATGACGGTGGAAGTATTCCCAGAGGGTTTCCTCATGACCTTCGACACGCGGCACCAGCTGCACGATGTCCAGCTGCTGGGCACTCAGCGCATTGCTGATCTGTTCGAGATAGGAGACGGAACTATGGTGCTGCAGGCGGATATTCAGCGGGAAGTAGCCTTGGCGACGTGCCAGTGGGAAGACGCCGGCATTAAGTAACGACGACTTTCCGATACCACTTCGGCCATAGACGATAGTCTGGTCGCTCTGCAGGATGTAACTCGACAACGTTTTTATCTCCTCTGTGCGGCCATAAAGAGGTTGCCCTTCTGTGTAGGTCATCAGACCCAGCCAAGGATTGCTGTAGGAACTCATAGTATTCTTTATTAGCTTGAAGGATTATTAGAGGGAATTCAACGTTGACATGATGTTGTCGATGAAAGCGCTGAAGTTCAGCGAATCATCGTAGGACGTAGCATTGTGAGAGCGCAGGTATTCAGGAATCGAAGCTTCGTAGAAGTTGAAGCCTTGTTCGCTGAGGGGATGGATGAACACACGCCCCATACTCTGTCCCACTTGAGTGGCATAGAGCCATTCCGTGCGATAGGGGTGGGCTTCGTTCTTCTGAAGTTCAATGTTATGGGTCAGGATAGGTACGAAGAGCTTGGTGGTCGAGATGGCTTCCTTGATTTCGTTCATGAACTGCACACCCTGACCGAGGTTCATGCGGTCGTACCACACAGAAATACCTTTCGCTGTGAGCTGGTTGTAGAGAGCCTCGGCCACACGACTGTCGGCACGGGAATAAGAGATGAAGACATCTGTTCCGCGACGAGGGCTGGTGAATAACTTGTCGGACTGTTCGCCCTGACGTTCTTTCACACGGCGGCATAGCTCCTCAATGAAGTTCTCTGGTGACTTGCGCATCATGATATTCTCCACTCGGGCCAGGAATTCGATGAGGGGTTCGTCGGCAGTCTCATCCACAACCATCATTTTGGTGGTGCTGCTCTGTTCCTGGTCGCACGTCATCGTGTACCAGATGAAACGGAAGAGCCAGTCGGAGTAATCGTTTCCGAGCATGAGGAAGTATTTACCGCGCAGCACTTCCATAAGGTTGCGAGGTCGCAAAGAGGGGTCGAACCAATTTCGGCAGAACGAGAGCATATCGTGATCCGTGACAACGTAATCGTGCGGACGGTTGCTTACACGCCCGAACATATAATATACGGTAGGGGTCGATGGCAGAGGTACGCTGCCCACGCGTTCGTCCTTGATGCTCTCTGCGGCTGTGATATCGCCAGTTCCGACGGTCTGACTCTGCTGGGGATCCTTGCTGAATTTCAGCACTCTGACGCTTCGGTCGCCCCATGCTTGCTGCATCGCTTGCTCCACCACAGGCATGAACGATGTGGTGAAGATGAGTGGGAACTGCTTCAGTTCCAGCAGCTGGCGCAGGGACTCGGAGGGGTCGAACTTCACCTTTGCAGCAATCTGATCCAACCACGGATAAATGCTGTCGCGCCCTAACCGTTTGTTGAAATCGGTGAAGGCGCGGTCATAGACCAATTCAGAGAAGGTCGTGTGGCCGTCAGGCACACGGCACTGGCGTGCAACGATGTCGATGAGTGTCTGGTTCAGGTCCCCCTTCTGATAAAGCAGCTTGCTGCCAATCACAGGGATGACTTTTCCATCCATGATGAGGTCTACCAGATATGCGAACGTCTGGTCATCGACATCCAGTCCGAGGTCGAGGTCTAATTCAAGATTCGGATCGTCCAGTTGAAGGTCGAATTCGTTGTCCATAACATTAGATGTGCTACGTTCAAGAAAAGGATTCTCAGTTCTTAAGGTTTATTCTTGCCACAGTCTCTTCACGTTGCCCGTCTGCTGATGGATGGTCACGTGGGTGTCGAGGTGCTTGTTGAAGAGTGCGTCGGACAGCACTTCTGTGGTGCCGAACTGACAGATGGGAACCTCTGAGGTGAGCAGGGTCTGTTGGGCGCTGGCGATGGTCACTTTCGCATTAGCGGGCACGTTGACATACACGCCCTGTTCCATCTTCTGCTTCTTCTTTTCTGTTTCTGGGTTGGTTTCAATCTGCGGCAGGCTACCTGTCGGGGTGACTGTAATCCAAATGGGTTCGCCGCTGAGGTCGTCAGCATCCACAAGTCCCAGTCTGCGCGAGAAACGGCAGAGCAGCTGTCGTTCTGTGGCTGCAGCCTGATCTTCGGGCGTCTGAATAGCGGCAGGCTCGAAGTCGAAGGACATCACCTCGGTGCTGGTTAGCGTCTGTCCCTTGAACAGCGACTCCAAGGCGTAGAGCTGCTGGTCCAGATTGTCGAGCATCAGCTTCAGTTGAGTTCCGTCCTTTGGCGTGTTGTCGGCTTCACCGCGAACGAGGGCATTGCGGCTGTCGCGAATCTCATAGATTTCTTCTGCTGTGAGCTGAGCCATCTTCGCCGTACTGCCGGCAGAAAGGATTTCGTGAGTCATGTGGTCGCGACCATTGACGGGTGCTGGTGCAGGCACGCTCTTAGGCAACTCTGGGGTGGGTTCCGGCTCGGCTTCAGTGTTGATGCTGAGCAGCAGACCATCGTCCGTGAGACTCACCAAAGGAGCAGACGTCTTGGACTTTACCTTGATACTGAAAGCCTTCGAGGGGTCAGGCACTCCGTAGGGAATCAGCGAGATGCTTTTCAGAGTCCAGGTGGTGGTTTCAGTTGTGGGTACGTCAGGTTGCCGCAGATAGCGGTCAGAGTAGGCCGCGAATTCTCCTGGCTTTGTCACCGCCTTCTCTGCCACGAGCACCACTTCGAATACGGTCTTGGGCAGAAAATAATTCACTCCGTCCAAGGTCGAGCCTGGTCGGAATTGCGAAATCTCTGTCTGTGCCACCGCGGGAGTGGCAAGAAGCAGCAGGAGAAATGATATGAATGATTTACAGTGTTTCACGTTTCAATCAAGCATTATTTCGAATAGTAAACTTGTCAACTCGTCAACTGTATGTTAGCTGTTTTGCTTCTCAATCTCTTGGAATATAGCTTCGAGCATACCTTCTTTCGTCTTGCAGATTCCCCAGTCGAAAGTGAAGCGGATACCCTCTGCCTCAAACCATTTGGAGAGGGGCTCCGTCTGACTGTGATAGACGGCGAAGCGCTTGCGGATCGTTTCTTCGTTGTCGTCGGCACGTCCTTCGATTTGTGCACGGCGCAGCAGACGCATCATCAGCACGTCTTCGCTAACGATGAGCTCGATCATCATTCCGAGTTCATGGCCGCGTTCAGCAAGCATCTTCTTGAGGGCTTCGGCCTGTGCGATTGTGCGGGGGAAACCGTCGAAGATGACACCTTTTCCTGCGGGCAGCGAATCGTAGGTCTTTGCCAGGATGTCTATCATCAACTCATCCGGAATCAGCTGTCCCTGGTCTATATAGCCTTTGGCAATCTTGCCCAGTTCAGTCTCGTTTTTGATTTCGCCACGAAGGACATCGCCTGTTGAAATGTGTCCCATTCCGTAGCGTTCAGCAATCTCTGTACTGTAGGTTCCTTTGCCCGAACCGGGGGCTCCGAAGATGATAATGTTCTTCATTTTTATTCTGTTTTTGGGTTATTGTTCAATTGTGAGTATTCAATTCTCATTTTATCAATGTATAAATGTCCTTTGTGTTTCGACCAAATCCGTCGTAGTCCAGTCCATATCCGACGATGAAGTCGTTGGGGATATCCATCGCACGGTAGTGGATAGGGATCTCTACTTTCAGGGCATCGGGTTTCACCAGAAGGGAACAGACGCTGATGCTGGCGGGATTCTGGAGTTCCAGCGTCTCAATCATGTGGGCCATTGTCATTCCAGAGTCGATGATATCTTCGACAATGACGACATGTCGCCCAGTAATGTCTTTCTGCAGCCCTATCACTTCACGAATCTGACCTGTAGATTGTGTACCTTGGTAGCTGGCCAGTTTGATGAAACTGACCTCGCAGGGGATGGGGATTTGGCGCAATAAATCGGCAGCAAAAATAAATGCTCCGTTAAGTACGGGAAGGAACAAAGGATTCTTTCCTTCCATGTCACGTGTAATCTCAGCAGCAACGCGTCTGACCTGCTTTTGAATTTCCGCCTCAGGGATACTGATGGCAAAAGTCTTGTCTAAAACATGTAGTTTTTCCATAATCTTTGGTTTTTTCGGCACAAAAGTAGTGATTTTATTTTGAATTTCGCACTCTTTGCGTATTTTTGCAGCGAAAAACGAAAAAAAAGGTAATTATGAAGATTCTGACGGGCGGACAATTCCGCGAATTGGACCTTTTTACTATCCAAAACGAGCCGATAGCGTCGCTTCAGCTTATGGAAAGAGCAAGTCAAGCTGTTGCTGCAGAAATTTTGCGCCGATGGCCCGACTCGAGACAACGAGTTTATGTCTTTTCCGGCCCAGGTGGTAATGGCGGCGACGGTCTTGCTGTGGCTCGATTATTAGCCGAAGCGGGTAGGGTGGTGACGGCGTATCTTTTCAATGTGCGTGGACAACTGAATCCCGACTGTGAAGCCAATCGCAATCGCCTCATGGGACGCGACGATGTGCAACTGATAGAAATAACCTCTGAACTGGTGTTCCCTGAGCTGCATGCCGATGACCTTGTTGTTGATGCCCTGTTCGGCACTGGACTCTCGAAACCGCTCAGCGGAGGATTTGCTCTCGTCACCAAGCGGCTGAACCAGAGCCAGGCCACTGTCGTCAGCATTGATATGCCCTCGGGCCTGATGTGTGAGGACAATGCATATAATGACACGTCTGCGGTGGTACGCGCCGATCTTACCTTGAGCATCGAAGTACCCAAACTGGCGTTTTTCTTTTCCGAGAACCAACGCTTTGTGGGCGAATTTGCCCTCCTGCCCATAGGACTCAGTGCCGAAGGACTGGATGGTATGAAAGCCTATCTCTGGTTGACTGAGGAAGCGGATATCCGTTCAATGTTGCGTTGCCGTTCACGTTTTGCCCACAAGGGTACGATGGGGCACGCCCTGCTTGTCAGCGGGTCTCGTGGTATGGCAGGCGCAGCCATTCTCGCTTCGCGTGCCGCCCTGCGCACAGGTCTTGGCAAATTGACGCTGCACACTCCCTACGCCTGCCTCGATATCATTCAGCAGACTGTGCCGGAGACAGTCGTACAGATGGATGTGGATGCAGATATTGTCACTTCGGCTATAGATGCAGCTGGCTATCAGGCTATTGGTATGGGGCCAGGGCTGGGTTGCAGTCGCTATACCGCTGCTGCCCTCCACGACTATCTGCTGCAGCAAGTCTGTCCCATGGTGCTGGATGCTGATGCCTTGAATATCCTCGCAGAAAACAAGGAGTGGCTCCATGATGTGCCATCCGAGAGTATACTGACGCCCCATCCTCGTGAGCTCGACCGTCTGGTAGGGCACAGTCAGACCAGCTTCGAACGCATGAATCGTGCCCGCAATCTCGCTATCACCTATGGGCTCTTTGTGGTTGTCAAGGGGCATTACAGCCAGATCTGTACGCCCACGGGCGACGTCTATTTCAATACTACGGGTAATCCGGGAATGGCCACAGCTGGTAGCGGTGACGTGCTGACTGGAATACTCACATCCCTGCTGGCACAAGGCTATCTGCCTGCTGAGGCAGTGCAGCTGGGAGTATATCTTCACGGGCTGGCTGGTGACCTTGCAGCCGAGGAACTGGGCGAGGAATCACTCATCGCCTCGGATATTATCAGTCATCTTCCTGCCGCTTTCAAAAAACTAAGATAATGGAAACCAATTTCATAGATTATGTAAAAATCATCTGCCGTTCAGGCAAAGGCGGGCGAGGCTCTGCCCACATGCATCGTGCCAAATATGCCCCCAATGGAGGCCCCGACGGCGGTGATGGCGGACGCGGTGGTCATGTCTTTCTACGCGGAAACCGTAATTATTGGACACTCTTGCACTTGCGCTACGAGCGTCATGTTTTCGCCAGTCACGGCGGCAATGGAGGCAAGAGCGGTAGCCACGGAGCCGACGGCGATGATCGCTTTATTGATGTGCCTTGTGGTACGGTCGTTTATGATGCTGAGACTGGTCATTTCGTCTGCGATGTCACTTCAGACGGACAGGTCGTACAGCTTTTGCAGGGAGGTCGTGGCGGATTGGGTAACAAGCACTTCGCCACTGCTACGAACCAGGCTCCACGCTATGCTCAGCCTGGCGAACCGATGCAGGAGATGACTGTTATCCTCGAATTGAAGATGCTCGCCGATGTGGGACTCGTTGGCTTCCCCAATGCAGGCAAAAGTACCCTCGTCAATGCCATCAGTTCTGCCCATCCTAAAATTGCGGGCTATCCCTTTACCACACTCGAACCCAGTGTGGGAGTCGTTCGCTATCGCGACAACCGTTCTTTCGTCATGGCCGATATTCCAGGCATCATTGAGGGTGCCAGCGAGGGTAGGGGACTCGGACTGCGATTCCTGCGCCATATCGAGCGCAACGCCCTGCTGCTCTTTATGATACCTGGCGATACCGATGATATCCTCCACGATTACGAAGTACTGCTCAACGAGCTTGCTACCTATAATCCGGAGATGCTGCAGAAGCGGCGAGTGGTGGCCATAACCAAAGCTGACCTACTTGACGACGAACTCATCCAATTGCTCTCTGCTGACCTCCCACAGGATGTGCCCCTACTCTTTATTTCTGCTGTCACAGGGTTCCACATCACGGAACTGAAAGATCTCCTATGGCATGAACTAGAGCAGTTGCACCTGCACGACGACGTCGACCTAACTTCCGATGCTCCCGTCCATCACGCTTCTCTCGTCCATCGCGACAAGGATCTTAGTGAATTTGACGAGCTGGGAGATGTTGATGATTTTGAGGACACGGAAGATCTTGAAATCGTGGATGACTTCGATGACCTCGATGATGACATCGAATACGTGGACCTGTAATATTTCATATATGCCGCAAAACTGAATTATTATGGCAATAGTAAAAGTTGTGAAGGGCTTGAAGCCCAAATTTGGAAAACATTGTTATCTGGCGGACGGAGCTGTTATCGTGGGTGAAGTGACGCTGGGCGACGATGTGACGATATGGCCGTGCGCTGTACTGCGTGGCGACGTTCATTATATCAAGGTTGGTAATCGCAGCAACATTCAGGACAACTCCTGTGTGCATACTTTGAACGGTCGGGCTCCTGTTGAAATTGGCGAGGACGTGACGGTGGGACATAGCGTAACGCTGCATGGCTGCACGATTCTTGATGGTGCGCTCATCGGCATGGGAGCCACTGTATTGGACCACGCTGTGGTAGGTAGAGGAGCTATTGTGGCTGCAGGTGCACTGGTGCTTTCTGGTACTCAGATACCTGACGGCGAGTTGTGGGGTGGAGTACCTGCTAAGTTTATCAAGCGGGTGGACCCGGAGCAGGCGCAGGCGCTGAATAAGACGTATGCAGCGCATTACATCGAGTATTCGGATTGGTATCGTGAAGCTGATAAAGATCCGAAGAATACACAGAATGTGCTGAACGGAGAAGACTATGAGTGACAGTTAACGTTAAATGGTTAACTATTAATGATTAACAATTAACACGATGAAAATTCAGTTGTGGGGTTGCTTTGTGGCAGTTGTGATTGCGTTGACGGCCAGTTCTTGTACAACGAAGAGCGGACGCGATCAGGAGGCGGTGGGCTACAAACCTGCTGCCAGAGGACTGCCATATGAACTGGTGATGATTGTGCCGCGGGGCCTCTACACGGGCGAACTGAAGGACTCATTAGATGCTGTACTGCTCGGTTCCACCCCCGTATTGCCGCAGCACGAGCCCCTGTTCCGGCTGGACGTGGCCTACACAGATGCGAACCTCACTCCCTGGCGCACCTTCCGCAACCGGCTGATTGTGGAGACTGATGCGCATGCGAAGGAGCCGCAGATGGGTGTGGCGCGCAATGTGATGGCCCGCGGTCAGATAGAGGTGAAGGTTTCTGCTCGCACAGCCCACGAACTGGCAGAGTTTATCAGTGTGCAACGCCAGCGGTTGACCGACCTCTTCGTGGAACACGAGTTGGAGTACGAGGCTGCGAACCTGCGCAGGAAGCACGATCCGATGACAGTTGATTCGCTGCAGGCACTGTGTGGCCACACGATCTGCGTGCCGCCCGCATTCAGAGCATCGAAGGTGGCTCGCGATTTTCTGTGGACGGGCACGAATCTCAACGACAAAGACCAAAACTTCATCTACTATACGTATCCTTGGGACGGACGGCCGCTCACTCCAGAACGCTTTGCGGAGAAGCACGATAGTGTGCTAAAGGTGAATGTGCCGGGAGCCCGCAGCGGACAATGGATGCAGACGGCGCGCAGTGAAGGAAGGTATCTGTTAATCGCGCGCACGCGCACGTTAAAAAATAAGGTGGTGCAACAAGTGCATGGTTTATGGGAACTGAGGGCTGGTGCACTGGGCGGACCCTTCGTGGCCTTGGAGCAAGTGGACACGGCTGCAGGTCGCGTGGTGGTGGTTGAGGGGTTCGTGTATTCTCCGCATTCGCCCAAACGCGATATTTTGCGCCAGATGGAGGCCGCTTTGCGTACGTTTGAATAGCCATTTGGCTCGCTGTGAGGGGGTAATTCCTAAAAAATGAGGGCGAAAGCGCAATTTGTTGTGTTTTTTTTTGGTGCAAGGGGTAAAAAGCTGTACCTTTGTACCCATAATAGTTATTTAACTCAATTCAACAATATTCTATTATGAAGAAATTCTACTCTGTGATTGCTTTGTTGATGATGGCGCTTTCTGTTTCTGCAGCCCCTGTGGACCAGGAGACCGCCCTCGGCGAAGCACGTGCTTTCCTCTTGCGCAACGTCAAGGGAAAAGCTGGAATGAAACTGGCTCCGGCTCGTCAGGTACTCACCCTTGGACAGTCCAGTGAAGCCTATTTCGTATTTAATGTTGGTCAGGAAGAAGGCTTCGTCGTGGTCAGTGGCGAGGACTGTACTCCAGCCATTCTCGGGTATGCCGACAGTGGTTCGTTCGATCCAGAGACGTGTCCCGCCTCCGTCAAGTCGTTTCTGCAGGGCTATGCCGAAGAAATCCAATGGTTGCGAAACAATTCCCAGTCGGCAACGCGCCTGAACGTTCCCCGTTTCATCAACATCAAGCGTGCCATTAGTCCGCTGTTGCAGACGGGTTGGGATCAGGATGAGCCCTACAACAATGGTTGTCCCATTTTCCTAAGAGAGGAGAACGGTCATGCCGTCACAGGTTGCGTGGCTACGGCTATGGCACAGATTATGAGGTATCATGAGTGGCCTACCGCTACGAAGGCTGAGATTCCAGCCTATGACTGTGGCACAACGTTCCAAGGTTATGATCCCATCCATGTTGCTTCTGTGCCCGCAGGCACCAAACTGGACTGGGCCAACATGCTGTATTATTATTACGGTGTGGAGAGCGATGAAGAATACGCTGCCGTGGCCACATTGATGGCTGCCGTTGGCGCTTCTGTTCAGATGGATTATAAAAACGACGCGAATGGTGGTTCATCTGCATCTAATTCAAAGGTGGCTACTGCTCTGAAGACTTACTTCGACTATTCGCCGAATGTACGCTATCTGCATCGTGCTGATTACTTGATGGATGAGTGGTATGAGATGCTCTACAACGAATTGAAGGAAGGTCGCCCTGTGATGATGGGCGGTCGCTCCTCGGGCACAGGCCATGCTTTTGTTGTTGATGGTTACAGCAGCGACGACTACTTCCACATCAACTGGGGCTGGGGTGGCTACTGCAATGGCTACTTCCTTCTCTCTGTCGCTAATCCTGGCAGCACCCAAGGCGCAGGTGCCACAAGAACTCCTGACGGCTACAGCCAGGATCAGGATGCCATTGTTGGCATAGAACCGAACAAGGGTCAAACCCCGATGGTGATGGCTCGCATGGTCTCAGAGCTGATTTCTGTCAGCGGCAACGAGATAACCTCCTCTTATTACAGTCAGGTTGAAGGCAAAAATACCTTCGATATCGGTCTCGGATATATCAAGTCCGACGGTTCGATTCAGCCCATTGAAGGCTATACCACTCAAGAGCTGGATTATCACTATGGTTCAGCAGGTTGGCCATTCCCAGTGAAGGGCCTTTCTGATGGAACCTATAAGATTCTGCCTGTTTCCAAACTGTCATCCGATGCAGAATGGAAGTCCTCAGTGAATCCAAGAAAGTCATATGTGCTGGCAACAGTGAAGGGCGGCGATGTGTCGTTGCAGCTGATTCAGCCCGTTATCGACTTCCATGTGACCAACTTCTCCTATGACGAGGTGCCCACTCAGGGTTACCAGATGCAGCTGAATGTGGAGATTCAGAACAACGCAGACGAGTACTATGGTCCTCTGTACCTGCAGTTGAGGGAAGGCGATTCACAGCCTTTAGTATCAGAGTTGGGCGTGACGATTCCCGAAAGGTCAACCACAACCGTCACCTTCTACATCACTCCTTACAAGGATACTACTTATGATATGTATGTTACCGATGCAGAGGGCAAGAGCTTCGGCCAGGGCAAGCTGGAAGTGGCTTCAGCTCCTTCAGAGAATCCTGTAGTAACAGTTGAGGATCTGGTCATTACGAATGGAGAAGCTCCTGCTGAGGGTGAATACTTTGGCAAGGTCTATGGTATCATGGCTGGTGACGTGAAATTGAAGAATCCCACTTCTGCAGAATACAACGACAAGATATTCTTCTTCCTGCAAACGTTTGATCCGGTTTCTTTAGATCCTTTGGATGCACAATATTATTATGAGGACATAAAGCTGCCCGCTGGCGGTGAGACTACCGTTCACTTCGAGTTCCCATATGCTGCTGAGAACTACCTGCAATGGCCGATTGTTCTTGCAAGCGATGGTCGCACATCTTTACGTCAGGAACAGAGCGATATTGTAACGCTTCTTCCTGGAGCAGTAGTTTACGACCTCGAGGATAAGTGCGAAGGTTTTAAGGTTGGAAGCACATTCACCGTTCCCGATTGGGCTTGTACCGTTGACTTTGACAAGGTAACGGACTTCACGGAGTTGATTTGCAACAACCCGAATGTTGTCTACTTCTTCAATTCTGAAGTGGAGATTCCCGCTGCTGTCCAGCAGAATGGTATTAAGGGCGATGTGGCCAAGAAGTTGATTATCACTGATGGCTATCCCTTCCATTCGCCGTTCAGCTTCGAGGCTGAAGATGTGGAGTACCATCGTACGCTCAATCCCGCGCTTGATATGGATAAGGGCACAGGTTGGGAGACGATTGTGCTGCCCTTCGATGTCACGACCATCAAGTGTGAAGACGCCTCTATCGAACTGCGTGAGTTCAGCGACGAAAGTGGCGCAAATGCCATCTTCAAGAAGGTGGATGCTATCGAGGCAAATATTCCTTATCTGATTGGCAATCACGGCAAGCCTGCACAGGTGGTCTTCAAGGGCCAGAATGTATCGTTCGCAGCAGACTTCGCAGCTGTCCTGACAGGTGATAATCTGAAGATGCAAGGCTCGCTGACCGAGGAGACGCTGGAAGGCGCCCTGACGCTGAATGCCGAAGGCACAGACTTCGTGAAGGCCGACGGCAAGGTGGCTCCCTTCCGCGCCGTGTTCCTCCCCACTGCTGCTGCCAACGTCAAGTATGACAAAGTACATATCTCAGCAGAAGGTGTGGCTGTGCGTGATATTCAGACCACATCGACAGATGCTCAGTGGTACAGCATCGACGGTCGCAGCATCCAGCGTCCTGTGAAGTCTGGAATCTACGTTCGTGGCGGCAAGAAAGTCGTTGTGAAGTAAGAGATTTATAAATCCTCATAAGCGGGCACCTGTGAGACAAACTCATAGGTGCCTGCTGCTATGTTGATGTGGCAGCAGACCGTCTGCAACCCGTTAGAGACTACCAGCCACTCCACGCGCAACACAATATTATAGCGGTAGATCTGGTCGAAGACTTTCTGGGTCAGAGCCACGGTGGGAGCCTTGTACTCGATGATCATCCGAGGCAGGCGGTCGAGCCCGTAGAGAACACTGTCGCAGCGGCGTGCCGTACCGTTCAAGGTCAGCGACACTTCGTTGCCCAGGAGTCCTGCAGGGTAGCCTTTCTCGCGAATCAGAAAGGAGGTGAAGTGCTGTCGTACCCATTCCTCTGGAGTCAGCCGGACGTAGCGACGACGCAACGGATCGAACACAGTAGGGTGTTCTGTCGACTGACCGAACCTTAAGGGTGCTGCAGGCAGGTTCAAAGGGGGGTATTTCTGCTCAAAATCCATTTTCATGGTGCAAAAATACGATTTATTTGCCGCTCTGACGAATAAAATGACTGCGAATCGTCATTTTCCCGTTGAAAATTGCTAACTTTGCACTCGAATAAACAGCAGAAACTATGAAAACGAAACAAGAAATCGTAGAAAACTGGTTACCGCGCTACACCAAACACCCGCTCGAGGACTTCACAGAACTCGTGTTGCTGACCAACTTCAACAACTATGTGGATATCTTCTGTGAGCACTTTGGCATTGAGACCCCAAACTATGATGCCAATATGCGAATGGCCGTGGCTGACGGCATCACGATCATCAATTTCGGAATGGGCTCCCCCAACGCCGCAATTGTAATGGACCTCCTGAGCGCCATAAAGCCGCGTGCCTGCCTTTTCTTAGGCAAGTGTGGAGGCATCCCCCAGAAGGTGAAGATGGGCGATCTCATCCTGCCGTTGGCAGGAATCCGTGGCGAGGGTACCAGCAACGATTATTATCCTGCTGTAGTGCCTGCACTGCCGGCGTTCATGTTACAGCGTGCCGTCAGCTCTGCTATTCGCGATGCAGGGCATGACTACTGGACAGGAACCGTTTATACCACGAACCGTCGCATCTGGGAACACGACGAGGCTTTCAAAGATTACCTCCGCTCCACACGGGCAATGGCCGTAGATATGGAGACTGCCACATTGTTTGTCACGGGCTTTGCAAATCACATTCCTACTGGTGCTCTGCTTCTCGTCTCTGACAACCCCATGATGCCGGAAGGTGTGAAGACCGCAGAGAGCGACCGCCACGTGACTCAGGAATTCGTTCATGACCATGTCATAATAGGAATCCAGGCGCTGGAGAAAATCAAGAAGGAAGACAAGACCGTCAAGCACTTGAAGTTCGACTGGTAGGTTGATTGGACGATTGGACGATTTCACGATTTCACTATTTCACGATTTCACGATTTCACTATTTTACGATTTTACGATTTGGCGATTTGACGATAGAACTGATATAATAAAAGGAGGTTTTCTGTGGCAAAAAAGGCTGGAATTACATACGAAGAGATCGTACGGCAAGTGCAGGCTGGCGACTTCAAACCCATCTACTACTTGATGGGTGAGGAGGCCTATTACATCGACCGTGTATCAGATTATATCGTCCAGAAGGCCCTCACGGAGGATGAACGAGACTTCAATCTTACCATTCTTTATGGCCCCCAGACGACAGGAGAAGAGGTCGTGAATGCAGCCAAGCGCTATCCAATGATGTCAGAGCGGCAAGTGGTTCTTGTGCGCGAGGCTCAGACCCTCGAACACCGCGACGTTCTCAGCTATTATGTACTAAAGCCCCTTATGTCGACCATTCTTATTCTTTGCCACAAAAATGGTAAGCTCGACGGCCGAACAAAGCTCGCAGGCGACATCCAGAAAGCTGGAATACTCTTCGAATCGCGCAAACTTTATGATAGGGAACTGCCCTCATTTGTAAGCTCTTACGTGCGTCGTAAGCAGCTTGAGATTGCGCCAGACGCGTGTATGATCCTCTGTGAACATGTAGGAGCCGATCTCAACCGCCTTGCCGGAGAGCTCGACAAGCTCGTTGTGGCGGTAGGAGAGAAGAAAATCATCGATTCACAGCTCATTCAGGACCATATAGGCATCAGCAAGGACTTCAATGGATTCGAACTTGTGGCAGCTTTGGCGGTGAAGGATGTCATGAAAGCAAACAGAATAGTAAAATACTTTGACAGCAATCCAAAGAATTTTGCCCTTCAGCCTGTTCTTGCTTCCTTGTTTCGTTTTTACACGAATCTGATGATTGCGTACTACTCTCCGGTGAAGTCGGAGGAGGGGATTGCTGCCTGGTTGGAACAATCCATCTGGCAACTTCGTCGAGATATTCTTCCAGCCATGCATCATTATACCGCAATGCAAGTGTACAATATTTTAAGTGAAATACGCAAAACAGATGCTGCCTCGAAGGGGGTAGGAGGCCAGAAAACCTCCGATGGCGACCTCCTCAAGGAGCTTGTTTTTATGATTCTCCACTGATTCTGTATCTAATTTGACGTAATCTAGAACAGAATTTTTAGCCTTTATTTTGCTTGATTCAAGCCTCTTAGCACCAATTCTTGTTGCGTGAGAATCGCGCAAAAATCATTTTCTGTACAATTTTTCGAGTAGGATAGGTTCTCGCCATTTTTTGGTGTGCAAATTTTGCATTCACATTCTTTAAGGTTTCAAAAGCAAAACCAACCGCCCTCTTTCGTTTTCGTTTATGAATTTAGGTTTATAAATCAGAAAGATTTCAAGAAAAGCCAGGCGTTCACTACAAATGTGAATTTACGTTTCAGCATCCGAAATTCGCCTGTTTGAATTTGTGAACGGTTGAATATTCAAAAGTGAATATAAAATGATAACACGTTAACAAGCAGTAAAATACTTGTGAATATTAACGGGGTGGATTATGCGGGAGTTGTCAGGGATTGCGAATTTGTGCTATTTAGGTATGTATAATCGGCGAAATGTCCCGATTATTGTTAAGCTGACCAATATTATACAGTAAATAATTAAAGCGTCTGCTTCAACGATTTGAAAATTGAAATTTAGTGTTTGTATTTGCAAACCTAAAGTTGCCCAAAAACTCAATTCATCTTTCTCAACTTTACAAAAAACAACAATTCACAAGAAAATAATTAAGATTTTGATTCAAAAATTTGGTGGTATGAATTCTTTTTTCTTACTTTGCACCGCCAAACAGAGGGAAACACCCTCCTAGGGACCCAAAAATATACTCAGAAAACGATAAGATGAAAGAGAGAATTCGTCAGATACAAGATCGCGAAGGTATGTCACAAAAAGATTTTGCCGCCGCAATCGGAATCTCACAGGCATCTTTGTCGAGTATTTATAACGGTCGCACCCTCCCCACCAACCGTCATGTGGAAGCAATTCACAAACGGTTCCCGGAAATCAGTACCAACTGGATCATGTTTGGCGAAGGAGAAATGCTGCTGTCAGATTCTGATGCAGCTCGCAACTCCAACCTCCCTGAGGACAATTCCCAGGCCGACGAAAGCGTTCGTCAAGAAGATACCCTGGGCTTCTCTTTTGAGAACTCGTCTCGCAAAACCGACAATCGTGACTATCAAGGAGACCTCTTTTCCACCGCCCCTGTTGTACGGGAAATAGTAAAATATATTGACAAACCACAGCGGCGGATACGAGAAATACAGGTTATTTATGACGATGGAATCCTCGAAACCTTTGTTTTGAAGTCCGATAAGTAGGTAAAAAGACTAAAAAATAAGCCCAGAATCCCAAAGGGATATCAATTTCTGACATATAAGTCGCCTTTCTGACATAAGACATATTCATATATCACTTTTACCCAAGAATGCTGGCCGCGTCATTTCCGTTTCTACTCCTTATTTTCTTCAGCGGCCAAAAAGGGAGCTCGAACCCGTGAGGGCCAGGCTCCCTTTTTAAGTGTAAAACCATCATACAAATGCCCCTCGCCCTTCATCCTTGTTAGGAAGTGGCGGGGGTTTTGCATGATAATTCTGTTCCTGCCGCACTTTTTGCCTTTTTTCTTTGGTGCTTCGGTTGTGAAGTCGTATCTTTGCGCACAGAAACCTATAATAATATATAATAAGGTATGAAAAAGTTTGTTTTGGACTTGCTTCTGAAGCACATTTCTCAACCCCGACCAGGCTATGTGGTGTTGCAGTTGACGAACCCTGCCGGTGCGCTGCCTGCAATGCTCCCAGGGCAGTTCGTGGAAGTGCGTGTCGATGGTTCGCCCTCCACTTTTTTACGCAGGCCCATCAGCATTAATCTGGTGGACCGCGAGGCGAACGAACTGTGGCTGCTTGTACACGCAGTTGGCGAGGGCACAAGGGCGCTGGCACGACTGGAGGCGGGCGCGACGGTAAATGTGGTGTTGCCCTTAGGGCGCGGATTCACGATGCCGGAGGACTCTTCAAGGCAAAACCTCGAGGCACCGTCTTCTGCAAGCCGCGGGACACGTTACTTGCTGGTAGGTGGAGGAGTGGGAACGGCACCGCTGCTCTATCTGGGTCAGGAGCTGGCGGCTCGTGGCTGTCGGCCTACGTTTCTGTTGGGCGGACGCTCTGCCAACGATCTCCTGCAGCTCGACCACTTCCGCCGTTTCGGCGAGGTCTGTTTGACAACGGAGGACGGCAGTGCAGGCGAACGTGGCTTCGTCACCCAGCACTCGCTCTGGCAGCAGGCCTCTTACGACCGCATCTGTACTTGTGGTCCCAAACCTATGATGATCGCTGTGGCGCGTCTGGCACGAGAGAAGGGTATTCCCTGCGAGGCGTCGCTCGAGAACCTGATGGCCTGCGGCTTGGGAGCCTGCCTCTGTTGCGTGGAAGACACCACCGAAGGAAATGTCTGTGTCTGCAAGGAAGGCCCTGTTTTTTCCACCGATAAACTCAAATGGTAAATCTCCTGCTTTATTATGGCTGACTTAAGAACAAATATTGGAGCTTTGAAGCTCAAGAACCCAGTGATGACGGCCTCGGGCACTTTTGGCTACGGCCTTGAGTTTGCTGATTTCGTGGACCTTTCACAGATTGGAGGTATCATCGTCAAGGGAACGACCCTCGACCCCCGGCAGGGCAACCCTTATCCCCGAATGGCAGAAACAGCACAGGGGATGCTGAATTGCGTGGGCCTGCAGAACAAGGGCGTAGATTACTTCTGCGAGCACATTTATCCTGAAGTTCGCAAGATTGATACCGCCGTGCTGGTCAACGTCAGTGGCAACAGCCCAGAGACGTATGCTGAATGTGCGCGTCGCATTGCGGCACTCGAGGATATTCCTGCAATCGAACTGAATATCTCTTGTCCAAACGTTCGACAAGGCGGCATGGCTTTTGGTGTCACCTGCGAGGGTGCAGCCTCTGTGGTCAAGGCCGTGCGCGCAGCTTATCCTAAGACGCTCATTGTCAAGCTGTCGCCCAACGTAACCAGTATTGCAGACATCGCCCGTGCGGTGGAGGCAGAGGGAGCCGATGCCGTTTCGCTCATCAACACCTTGATGGGAATGTCCATCGATGCAGAGAAGCGCCGACCCGTATTGAGTATTGGGACTGGCGGGCTGTCTGGCCCTGCCGTGAAGCCCGTTGCACTGCGAATGGTATGGCAGGTATATGATGCCGTGAAGATTCCTATTGTGGGACTGGGCGGCATCATGAATGCCACCGATGCTGTCGAGTTCCTGCTGGCAGGTGCGTCGGCAATCGAAATCGGTACTGCGAACTTCATCGACCCGACCGTGACGGTGAAGGTGGCGCAGGGTATTGCAGAATATCTCGACCGCCATGGCTTTGCTGCCGTCAGCGATATCATCGGACTTGCCCATAACTCTTGACCTGATTCTCAATGATTTCATGGTCAGAGATAACAG
>Ga0310786_10004506_pt1 | contig 19409 bp, 11 predicted proteins | sample AusTroGonzalo_MG_FD_203881 | JGI IMG/M metagenome (GOLD analysis project Ga0310786, IMG submission 203881) | Bovine rumen microbial communities from tropical cattle in Woodstock, Queensland, Australia - Gonzalo_03 (v2) (version 2) | ecosystem: Host-associated > Mammals > Digestive system >... | reverse complement strand
AAGGTCGCGTTGTTGTTCTTCAGGTACGGTATCTTGCAGTTCGTGAACTGGATTTTCGAGCTGGCGTTGCCGTATCGCTCGCATTGGAAGTTGTTCAGCGCAGCCTGGTTGTTGAAGCCGTTGAATGCCACCGTGCCGCGCCAGGTGTCGTTCGTGAGGTCATAGTCCTTGCCCGGCAATGTCGTGCCGCAAACGAGCGTGCCTTCGCCGGTGATGGCTTCGATGGTGTCTGCCACATCGCTCAGGTTCACAGACTCGCCCCTGGGAATGTTGAGCGTCGTTTCCACCGGAACGGCTACAACGCGCGCGCTGAGGATGCCTCCGCTTTCTGCCAGTTCCCACACAAGACCGTCGCCAAGTGTTGGCAGACCGTCGGTTCTCGCGTCCGCCACTCCTATTATCCCCGTGTTCGACTTCACGAGCGGATATGCCGACCCTTCGGATAGCTCTGTCGCGCCGACGAGCCTTATGCGCACGTGCGCGACGTTGACCTCGCCGCTGGTCGTCAACGGTGCAGATTGAGCCGCCGGGACGCAGATGGACGCCCCAGATTCAAGCGAAAGGGATGGAAGCGCAACAGCGCATCCCTGCTTGACTTGAATCGTCGCGCCGGTGCAGACCGTCCAGCCCGTGCCATATGCGGTTGCGTTTGAATAGCCGACGGTGATCGTTCCGTTGCTGATGACAGTCGCGCCGGTATGGGACATCGACTTGTTCGCCAGAAGCTCGCCGCCGCCCGTCTTTACGAAACCATAGTTCGCCGTGTTGTATCCGGTCGATATCGGAACGTCCAGCGTCAGAGTCGCACCGTCCGCGACATCGACAATCGCGTCGGCAAACCGTATCAGCACGTATCCACCGCTACCGTTCTCAACGATGGACGAGTCGGCTGTCGCGCTTATGGTCGTGCCGTTCATCCAGTCCAGTCGTTTGCAGCGCACCGTTCCGCCGTCAAGAATCAACTTGCGGTTCATGTGCTCCATTTCGTTGAATGTCACCATGCCGCCGTTCGCTACCGTCAACGTGCTCGAAACGCCGGATCCCGTCGCGCCGCCCACATTGAACACGAGATTGCCCCCATCGCCGACGGCTATCTTCGTACTGCCGAAAAGCCCCTTGTCCCCATTTATCGGGCCATTGAACACGACAGTGCCCTCTCCGACCCTGAATGTCGCCGTGTTCCAGTACGTGCCGGTATTGTTGAACCTGTCGAAAACCTGCGTCCTACCCTGGCCCGGCGCGACCGTCAGTGTTCCCGAAGCGCCGATGACGATCATGTTCGTGCAGTGCCCATAGCCGGCGTTCGCCACTATATTCGTACCAAATGGCGCGTTGAACGTCACCGTATGTCTGCCTGGCGATGTGAAATTCGTAGCTACGAGGCCGACGGGCACGTTGAACGTCAGGTCGCCGGACGGCGCGAAGTTTGCGTCAGGAATCACAATCTTTGCCCCGTCGTCGCCTCTATCAAATGTATAGGCGGTATCGCAGGCCGAGAACGCAACTGCGCCAGGCGCAACCGCGCCCTTTACTGTTACGGTCGCGCACGCGACTCCGGCGAGGTCATCAAACTTCACCGCGTCACCAGTGTCGAAATACTCACCGCTCCACGGGCGGATGGAACTGTTGCCATTGAGCCAAAGGCCAGCGCCATTCAAGTCACCCGACCAAGTGAGGCCGTCATGCAGGGTTATGGAACGAACGGACTGCGCCTTCCCGCCAACGACAGCACAGGCCGTAAGCGTTTTGGGGCCGGTTACGAGGTACATGTACACATTCGTTCCGGAGACACCGTGTAGGGATTCTGACGTCGGATAGGATCCGTCAAGCGTATAGTAGATTTCTGCATCAGGATTCTCATTCGTCAACGTCACATAGCAAGATCCATAAAAGTACGCGCCATCCTGGATGTCGTTGCCGTTGTCGTCAAGGAAGCGCACGTCCCAGCTGTATGGCACGACATGTTCGCGCAGGCCGGCGATTTCGGCATATGTGTTGAGCAATGTCTGGCGATTGTCGTTTGTCCCCGCTTCGCCAAGCGCACAGCCATATTCCGCCGGGGAAATGTATGGCGTTGAAAAGTACGGGACGGGCGAATACGTCCCGGACGCGGGCGACGTCTGGTCATACGCCATGATCGTATAACGCTTCACATTGTTCGCGTCGACGAAGTTATAGCCGTATGAATAACTGTACCTGCCCGGTTTGGTGGTGTATCTGTTGCTGTGCCCGCAGCCCATGTTGTGTCCGGTCTCGTGGCTCATGGTGTAGCGTTCATGGACGGTTTTTACGTCGCAGACGTTGCACGCATAATTGGAATTGTCGAATGACTGCGCGGTGTACGACGATGCATACTCGAATCCCTGGCCCGACGTGCCGCTTTGATTTCGGTCGCGGTCGATCAGAAGGGTGATCGTGTCCGCGCCATACTTTTCGCGCAGATCTCCGATTTTTGACAACGCTCCGGCGCGGGTGCGCAATTTCTCCAGCAGACCAGATTCCTTGATGGTCGTCCATTGATCGTCGATCTCGACAACTCCAACAAGACGGTAGCTGAATTTATCGGAGAGCTGCGAGTTCTCGAGGACCATGTTCATCTTGTTGACGGCGTAGTCGGCGAATTCCTTGATGGTGTCGCCAGGAATGCGATTGCCGTTCTCGACCCATGCCTTTGCGCCGCGGTCGAACGCTACGAGGATGTCGACGATCGCCTTTTGCTCCGCGGGCTGAAAGGATGTTGAAGTGGTAGCGAGGCGTGGGGACGCGCTGCCGCGCGTCGACAGAACAGAAGCGGACGTCGAATCGTCATTCGGGAGGGCTGCTGCGCCGCGCGTCGACAGAACAGAAGCGGACGTCGAATCGTCATTCGGGAGGGCTGCGCTTGTTGCGGCCGCCGTCGAAACTTCTCCGCTGCATGTTCCGCACACGTCGCCGCCCCCTCCCGAAACTTCGTGCACCTTCGATTCTACGACGCCGTTCCTGACGCGAACAGAATATATCTTCTGGTTCTCGAAATCGTCGATGGTCACGCGCAGATCGTCCGCCGTCGGCTTCACGATGGCCGACGCCTGGCTGTTCAGGTCGCGCGCGATATACGACTGTCCCGCGATGCCGGCGGGCGGCGCGGCCACAATGGAGAGCGAGAACGCAACCCCCTCCGGCAGCGACAGGGCTATCGTGTCGCCGACGGCAGGCGCGACTTGACTTGCCTCCAAGTTGGCGGCAAAAATGGCAACGAACGTCAGGGCAAGGCGGAGATGTGTTTTCATTTTCATGTACTTCGTCCTTCGCTGCGGGTATTATACCATAGTTTGCGCATCGATTGCTCATTTGGATGGGAACTTTTCACCGCGCGGACTTCTTTCGGGGGTGTTGAGTTTTATGCCCTCTGCGCGCTCAAATTGTGGTATACTATGCGCGCACAGGGAAAATGCGTTCGCATGAGCGTGTGGATAAAAGCCTTAAGGGTCAATCAATGGACCAAGAACGCCGTCGTCTTCGCGGCGTGGTTCTTTGCATTTGCGGATGCATCCCAGGCGGCGCACTCGCGCGGTTGGCGTCCGTTTCTCCTCACGTGCGCCATGGCAGGCGCCTTCTCTCTCGTGTCCAGCGCCTTCTATCTTCTCAACGACGTTTCGGACTACGAAGCAGACCGTCTGCATCCCGTGAAGAAGAACCGCCCGATCGCGGCGGATCTCATATCGAAGATAGACGCCGTGCGCGCGGCGCTCGCGGTCTTTGCCGTTGGGCTTGCGTTCCCTTGCTATCTGGTGTTCCGCCATCCAGACCGCACGTGGGGCTTTGCGGTGATTCTCGTCTACACGCTGATGCAGTGCGCCTATTCCGGCTTTCTGAAGCGCATCCCGTACATCGACGTCGCGGTGATTGCCGCCGGTTTCGTTCTGCGCGCAGTGGCGGGGGCGGCGGCCATTGGCGCGCGAATCTCCCCCTGGCTTCTGGTCTGCACCTTCGGGCTCTCGCTTTTCCTTGCCCTGTGCAAGCGCCGCCACGAGAAGAGCGTGGCGGAGGCGTCGCGCAAAGCGCTGGCCGGCTATCATCCCGTGGTGCTTGATGTTTTGATATGCCTCTCGGCAATCGGGACTTTCGCAGTGTACATGTGCTATACGCTGGCGGCCGACACCGTGGCCCGCTTCCATACGCATGGGCTTGCCTTCACCGGCCTGTTTGTGGCCTTGGGGCTTTTGCGGTACATTTTTCTTCTTCGAGGGCGCGGCGATGTGGGCCGCCCCGAGAAGATACTGTTTTCGGACCGTATTTTATGGGCGATCTTCTTCGGCTACGCGGTCACAGCCGTGCTTGCCGTTCTGATCGTGCGCATGTAGACGGTCTTAAACCTCTCGGAAAATCCAAATGACAAAATCACCATTCGAATCCTCTTTCGTCCAGCAGATCATGGCTCGCCGTCGCTTTGGCGTGAAGCCGGGCCTCGACGTCACGCGCGCGATATTGGCCGAGCTCGGCAATCCCCAGAACTCGCTCAAGTTCGTTCATGTGGCGGGCACGAACGGGAAGGGGGCCGTGTGCGCGATGCTGGACTCCATTCTTCGTGCCGCCGGCCTCCGCGTGTGCCGCTACACGTCGCCGCATCTCGTGTCTGTGGCGGAGAGATTCTTCGTGGACGGCGCACCTGCCGAGGAGGACCTTCTTGCGGCGGCGGCGGACGAGGTGTTCCCGGTCGTGGAGCGCCTTGAACGTGAACGCGGCGTAGAGGCCACGTTCTTCGAGTGCCTCACGGCGATAGGGTTCGTCCTGTTCGCAAAAGTGAAACCGGATGTCGTAGTGCTGGAGACGGGACTTGGCGGGCGCCTTGATTCGACGAACGTGATCGCCCCCGAGAATCTTCTTGTTGCGGTAATATCGCGCATCGGCCTGGACCATTGCGACTGGCTTGGCGAGACTCACGCCTCCATAGCGGAGGAGAAGGCCGGCATCGTGAAGAAGGGGCGTCCGGTGGTCGTCGGCGCAATGCCCGCAGTGGCGCGCGAGGCCGTTGCCCTGGCGGCAGCGCGCGCGGGCGCGCCGTTCATCTCCGCAGAATGCTGCTCGGTGGCCGCCGGTCCCGGCGGCGATTGGTCTAGGCCGGTGTTCGCCACGACGCGCCGCCGCCTGCCGCCCACTGCAATGTCGCTGGCGGGGCCATTCCAGGTCGAGAACGCCCTTACGGCGCTCGCAGCCGTGGACGCGCTTGAGGACTGTGCCGGATTGGCTGTGCCGGACGGCGCGATCGTCAAGGGGCTTGAAACCACCGTCTGGCCGGGCCGTGCGCAGCGCGTGGTGTCCGACGGCGTGGAGTTCGTCATTGACGGCGCACACAACCCGGACGGCGCCTCTGCTCTTCGCGAGGCTCTGCGCCACGGCGCGCTTGCGCGCACCGACGGTGCGCCGGTGGCGCTCATCTGCGGCTTTTGCGGAGACAAGGATGTTCTTGCCCATCTTCGCATCATGAGCGCCGTCTCCACCACCGGTTGGGCCGTCCCGATCAGGAACGTCCGTTCCCTCGATCCCGTCGAGACCGTTGACCGCATGATAATCGCAGGCTTCAGTTCCGCCGAAACGTGCGATGATCTCGCCGACGGATTGGCCCGCGCAAAGGAGTGGGCGCGAAAGACGGGCGGTCGAGTCGTGGTGTGCGGTTCGCTTTTCCTCGCCGGCGAGACATTGGTGGCCCTTGACGCCTATCCTTGGGGCGCGAGAGCGGTCGATCCCAACGAAATAATGGCGCATTAGTTTTTCACTTGCGCGACACGCGGATAAATCATATAATCTAATCGTTCTTTCGTTTCAGAGAAAAGGAATCATCATGAAGAAAGTGCTTCTCGGAATATGCATGGCCCTCACGGTAGCGGCCTCTTTCGCCCAGGAACAGCAGTCTCCTGAGGACGGTTCGCTCGCTCCACAGCCCAAGGCGGTGAAGGAAAAGGCTTCCTGGCCGGTGTGGCTGGCCTTCAACAGCACAGATGATATCGATGTGATAGGTTTCCGGATGACGATCCCCTACGGCTCGTGCGAGAGCGTGACGGGATTCGATCTCGGCGTCTTCGGCCGTTGCCGCTATTTCGAGGGGTTGCAGCTCAACATCCTGCGCAATGACGTCTCCGATATCATGGCGGGATTCCAGGTTGGCATCTACAATTCCTCGGGCCGTGCCGATCTCATGGGGCTTCAGGTGGGCCTCTGGAACGAGGCGCACTCGATCCGCGGGATTCAGGTGGGCGTCATCAATGTGGCGGATTCCGTCACGGGTCTGCAGATTGGCCTCATCAATCGCTCCGAGGCGCTGTATGGCTTCCAGGCCGGAGGCGTGAACGTGATCCGCGAATCCGAGATGCCGTTCATGCCCGTCCTCAATGTAGGCTTCGACACGTTTACCGAACTCTGATCAACATATGAACATAAGACCTTTTGCAGCCCTTCGTCCCCGGCCGCAATCCGCTTCGGCGGTTGCGGCCGTGCCGTATGATGTGGTGGATACCGCCGAGGCGCGCGCACTTGCCGCCGGCAATCCTGAAAGTTTCCTTCACGTGTCCCGTCCGGAGATAGACATGCCTCCGGGCACGGACTGCTCTTCTCCCGAGGCGTACGCCCAGGCGCGCCGCGCGCTCGATGCGCTCCGGTCGTCAGGCTCGTTGTTCAAGGACGACGCGCCCAAGTACTATGCGTATCGCCAGACGATGGGCTCGCACTCGCAGACTGGCATCGTCGCCACCTTCGACGCGAAAGACTATCTCGCCGGAGTCCTGAAGCAGCACGAGAAGACGCGCAAGGACAAGGAGGACGACCGTACGCGCCACATAGAGATTCTCTCGGCCCACACAGGCCCGGCCTTCCTCACATACAAGGACGATCCCGCCATCGACGCCATCGTGGCCGAGGCGTGCGTCGGCGCGCCGCTCTATGATTTCACCGCCCCCGACGGCATACGCCACACAGTGTGGGAAATCGCCCAGGCCGGGTCGTGCCGGGCCGACGAGTTGCAGGAGCGCTTCGCCTTGATCCCCGCCGCATACATCGCGGACGGGCATCACAGAAGCGCCGCCGCCGCGCGCTATGCGCGCGAGAAGAACTTCGAGGGTGAAAGCCGCTGGTATCTCGCAGTCGCGTTTCCTGCGTCCCAGCTGAAGATTCTTCCGTACAATCGTCTTGTCGCGGACCTGAATGGACTTTCGTCCGCCGATGTCCTTGCCAAGGCCCGTGAGGTTTTCGATGTGACGCCGGCTCAGGACGGTTCGCCCGCGGCCGGCCGCCACGCCAGGATGTTCATCGGCGGCTCATGGTACGATCTCGCATGGGAAGTGCCCGAAGGAACGGACGTCGTCTCTTCGCTTGACGTCTCCGTGTTGCAGGATCGCTTTCTCGCTCCTGTTCTCGGGATCGACGATCCGCGCACGTCCCCGCGCATTTCGTTCATGGGCGGCATACGCGGCACGGACGCGCTCAAGGCGCGCGTCGAGGACGGCTCTGCCGCCGTGGCGTTCTCGATGTACCCCGTGACCGTCGGCGAGATGATGGACATTGCCGACGCCGGCGCGATAATGCCGCCGAAGTCAACTTGGTTTGAGCCTAAACTCCGTTCCGGTCTCTTCGTCCACCTGATCGATTGAAAGCCCCGCGAGGCATGTGGGGTTGGATGAAATACAAGGTGCTGCGTCTTTATGCGCAGATGGTCCGCGAGAAGGCGCCTCCGGAGTACGTCGCGCGCGGCTGGGCTATCGGGATGTTCATAGGCTGTCTTGTGCCGTTCGGATTTCAGCTGATAGTCTCCATCCCGCTTTCTTTCACCCTCAAGGGAAGCAAGATAGGCGCCATGCTCGGCACGTTTGTCACGAATCCGCTCACGATACTCTTCATCTACCCGACGCAATGCTGGCTCGCGGATCGCCTCTTCTTCTCGGGGCATCTGTCCTATTCGCATCTGTGCAACACCGAATGGACGTATGATGCCGTCATGGAGCTTGGCGCTGAGGCCCTGCAGGCGTTCTTCGTGGGTGGTTTCCTTTTCGCTTTGATGTTCACGCCCCTTACGTATTGGGGTGTTCTTAAGCTTGTTCAACGCCATCGCCGCCGTGTCGCCGCCGTCGAGGCGGCCAAGGCGGCGAGACGTCGAAAGGGTAAGGAGTGTAAATGATCGGTAAAGATGTGGGCGCAAACCCGTTCGCGGCGCGATATGATGCGCTGCTGTCCAGGCTGTCCAAACGTCGCGTTCCTGCGGCTCTCTTGTTCGGGCAGAAGAACATTCTTTCGCTTACCGGCATTGACTGCGACAATGCGTGCCTCGTGTGCGCAGTCGGTCAAGAGCCTGCGATATTCACCGATTTCCGCTACGTCCCGGCAGTCCGTAGAATCGCGCCGTGGCTGAAGTGCATCGAGGTGAAGAAGAAAGGCTGTTTACTTAAGAGCGTCAGGCAGCTGCTTGTGTCAAGGCGAGTTCCAGTCTCCTGCCGCCTGGGCTACGAAAAGTCCATAGCCGTTTCGCGATACTTTGACATCGCCAAGGCATTCCCCAAGGCGAAACTCGTCGGCATGGAAGAGGATATCGGCAATTTGCGCGCGGTGAAGACTTCCGGAGAGATTGCCCGCATCGCTTCGGCCGAGACCTTGAACGACGAGATATGGGCGCTTTCCCGGAAGGAGTTCCGTCATGGCATGACGGAGAGGCACATGCAGGGCATAATCCGCGGCTACATGAACATGCTTGGCGACGGCGAGGCGTTCGAGACGATAGTCTGCGCCGGTGCGAATGCCGCCGAATGCCACCATGTGCCGGACGACACCGTCTGGCGGCGCGGCGAACCGCTGCTCGTTGACATGGGCGTCAAGCTCGACGGCGTCTGCTCGGATATGACGCGTAACGTCGTGCCGCGCAATCCGTCTTCCGAGTATGCGCACGTCTACGACATCGTCCTCAAGGCGAACGAGGCGGCGATCGCCGCCGCTCGTCCCGGCATTACGACCGGAGCGCTTGATGCCGTTGCCCGCTCCATCATTCGCAAGGCCGGCTATGGCAGGGCGTTTGGTCATGCCCTTGGCCATGGTGTGGGGTATGAAGTGCATGAGCTCCCGACTGCGCGCAGGGGCGAGACGACCGTCCTCGAGCCCGGTATGCTCGTCACGATCGAGCCGGGGATATATCTTCCCGGCAAGTTGGGTGTGCGCATTGAGGATCTCGTGCTGATAACCGCATCCGGCTGCGAGGTGCTTTCGCACAGCGCGAAATAGAAAGTGTGGCTTGCGTTTGACGGGGAAATGTGAGATAATACTTGCCGGTTCGCTGGTGCAGGCGTCTCGTTTGCCCTTTGATAAGATGAGGCAAGAAGGCGTTTGCAATTGAAGGCGGGCCATCGGTGTGCAATTTTCAACAACAAAAAAGGAGAAATATGAATAGACGTGAATTCTTGAAGGGAACAGCATGGATGGGAGCGGCGGCTTTTGTCGCCGGCTGCCAGATGGATCGCCTCTGCCTGGGAGCAGGCGGAACGATGCAGAACTATGCCATGAAGCCGTTCAAGCGCATCCGCGTTGGATTTGTGGGTGTCGGCGGGCGCGGCTCGAGTGCCGTCAACCGCGTTTCCATGATTCCGGGCGTCGATATCGTCGCGCTCTGCGACAAGAAGCCCGAGCGCGTGCAGCGGAATCTCGATAGCCTGAAGAAGAGGGGCTATCATGTCGTCCCGCGCTCGTATGTGGGCGAGGAGGCGTACAAGGACCTCTGCGATTTCGGCGAGTGCGACGTAATCTATTGCGCCACGCCGTGGGCATTGCATCAGCCGGTGGCGTTGCGTGCGCTGAACGGAGGCAAGATCGCCCTCGTCGAAGTGACGAGCGCGCTGACAGTCGACGAGTGCTGGGAGCTGGTGAATGCGAGCGAGAAGTACCACTTGCCCTGCATGCAGCTCGAAAACTGCGTCTATGGCGAAATCGAGCTACTCGAGCTAAACCTTGCGCGCCTCGGCAAGTTCGGCGATCTCGTCCACGCCGAAGGCGCCTACATCCATGACCTCAGGAACGTCTGCCGCACGGGAGACGCCAATGGCGAGTGGGAGTGGCGCTACGGAGAGAACATGCTCCACAAGGGCAACCGCTACCCGACGCACGGCCTTGTGCCGATCTGCCAGACGTTCGGCATCAACCGCGGGGACAAGTTCGAGTACCTGGTGTCTCTGGAGTCCAAGCAGGCGAACATCGAGTTCTACAAGAAAGAGGTCCTTTCCAAGCTCAACGATCCGCGCGCAAAGGATCCGCCGCCGGAGATGGGCGACATGAACACGACCTTGATCAAGACCGCTCTTGGGCGCTCCATCATGGTCCAGCACGACGTGAGCTCCCCGCGCCCGTATTCGCGCATCAACCTGATCTCCGGCACGCGGGGCATCGTGCGTGACTATCCTTTCATGTGCGCGTTCGAGGATACGTGCGCCGACCATAAGGCCCACAACTGGTTTGACGCGGCGAAGGCCGCGGAGGTCAGGACCAAGTATATGCACCCGATGTGGCGCGACGTTTCCGAAATGGCCAGGAAGGTGGGCGGCCACGGCGGCATGGATTTCATCATGGATCTGCGCTGGGCGTACTGCCTGCAGAACGGCCTGCCGCTCGACATGGACGTCTACGACCTCGCCGCGACGAGCTGCCTGTGCGAGTTGACGGAGACTTCCGTCCGAAACAAGTCGAAGTCCATCGAAGTGCCCGACTTCACCTGCGGCAACTGGCGCAACGTCAAGCCGTGGGGCGTCGTCAACATCGACCTGAAGAAGATGGGCCTGGACAAAGGCGCCGTGAAGAAAGACAATGCGGCGTTGAACGTCTGATTCCGGGATCGAGCATATGACGACCGTTCTCCGCCACCCGCTCGTGGATCATCGCATGACGTACATGCGCGATGTCGCTACCCAGCCAAAGCTCTTCCGCGAGCTCGTCTTCGAGATTACGACTTTTCTGGCCTATGAGGCGCTTCGCGACGTGAAGACCGTCGAAGTGCCTGTCCAGACGCCGATTGCGAAGACGGTTGGGCGCAAGGTGGCGGAGAACATCGTGCTCGTGCCGATCCTAAGGGCCGGCATGGGCATGCTTGACGCCATGCTGCGGATGCTCCCGTACGCCAAAGTCGGCGTTCTTGGCCTGCAGCGCAACGAGGAGACGGCCGAGCCGGTCCCATACTACGCCAAGGTGCCGCCTGCCAAGGACGGCGATCTCGCCATCGTCATCGATCCGATGTTCGCCACGGGCGGCAGCGCGGTCGACGCCGTCTCGCAGCTGAAGAAGCTCGGCTACAAGAAGATCATCTTCCTGAATCTCATCTCGGCCCCCGAAGGAATCGCGAACTTCGAGAGGCATCATCCCGATGTGCCAGTATACACCGCGGCGAAGGACGACCACCTCAACTCGCACTTCTACATCGTGCCGGGGCTGGGCGACGCTGGCGACCGCATCTTCGGCACCCTGTGAGCGCCGGGCATGAGCATGTTCGAGAGGCCGCCTTTGCCCAAGATGACGGCCATGTCATTTAGAAAACATACTAGCCAAAAAATCACTTGAAAAGGATGATGTAAAATGAAAATCAAGTTGCTCACGGAAAAACAGAGGTCCGCGGAGGTCCGCAAGATCAACGCGCTGGAGCCTGACGAAGTCATCAAACGGGCCAAGGGCCAGCTCGTGATCTTCGACACTCTGGACGAGGTGTACGACTATCTGGCCGAAGAGATGGTCAAGGAGTTTGCCAAGGCGGCGAAGGGCAAGAAGATCGTCAACTTCATAATGCCCGTCGGCCCCACGCAGCCCTATCGCCTGATGGCCGAGAAGATCAACTACCGCAACCTCAACCTGAAGAACGTGCGTTTCTTCTTCATGGACGAGTATGTCGACGACGAAAAGGACGAGCTCATTCCGATGTCGAATCCGCTCTCGTTCCGCGGGCAGATAGGTCCGCTGCTCTTCAATCGCATCCGCCCCGATCTGCTGATGCCCAAGGACCAGATAATCTTCCCCAGCCCGAAGAACATCAAGGAACTGCCGCAGATGATCAAGGATTGCGGCGGCATCGAGGTGTGCTACGGCGGCATCGGCATTCACGGCCACGTCGCGTTCAACGAACCCGAGCCTGGCGTGAAGGACTCCAATCCGCGCATCCTGAACATTAACGAGTTCACGCGCACCATCGACTCTACGCGCCATCCCGGCGTCGGCGGCAATCTCGTCAACTTCCCGAAGCGTGCGATCACGATGGGCATGAAACAGTGCCTCGAGGCGCGCAAGATGCTTCTCATGACCCGCAACGAGATGCTGGGCTTCAACTGGGCCAATACGTGCCTGCGCATCGCTGCGCTCGGCATGCCGGGCGAGGACTACCCCGTGACGCTCGCGCGCTTCCACAAGAATCTGCGCATCGTTTCCGACCGCAACACGCTCGCGAAGCCCAAGTTCAACATCTAGCCGCGTTCAGGTAATTGGCATCATGGACTCGGCAAAAACGTTTGCGTGCATATACGCCGCGGCATTGGCGGCGGCCGCTGCGGCTGACCGCCGCGTGTGGATAGAGGATGTTGACCGTTCGGCGATGACGTGCGGCTACCGTCAGCCGCTCGTGGCCCGCTCGATCGAAGGCGGGCTTTTGAGCGTGGACGGCAAAACGTACCAGCATGGTCTCGGAGTGCACGCCGTTAGCCAGCTCGCCGTGCCGGTAGGAGGCAACGCCATCTCCTTTGAGGCGACGGTGGGAATCGACGACGAGAAGCGAGGGAGCGAGGCCTCCATAGAATTCAAGATATGGGCGGACGGACGGCTCGCTGCGTCGTCGGGCATACTCCGGAAACGCCGCCGTAGCGCGCACCTTAAGGCGGATCTCGCCGGCGTCAAGGTCGTGGTGCTCGAGGTGACGGACGGCGGCGACGGCATCAGCAGCGACCATGCGGACTGGGCGGACGCCTTCTTCACGTTCAAGGACGGCACGGGCCCCGCGAACCCGCGCGACCTCACCGAGCAGCTCGGCATCCTCACGCCGCCCGTCTCGCCCGCGCCGTGCATCAACGCGCCCGCGCGCTTCGGCGTGCGCCCCGCGAGCCCGATTCTCTGGCGCATCCCCGTGAGCGGGGAGCGTCCGATGCGAATCACGGTCGAAAATCTGCCGTCCGGCGCCTTCTTCGACCCCGCCATATCGTGCGTGCGCGGCGCGGTAGCGAATCGCGGGGAATATCCGCTTCTCGTTACGGCGTCGAACGCAAAGGGCTCGGCACGGCGCACCGTCTCGCTTGTGGTGGGCGACACGATTGCGCTCACGCCGCCGATGGGCTGGAACTCGTGGAACGTGTTCGGCGGCGGCGTGGACGCGGCCAAGGTGCGCGCGGCGGCGGACGCGATGGTGTCGAGCGGCCTCGCGGACCACGGCTGGAACTACATCAACATCGACGACTTCTGGCAGAACCGCCCCGGCGAAGAGAAGGACAAGACGCTCATGGGCCCCGAGCGCAAGCCGGACGGCTCGATCAACCCGAACGCGCGCTTCCCCGACATGAAGGCGCTCGCGGACTACGTCCATTCGAAGGGTCTCCGCATCGGCCTCTACTCCTCGCCCGGCCCGACCACCTGCGGCGGCTGCACGGGCAGCTGGAAGCACGAGTTCCAGGACGCGAAGACGTATGCGGACTGGGGCTACGACTACCTGAAGTATGACTGGTGCAGCTACGGGAAGGTGGCCGTGGGCAACGGCGCCATCCGTGCGCGCCTCCCCTATCTGCACATGGGCGCCGCGCTGCGCGCGCAGCCGCGCGACATACTCTTCTCGCTCTGCCAGTACGGCATGGACAACGTCTCCTGCTGGGGCGCGACGGTGAGCGGCAGCTGCTGGCGCACGACGGGCGACGTGTTCGACAACTGGGCCAGCATCTACGGGTCGATCCAGAAACAGGCGCCGCTCTGGCACTGGTCGCGTCCCGGCGCGTGGAACGACCCCGACATGCTCTGCGTGGGCAAGATGCACTGGAACGGCTTCAAGGGCTCGCGCCTCACGCCTAACGAACAGGTTACGCACATCTCGCTCTGGTGCCTCGTGGGCGCGCCGCTCATGATCGGCTGCGACATGACGCGCCTCGATGACTTCACATTCTCGCTTCTCGCGAACGACGAGGTCATCGCCATCAACCAGGATCCGCTCGGCGCAGGCGCTGCGAAGATCGCCGTAAAGCCGCCGTCCGAGGAAATCTGGGCGCGTCCGCTCCAGGACGGCTCAGTGGCCGTGGGCCTGCTCAACGCCGGGTTTCTCACTACGGATGTCGAATTCGACCTCGCGGCGGCGGGGCTTGAGGGTTCGTGGAAAGTGCGCGACGTGTGGCGCCAGCGCGATGAGGGATTGTTCTCGGGCGTGTATCGCGTGAAGGTGTTCGGCCATGCCACGCACCTGATTCGCCTCTGGCCGACGAATGGGGCGCGCCTGCGCGCTGGACTACGCGACATACGCGACATATCTTGGCTGAATGAGATCGAGGCCACCCGCCAGAATCGTCCATTGCCCATGTCGCCGAAGACTTCTGCGTCTCCATGCGACAGCTGTGGCTGGCGGCAGCGCTGAATTCACACCCATATGCACACATTCTGATTTTTGCCGATTTTGCCGATTGCGCGGTTCTGCGGTTTGTGGTAAAATGACCTCAACAACGCCTTGAAAGTGGAACTGCTAGCGCAGTTCTCGAATGAGACTTGTCCCGCAAAGGAGAAAATAATGGAACGCCTAAAAGTTAGTCTAAGAAAACTTAGGGGGGGGGGGTAACACCTCTTCGTGCCTTCATCGCAAGGGTCTTGAAGGAAGGGGGCCTTGCATGAAGCGCATCTCTCTTGTCTCCATGCTAGCCATCGCGATTGGCGTCGGCATGTCTGGTCTTCGTTCCTCCGCCGAGTCGCTTGACGGCGTCTTTCGCGGCGGTGATGCGTATACAAGCAAGAATTGGGATGCGAGGGACCTCTGGGACTACCAACGTCTCGTGCAGAACGGCGGCGTGGCGTATCTGCTCGTGGAAAGCTTTGGCAAGGGCAACAAGCTTAACATGAACGTGGAGGGGTTGACGCTTGCCGGTTTGTCGATTGACGCCCTTACGTCGCCGCTCTACAGTGCCAATGGATATTCTGTCGGCATGTGTGGCGCGTCGCCTTTCGTCTCTCGTCGGCTTACTACGGAATTCCAGATGGAGTTGCCGCTTGTCGGCGACGGCACGAACATCTTGCGCAAGACAGGTCTGGGCCTGATCCGCTTTCAGGAACCCGTTCAGGATTTAGGCGCGTTCGAGCTGTGGGAGGGTACTGTGTGCGCACCGACGAACGCGGTTGCCAATCCTGCCGTCGCGGCGAATGGCGTTCCAATCGTCTTGCGCGGCGGTCAGTTGCGGTTTGACGCTTCATCGTCATCCGCCTCCGTGGGCGAACTGCGCGTCGGCCCGGGCTCGGGCCGCATGACGGTGGCGAACGGTGCGACCGTCACGCTGGGAACGCTTTCGCGCGAACAAGGCGGCGTTGGAGTGCTGGCGAGCGACAGCGGCGTGTCCGCGCTTGGCAGCACGGAGAAGGTTCTTGTCTCGGGGCGCACGACGGATGTGGCGGGACAGGTCGACGGATCGCTCGTCACGATTGACGCGGCGACTGCTTCGCGTCCGCTCGACTTCCTCTCTTACGACGAGACGGCAGGCTTCGCGCGCGCCGGCGCGGGGACGACGCTCGTTTCGGGCGAAGACGTGTCCGGCATTGCGGACGTGGATGCTGCGACGACGATTTCGGACAACACGTCCGTGAGCGCGTTGAGGATCAAGAATGGCGTGACGCTCACGCTCGACGCCGGAACGACTTTGACGGTGGGAGACGGCTCGCATCCTGCCGGCGTCCTCTTCCAGAGCAGCGCGGCGGCAGCGACGCCAGGATCCGTCACTGGCGACGGTACGCTCGCGTTTGGCGGGCAGGAGGGCGTGTTCTGGTTCGGGTGCGCGGCGTCGAACAAGGACAATGCTAGGTTCTATTCGTTTGACACGAAGGTGTCCGGCACGGCTGGAGTGACGTTCGCTGCCCGTAGGATCAACACGAACGACAGGATTCCAATTGTCTCCATGCCTTCCGACTACACGGCCGGATGGACGGGGCCGACACATATCGCCGGCCTGCGCGTGGATGCGGGCTCGTCCGCCTTCCCCGGCGATGTGTGGATTGACGGTAATTCGGATGTTTCGTCGGCGCAGCTCCGCCCATCCGACCAGACATGGGCGCAGAAGTTCCACGTCTCAGGCATGGGAATTAGTTCGGCTACGGCGGACTGGACAATGTACTTCGCGCAGGACGCCACGACGTTTACAGGCGGCATGGACATTCTCTCGCCAGCCGCGTTCTACGCGGAGAAAAGGGCAATCGTACAGTTTAACAGCCCCATCACGGGCAACGGTGGCCTGAAGATGCAGGTGTCCGACGCCGGCAGCTACATGAGGTTCGCCACCACGAACACATACGCGGGCGCGACGGAGTTTCTGTCCTCGGACAACGGTACGCTCTTCGTGCCCTACGGCGGCACGCTGGGACGCGGCCCTGTCACGCTTACCTCTGGAAACCTCTTTTTCGAGAACCAAAAGGACGCCACCGTGTCCAATGACATCTCCGGAGCGAACGGCATCCTCCGTTTCCGCGACTCGACCGTCTCGCTCGCGGGCAAGGTCGATGTGGGCACGCTTCGCCTTGCCGATTACACGAACTCGACGACTGTTGCCGCGCGGGACCTCACTGTGAGGCAGATCACCGCCGAGCGGACGAGTACGATCACCGCGCTTGACGCGGACTCCGTGCTGACGGTGGGCGACACGAACGGCGTGGACTCGGCGATCTCCTGCCGGCTCGAGGACGGCGAAGGTCGCCTGTCGCTCGTCAAGCGCGGCACGAACACGGTCGACGTTCTCGGTCGTAAGAACTACACCGGCGCGACAGTTGTCAAGGCGGGTACGCTTCGTCTGCAGGCGAACATCACCAACTCGGCTGATATCGTCTGGTGGATCGACGCATCCGACGAGTCGACAATCGTCACGAACGGAGAAGGGCGCGCGGAAACTGTCTTCTCGAAGGTGGGCGGCGTGACGTTCGGGAAATACGCCGAGTGGAAAGGCTTTGGTCTGCCGTACTACGATGGGACGACCGTGAACGGGCTGAGGGCGCTTCGATACAACTGCGTGGACATGAAATACGAAGATGGTGCGACGTCGACGAACGGAACATGGCTGGCAGCGAAAAAACGTACCCAGCAGCGCACTGTCGTTATGGCCGCTAGGATTCGCATGGGTAATGCAAATATAGGGGCCCAAAACGCCGGCATATTCGGTGCCTCGGGGCGTGACATGGGCATGCGCCTTGGCAGTGAAATTTTCTCATCCAGCAGGGCGGAATTAGATGGCGCCTCATACTGCACGACAGGCGGATTCCGTAACAACGGCGTTGTTGATTCGAACGTAGTCACGAACGATGTGGTGTCGGTGCTCGTCATGCGACAGAAAACGGAGAGGCTGAACGGCCAATATTCGGCCTATTCCGACTTCATTCCGGTGATCGGCGGCTATGCGACATGGTCTAGCAAGGATAACGCCTGGCTCGGTTTCAACGGCGAGATGTGCGAGGTGATGGCATTCAACCGCTACATTTCCAACGACGAGGCGAAGGCGCTCGAGAACTACCTTTCGCGGAAGTGGCGCGGCGAGGCGCTTCATGACGACGCGCCTGCGTTTGAGGAACTGGTTGAGCAGAGTGACCTTCTGCCTACGGCTACCGACCTTGAAATCTACGCCGACGCGACGTTCGACCTAAACGGCGTCAGCCAGACGGTGAAGACGCTTTCCGGCCAAGGCCGCATCATCAACTCGTCCGCGACGCCCGCCACGCTGACCGTGACGGACGGCATCACGTTCCGTGGCACGGTGGGTGCTGGCGTGACGCTCCTAAAGGGCGATGGCGGCGACGCCGCGCTCGACATCCGCGTGGAGGATGGCGCCGCGTTGGGCGCCACCGCCGGTACGATGTCTGTCTCGCCTTACGTGGAGCTGCCCGTCACGAACAACATCGGCTTCTGGTGCGACGCCTCGTACCGTCCCGACGAGACGATCCTCCGTGACGAGACAGACAACGGCGTCACGAACTGGATCTGCCGCATGGGTTCCGTCTCCAACTTCTACTTCAAGGTGGATTACAAGTACTGCGAAATAAAGCCGACGTATTCGGCATCTTCCCATGGCGGACGCGGCGCCGTGGCATTTTCACAAGGGAAGTGTGCGCTCTACCCATCGTCCGCCTGTAACCTTCGTACCGTGTTCCTGGTCACGAAAACGCCTGCGTCGAACTCTGGCTATTATATCTTTGGCAAGGATTCGACGGATTTGAGCTTCCGTATTTTCAACGACACTATCTCGTTGCATTCCAAATTCAACTTCAATCCCGTAGGCGCACTTTTCCACGTCAACGGCGTTGATCACACCCATACAGGAGCAACAAGACTTTCGAGACCACCCAGCACGGAACCGTTTCTCCTCACCGCGTGTTCCGAAATGTGGCAGATTGACTATGTTAATTACAATTGCCGTTGGATCCTCGGCTGTAACATGAACAACAACGGACGTGCCCAGGAAATGGCCGAAATCATCTGTTACACCGAACGCCTCACGGACAACGAGATCGCTCGCGTGGAGGACTACCTCATGAAGAAGTGGGGTATCAAGGGCGGCGCCGTGCAATCTTATTCGGACGTTTTCGCGGACGGGGCGGGCATTGCGATGGGCGGCACGGGTGTCCTTGACGCGCAGGGCGGGGCGGTAAGCGTGGCGTCGCTCTCCGTCAACGGCGGCTCCGTCAGGAACTTCTCGACCCTGTCCGTCACGGACTCCATCTTCCTCGATGTCGTGAACGGCATTGTCTCGCCGCTGTCGCTCTATGGCGATGTGACGTTTGGCAAGGCGGCGAACGGCAACGACATTCCCGTCTATGTTGACGACTGGCGCACGCTCGATTCGGCGTATCCGGGCCAGCCGGCCGTGAGAGTCCTGTCCGCAGACGGCGAGACGCCGCCGACAGTTATGGGGTCTCTCCATGCCGCCGAGGAAATGCGCGGTTGGAATCTTGTCCGCGGCGGCAATGCGTGGTCGATCGTAAAGAGCGGAATGCTCATCCTCTTCAGATAGGCATAGAACACGAGGAACGCTTTGCAAATGTCAGCTCCGTTTTTTCTAGTGGGAATGGCGGTCGTCGTTGGCACGGCCTTCAGCGCAGAGCCAGCAGGGTTCCGCGAGCAGTGCACCAAGCGACTGTGGGTGACATACCGGAGCTTCAACAAGGCGCTGGAGCGTACCGGCCAGTTCGGCGCGATGGGCATCACGAACAGGTGTTTCTTCGCGGCGAAC
>Ga0310786_10004505_pt1 | contig 19410 bp, 14 predicted proteins | sample AusTroGonzalo_MG_FD_203881 | JGI IMG/M metagenome (GOLD analysis project Ga0310786, IMG submission 203881) | Bovine rumen microbial communities from tropical cattle in Woodstock, Queensland, Australia - Gonzalo_03 (v2) (version 2) | ecosystem: Host-associated > Mammals > Digestive system >... | reverse complement strand
AGTAAAACAGTTCAAGTCAGGCATCTTATCCTGAGCGATTGTGCGAACCTGGTCCCAAGTAATCTCAGCGACCTTCTTACGGTTGGGCTCAGCAGAACCGCCCTTGATTTTGGCAACTTCCATTAACTGTACTGCAACAGGAGGAGTCTTAACAATAAAATCATAAGACTTATCTGTGTAGTAAGTAATAACGACAGGCAAAACCTTACCAGCCTTGTCCTGTGTTCTGGCGTTGAATGCCTTACAGAAATCCATAATATTAATACCCTTAGAGCCCAATGCAGGACCTACTGGGGGAGATGGATTTGCAGCGCCTCCTTTAATCTGTAATTTGATTAATCCAGCAACTTCTTTAGCCATTTGTTTTTAATTTAATAATTGAATTTATAAAAGCGTAATACGCGTAACATACGTACTACTGCCTTTCTACTTGCATAAAACCAAGTTCCAATGGAGTCTTACGTCCAAAGATCTTGACCATAACCTTCAGTTTCTTCTTTTCGTTATTTACCTCTTCAATTGTAGCATCAAAGCCAAAGAAAGGACCTTCTGTAACCTTAACACTTTCGCCGACCTCAAATGGAATTGCAACATCCTCAGGAATTTCAGCGATTTCATCAATTGTACCAAGCATCTGACTAACCTCAGAAGGACGCAGAGGCATTGGCTTTGTGTTGGACTTGGTGTCGCTCAGGAACCCGAGAACGTTAGGAACATTACGTAGCATAGGCTGAACCTCGCCCACCAGTTCTGCTTCAACAAAAACATAACCAGCATAACGATTTTTCTCCTTAACCTTACGTTTGCCGTTAGCAATCGTAACAACCTTTTCTGTTGGGATTAAGACTTGGTTAACATGTTTGGCAAACTCTCCACCTTGATGAAGCATTGCCTCAATGTATTCCTTAACCTTGCTTTCCTTTCCACTAATAGCACGCATAACGTACCATTTCATTTCTATTTCAGCCATTACCAAACAGAATGATTAACGTAATAAACCGTAAACAAACTCCATTCCAGATTGGAAGAACCAATCCATAACGAAAACAACCAGCGCTATACATAGGGAAGCTGTTAAAACTACAACAGCGCTGTTCATCAACTCTGAACGTGTAGGCCAAGTGGTCTTATGCACAAGCTCTTCGTATGAATCTTTACAGTATGTCTTTATTTCTTCTAACATAACTTATTTATTATATTGCACGGGAAGAGAGGCTCGAACTCCCGACACCTGGTTTTGGAGACCAGTGCTCTACCAACTGAGCTATTCCCGTAAAATGCTGCCCCCAAAGACTGAAGGCAGCAATAATTAGAATATTATTTTGCTTTATCGATAATTAATCGAATACCTCTGTAATCTGGCCAGAACCTACTGTACGACCACCCTCACGGATAGCAAAACGGAGACCTACGTTCAAAGCTACAGCGTAAATAAGCTCAACCTTAATCTCAACATTATCACCAGGCATTACCATCTCAATTCCATCGGGCAGGTGAATTTCACCAGTACAGTCCATAGTACGGAGATAGAACTGAGGACGATACTTGTTACCAAATGGAGTGTGACGACCACCCTCTTCTTTCTTCAGAACGTAGATAGAAGCCTTGAAGCCCTTGTGAGGAGTGATAGCACCGGGGTGTGTGATAACCATACCACGCTTAACCTCCTGCTTGTCAATACCACGAAGCAACAGACCTACGTTATCACCAGCCTCACCCTGATCCAACAACTTGCGGAACATTTCAACACCAGTGATTACAGACTTCTTATCCTCACCGAGACCAAGGATCTGAACTTCGTCACCAACCTTAACAACGCCAGTCTCAATACGACCTGTAGCAACAGTACCACGACCAGTAATTGAGAATACATCCTCAACAGGCATCAAGAAAGGCTTATCGATGTCACGAACAGGCTCCTGAATCCAGGTGTCGCAAGCATCCATCAACTCCATAACCTTAGCTTCCCATTCGGGCACACCATTCAGGGCACCAAGAGCAGAACCGCGGATAATAGGAGTATCCTCTTCGAACTCATACTGAGCGAGCAACTCACCCATTTCCATCTCAACAAGCTCTAACATTTCCTCGTCCTCAACCATATCACACTTGTTCAAAAATACAACCAAGCGAGGAACGTTTACCTGACGAGCGAGCAGGATGTGCTCACGAGTCTGAGGCATAGGACCATCAGTAGCTGCAACAACGATGATAGCACCATCCATCTGAGCAGCACCAGTTACCATGTTCTTTACATAGTCAGCGTGACCCGGACAGTCAACGTGAGCATAGTGACGCTTTGCTGTCTCATACTCTACGTGAGCGGTGTTGATAGTAATACCACGCTCCTTCTCTTCGGGAGCATTGTCAATCTGGTCAAAACTCTTAACCTCAGAAAGACCCTGCTTTGCCAAAACGGTGGTAATAGCAGCGGTCAGAGTAGTCTTACCGTGGTCAACATGACCAATAGTACCAATGTTTACATGGGGTTTGGTACGTTCGAATTTTTCTTTTGCCATAGCGTTTTTTATTTATTTTGGTAAATGAATAAACTTTTCTGCTTAACTCTCTCTCTTATGAGAGCTGCTTCCGAGAGTTGAACTCGGGACCTCATCCTTACCAAGGATGCGCTCTACCACTGAGCTAAAGCAGCAACACATTATTAATCTTACTTCATACAGAGCGGAAGACGGGGCTCAAACCCGCGACCCCCAGCTTGGAAGGCTAGTGCTCTATCGACTGAGCTACTTCCGCATGTTATTCAGTAAGATGTGGGTGGTGATGGATTCGAACCACCGAAGGCGAAAGCCAGCAGATTTACAGTCTGCCCCATTTGGCCACTCTGGTAACCACCCTTTCATGTATTTCTTTTTCAGCTACCACTCTTGGTTTGCTGAGCCTCTTGTCGGATTCGAACCAACGACCCCGAGATTACAAATCACGTGCTCTGGCCAACTGAGCTAAAGAGGCATTTCGCAACCGTCGATAATTGTACCTACCGACTAAGCGGTTGCAAAATTAGATATATTTTTTTAACCGACAAAACTTTTTTCAGTTTTTTAGCGATTTTTCTGCTTTTCTTTGTATTTGGATAGCTGTCTAATCAGCGATTCCACACTTTTATCTATTCCTTCTTCAAATGTGTCGCATACTTCCTGAGCAAAAAGTTCCTTTCCGGAGAGGGAAACTTTAATAGCAACTTCCTTATTAACCGCAGTTTCAGGCTTTACGACCTTCAACGACACCTCTACCTTTCTTATTTCACTATCGAACTTACTCAGTTTTCCAACTTTCTTGGCAATAAAGTCCTGTAACTTCTGTGTTGCCTCAAAATGAATTGCTTGAATTTTAATGTCCATAAATACCTCCTTTTTTTTATTTTGCTCGTGGATGAGCTTGTTTATACATTTCTTTCAGTTCCTCGAAAGAGGTGTGGGTATAAATCTCTGTTGTGGAAAGACTTTCGTGTCCCAGCAACTCCTTCACTGACTGCAAGTCTGCATGATGATTAAGCATAGAGGTTGCAAAGCTATGTCGCAGTACATGCGGACTTCGCTTGCGTTGTGTGGTTACCAGCGAAAGATACCTTTTTACCAATACCTGAACTTTTGCAGGAAGAATTCTGTTTCCGTTTTTAACATCCACGAAGAATGCCCTTTCCTCATCCTTTCCCTTTTCTGCCAGAAATGAAACTCGCAAGCCAAGGTATTCCCTTATTGCGTCATCCATTTCTTCCCCATAGGGAATAATACGCTGTTTGTTGCGCTTTCCTGTTACCTTCACCTGCATCTGATCCAAATCTACATCAGCTAAGTTCAATCCCGTAAGTTCTGACAGCCTTATGCCCGTAGAATAGAACATCAGCATTATCATCCTGTCACGCTGCCCTTCAAAGTCATCAGAGAAATACCCTTCCCCGTCAAGCAGCTCATTCATCTCAGACTCCCTTATATAATAAGGTAGGGATTTCTCCTTTTTGGGACCTTGCAAGTTATGAACGGGATCTACCGTCACCATCTTACGTCTGAGCAGGAATCGATAGAAACTACGCAATGCACTAAGCCGGCGGTTTACGCTGCTGGCGCTATTACCGTTATCCATCATGCTCACCTCCCAGTCCCTTACAATATCAGAGTCTACGGTTTTCCAAGAAAGTTCGCTGTTCAGGTTCTTGTAAAACTGCTTGAACGCCTCCAAGTCAGCTTGATACGCCTCTATTGTCTTTTCAGACAGGTTTCTTTCAAACCTTAGATAATCAACAAAAACCTTAATCCACATCTTCTACAATGCTCTTTACATTGCGAAGATAGACATTATTTTCTGCAATTCCAAAGAATAAGTCGAAAAATTAATCTAATTTAATCTTCTACACGATGCAACTGCTGAACATATACAGCATGCTCCTTGGCAAGACGCTTCAGTACAGAGGGCTTGTCGAACTGCTGGCGTGCACGGAGTTCCTTAACAACACCAGTCTTCTCAAACTTACGCTTGAACTTCTTCAATGCTCTCTCAATGTTCTCACCTTCTTTAACAGGTACTACAATCATTGTTTTTGTTTAATTTAATGTTATTTAATAATAATAATGATACTAAGCGCTAAAAACGCGGCGCAAAATTACACATACTTTTTGACCCGACAAAGCTTTTTTGCAAAAAAAAATGATAACTGGCTACTTACGGCATCTACGGCAAGCCTGCATGTCCCATAGATTTTATAAAAACATAGCATACACACGAAAGTCATTTTTTCCCATTACCAGTCAACATCTTTTTTTTGCCCACAACATATATTCCTTTTGGCAAAAGAGAAGATTCCTGCATTTCTCGGCCACTGAGATCGTACACTGCACCTGCGGAAGACTGTAATCCATCAGATGTAGAACCATCAACTTCTTGAATACCAGTAACAGTATCATCCATACCATTATAGATATATACAGACGAGGCAGCAAGGGTAAGCGTCAGCGGTGTATCAATGTCAATAGGTGTATCAATTGCGAGACCTTGGAGTGAACCTTGCTTAAAAGCATTGGTCAAAGTGAAGCTAGTATGGATGTAAGCAGGAATTTCAAGCGCCTCACGCAGTGTCGTTGTAAAAATCTGTGCAGAAGCCGATGGATTTCGAAGAGCAAGGGTTGCCCGTTCGCCATTCCATGCAGCCCATCCATAGATGTTGGCTTTGCTGCCGTCCCATGGATTGCCGCCCACCCAATGCACATCGGGCAAGACATCTTCCTGTGCCTTTTGCCATTTGATACATTCTGCAAGGTCACCCCACAACTTTCCACTATTGATGCTGTTCATCAATGCATAGTCAGCATAAACCTCCACCATACCGCTACCACAAGCAAAAGCACAACGCATTTCACGTACAATATCGTTATAGTTGCGACTCATATTGGCCACACCGCCTCCGTAGTTCGAGAGAATGAAGCCGTGAGTCATCAAGGTATTAATGGGACATAGGGGCGAGTTCTGTACGAAGTTCTGATATACAAGGCGGTCGCGGTAGGTAATCCATTGTTCACGCGTGTTTCCCTGGTTACCTATGGTACCCCAGTCATTCTCCTGCCGCCATACAGCATCGGTCACTTGGAACCAGAAGGGTGATGCCCAGGTACCGACTGTAGTGTTGAAGAACACATCTGGCTTCACTTCACGCAGTTTCCTTTCAATATCTATGATACCCTCTGCATTCTCCTCGCCAGTTGTTCCACTATCAGGACCAGTTGCACTGAACTGTGCACTGATGCCATCAAACTTAAAAAAGTTAAAGTGGTAGTTATTGAGCATGTAGCTGGTACGATCCAAGAACACATCATAATATACAGAATTGGAGAGCTGCATACCGCCTTGAGAGCTCCAATAATTGCGACGATAGGTACCGCTCTGCCCATAGCCGCCTACAGGACCAAGCCAAGCACCAATCTGCGAATCCATACTCCAAGCCTTTTCACTAAGATTCTGGAATCCGTCAGGAAAATTAGTGTTAAATTGCCAGGTACCGTATTCGTCCCATCCGTCATCCCAGACAAAAGAGCCTATACCCACGCCGTATTTATCAAAGAGATGCCGCTTCCACTGATCAAGAACTCCCATACATTGTAACTCATTGAAATTGGTAGTATAATTCTGGTCGTTGTTTCGGTCAATGTTCAATTCGAACCAGGAGTTATACATCGGGAATGGACGCCAAGGAACGGCACGTTCACGCTCGCTGTAGCAAAGGAAAGAGCGTCGTGCCTGTCCAGGAGCAATAAGTCCCACTACAGTTCCCACTTTCCAGGTTTTGCCCTTGGCAAGCGTTGTCTGTCGGCTCCATTCACCAAGGATTTCTGTCTCTGCAGGTGCTGGCAGATGATAATAATAATCTTTGATGTAACTCAGGTTAATATTACCCGACGAGGTGTTGTCACTTCCATCGGGGTTAAGCACAGCAAAGTAACGCAGTGTATAGTCGCCTGCTGCAGGCACAACGAAAGTATAGTCGTTGTCAGCCTTTGCCGTACCAGAAAAACCTCGATGGTAATCTGATGCAACGACGCTACCATCTGCATCCACCAGATCTACGCCAGCAATAGTGAGACCATGATAACCAGACGCATACATGAACTTAGCATTGAACGTGCCTTCACTATGCGAGAAGCCAACACTCTTTTGCATCACTTTAATTCTGTCGGAGGTATATCCCAGTTCGTTGATACGCGAAGGAACAAACGAAAGCGTGCTCCACGAAGAGGTGTTCCATGCATCAGTGCGGGTACCGCCCACTTCCAGTAACGGAAAAGTCACAGAAGCTGCTATTGTTGGCAGTATATTAGCGGCCATATTGCCATCAAAGAGCAATTCCGGAGCAAGGACCTCGCAACTCCACGTGATTGTACCGTTGCTGTTGAACGAGCCACTGATGGCATCCGTAACTGTATCACGGAAATAACGCACTAAATAATAGCCTGCTTCAGGGATGTTAAGTGTATAGATATTCCCTGATTTCGCACCACCTGTATAGCCCTTATGGTAATCACTAGCCACCACATTGCCCGTAGTAGGGTCAACAACATCCACACCGGCAATGTCCAAACGGTGGCTTCCGCCCGTATATTGGAAAGTGACAGTTTGCCTGCCGTTCTTCAAAACGGCAAGGTAACCCTGTACACCACAGATTCCACTTATAGGCAGCCCAAGCCTGGTGATGCCTTGAGGTGTTTCCGAACCAGGTGTCCAGTTAAAGGTCGTACTTGACCATCTGTCATAAATAAAAGGGGCTGCATCTAAGGCACCAACAATGCTGTTCTTGCCCATCGGTGTTTCAAGTCCTGCAAAAATCTTGTCGCTGGCAATGACAGCTCCTCGTGTATTGCCTACAACAGCCGGTGCTTGCTTGCTACTGCTATTATCGACAGTGTAATGCATTGGGATGACAGCATTCATCTCAACATTGGCAACGCCTGTCAAATCCAGTTCTGTGCGAAGGTAATGAGAACCATCGCGAAGTACAGCCCGCCACGTCAAGGAAAGATTACCATAGGTGTAAGTCGCTTTGACACTCTTTCCTGGAAGTTTCAATGCACCTTTGGCAGCGGAAGCATCGGCAGCAAGGTCTTCTGCTTCCACACTTTTCAAAGTCATAGCTGAAGACATAATTTCCTTCCCATTTGCCAAACGTATGCCAAAAAGTTCCTCACTTGGCTTCAATCCCATTGCCTCGCAACCGCCGAAAGTCAGTTTGTCTTCAGAATGGACAAATGAGGAGGAAAACAACTCATTAGCTAGCGTATAGGTATTGTCGTTGACTATGGAGATAGCCGTGCCCGCTTGTTGTTCTTGTGGAAAGATAACCTTTTGCGCCGATATCTGCAATGTAAGAATAAAAGCTAACACAGAAAAAAATATTTGTTTCATGGTACATGGTATTAAAGTAAGAAAACTATTAAGTCCACCTTTTACGGTGGACTTAATCCTATACTATATAAAATGATATATGTTACAGGTTTGGATTATCTTTCCCCCAGTCAGCTACTGCAGGAATGATGCCCAGACCGATGATTTCATCACGCATCTTCTGCAAGTGTTCATAAGATGCCTGCAAAGCTGCCATTTCTTCAGCTGTACCCTCAGGAGCGGTAAAATGAACACCATTCTTGTCGATAACACTAGGCATAGCCATCATCACGTTCTTGAAACCGCACTTATCGCAGTTCACATAGCAACCTGCAGGCCACTTGAAGGGCTCACCACCCATAGCACCCTCAATCATCTTAACAGCCTGATAAGCGGGACTTTGGAATGAAGAACGACCACGCAACTTAATAATATTGCTACCACCCTGAGTTGTCATGTGCTTAATCTCAGCCCAACGCTCTGCAGACAGGGAGAACTCAGAAAGGGGCTTACCATCGATGAGGGCCTTGCTGGCAAATACAGCCATCTGCTCCCCATGACCACCGTATGTATATGCATTGGTTACCTTATCCTGCTGAACACCAAACTCCTGAGCCAACTGCTGCTGCAGACGGGTAGAATCCAATGCTGCCAGAGAAGTCAGTTGGTTGGGCTTCAGACCTGAGTGAATCAGTGCAGTCAGAGCTGTTACATCAGCGGGGTTGAAAATAACAACCACGTGCTTAACATCAGGGCAGTACTTCTTGATATTCTCGCCAAAGTCAGCAGCAATCTGGCAGTTACCCTTCAGCAGATCTTCGCGGGTCATACCCTCCTTACGGGGAGCACCGCCACTTGAAATGATGTACTTGGCTCCCGTGAAAGCTTCCTTAGCATCTACAGTATAAGAGATTTTTGCACCAGGGAAAGCGCAGTGGCACATTTCATCATAAACGCCATGAACACCAGGTTCATATATGTCGTACAAACAGATATTAGGAGTCAAACCCAGCATCAGCACACTCTGTACCATGTTAGAGCCAATCATACCGCCGGCGCCAACAATTACCAATTTTTCGTCAGTTAAAAATGCCATAATCTTTATTCTCTTTATATTACTTTTTTTGTTTTGCTCCACAAAGTTAGATGTTTTTTCATTCTCTGCCAAACGTTTCCCTTAAAATGTTTGTTTTTATTTCTTTACTTACCCATATTTTTTACACGTGCAAAAGTAAAATTTCTTACATGTAGTATTTAAGAAATAACATCTTAACTATTTTTTTTGAAAGCACCTCAAAAAACGTGAGGCGCCTCAAACGATCAATCAAGGCGCCTCAACTGAAAAAACGGGGCAATATGCCATTTTTTATTTTTTTTTGAATTACTAAAATAATATCAAAAAGACAGGATAGTGCCGTTTCTCAAGTTTTCACATTATTAAACACTAAATTAGTATGGAGGTTTCACATTATCTCCTTCGTCAGGTTTAGATATTGTCGTAAACGAAACCACATCACTATAAGCAACACCGACTGATGAGACTGCATAAGCACAGACATAATAGGTCTGCTTTTTCATCAATCCAGTTATGATTCCTTCAAAGGTCTCATCTTGAGTTGTTATCTGCCATTTTTGCCCTTCTGTAGCAGGATCTGGCGTAGTTCCATAGAAGAACCCGCATTCAGTAACAGTAAACATGCTCTCTCTTATCACAGAGCGAAGTCCGGCTTGTGTTCCTTGTACATCAAACACTTCAGGTGTTCCAAGTATTGGAAGTGTTGCGGCCTCTTGTGTAATAACAATTGTCTCAGACAAATCGTTTTCTGCCGACACCGTCAACTGACACTGTCGAGGTTCGACTCCTGTATTTGGCTGGCAGGTTATTTCCACCATAGCATTGCCTTGCCCTTCATTAGTGGAGAGTTCTATCCAGTCTGATACTCCCACAACTGACCAATTTGCATTACACTCAATGCTCAGGGACTGTTTTGCCACAGCCAGAGCGTCAAACGACAGCAATGTAGGCGACACACTAAGTGTTCTTGTTCCACTTGGTGCCTGTACCACATTAATCCGCTTTATAATACCATCTTGAGTAGTTAGTATAACAAAAGTTTGACGTTCGTTGACCGTAGACGTGTTCGTACTATTGGCAATGAGTGTAACATCCATAGCACCTTTTCCGCTTTGTGGAATAACCTGTAGCCATTCTGCTTGACTAAAGATATTCCAACTACAATCTGCATCTACATGCAGGACTGCTTCTGTGGCATCACCGGATATCAACACACGACTATCAGCAGCATGATAATAGATGCTTGAATTATCTTCAAACTCCCCGTCAGTCTTAACACAAGCCGTAATTGTCAACAAACCGATTACAGCCATCGATATGTTCCTAATTATTTTGTTCATATTCTTTCTTTTTTGTCCATGAAACTTAGAAACAGGTTATTAGACCCAGGTGAATAACAAAACCGCCCTCATCATTATCGGTCTTTTTCAAAACATCCTTATAATACGCATTCTTACACATAGGAATCTTATGTTCCGTCGAAAGAAACAAAGTACAGTATTTTATGGGCATATAACATAGTTTCATTCCAACAGTAGTACACCATGCATTCGCCCCTTGTCCAAAGTCTTTGCTGCCCATCTCCTGCCTGGCATTCAGTCTCTCATAGCTAAAACCCAGTTGTGGTGTCAAAGCCAAACCCTTGCGAAGGCGTATCTGGTAACCGTATTTCATACCAAGAGAATTGCGTTTATAAGCAAGAGCACTTTCCATATCACCATTACTGTCATACCAGTATAGCCGCTGTGTCTTGCCGATTCCAAACGTATAGTTCAATTGCAAATCGTGATTATGATAAATACCTCCTATGATGCCTGTCAGTCCATGCAACTTTGATATTGGAAAGGAATAGCCTATACCCGCATAGACAGTAGTCCTTTTCACGTCAACATTGCTCTGAGCCGCTGCTCGTGTGCTAAACAATAGCACAGCGAGCAACAATCCAGAAAAAACTATTTTTCTTCTCATATTTCCTATTTGAATATTCTTGATTACGATGAATACTATTTCACAAACATCTTCCGGCCATTTTGGATATAGATACCAGAAGGCAACCCGTTCGTACTTTGTCCAACGTTACGCACCATGCGGCCATGAACATCATAAATGGCAGCATTGACATCTGGCTTCAGCAGTATCTGGGTAATACCTGTAGTCCCCTCATCACGAATTGGCAGGTAACGGACTCCATGTTGAACCGATGTCGTACGGTAAGCTTCAAAAGGACGCACCTCACGCAGACCTGCGATGAATACACTACCTTCGGCATAACTTTCGTACGCTGTCAGATTCAGTGCAAACACTTTGTCTGAGACTGGTACAGATATTGTCGTCGGAACAAATTTAGTCTGTCCACAACTGGCAATATGATTTTCAGTCTCAGGTACTTGTACATGAGTCGATGAGAATGTCACATTACCAGCCAGCTGATACTGCTCTGAATATGCATCATTATTAGGCATACAAATCAGATAAGGTGTATTGGCCTTAATTAATGGCACTTCATTCCATCCTGCAGCAGTTAATTCACATAACCAGAATGGGCGCTCGTCATAACTGCCCGTTACAGAAGCGAACGGAGTCACTTGTCCATGACTCTCATGTGTGATGTTCTGCACGTCAAACGGCAGAGCCAATGTTTCCCATCCACGACAATCTTCATAGCCGCTCTGCATACTGTAATTATGCGTATAGCTTATTTCCTGAGCAACAAAGCTACGCATGCTATAGAAGTTACCTCCTGTATCGGTATCATACAGCTGGATAGTCTTAGCTGTTCCATCGGCAACGATGTTGGCAACGCCTGTCCGGGAAACCAACGCCTCACTACCAGCATAGAGCAGCAGGTTGGGATTGTCAATACCAGCAAGTGCATTGTCGTTAATCGCTACAGTAGCATTCCAACCTATGGCAGCAATGCCGGTACAGCCATCAAACAGCTTATCTCCTGAGGTTTGGACTCCTGAAGGCAGTTCTATACTGATGATACCCATATTTGCAAATGCACCGTCAGGCAGATTGCCGCTAATCATAGCACTCTGCTTTAGATTAACATGGCGCAAATCTTCCATCGACCGCAGTGTTGTCAGGTCGGCATCGTTTAGGCTACCGGTGACGGTAAGACGGGAAATACCCTGTCGTCCACACCATCCGAATGCCAGATCAAGCGTGCCAGCTGTGCGTAACTGAGCTGTCTCTGCATCATAGTAACAAGGTACATCGTATGACAAAAGTGCAGACGGATTCATACGCTCTTTCGTTGCAATGGCTTTCACGGTGCAAAGACCACCTACATCAACGGTTTCTGTAAATACAGGAGATGTCTCTGTTGGTTCGGTCCCGTCTATTGTATAACGGATGATTGCACCATCGGTATGAGTAGAAAGAGTGATATAGCGCCCATTGTACTGATATGCTACGTCACCGCATGCCTCACGCTCTATGACTATATTCTGTGAAGATATCGGCGAATCATGATAACCTGCTTTGGTGGCATAAGCCTTCACCACGCAGTCATCATCTATGAACAAAGCCTCTGTATATACGTTGCTGTCCTTGGTAGGATCGGTTCCGTCAAGCGTATAGTATATCACTGCACCTTCTGTTGTGGTAGACATTGTCAATGTTTGGTCTGCAAAGGCAATGGTTACGGGATCAACAATGAAGTCGTCAATTACCAGGCTTACCACCTCGCTCGGATGTTTGGTACCTTTATAGGCAAATGCTTTGACAGTAAGGTTGTGGTCAATCACTACCGGGCCAGTATAGACGGTACAGTTCTCCTTCGTAGGTTCAGTACCGTCAAGGGTATAGCCTATGGTTGCCTCCGTATCCTCACATGTCATGGTGACATAGCCTTCTCCGTATGCCAGCACAGGTGCAGGAACACTCTCCACAGTAACAGAGAATGTGGCCTGATTCACCTCACACCAGTTGCCCTTCGCATCTAATCCACGTACATATATTGTATGTTCACCTGCTTCAAGTTCATCTGTTGGCACACTGAATGCCACTTGTTTATCAGAATCACGGAACATTATAGGTATGTCGATAATGGCAGCCTTACCTTCGCCCGGATCGGTGTCAATATAATATTCCATAGCGATAAAACCATCGCGGTCGCAAACAAGGAACGGATGTGCCAACACAGTACTCCAGTGTCCCTGCTCATCCTGTATACGCATGAACAGCATGTGTGCCCCGTATGACATTCCTCCAAGATCTAACGACACATTGGCTGAATCGCCTTCCAGTGCAATGCTCTTGCCCTTGCCGTAGCCGGGATCTTCATCAAAGAAGTATTCCACTCTTGATGGCTTCTCTGCTTTTGTTTCCCAAATATAGAACGGGTGTGCCATAGTGCCTGACCACAATCCGTCGTCGGTCTGTGAACGAACAAACAGAATATGCGCACCAGGTTTCAGCCCGTCTGTTGAGAGTGCCAGCTCCTGGCTGCCCTCGTGTACGGCTGATATGAGCAATCCATTACCGTAACCCGGGTCTTTATCAAAGAAGTACTCCACTTGCCGGATATTAGCCGACGAAACAGAAAGCAGATAGAACGTCTTGCTTACTACAGGCGACCATTCGCCTTGATTAGCCAGTGCACGAACACACAGGTTATGGGCACCAGGTTTCAGTCCTTCGGTGGGAATTGTCAGGGCTGCATTGCCATCGCCGTTTATAGCGTCAGCTACTATTGTGCCCTTCCCATATCCAGGGTCTTCGTCGAAGAAGTACTCCAACTGAACCACTGTGTCCGACTTCTTGCGCGACAGAAAGAAGGCATGTGCCTGTGTGGTAGACCAAACGCCATCGCTATCTTGCGAACGGACAAAGAGCAGGTGTGCGCCCGGTTTCAGTCCGTCAACAGAGAGCGACAATGTATTTTCTCCTTCTGCCACATCATTGATAACAATACCCTTTCCATGCCCCGGATCGGTATCGAAGAAGTATTCCATACGGTCTACCGGCGTGGATTGGGCTTGCGCAACGAAAGCCGTGGCAGTGGCAAGGAGAGATAATAATAATTTTCTAATCCTTGTCATTTCTGCACGCCGAGTTTAATGGTTACGTTCAATGTGTTACCCTGCTCCACTGATGCAGGAACAGTAATGTCCGTGATAACAGGACCTGCGGGAATGCCGGAGATTACGTATGGGTCATCGCCACTGAAAGCACCCCTGCCTGTCACTCCAGCCATAATGTCCGGGTCGGTAAATTTCTGGTTCTTGATAGTAAGGTCGGTAGTAAGGTCGGTATAAATCCACTTGTCCACAACATAATTATCATCATAGCTGCAACTGGAAATGTTATCAAGTTTACGCGCAATATTCTTTTCTATGGTACAATTACTGCAATTATTAATTTGACTACCACCATTAGTCATGTATGCAAATGTATTATAAGCAATGTAACCTTCGTTTATACCAGTGATAGTCGCATAATAAGTACAGAATGCATTGTTTGTTATCTGGGTATAGTTGGCAGAAATTCCAGTAATTCCTCTATCTCCTTTAAAGAAGTTTTGATGGATAATGCATCGTATAGCTGATGCCTCTACCCTTACGCCATAATTACCAGAGAAATAACACCTGTTGACAACTACATTTGGAGCATATACTTGTATAGTGTTAGTTACCTCTAATCCTCGCAGCACCGTTCCAGCAGCGGCTTCATAAACAGTCACTTCATCAACTTTGGCTGACGAGGCACCTTCAGTGGTAATACCATTTCCTATCCGGAAATATCCCGGTCCAAAGATAACGAGAGGTTTATCAACCTCAAAACTACCATAATTCGTAGCAGACTGGTCTATCATAATGGTGTCACCTTCGTTGGCAGCATTAATGGCTGAGCTCACGTTACTGTATGGTGCACCTGAACCTACGTTGTTATTAACTCTGAGAACTGTGGCTTGCGCTGCACCGCAAATAGCGGCAACAGCAACAAAAAAGATTGCTTTCTTCATAATGATATTGTTTTTGTTGGTAATAATGTTTATCCATTCTGTTTTGGTGTCACCTCATTGCAGATGATTCCCTCACTTAATAACTACTTTCTTGCCGTCGATGATATACAATCCTTTATTCAGGTTATATACGCGCTGACCCTGCAAATTATAGATATATCCTGTGCCTGCATTAGATTCTCTGATTTCCTCAATAGCGTCTTCGGTTTCGTTGACAGGTACAATCTTGATGCTGTAAATCTTCAGTGCACCATCTTCGGCAAGAACGCGTTTACCGTAGGCTTTGACTTCAGCTGATTTCTCTACGACGGGGAATGCAAAGAACCATGTATCCTGTTCGACATTGTATTCAATGGTGATCTTTCCCTTCGTACCCATTGTGAATACACCTTCAGGTAGAGAGCCCTTGATAATGGAAAGAGCCACATCGCCCAGCGTCTCAAGTTCAATTTCTACTTTACCCTTACCAGCAGCCAACATGAAGTAGAAGCCCTTGAACGTCTCGAAGAAGGCCGATGAACCAGGTTCGTAGATATCCAAAAGGGTCACCACATCAGCAGTGCTCAGTTGGGTGTGCATCGTAATGCTACCCTCCTCAGGGTCAACGGTGTCGTCTTCACCGAGTGAGGTCGTTATGCCACTATCAGATGTAGTAACCTCACCAGGCTTAGCACTATCACCAGGTTTTTCGACGATTTCCTCCTTCGCAGGCTCAGGCTTCTCCGGCACGTAAGGACCGAAAACCACCTCGAATGTCATATCCTCAGTAAATACATGCTTGACATTACCCGCCAGTTTGAAGTATCCGCTGAGTCCTGAAATTTCGGAAGAGGAATCCCAATAGTAAGGATGCGGGGGATTGAAGAGAACATATGGAGGTTCCTTCATAGTAGTAACGAGTCCTTCTTCAAAAAGAAGCACCGTATTAGGGGGATATGCGTAGGAAGCAGGAGCCACCGTAGGACAGAGTACGCCGTATATTGAACTCAATGGCATAACCCCGTTATGTATAGTAACACCTGTGAAAGGATAGTTAAAAAGATCCCTTGCCTGCGTGGATGAATGCTTCACAAGATAGGGCCAACCAGCCTTAAGGGCGGTGACATCATCGAAGAATAGCTTCACGGCATGGGCTTCAGCATCGTACGACGAGCCAACGAACTGCTTTACGCTCAGCCCCAATCTAGGATCAAAACCTCCCGGCAGGTCAAACGGAAGAGTCAAGAGGGTCCAACCTGTCACTTTTTTACTTACTATGACGTCTGTCTTGGTTCCCTCCAATGCAAAGAGCGTTTCACTGTTGTCCACATTTTCGGAAATGATGAGATAGGAATCATCATATTCTATCACGACCTCATCATCGTATTCAGGCATTGTTACCCACCAATCGTATCTTCGCAAATAAGAGCCATGCGGAGAATAACCTGTCTTTCCGGATTTAGCCAGCATAACACTCTTCACCACCTTATCTCCCGAGTAATTCAGCACGGCCGTTTTGCCTGCCTGAATAAGGTTCGGGGTTATCGTCCACAGATCGGCATCCTCGGTACCTTCCCGGATTGTCAAGGTGTGAGCATTTTCAGTGTTATATACAGTAAATTCAACACATGGACGGACACGCCCCTTAACATCCATATCGAACCCGCCAATATAGCGATTGTCAACTTCAGCTAAAGAGAAAAAGTATGTCCACCTAAAGTCTCCACCAACAGTGGTAGGTGTTGTACTGGTCCAGTAACCATAGTCACCATATTTGTCATAGAAATCAGCTCCGCCTGCTGCAATCATCAACGAACGTATATTACCATAAGAAAAAGGGTAGCCGTCGATTTCGTACTCTGGCGCACTATTTGGAATCGGCGACACATACTCAGATGTACTACCACAGCCGATAAACATATACTCCCAGTCGCTGGCCGTAGGTAAACGCCATGTTCCACCATCAAGGGTATGGCTTGTATTATAGGCCTCTGCTATCGTAATAGCTGGAGGACACTTATTAACCACACCTTCTGTTGCATCTTCCAAGGAAATGGCAAGTCCTTTGCTTTTGCTTGTATCAATGTAGGCAAGCATGGCCACAGGAGTTTTACCCGCAGTCGTAGCATCAGATACTGTAGCATAGAGGCTGCCGTCGCTACACAGCACCTTTCCAATGTCAACTGTAGAGGCATATATTCCATCTGCTTTTGCGCCTGAAGCTATCGCAAAGAACGCAACTAAAAGAGTAAAAAACTTGGTTTTCATGATGAAGAATGTAAAAAAAAAAAGATAAATGGCTCTGCAAATGTAATGATTTCCAATATTCGTTCCAAAAAAATCTGCAAATTATTTCAATTCAGGCCACAAAAAATAGAACTTGTGATAACAAAAAAATCTACCAAATACTTTTCACCAAGTCTACCCTCAAATCAGAAATAGTAAGGTTAGTTCCCCAAAAACGCAAGCCTTCAGGCTTCCTCTCATGCCATTCCATACTGTAACTATACAGTCCGCCGTCTATAAAGACTTCCACACAGGTGCGGTCAATATAAATTTCAGCTGTCAAATCCATGCTTGTAGGATTCTGAGGCGAGTAGAACTGTCCGTTTATAGTATTGAAATTGCTGTCGTAATCCAGAAGATTCCTGCCTGAGAGCGAGAGCCCTGCACTGGTTCGGTGATTCAGGTGAAGGGTAAAAGCCAGATGCAGACCATCTGTGAGGGCAAAAGACTTTAGTATACGATTCACTGCCTCAGCATTCAATACATCAGGACTTGAAATCACATTCTGCAATAAAGACTGTACCTCGCTTACAGGATTGCTTACCAAACGAACACCTTCCCTGGTAGTCTGCAGCGTCAGTTCTGTTGGCAGCAACATCATGCCATTAAAAGACATCCCTGGGTGAGACACTCTTCCCCACCCTATCTGAATCCTACGTCCGTCTGGCGTATGACTAATGGTCTGAGCAGCATAGATGGTACCCGTACAGAAACGGTATTTTCCTCCCTCGGGGACAAAGGCCTTTCCATCGAAGCTTCCTATCATATAGGTATTGCTGGCACCAAGCATTACCCAGCGAGTATTATCAGGATTACCGTCAACAGGAAGTTCGAACAGGTCAGGGCATTCCCAGAAACCTGTTACGTGGCTCTGGTAAGTCCAGTCTTTCAGATTAGCCGAAGTGTAGATGCTATGTCCGTCACGTTCATTCAGCACCATTACCCAATGCTTGCCTGGAGCATACCAAAGGAGACGTGGGTCTCTGGTATCATGCGCCTGCCACTTCTCAAAAGAATCTATAACAGGGTTACCACTGTACTTCACCAGTGTCATGCCACCATCCAAACTGTATGCTATACACTGCACCTCTTTCTCGCTGCGGTCTGCCGTATAGGCATAAACCAAAGGCGGATGTTTTTCCGTCCCGAACCCAGATGTATTATGCTCATCAAAAACAGCAGAACCAGAGTACATGGTTCCCAAACGGTCAGGAAAAAGCACATCGTTGTGTTCCGTCCAATGCAAAAGGTCAGGACTGGTAGCATGGCCCCACGTCATATTTTCCCATTCACGCTCATAAGGATTGTGCTGATAATAGAGATGGTACACCCCTTTATAATATATCAATCCGTTAGGATCGTTTATCCAACCTCTGCGGGCAGTGAAGTGGAATTGGGGGCGATTATCTTCCTTGTATATGACAGATTCCCCATATATTGTATCTGACAGTACAATATTTTCCAAAGCACGCCTCGATCCCTCGTAGTTCAGTTCCAATATTTTTCCCTTATACCGGCTTACATCCTTAAAGACCCAATAATCAGGTGTCCCTTCTGCAATCCTCACTACCACAGAAAGCGTATCCTGGCCTCTTGACGTTAATATAAGGCGCTTACGTTTCATATCATGGGAGACAGGAATATTCAGATAATTACTTCTTACTTTAACAGTCAATGTTTCGCCCCACATACACAAAATATGCAAGAAACATACAGTTATCAACACCAATCTATTCATAAAAACCAGCCTTTATTAAACAACTTAATGCAAAGTTACTGATTTGTCGCAAAACTGACAAGTTTTACTTCTTTTTATGTACCGAACAGATAAAAAGAAAAGAGCAATTCCCGCAGGAATTGCTCTTTCTTTAACAAAGGTTGGCCTTTTTATAACAAATCTTTTTACCTCAAAACCAATACCAACCATTCAAATTAACCTAATGAAAATTTATTAACCATATCCACATCGTGCTTCACAGCACTCATATATATGACAAAAGAAAACCAACCTTGTAACATTCAAAAAGATTTTTTTCTTGAAAAATATTATTACCAAATATCCTCCGGTGTTACGGGATTATCATAAATTTCTTTAGCACAAAATTCAATGAAGTCCATATAGAACTCTTTCTTGTTCGACTCCAATACAGATTTTAACTTAATATAGTACGTCTTATCAGGATCAAGTGTCTGACGAACGAAGATATGACGAATA
>Ga0310786_10004504_pt1 | contig 19410 bp, 13 predicted proteins | sample AusTroGonzalo_MG_FD_203881 | JGI IMG/M metagenome (GOLD analysis project Ga0310786, IMG submission 203881) | Bovine rumen microbial communities from tropical cattle in Woodstock, Queensland, Australia - Gonzalo_03 (v2) (version 2) | ecosystem: Host-associated > Mammals > Digestive system >... | reverse complement strand
TCGGCTACGACAACCGCCTCGGCTCCGACTGTCTCGGCCCAGACGCGATCCGCCCCCTGGCCGAATCCCTCGGCCTGCAGGTCCTAATTGTTCCTCCAACCTCCGCCACGTCGCTCCCCGGCAGCCAGCCTCTGGAGATGTCCGCCTTTACGAACCGCCCCGAAGGGAAAAATCCCCCTAATAGGGGGTGCAGGGGGTTAGAACGCACGCCAGCTTGCTGGTTACGGTCTGGAGAGGCTGCTGCCGAGTCCGCTCCGTCTGCGGAGGTCGTGAGTTCGACAAAGATCAGGCGGGCTTTGGAAGAGGGGAGAGTTGAGGATGCAGAGAGGATGTTGGGATATGCTTATAGTCTGCGGGGCGTGGTGGTGAGCGGTAAGCAGCTGGGCCGGAAGCTGGGCTTCCCGACGGCGAACCTGCGCCTCTACGACCCGATGAAACTGGTCCCCGCGAAGGGCGTGTACCTGACGGAAGTCGAGGTGCTGGGCGCCCACCACTGGGGCATGACAAACGTCGGCGACATCATCGAGACGAACATCTTCGACTTCAGCGAAGACATCTACGGCCTCGACCTCTCGATCCGCTTCCGGCGGCACTTGCGCGACATGCGCAGCTTCGACTCGCTTGACGCCCTCTCCGCACAGCTCGCCGCCGACCGCGACGCCTGCCGGAAACTTGTCCCTTGACGCTTCAGATTTGTGTCGGACTGTATCAAAAATCAGTCAATCTGAACGAATGTGGTGGCCCCGGGGCCATCACATTCGTTTTTTTTGCTATCTTCACGCCAATTTTGGCTTGAGCGGTAGTTAGTGTTGGTTTTAATAAACTCCATAAAACGCTTCGCGCTGGTCGCTGCCCTGCTCTCCCTGACCCTGGGGAGTGGGGGGAATATTCATGCCCAGGATTCCAGAACGGATGTCCTGCGGCTGAACGTCTTCTTCCAGCGCGGCCGCACTGAGGTCGACCCCGCATTCCGGGACAACGGCACCCATCTCCGGAACTTCCGCGAAGCGCTCGAAACGAGCCTGCGGGAAGGCTGCACCGTGGATGCGGTCCTGCTGCGCGGTTCGGCTTCGCCGGAAGGCACCACGCAGGGCAATCGCAACCTGGCCAGCGCCCGTGCCCACGCGCTCGACGACTGGTTTGCGGACACGCTGGGCCTGGCGGGTTCGGCGCTCTTCCACCGTGAGGTGGTTGGCGAGGACTGGGAAAGCCTGGTGCGCATCGTCAAGACCCTGGATACCGACTGGCGGGACGAAGTCATCGATATCATCGAACATACGCCCGAATGGATCTTTGAGAACGGCAAGATCGTCGATTCCCGCAAGAACCGCCTGCGTATGCTGCAGGGTGGCCGGGTCTGGAACTGGCTGGACGCCAACGTCTTCCCGGAGCTGCGCGCCGTCGGCGTGTCGGTGGAGTGCATCGTCTCGCGCCCGCTGCCGCCCCGCACGGACACCGTCTACGTCACGAATACCGTGCGTGACACGGTCTATATCGACATTACTCCGGCTCCGACCTTCTCCGCCCCGGAGCGGCGGGGTCCGGACTACTCCGGCAAACGCATGCTCTTCGCCCTGCGCACCAATGCCCTCGCCATTCCGCTGGCGAATGTGGGCATCGAAGTGCCGCTGGGTGAGCGCTGGAGCATCGGCGCTGACATCTATTACCCCTGGATCTGGCGTCCCGACCATGCGCAGGGCATCGACAAGACCGGCACTTGCAACGAGCTGATGGCGGCGGATGTGGAGTTGCGCTATTGGTTCCCGCGCAAGCATAAGCAGCCAGCCCAGCGCCTGCTGGGCCACTCGATCGGACTCTACGCCGCTGCGGGTCAGTATGACTTCGAGCGCGACTGGAGCGGTCATCAGGGAGAATTCTACAACGTCGGCCTGGACTACCTCTTCGCCTGTCCCATCTTCGACGGGCGCATGCACCTGGAGTTCGAGCTCGGCGTCGGCTATATCTATTCGCCGTCCCGGCCGTACGACTGCCTGGAGCCCGGCGGGCTGATTTACCACCGCAAGGGCGTGACGCAGCAGACCAGCTGGTTCGGGCCGACCCGCGCACAGCTGTCGCTGGTCGTCCCCATTTACGTAAAGAAAGGAGGTCGCAAATAATGAAACGTATCCTCCTGACGCTGACCCTGTTGCTGGCCCTGACCGCCTGCCACCGCATCCCGATGCACGAGGCGGCCTCGGGCGTCTATCTGAAACTGACCTTGAAGCTCGACCCCGATGTGGCGCCCGGCGAATATGTCGATCTGGAGCACCATCCGGAGTTCCAGACAAAGGTAAATCCCAAGCGGCCGGAGATGGTCCGCGCGCTCTTCTACAATGTGGACAGCCACGAGCTGGTCTCGGAGGATTTCCTTCCGGTCGAGGGCGGTTTCGTGGATATCGCGCCGGGCGTGTACGACGTGCTCGTCTATAGCCTCGGCACGGAAGTGACGCAGGTCGAAGGTGCGCAGATGCGCGCCAGCGGCGATGCATTCACGAGCCGGACCGGCACCCGGCTCAGGTTGTCGCCGAGCAAGGCGACTGGAGACGAGGAGCTGAGTGCCTCGGATGTGCCGGTCATTTATGAACCGGACCACCTCTTCGCCGGCAAGATTGCCGGGGCTGTTGTCCCGGTTCGCCCGGAGGACCTCGAATCGGATATGGTGGTGCTGGAGACGGAGCTGAAACGCGTATCGGAGACCTGGAGCCTCGAATTCATCGACATCGAAGGCGCCGAGCGCATCACCGGCGTCGAGGTCTATCTGACGGGCCAGGCGGACGGCCGCTACCTTTGGGACGGCCGCACGCAGAACCACCAGGCGGCGCTCTCGCTCAACTGCGCGGTGGATGTGCCGCATCACGAGATTTACTCCGTGCTGAATACCTTCGGAAAATATCCGGAAGCGGATTGCGACGTGCTGGTGAACGTGATGCTGAGCATCGCGGGCGGCGAGCGCGTCCGCTACATCTTTAACGTCACGGACCAGTGGTTGAACCCCGACAACACGGCGCACCGCATCGTGATCACGGACCCGGTGGACGTGCCGACGGCCGACTACTCGGGCGGCGGATTCGATCCGGTCGTGAACGAGTGGGACGGAGAAGAGATCGACGTAATCATTGGATAGAATATAAATTATATAACACAAAACATCATGAAAAGGAATCTCATCTTCCTCCTCGCTGGCGCGGCAGTTCTGCTGACCGCAGCTGCCTGTAGCAAGTCGAATCTTAGCACGGACGAGACCCCGGTCGAACTGGGCTTCAACGTCGTGGCCAATACTGCCACCAAGGCGGACCCGGAACTGGCCGGTGCCTCCCTCGGCACGAACAATGACTATGTCATCTATGCGGCCGCTTCCGCCGACGGCTCTCCCAAGTACTTCGATCCCGCGGCCGTGTCCTACGGCGGCCAGCTGTTCGCCTACTTCACGGATGGCGCCAAGTGGTTCCCGGCTTCCGGCACCGGCTCCTATACCAAGCAGCATATCTACTGGCCTTTCGGCGGCGTGAAGGTGGACTTCCTGGCCTGCGCGCTGACGCCGGCCGCCAAGGCCGCCCTCAGCCCGACTTTCCATTCCGATACCCACGCCCGTGAGTTTACGATCGATGATTGGGATACCTTCGCCAATCAGTTCGACGTGATGTATGCCGTGGCCAACGGCTGCGTGCCGGGCACCGACGGCAACGTCGCCCTCACTTTCAAGCACGCCCAGGCCCTCCTCGCCTTCACGGCCAAGAAGAGCGCCACCACGACGGTGGACCTGACGATCAACAAGATCACGATCAGGGACCTGGAGTACAAGGGTTCGCTGAAGGTCGACAACTACCGCGCCAACCTCAAGGCCGGCTGGACCATCTCCGCCCACGGCGACAAGGATCTCAGCTCGGCGGAGGGCATTGCGGATTTCCCGTACACGTTGAACAGCACGGCTACCCAGCTCACCACGAACCTGCTGATCCCGGAGCAGTCCGCCAAGCAGATCGTGATCAACTACTCGATGGGCGGCAAGACCTTCGACTACTCCCTCAATATCCCGCGCATGACGTGGGAAATGGGCAAGAAGTACACCTTCAACCTCGAGTTCTCCGCAGCGGAGATCACCTTCACCACCTCCGTGGATGATTGGAGCGAGGTCGTTGACAACGAGCAGATCGGCTAGTCTTGACTCGCACCCCGCATATCGTCCTGGCGTTGCTCTGCTTCACCGCCTGCTCCCAGACCCTGACGGTCACGGAGCCGCGTGAGCTGTCGCTGCGCGCCGTGGCGGCGGCCCCGACCAAGGCGGACCCCGAGCTGAACGGCTCCTCGCTGGGCACGGACAACACCTACGTCATTCGAGCATCGACCTCGACGTATAATACGCCGGGGTCGGCGCCCGCGACGTACTTTGAAGACCAGCTCTTCACCTACGACGGTACGGACGCCAAATGGCATGCGGACCCGGAACCCATCTACTGGCCCTTCAGCAGCGTGCAGGTGGATTTCCTGGCCCTCGCCCTCAAGCCTGCGGCCTACACGGCCCTGACCACCGCACCGGGCACGCTCGCATTCAACGAGGCGTCCCAGGGCGGCGCGGCGGGCGGTGTGACCATCAGCGGCTGGGACACCTACGCGAACCAGTACGACGTGATGTACGCCGTGTCCAACGGCCAGTCTGTGGGCAGCAGCACGGCCGGCACCATCCCCCTGACCTTCGCGCACACGATGGCGGTGGTGGGATTCACGGCCAAGTGCTCTACGGGTCTCGGAATCTTCACGATCAAGTCGATGCAGATCAATGGCCTCGACTATGCAGGTACGCTCAAGGTAGATAACACCAACACGGAGCTGACCTCTACTTGGAGCAGCCTCACGAGCGGAGATAAGCCGCTCTCGCTGACGGCGACGCCGTTCACCGTTCCGGGTGCCGGCGCGACGGGCGACGCGATCAAACTCACGGACCACCTGCTGGTGATCCCGCAGGCTTCGCGCAGCGTCACTGTGACGTATCATGTGGTGAACTCTATTCCCGACTTGACCGTTACGCTGCCGCTTCCGCGTCTGAATTGGAAAGCCGGATACCGCTACACCTACAACCTGACCTTCAACGGCACGGAGATCCTCGTGGATCCGGTGTCCGTGACAGACTGGAACGGCACCCCGGTGGATGTGACAACCCTGCTCTCCAATTAAGCCATGCGTCGGGTCCTGGTTGGTCTTCTTCTGCTTTTGGCAGCTTGTGGGAAAGAGCCGTCATTCGTCGGCTCTTCTTCGTCATTCGCTGGCTTGACCAGCGAATCTCCCGCCGCATCCGAGGCGCCGATCGAATTCGCCGTAGGCGAGGGCACGAAGGGACAGGCGCCCATCGCCACGCTCACGGAACTGGCGAAGCGGGATTTCAGCGTCAGCGCCTGGTACGTCGCGCCGGGCAAGGCGTTCCGGGATGGCGATGCCACGCGTATTGCCTACATCGCGAACCACCGCTTCGGCTACCTGACGAACGACCCGGACCATGACGCCTTCAGCGACGCCTGGCGGGGTGTTGCGGCGCACGCCGCCACCACGGGTGCTGCCGCCACCGCTCCGGTTTACTGGCCCCTGGACGGCAGCCTGACCTTCTTCTGCTACGCGCCCTACCGGGCCGATGCGGTCCTGGACACGCCGCCGGTGCCTGACACGCGCGACATCGTGCTGGAGGCACCCGTCACGGACGCCGGCGTGATCGCGCGCCTGCCCGGATACCTCCCGGGCTCGCCGCTGCTGCGCGTCACCCCCGCCGCCTCGGCCGCCGATCAGGTCGATTTCCTCGCCGCCCCGGCCGTCCTTGACAAGCGCCGCACCGACAACGCCGGCCGCTTCCCCCTGGACCTCAGCCAGCACCGGATGACGAGCCTGGACTTCCAGTTTAACTATGATGATTCCTACGAGGACAGCGAACACAATATCCATCATTATTTGAGTGCCGGTGAATCTGTCCGTGTGTTGAATATTGTTGTCCGGGATGTCATCGGCTCAAAGTATCTCTACTTCACCGGGGGCGCTCCCTATGAAGCGGCATGGAGCGATGCTGTCTCTCCTGCGGATAAGGAGACGGCCAGCACACCATTGCCGACGGTCACGTACACGCTTAACGCCGTCAAGAACGGCTCCGGGGAGCTGGGATATGGTTATGAATACGAGTTGCCAGAAAAAAGCGGGAGCAATTATAAAGCCGTAGTTCTGGATAAAGGCCATCTCTATCTTCTTCCGCAAACGCTGTCTGACGAAGCCGCATTGGAGATTTCGTATGCCGTGTTTGACGGGACGAACTATAAGGGGATTACGGAGATCCTCTCTCTGAAGTTGAATTCCGGCCTGGCGGCTTGGCAGCCAGGCACGAAAGTTACTTACAAGATTACCCTCAATATAAAACCGTACCAAAGCGCGAGTTTCACGGTTTTGGTGGAGAAATGGTTGTTTTCCGGTAATGATCATCCGGAGACAGAGCTCCTGCCGGACCACGACTGATGATATGAGCAAATTCTCTTCTATCAAGCTGATCGGGCATCTCCTTGCCACGTCATGGCTTCTGGCCGCAGTGGCCTGCAGCAAGGATCCGTTGTTCGTTGACGCACCTCCGTCTGCCGTGGTGCATATCAGCGTTGACGCGGAGTCCGCTTCGTTGGCGACTAAGGCCGATCCGGAGACAGAAAGCTTCCGCGATGAATACGGCATTTTTGCCTGCGTTCACGAAGATTCGCCAAACTTGTTCGCACCCTTCAAGCCTGCCACTTACAACGCCTATGCTGAGTGGCGTGGCAGCAAGTGGCAGTATATGACCGTGGTCGCTTACAAAACGGGCGAGCTGATTGGAGAATACTCAGACGATTTCGTCCTGGTGGGGCGCGACGATAATGCGACGGCGGACCTCTATGCGTATGCCCCATGGACAAAGGAAGCATATTTGGCTCCCTACGGCCCCACAAGGATTCCTTTTACCCGCGGCCAGGACTTGAAGTATGCCATTCAGAATACGACCAACGGCAATGCGGAGAAGGATCCCGCCAGCACCACCGCGCTATCTGCCAATTTCACTTTCCGCCGTATGATGGTAAAGCTGAATTTCTGCTTCCGCTTGCTCTACGACAACACGGCAATGGAAATCAAACTCACTTCCATCAAGCGCTCGGCCTCGGCTGCCGATGGAAAGTCCGTTCTTTACACGGGCGGCACGTACAATGCTGTCGCGGGGACATTCAATGCTGCAGATATGCAGACGACTGGGGAGCTGTCCAATGTCGCCAAGGGTAACGCCAGCATGACTGCCGGGAATGTCACGTTCTCCATCTTGCTGGTCCCGACGGATGTCGGTGCTGACGATGACCTGACTTTCACCTTCACAGCGGATGACAGGCTGCTTCCTCCCTTTGAGCTTAAAAGAAGCCAGATTCGTCACGGTTCATCCGATGTTTATGGCTTCCAGCCTGGCTACGAATACACCTTCAAGTTCTCGCTGGACAACTATGTCCGCTTCGATGGCTTTTCTGTGGATGCCTGGACGAGCGAAACACTCCCTGTGATTGGCCTGATATGATTCTTATGATGAGAAGACAGTTCTTTATATTTTTGTTGTCTGTGGCTTTCCTGCCAGCCTGTACCCGCGAGTTGCAGTCGGTGGATGAGGAAGATGAGGTGCCGGTGATGGTCAGCCTTGGTACCAAGGCCCTGCCGGAATCCCTGTCGGATGTGAAGCGGACTGTCCGTGTCGCGCTCTTTGCTGACGGAGGCCGTTTCTCCGGCCGCACGGGTACCTATTGCAAGGATACCTACACTTTTTCCGGATACACTTGGCTCCAGCCATGCCGGGTTGATGAGTATGGGCAGGCCATGGATGCTGGCGATCCGGGGGCTACAGTATCCGTCCTCCCGGACGCCGACCACAGCGGAAAATGGGGTTTGCGCTGGCGTCCCGAGAATTCTTCGAATACAACCGTCTCGCTGACCGCCGTCATGCCGGCCGTAACGCTCGGGGTGGTCAATGACACCCAGGTGCCTCCGAAGCCCCTGTATGCTTATGTCTCATGGACACCGGACACCGAAGTTTATATCAGTGAGCCTGTTGAAAGCAGTTTTAAGGGGATTTGGTTTGACAATCAGTATGTTTACCATTCCTCCGCGTCCTCGCTGGGGAATCTGGTGGACCCCCGGGCCACCATCAAAGTGAAGATTCAGTGCAGTTCCGACCCTGACAGGGCCGAGTTGCTTCCCCAGGCGTGGATTCACTCCGTGGCAGTGGAGCACCGTATCGTTGAGGATCGTTACTACTTGCTTCCCAACGAGGCCAATGTGCGAGGTTTTACGATGCCAGGAACCGTGGCCGAGACGGTTGATTATGGCAAGAAGATCTCCAGCTCTCACTACCGCTTCGCGGAAGAAGTCAGTCCGAGCGCGCCCCCTGATCCGTTGGACAACAGTGTCGTTCCTCTTTCTGTAGAGGCACGGCAGGTTACAAAGGAAGGGGCTACCTGGACTTCCGACACAAAATACTATCTCGCGGCTAGAGATTATTCCCAGCAGTATATGGCCGATATGAGGCCAAGCATCGTGGTAAATCTGAGTGCGGCCCAGAATACCGCCCTTGTTGACCAGATTACGGCCAAAGTCCCGCTGGCCCAGAAACTGGATCCGATGAAGGATTATACCTATATCCTGGAGATCTCCAATGCCTACGTCTCCGTACACGTCCTTCCGGGCGTATCCTGGGAGAATGGAGGTAGTACCACAGCAAGTAATGAAACGCCTGGAGCGCTGTACGTCGGCACGTTCAGTCTCTCTGGGGCTTGGGAGAACGGGGGTGGCGGCTTGGCCGATGAACCGATAACGGATTAGACAGCAAGAAGACGATGAAGTACGCACAAGATATCTTCCGTATGGTTGCCGCGCTGGCGCTCTTCCTGGCGGCCGCCTGTACCAAAGATCCGTCATTCGCCGGCCAAGCCGACGAATCCAACTGCGTCCTGGTCCCCGTGACCCTCAACCTGGCCATCGCTCCTGACGAACCGGGCACCCCCACCACCAAGGCGGACTACGAACCGGAGGGGGAGTCCCACGACCCGGCCAGTGAGATCAAGACCATCCAAGTCCTCCAGTTTGTGGAGGATGCGGCCGGTGTCCAGCGATGGACCGGTATTCCGATATATTTTGACCACTGGCCGCTGCTCGCAGGCGAAAACGTTACGCTGGTCGCCACTTCGCGGCCGGGTACGGTCTGCGTCATTGCCAATAGCTGGGGCCCTATTCCCCTGACCTCCGGCGTCTCTCTGGACGATTTCCTGACGGGGGAGAACTGCGACCTCGTCGACGGGTTGGACAACCTGACGGGCGGCGGAATCTGGTATTCCCCGAACCCCACCGCCGCCACCCCGGACAGATATCTGCGCATGAGCGGCGTAAAGACGCTCAATAGCGTGTCACTGGATACCGTGATCGGGTCGGACAGCGACAGGCTGACGCTCAAGCGCAACTGCGCCAAAGTGGTGGTCAAGGTCAAGGATTCTGCATCGGACGTCACGGTCGAGGCCGTCCAGTTGTGCGGCATCAACCGGAAGTACTATTATGTAACCAACCGGGAGAGCTTCTCCGACCCTTATTCCGTGTCGAATCCGCACCGTATCGACGACGTCGAGCGGGCTTATCCCGACGGCGGCGTGGCCGGCACGGGCGCGGATGCGGGCTATACGGTCTATACCTATTACGTCCCCGCCAACCTGCGCGGCGTGGACAATACCGTCACGACCCAGAGCGAGAAGAGCGCGCACGCGCCACGCGGCGCCACTTGTTTCCGCGTCTATGGTAAATATGGCAGCTCGCCGGAGAAAGACGTCACCTACACCTACTTCCTGGGTGCCAACCTGACCACGGACTTCAACCTCGAGCCCAACAAGAAATACACCTATACCATCGACATTACCCGCAAGGGAAGCGCTTCCCACGACGGCCGGATCGAGGACCTGGACGACGTGACCTTCCGGATCGACGCCAACAGCTATATGCTGGTCCCGCCGACCCGCAGTGGCCAGGTGCGCACGTACAAGATTCCCGTGCGGCGCGCCGCAGTGTTCTGGAACGACCCTTCGCGGCCCAATACCCCGGAATCCTGGAAACACCTGGGCGTCTATGGCGCGGGCAACGATGCCAAGACCTACGTCCTGACGGAGGATTGCGAGTGGACGGTGCAAGCCATCTGGAATACGGTGGTGGATAAAAACGGTACGACGGTTCCGAGCGCTACGCTGCTGACCGTCTCGTCGGGCAAGGGCTTCGACCCCGCTGAGCCCGGTTCCCAGCCCTACATTTCGGTCCAGGTGGGCGAGGGAATGTCCGGCAACCTGCTCGTCGCGCTTCGGAAGAAAGCGGTCGAAGGCACGGGTGACGATCCGAAGTATTTCGCCAGCGACGACATCCTGTGGAGTTGGCATCTCTGGGTGACGGACTACAACCCCTATGTCCAGTGGGCGCCCATCGCGGGCACGTATTTTTACAACGTCCCCGGCGGCGACATCCACCGTTATGGCGGCGACATCTGGACGGTCGGCGGGTCCACCGACGAATATGTGGACGGCTTCATCATGGACCGGAACCTCGGTGCGACGGCCGCTGGTGGAAGCAGCAGTATCCTGGAGGATGCAAGCAAGGGACTCTATTACCAGTTCGGCCGGAAGGATCCTTTCCGAAGCGGAAATTTCTCTACCATAAAGGCCAATGCGACGGGGCAGGAACCGGAAGGCGCTGCCCTCAAATACAATATCAAATACAGCGTCTGGCATCCCAACGTCTTTTTCGACTACAACGGCAACTGGACGGCGTATGAAAGCCCCGATGATCCGGACAACAACGTGCTGGGCAGCATCTCGGCCATCTGGAATGACCACAAGGCCGCAGAGCACCAGGAAAGTTACAACGAGGCGGGGAAATCCTTCTACGATCCCTGCCCGCCGGGCTGGCGGCTTCCGTTGCGGGGCACCTGGGCGAACTTCTCCACCGCTTATTGGACGGCAAGTTATCCGACCCGCAATACGAAGTATAACGCGGCGGGACTCTTCTACGACCCCGCGGGCGATGGTTCCGCCATCTATTATCCCAACGCGGGAATCATTCGTCCCGCTGTCTGGGGCTCGTTCGACGTGGCTTTTTTCCGTGTTGGCACGAACGGCTTTGCCTGGTCTGCATCACCGTCCGGCGTAAACGCCGGCGAGCTCGACTTTAACAGTGCGAGCGTGAGTCCGTCCAACTCTACGATCCGGACCGTCGCGTGCCCTGTCCGCTGTGTGCGCGTCGCTTTTGTCAAACCGTATTAGTTCCCGGTCCCTATGTTCACGATGAAATCCGAACGACATATCTTCCGCATCGCAGCCGCCCTGGTCCTTCTCCTGTCCGTGGCTGCCTGTACCAAGGATCCGTCATTCCCCGGCCCGGACCCGTCATTCGCCGGCTTGACCGGCGAATCCGAATGCGCCCAGATCCCCGTGGCCTTCCATCTCTACGTTTCTCCGATGGATACCCCGTCATCCGTCGGTATGACCGGCGGATCTCCCGCTACCAAGACGGACTACGAGCCGGACACGGACGGCGCTGCAGGTACCGAGGCCGAGATCAAGACCATTCAGGTCCTCCAGTTCATCAAAGACACCGAGGACGGCGACTCGCACTGGACCAACATTCCGCTATTCTTTGACCACTGGCCCCTGGAAAGCGGCGAGAGTATCGCCTTGACCGCTACCAAGTTCGAGAGTACCATCTTTGTCATCGCCAATACGGCGGCCGCGATCCCCCTGAGCGGAAGCGTGACCCTGGACAGCTTCCTGGCCAACGAAAACTTTGACATCATCGGCGGCACGGACGATGTCTGGTATTCGGCGGGTGGCGACCGGTACCTGCGGATGAGCGGCAGCATGACGGTTCCGAAGGTCGATCTGGGCACGACGGTCGGCTCGTCGGCCTCGCCGCTGGAACTCAGGCGCAATTGCGCCAAGGTGGTGGTCCGGGTCAAGGATTCGGCCGCGGATGTCACCGTCGAGGCGGTCCAGTTGTGCGATGTAAACCGGAAATATTACTACGTGACGAACTGCCCAGGTTTCGCGGATGCCTTCTCCGTGTTGAACCCCAACCGTCTCGACGACGTCGAACGCGCCTACACCGACGGTGGCGTGGTGGGTACGGGCGCGGACGCGGGCTATACGCTCTATACCTATTACGTCCCCGTCAACCTGCGCGGGACGGTCGATGCCGTCACGGCCCAGAGCGTCAGGAACACGCATGCGCCGCACGGCGCCACGCGCCTGCGCGTCTATGCCAGATACGGCGCGGCGCCGGATGAGAAGCACGTCGCCTATACCTATTACCTGGGCGCCAACCTGACGACGGATTTCAACCTCGCGCCCAACAGGAAATACACCTGCACCATCGACATCACCGGCCGGCTGGACCCGACTTACGATTCCCGGGTGGAGGAACTGGACGAGACCGTGTTCCGGACCGATGCCAACTGCTATCTGCTCAACCCGCCGACCCGCGCCGGCATGACGCACACCTACAAGATCCCCGTGCGGCGTGCGGCGGTGTTCTGGAATATGCCGGGCACCAATCTGGGCCTGTATGGCGCCGGCAACGGCGAGGCCGCATACACCTTGACGGAAAGCACGGAGTGGGAGGCGTTCGTCGTTCCGGGGTGGAATCTGGTGCGCGACAAGAGCGGTACCTTGGTGACCGACGACGCGCTCCTCGTCGATGCGGAAGGCCAGGGTTTCAATCCCCTGACGGCGACTGATCCCTACATCACGGTCCGGGTGGACGAGGGAATGTATGGGAATGCCCTCGTGGCCATCCGGAAGCGGGGGGCAACCGATATCCTGTGGAGCTGGCACCTCTGGATCACGGATTACGATCCGGATACCGCCTGGATGCCCGAAGCGGGCACGTATGTCTATGCCGTCCCCGGCGGCGGCATCCACCGGTACGGCGGAGACATCTGGACGGTCGGCGGCTCCATCGACGAGTATGTGGACGGTTTTATGATGGACCGCAACCTGGGCGCCCTGGCTGCCGACAATACCGGCATCAGCGTGACTCCGGGCTGGAGAGGGTTCTACTACCAGTGGGGGCGCAAGGATCCCTTCTGGAGTGCAACATCCAGTTTCGTCGAATCCGGCAACACGGGGATGCCGTCCAAAAGGAATGTCGTTTACAGCGTCTTGCATCCGAAAACCTTCATCGCGGTCTTCGGCAACTGGACGGGGTACGGATCCGGTGCGGAGAACCGACTTGTCGCCGGCGACGCTGTCTGGAACGATCCCAAGGCTTCCGCGCACGTGGAGAGTTATAACGAGAACGGGAAATCTTTCTATGATCCCTGCCCGCCGGGCTGGCGGGTCCCATCGAAAGCCACCTGGGCCCATTTCTCCACCAGCTACTGGAATGAGACCAATACGGGCCGCAACACGGATTACAAAGCCTCCGTGGGACTCTATTACGATCCTGCCGCGGCTGGTGCGGATCCGACGGAGTCGCCCGGACATATGTTCTTCCCGGTTACCGGAGCCTGGTCGATCAATTGGCGAGGCGTCCACACTTTGACACTCCAGCTGTCCGGTTCCGACGGCTACTATTGGAGCTCCTCTCCGGACGATGCGACCTATGGGGCCTACTTCTCGTTCTGGGCGTCATCCGTGTCGTCGGCGGGCTCCTTGCCGAAGGGCTTCGGCATGGCCGTCCGATGCATCCGTCTTCACTAACCCGACCCTATGGAGACGACCTTTAAAACACTCATACGGGTTCTGCTGCCGACGCTCACTGTGGCGCTGGCCGCCGCGGCGTGCACAAAGGATCTTAGTCATTCCGGGCTTGACCCGGAATCTCCCGCAGCGTCCGAGGCGCCGATCGAATTCGCCGTAGGCGGGGGCACGAAGGGGCAGGCGCCCATCACTTCGCTCGCGGCGCTTGCGGAGCAGGATTTCAGCGTCAGCGCCTGGTACTCGCCGCAAGGTGAGACCTTTGACGTCCCGGGCGGCACGGCGGTCAAGTACATCACGAACCACCGTTTCGGTTATGTTACGTCCGATCTGGCTGGTGAAACGACCTTCCCGAATCCCTGGCAGGGCGTTGCTCCACATGCCTCTGCCGGCATGGTGAATCCGAATCCCGTTTACTGGCCCCTCGACGGCACGCTGACGTTCTTCAGCTATGCACCCTATCGTGCGGATGCTGCGCTCGAAACACTGCCTGTTCCGGACACGCGGGATATTGTGCTGGAGCCCGCCGTCACGGATGCTGGTATCATTTCCCGCCTGCCGGGCTACCTGATCGGCTCGCCGCTGCTCCGCGTCACGCCGGCTGCTTCTGTCGCCGACCAGGTGGATTTCCTCTGCGCCCCGCCCGCCCTCGACCGCACCAGCGCCGGCGGCTCCCTCCCGCTGGACTTCAGCCGGCACCGGATGACACAGGTGGAATTCTGGTTCGCCTACAAGGGCCCGCTGCAGTCGGATCCAAGCCAAACGCAAACTTTCGAACAGGCGCGCGTCTCCAGCATAGAGATCCAGAATGTAGTGGGCTCCAAATACATGTATTTCACCGAGACGACGCCCTATCTTACCGGCAATACCTGGAGCGATACTGTGTCACCTGCCGACCCTGCAAACAGCACTGCAGAACTACCCAAGACTACCTATCTGTTGAAAAGCACTGAGGGCGGCGAGCTGAAAACCGGCCTGGATGCCAGTCTGGAGGACATTGAGAACGGCGGTGCCTATCGCTTCATCAACGATACGCCTGCCGGCCATCTCTACCTCCTGCCGCAGACCCTGCCTGCAGGCGCACGGCTGGTCATCAACTACACCATCCTGAACCTGTATGCCGGCACGCGCGTGTCGGAGGTCGTGACCTGGAATCTCGACGCCGGCACCGTGACCGCGTGGCCGGAGGGGAAGGTGGTGCGCTATCTGATCACGCTGGATCTTCCGGCCCGGGGCAGCGTGGGAGTCAAGACGCTGGTGATTCCTTGGGAGGACTCCGGAAATGTACACAACGAACAGGAATTGCTTTATTGATGATAAAATACCGTCATATCCTTCCCCTGATGGCCGCGCTGCTCGCGGCCGCGCCGGCCTGCACCAAGCAGGAGTCGCAGGAGGCGTCAGGCGCCGTCGTGGATATCCGGGTGGCCGTCGACGGTGCGCCCGCGGCGACCAAGGGCATCATCAAGGGAACGGACATTACAAACTGGAACGGCCAGGAGAGTGACCACACGGGAACTTTCGGGATCTTCTCCTGCGTGCACGAGGATGTGCCGACCGAATATGTCGCCCACAAAACTGCGACCTACAATGCCCGGGGCTACAAGGCCGGCTCCACCCTTCGCTACAACTACGTCGCCTCGTCGGGCGGCGGGGCGTTGATGGGAGAGTACTCCAGCAGTTTTATCCTGACCCAGCGGAAAGACAACAAGACTGCCGACCTGTATGCCTACGCGCCCTGGACGCAGGACGCCTGGGCGAGCGGCCCGACGGCCATCCCGTTCGAGACGGCGAACCAATGGGACTGGATGTATGCCGTGGAGAACGACCGGCCGTACCTCACGCCCATTGACGCGCAGGACCGGGAGAACAGCGACCTGGATCCCGCCGGGTCGGACCTGAAAGCCGCGTTCTATTTCCGGCACGCGATGGCGCGGCTGGACTTCAAGTTTAAGGTAAAGCATACGCCCACGAATTATCGCATCACTTCTCTTTCCATCGCCCGGACAGATGCTGCCACGACAACGCATCTCTATACGTCAGGCACCTTCAATGCCATAACTGGCACGCTCGACGGTGTTGAGGGAACGGATGGGAATGGCAAGCATATCCTCACAATTCCGAAAGAATTGACCGTCGATTCCACCACGCCGGTCTCCCTGAGCATACTGCTTGCGCCGACGGCCGTGGCCGATGATGAGCTGAGTTTCACCTTCACGGTCAACGGTCAGAAACTCCAGCCCTTCGTCTTGAAGAAGGCCTTCGTCGAACACGGAGTCGGAAGCGGGGTCTATGGCCTTCAGCCCGGTTATACTTATACGTTCAATTTTACATTGGACAATTATGTTTATTTCGACGGTTTCTCGGTGGATACGGATTGGACCACGCCCGCCAATCCGGACGACGACCTGAACCCCGTACACATTTAACGCCTCATGAGACCGACTTTCGCGCATACGCTTCTCGCTGCCGCCCTGGTGCTCCTGCTGCCGGGCCTGGCCGCCTGTACCCGGGAGCCGCAGCCGGAGGCGGACGATGCGCTGGTGCTGCTGAGCCTGGACACCAAGGCCGTGAATCCCGGCTTCAAGGGGACCTTCCGCGTGGCGCTGTTCGATGCCAATAACGAATTCACGGGCAGGACGGGTGCCTATTGCACGACCACACAGTCCCATACGGACGCCAACACCGGTACGACCCGCACCTGGCTCGATCCCTGCCGGGTGAATGCCGACGGCCAACCGTTGGATGGCGTGGGCAACGTCGTGTCCCTGGACAACCTGGCCGATGCCGAACATGACGGCGAACATGGCCTGCGCTGGAGTGGCCTCCATTCGGACACGCGGGTGGAGAATGTCTCGCTGGCCGTCGTGTCGCCGGCCGTGACCATCCATGCGGAACCGGCCGCTCCGGATGCGCCGGTGCATGCCTACGTCACCTGGACGCCGGACGTGCGCCTCTATATCAGCGACCCGCGGTCGGGTACCTTCACCGGCACCTGGCTGGACGGGGAATATGTTTACACCGCCGCAGCGAAGGTCCCGGCCTTGCAGGAGCGCTGCGCTTCGGTCACCGTCCACATCGAGTGCGGGGAACTTGCCGAAGGCGACATCCAGTCCGTCACTCTGACGAACAAGATCACCGCGGCCCGCTACTATCTGATGGAGAAGACTCCGTACGCGAAAGGCTTCTCCTATGCCGACGGGCACTTCACGACGGCGCCGTCCGTGCTGTACGACTGCGGCGCGGGCGGCCCGGACCATTTGGTGCGGGCGAACAGTGATTACCGGGAATACGAAAAGGTCTATCTCCCGGCCACCGACTTCTCGAATAACGCGCTGGAGCCCATCCGCCCGGAGTTCATCATCCTGCTGGGCAGTGACAAGACCAAGCCCTTCAAGGCCCGCATCGTGCTGAACCAGGACCTGGACGCGATGACGCACTATACCCTCAAATTGCTGATCTCCAAGGCGATCGTGTACGCCACGCTGACGGCGACCGCCACCTGGGATGCCGGTGGGACACTGACTGTCCTGGACGAAAACGGTCTCAATGCGGGGACCTTCCCCGTGGAGACGGTGTGGAACGACGGCGGCTCGCACGACGCCGAAGATGTTGATTAAAGAGAAATGATTCCGATGAAATACAAGTTCTTCATATTCCTTCTGACCCTCCTGCTGGGCGCGTGCGTGCAGCTGGGGGATTTGCCGGTCATGCCGGCGAATGACGGGGAAACGGTTCCCGTCGCCCTGACCTTGAATGTCGCCACCCCCGAGGATGGCACCCCTTCGTCATTCGCCGGCATGACCGGCAAATCTTCCGCCACCAAGTCGGACGTCTACCACGAGCCGGAGGATCCTGCCTTCGACGCCGACGCCGCCATCAAGACCGTCCTGCTCCTGCAGTTTGACGGCGAAGACAGGGACGCGCAGCTGATCGGCCAGCAGCAGTACTTCGACCACTGGCCGCTGGTTGCAGCGGACGGTGAGGGCTTCGCCCTAGTGGCCCGTTCCACGCCCCAGACGGTGGTCGTCATCGCCAATTCCTTCGGCTACCTGACCCTGACGGACCACACCACGCTGGGCAACTTCCTGGAGAATGAGAACCATAGCGTCGTCTCCATGCTGTCCAACGTCTGGCACGAAGTTGAAGACGGCGGCGACCGGCATCATTATCTCCAGATGGGCGGCCACCACACCTTCGATTCGGTGACGGAATCAACCGCGATGAACCTGACGCTCCGGCGCAACTGCGCCAAGGTCATCATCAACGTGACGAACAACGCCTTCGACAAGTCCGGCGACAATAAGGTCGTCATCGAGGACGTCCGTTTGTGCAACATCAACAGGAAGCACTACTACGTGACCGACTTTGCGACGGGTGCGGGCGATGCCTTCGATTTCGAGGATAAGTATTCCAATATGCAGCCGATGCGCTTTGACGCGCCGGAGGAGGCCTTCGCGGCCAACGACGGCTCCACGCAGACATTTACCTACTATGTCCCGGCCAACCTGCGCGGACAGGGCGCCAACACCGATGCGGCCGCCTCGCAGAAGGGCAAGAACCTGGGCGCGCCCCTCGGCGCGACCTGCCTCCGGATCTATGCGCACTACGGCGACAACGAAGAGCCGATCGTCTATACCTACTACCTGGGCAGGGACCTGGTGAATAATTTCGATCTCAAGCCCAATACCAAGTACACCTACAACATCACCCTGACCGGCAAGGGTACGCCGGCCAACGACTACCGGATCGAGGATATGGGCGACCGGCTGACGTTCAAGGTCGATGCGAACTGCTATATGCTGCAGCCGCCGACCCGCGCGGACAAGGCGCTCACGTACACCATCCCGGTGCGCCGGGCCATGGTGTTCTGGAACGCGCCGGGCGTGGGACTGGGCGTGTACGGCGCTTCCGGCGGCGACAACGAAGTGCTGACGCTGAACGAGTCGACGCAATGGACGCTCAGTTTCGTGTGGAACAGGATCAATAAAGCGGACAACACCCGGGCAGCCGAAAGCGAGCTGCTGGTCGGCTCCGTCGACGATGGCTCCGGGAAATATGTCTTTTCCGGCAAAGGTTTCGACCCGAACTACTCAAGCGCTGCCGTCGCCGGCCACGATCCGTTCTTCCGGATCCGGGTGGAGAGCGGGATGAAGGGCGACGCCCTCGTCGCGCTCAGGAACGCCGCCGGCGTCATTCTCTGGAGCTGGCATATCTGGGTGACGGATTATGATCCGGACGTGGAGATGAAACCGGTGAGCGGCACCTATGTGTATCCCGTTACCGGTGGCGCGCTGCACCGCTATTCCGGCACTATCTGGGGCGCCGGGAAAGCCTATGAGAACGCCTTTATCATGGACCGCAACCTCGGTGCCAAGGCCAGCGAGGGAGCCATCGATGACACCCGTGGCGCATATTACCAATTCGGCCGCAAAGACCCTTTCCCGAACGGAGCGCCTGTTTCGTGGGCCGCGGCCGGCACGACGGAAAACATCACGAAGAGCGTGCACAATCCGACGACGTACTATACTTATGAAAACAATAATTGGACGAAATACGATGCGAAAACATATCCGTTAGGTGCTACCGATGTCATCTGGAACGACCCTAAACTCATCGGTGGAACCGGTCACGGCAGCGACAACTGCGAGCCGGACAAGTCCAT
>Ga0310786_10004503_pt1 | contig 19412 bp, 9 predicted proteins | sample AusTroGonzalo_MG_FD_203881 | JGI IMG/M metagenome (GOLD analysis project Ga0310786, IMG submission 203881) | Bovine rumen microbial communities from tropical cattle in Woodstock, Queensland, Australia - Gonzalo_03 (v2) (version 2) | ecosystem: Host-associated > Mammals > Digestive system >... | reverse complement strand
GCGTCGAGCCCGACGTTGCGACCAAGGTCGCCGCAAAGTATGGTTACAAGGTGGTGGTGGAGCATGCGCGCAGCGGAGAGCGCAAGCCCGTGCTCAAGGCCATCGACGCCGACGACGAGATTCCGCAGGACAAGCCCGAGCAGATGAAGGTCCGCGCGCCGGTGGTGACCTTCCTCGGACATGTCGACCACGGCAAGACCACGCTCATGGACTACATCCGCCACACCAAGGTGGCGGCTGGAGAGGCCGGCGGCATAACCCAGCAGATATCCGCGTACCGCGTGGACGTGAACGGCCGCTTCATAACGTTCCTCGACACGCCCGGCCACGCGGCGTTCAACGCGATGCGCCAGCGCGGCGCGCAGCTGACCGACATAGCGGTCATCATCATCGCTGCGGACGACGGCATCATGCCGCAGACGCAGGAGGCCATCAAGTTCGCCCGCCAGGCCGGCGTGCAGATCATGGTTGCGATAACGAAGTGCGACAAGCCCACGGCAAACGTGCAGCGCGTAAAGCAGATGCTCCAGAAGGAAGGCCTTACGCCCGAAGACTGGGGCGGCGACATCGTGTGCTGCGAGGTGTCCGGCGTGACAGGACAGGGCGTCGACAACCTTCTCGAGATGATCCTCCTGCAGGCAGACGTCCTCGAGCTTACCGCGAACCCCGATCGCCGCGCGAACGGCTACGTTATAGAGGCGGAGCTCGAACAGGGCTTCGGCCCGTCGGCGACGTTGCTTGTAACGGGCGGAACGCTCAAGGTCGGCGATGCGATACTCATCGGCGAGCATTTCGGCAAGGTCCGCTCGCTCATCGACGACCACGGCCGTCGCGTAAAGGAGGCTTCGCCTTCAACGCCCATCAAGTGCACCGGGCTTTCCGGCGTTCCCGAGGCAGGCGCGGAGTTCCGCGTGATGCTCGACGAAAAGCGCGCCCGCACCCTCGCCGAGGAGACTGCCCGCCTCCGCAAGGAGCAGGAGCTCTCGCAGACCAAGGCGCTTTCGCTCGATGCTCTGCTCGGCCAGATGGGCGCGGACGAGAAGAAGGAGCTTTCCTGCATCGTCAAGTCCGACACCCAGGGCTCGCTCGAGGCGATCGTGGAGGCCCTGCGCGGGATCAAGAGCGACAAGGTCTCGCTCAAGATCATCGGAACGGGCACTGGCAACGTGTCGCTCACCGACGTCAAGACCGCCTCCGCAGGCAAGGCGATGATCGTCGGATTCGACATCGGCAACGACTCTGGCGTGCAGCAGCAGGCCCGCCACGACGGCGTGAGGATCACGACCTTCCGCATCATCTACGAGCTCATGGACTTCGTCAAGAAGTCGATGCTCGACCTCATCCCGGCGGAATACAAGGAAGTTGTCAAGGGCCATGCGGTCGTCAAGGCCGTGTACGACATCGGCAAGGTCGGCAAGATCGCCGGTGCGCAGATGCTCGACGGCACCCTCATCGCCTCGGCTCGCTACCGCTTACTCCGTGGCGGCGAGAACGTGTGGGAGGGCAAGCTGCAGTCGCTCAAGCACTTCAAGGACGAGGTCAAGGAAGTCACCGGACAGCAGGAGTGCGGCGTCCACTTCGCGAACTTCGAGAAGTTCCAGGAGGGCGACACGATCGAGTGCTACATCCTCGAGGAGCTTCCGAGGAGCCTGTGACGCAACAAGCCGGGAACCGTCCCGGAGCAAGGTTTTGGAACAATGTCCGTAGACAGGGTTGAAAGGCTTAACTCGCTTCTGAAGCGCGTCATAGCCGAGAAGATATTCACCGTGCTGCAGTCCTCGGCGTACAGCCCGTGCATTTTCACGGTCACGGCCGTGAGCTGCGCGAAGGACATGCGGGACTGCACGGTCAAGGTGTCGGTGTTCGCGCCCACTCCGGAGGAGAAGACGCGCGCTCTCGGCGAGATAATCTCGCGTTCGCGAGAGTTCCAGCGCGCGATAAACAGCGAGGTGCGGATGAAGTATACGCCGCGCCTCAGGTTCGTGCTGGACGAGTCGCTCGAAAAGGGCGACCGAGTTCTCGACATCATAAGCAAGATCGAGAATGGCCAATCTTGACCAGATGGCGCTGCTGTCCGCGCTGGACGGCGTTCTCGCCGTAGACAAGCCCGCGGGAATCGCGTCCCACGACGTAATGCGCGAGGTCAAGCGCCGCTTCAACCTTGTCAAGGCGGGTCACGGCGGAACGCTTCCCGGAAACGTGTCCGGGCTTTTCCTAGTGATGGTTGGCGACGGCACACGCGCCTCGGACTTCTTCATGCGAGCCGATTCCGCATATGAGGGCGCGATATGCCTCGGGCGCGTCACCGACACAGCAGACCGCGAGGGCAGGACGATCGCCGAAAAGGACTTCTCGTCGGTAACGCGCGAATCGCTCGACGCCGTGCTTCCCGAACTTCGCGGCGACGTGTTTCTCGCGGAGCCGGAATACCAGGCGGTTATGCTGCCGGGCCGCGAGAGCTACGAGATCATCGGGCCCAAGGAGGGCGAGCCGAAGCCGCAGCCAAAGCTTGGACATGTCTACAGGTTCGAGGTCACGGCCTTTGAACCGCCGATCGTCCGCTTCACGGCCGTGGTCGCGAAGGGGACTTCCATGAGGGCCCTTGCCGCGAACCTCGGCGAGCTGCTTGGATGCGGCGCTTCCATCGAATCCCTGCGCCGCACGCGCCAGGGCAAGGTTGACGTCTCGGAGGCGATAACGTTCGCCAAGCTCCTCACGTCCGACTCGTCCGTGTTGCTTGGACGCGTGGTCAAGCCTTCCAAATTCCTTTCGCGCTGAATGCCGACGAATCAATGCAAACCGAGCTCGCCATAGGTTTTTTCGACGGCGTCCATGTCGGGCACTGCAGGCTCATCGGGGCGATGCTGAGGCGCGCACGCGCAAAAGGTGCGAGGGCCGTCGTCTACACGTTCCGCGAGCATCCCGCAAGCGTGCTCATGGGCGGGCGTTTCGCGCCTACGCTCCTGTTTTCGACGCGCCAGCGCATCGAGGCAATCAAGTCGCTAGGGGTGGACGAAGTGGTGGCAGTGCATTTCACGTCGGATCTTGCGGCGCGTCCGCCGGAGGAATTCGCGATTTCCCTCAGACGCCGCTTCCCCGGTCTGGACACTGTCTTCTGCGGAAGCAACTGGCGCTTCGGCGCCGGCGGGAAGGGCGATGCCTGTTTACTTCGAAAGCTTGGCTTCAGCGTTAAGGTCGTCCCATACGCCGTGCGCGGAGGGAGTCCCGTGTCGTCCACGCGCATCAGGTCCGCGATAGCAGTCGGCGACATTGGACTTGCATCCTCGCTGCTGGGCCGTCCATGCGAAGTCTCTGGCAGAACCGTCCGCGGCAAAGGTGTTGGGAGGAAGATAGGTTTCCCCACGGTGAATATGGAACCGGATTTCCCTGGGCCATTCCCGCATGGAGTCTATGTCGTCGACACGTCCGCAGGACGCGCGGTTGCCAATTTCGGAACGGCCCCCACGATGGGGAGGAGGGCGTGGAAGAGCCCTGTGTGGGAGTTGAATTTCCCCGGCGGCCTGGCAGCTCCGCTGCCGCGCAGGTTCACTTTTGCTCTCCGCGAGTTCATCCGTCCGGAGTGCAGGTTCGCGACAGTTGCCGAGCTTCGCGCCGCGATTTCAGCCGACATTTCGCGCGCATTGTCGCACAGGTGATGGCGGCCTCGGAGTGCCCTGCGAGAGCATTCAGGTTTACCATCTGCCGGCATTGACGCAGTGCGGCGATTTTGCCCATTTTGCCCAAAATCGCGAAAAATTGTTTTTGCCGCAAGTGTTTGTTTGATGATATAATTCATCCTAAGCCATGGTGTGACCATTGTAAACGAATGCATGAAAAGGAACAATTCATGAAAAAAGTATTCGCGGCAATTGCGGTGGTTCTTGCCATCGCGTCAGGTGCGCTGGCCGACAACGTAATCGTGCTCGGCAACCTAACGCGCAACACTACCATCACGACCGACACGATTCTGACCGGTACGCTCTCCGCTACGCCGAGACCTAAGATATCGATCGCTAACGGCGTCCGCGTGACGCTTTCGGGCGCCACCATCATGGGTGACGACAACCATGATTACTTGCATGTCGACAAGTGGGCGGGCATTACATGCCTTGGCGATGCCACGATCATCCTAGTAGGCGACAACCACGTCACAGGATACGACGACTGTCCGGCAATCTATGTTCCGCAGAACCATACCCTGACCATCGATGGTTCTGGCTCGCTTGAAGCGACTGGTGGCAAGAACGGGACCCTCGGCTCTGCCGGAATCGGTGGAGAGACTTGGCGGTCGTGCGGCAATATCGAAATCAACGGAGGTACAATCACGGCCAAGGGCTACGGCGCCTGCGCTGGCATCGGCGGCTCATACCGGTACAGTTGCGGTTACATCACCATCAACGGCGGCGACGTGAACGCTGAGAGCGAGCACAGTGCCGGCATCGGTACCGGCGGCATTACCAGCAGCGACGGCAGCAATGAGGAAGGTAGCGACTGCGGTCACATCACCATCACCGGCGGCAGGGTGACGGCCAAAGGCGCGGCTGGTGCCGCCGCAATCGGTACGGGGCGCGACGGCAGGTGCGGCGACATCACGATATCCGGAGGAACCGTGGTTGTCAGGGGCATTGCCGGCGGTGCAGGCATCGGAACAGGAATAAATGGCTATTGCGGGGTCATCACCATCGATGGCGGAGTTGTATCTGCCACCAGCCTAGAGGCCTCGTCTCTGTCTGACGTCAACGACACCGTGTTCTGCGGTGCGGCGATCGGCGCCGGCGACTACGGCAGGTGCGGCTCGATCGAAATCAAGGGCGGAATCGTCTCCGCTAAGGGTGGCTCCAATGCCGCTGCAATCGGTACGGGCATACATGGTTCGTGTCCGAACATCTATGTCCGGTCGGGCGTTTCGCGCCTGACAGTCGAGAAAGACAAAAGTTCGGGCAGCACCTGGCTTGGCAGGGGCAAGGAATGCGATTCCAGTTGTTGGGCCTTAGTGGATAATACCGCTCTTGTGCTGGCTGAGGACGAGCTGACGCGCGTCTATACGTGGAACGGCGACCTCTCCACATGCAACGCCGACATGACGGTGTTCAACGGCATGCGGCTCACGGGCACGCTTTCGGGCAACTACAAGTTGAGCATCGAGGACAATGCGCGCGTGATGCTCGACGGCGTGACCATCAACGGCGCGAACAGCTCAAGCTGCCGCTGGGCCGGCCTCACATGCCTCGGCAACGCTGAACTGCGGCTTGCGGCGGGGAGCGTCAACACGGTCAGGGGTTTCCACCAGGACTATCCCGGAATCTACGTTCCGGAAGGTTCCCTCCTCACGATCGCTGGGCCTGGCTCGCTCACGGCGAGCAGCACCGGTCGCGGCGCCGGCATCGGCGGTGGCTACGCGATTCATTGCGGCTCGATCGACCTGAGGGGCGGTACCATTACCGCCACGGGAGGCACCGGCTGCGCCGGCATCGGCGGCGGACAGAGTGCCAGAAGCGGCGACATCAGCATCTATTCCGGCATCATACGCGTGGTCGCCACAGGCGGCTCCGGTGCGGCCCCTGTCGGAATCGGCAACCGTGGCGCCGGCAACATGCCATACGTGGCAGACGGATTGAGTTCCGTGACGAGCGGGAACACGCGCACCATCACGCCGACGTGGGACGGCAACCTTAACGACCTCAACAACTACGCGGTGGCGTACGACGGCATGACTATCACCGGCACTCTCCACACGAAGAGCAAGATCACAATCGCCGCCGGTGCAACGGTCACGCTCAAGAGCGCCACGATCATGGTCGACGGCGTCGAGAACGACACTAGCTGCAACTGGGCGGGACTCAACTGCCTTGGAAACGCAACCATCATACTTGAGGGGAACAGCGACATACGCGGTTTCTACAAGGACTGGCCTGGAATCTACGTCCCGCCGGGCTCCACGCTGACGATCAAGGGCAGCGGATGGCTCCAGGCCGACAGCAACGGAAGGGGCGCTGGCATAGGCGGCGGCTGGAACATCGATTGCGGCAACATCACAATCGAGAGCGGCTATGTCGATGCAGAGGGCGGCGACTTTGGCGCTGCGGGCATCGGCGGCGGACACGGCGCTTCCTGCGGTACCATACGCATACGTGCAAGCGTCGCCCGCGTCCGCGCCGTGAGCTCGGGCGCCCCGAACCCGATAGGCAAGGGCGAAGACGGCACCGGTGGAACAGTGGTGGTCGATTCAGGGACCAAGGACACCTTGGAATACGACGGCACCCAGCGCACCATAGTCTGGGACGGCGACCTTTCGCTCGTCAGTGGCGACGTCACGGCTATTTCAGGCACGACCATTCGTGGAACTAATTACGGCGACATCAGGCCACACAAGATATCCATTGCCGCCGGCGCCACGGTCACGCTGAATGACGCATGCATATACGGAGAGGACTACAACTATTGCCGGTTTGCCGGTCTCACGTGCGAAGGTAACGCCACTATTATCCTGAAGGGCTACAATCTCGTAAGGGGTTTCCAGAACGGGCATCCCGGCATATACGTTCCGCCGGGCAGGCTCCTGACGATCAAAGGCGGCGGTTCGCTGGCGGCGTACAGCAATGGCTTCGGTGCGGGCATCGGCGGCGGTTGGGGCATTGCCTGCGGCGACATCTTGATTGAGGGCGGCAGCATAGTTGCCGTCGGCGGAGCGAAATCCGCCGGAATAGGAGGCGGCTCGGGCGCAGCATGCGGCAACATACGTATCGACAGCGGCATAACGCACGTCTCGGCCACGTGCGGCGATGACTGCGACAAGCCTATCGGCAAGGGGACGGGTGGCTCAGGCGGCTCTGTGTCGGTTGCTTCCAGTCTCTACGACGTGCTTAAAGGAACCACGCGCACAATAGTCACTAGCCGTGTCAACCTCGCAATGCTGGAAAGCGACTTCACGGCGCTTGACGGAATGACCTTGTATGGAACGCTCTGGGACCATAAGCTTTCCATCGCCGCCGGTGCGACGGTCGCCATTTCCAACGTTTGCATCGATACCGTCTCGGAAGGCGATTGGTCTGGCATTACATGTCTTGGCAACGCGACGATAGTCCTTCAAGAGTCCAATGAAGTTGCAGGATCTGGAGAGCATGCCGGCATTTATGTTCCCTGGGACTCAACTCTGACAATCAGCGGAGACGGATCGCTCGTTGCATGCGGAGGTGGGGAGAGCGCAGGCATTGGTGGCGGTGCCCATGAGGACGGTGGAATAATCGTCATCGAAGGAGGCTACGTCGAAGCGACCGGAGGCTCCAGTGCGGCTGGCATCGGTTCCGGTTTCTACTGTTCGTGTCGAGGCATTGAAATCAGAGGCGGCATCGTGAATGCGAATAGTAATAATTGCGGTGCGGGCATAGGTTCAGGAGGCGGAGGAAATTGTGGATACATTGTCATCTCCGGTGGCGTCATCACGGCTGATGGTGATGCAAGAGGTGTTGGCATCGGTAGCGGCGGCGATAGCGGGCGTTGTGGAGATATCGTCATCTCCGGAGGCGATATCACGGCTACCGGCGGCGACTGGTCACCGGGAATCGGCAGTAGTGCTTACGGTAGCACTTGTGGAAATATCTCGATCGAGCCGGGGATAACATACGTCCGTGCGACACGTGGTTCTGGCTGTCAGGATTTCATAGGCGCGGCCGTCAGCCAAAGTACCTGCGGAACGGTGACCATTAGTGCGGAACTGCGCCAAGAGACGCTTGGCGATACACTGTACATCTGGCCGGTTGCGTGGGACGGCAACCTTGACTCGCTGAACGGACACGGCTACGTGGTGGCGACAAACGGCGTTACGATAAGTGGGACGCTTTCCAGCTCGGCCGACTACAAGATCGGCATTTCCGCCGGAGCCACGGTGACGCTCAGCAATGCCACGATTCGCGGCAGAAGCAGATCGGACTGCAAGTGGGCGGGAATCACGTGCTATGGCGACGCCACGATCGTCCTGGTGGGCGATAACATAGTAAAAGGCTTCTACAGCAATTATCCCGGTATCTACGTCCCGCCGGGTTGCACGCTCACGATCATGGGCACGGGCTACCTCAATGCGACAAGCAACGGATGGGCGCCGGGCATCGGCGCGGCATACTCGATGGACTGCGGAAACATCGTGATCAAGGGCGGCGACATAAAGTCCTCGGGCGGATTGAGTTCCGCCGGCATCGGAGGGGCGGGCGGCTACCGCAGCTCGTGCGGCGACATCGTGATCGAGAAGACGGCCGGAAGGGTCATCGCCCAGCATGGAGACGGCTGCGAGAACAACATCGGCGCCGGCGGCGCAATGGCTGCGCAGTGCGGAGAGGTCACCGTGGAGCCGGGACTTTCGGACGTGACGAGCAGTGACGGCAAGTCGCGCACGATACAGTGGGACGGCGACCTCTCGACGCTCGACTTCGACCAGATCGCGTACAGGGGCACGGTCATCCACGGCACACTTGCGGCACGGTGCAAAGTGTCCATCGACAAAGGCCAAAGAGTGATTGTCTCGAACGCGACGATTGTGATTGATAATGTGGGTGCTGACATGTCCTACAAGTGGGCGGGCCTTACATGCATAGGCAGTGCCGATATAACGTTGAAGGGCAACAACACGATCCAGGGATTCTACGAGGACTATCCCGGCATTTTCGTCCCCAAGTACTGCACGCTCACGATCAATGGCGACGGCTCGTTGACGGCGCGCGGAAGCGTCGGCTCCAGCAACTACAGATGGGCCCCCGGCATCGGCGGCGGATACAGTATCCCCGGCGGCAGTGTCGTCGTCAAGGGCGGAACCATCGATGCCTTGGGCGGAAGATACGCGGCAGGCATCGGCGGCGGCAGGTATGCTTTGTGCGGAAGCATCCACTTTGGCGCAGGCATTGACCGCGTTACGGCCACTTGCGGCGATTACTGCTCGAATCCGATTGGCGCGGGCGGCGATGGTGGAACCGGAGGGGTGGTTACCAAAGCCGCCGGGCTTCTGGACGACGGCGGCACGACGACCCGCACGATCAGTTCCTGGTGGGACGGCAACCTCGCGGCGGTGACAGACGACATGGCGGTGCCGGACGGCATGACGCTCTACGGAACGCTGGGCGGAAACCACAAGCTTACCATCGAGGACGGCGCACACATCATACTCAAGGGCGCGAACATCAACCAAAATGGACAGCTTTCCGGCGACTGGGCGGGACTCACCTGCGAGGGCTGGGCGCAGCTGGTAATCGACGAAACAGGCGGCAGCAGCACCGTGAGGGGATTTGGCAGCGGCTATCCGGGCATATACGTTCCCGAAGGAGAATTCCTCATGATCTCCGGCTCCGGCACGCTCTACGCGTATGGCGCGTATAGAGGAGCTGGAATCGGTGCAGGGTCGAACATTGACGGCGGCAACTGCGGCGACATCGAGATAACCGACTGCCGTCTGCACGCCCAGGGCGGATTCAGGGCTGCCGGAATCGGTGGAACGTCCGAAGGCGAATGCGGCTATATCCTGGTGGACTACTGCGACGTCTACGCACGTGGCGGGTCGTATGCACCAGGCATAGGCTCTGGCGACGGCGGCACATGCTTGGGAATCGAATTTGACCACGCACAGGTGGTCGCGGAAGGAGGCAACGGCTACGCCGCTGCGGGCATCGGCGCGGGCGATACGGGTTACTGCGACTCCGTCTTGATTGACAAAGACTGCGAAATCAATGCGACGGGCGGTGCCAACTCTCCCGGCATCGGGGCGGGGCCGAACGCCGCGTGCGGCGATATCGACATCCTCTACGGAATCAGGAACGTCGTGGCGACGTGCGGCAGCGGCTGCAGTACCCCGATCTTCACTGGCGATGGCGACGACAGCGGCGTAGTCTCCGTTGCGCCGGGCCTGTTGGACGATGGCGGTACGCCGACTCGCACGATCACCAGCTGGAACGGTGACCTTTCCGAGCTGACGGGCAACGTCACGATTCCCAACGGCATGACGGTCTACGGCACCATGACCGGAAAGTACAAGGTGTCCATCGCCAACAGGGCAAAGGTGACGATATCCAACGCAACGATCGAGGTGTCGAGCGCGAATAACAAGACCTACTACAACTGGGCCGGTCTCAACTGCATTGGCGACGCCGAGATCACGCTGGTTGGCAACAATGCAATCCGTGGATTCTACGAGGACCAGCCCGGCATCTACGTTCCGTCGGGCAAGACGCTGACGATCAATGGAGACGGCCTCTTGACGGCGTACAGCAACGGCTTCGGCGCGGGCATCGGAGGCGGATACACCAATTCTTGCGGCAACATCACTATCGACGTCGGCACTATAATGGCGACCGGCGGCGGCTCGGCAGCAGGCATCGGCGCCGGCTACAAAGCCGACTGCGGCACGATTACCATTGTCGGCGGCACTATAACGGCGACCGGCGGCGGTTCGGCGGCAGGCATCGGCGCGGGCTATCAGGGCAGATGCGACGAAGTGGTGATCGGATCGAGGATTGAGCGGATCGTCGCCACGCATGGCAGCGGCGGCGTGGAGGCCATAGGCGCGGGCAAGGACGGCACTTGCTACAACTACCCGACGATTCCGGCTGGTCTCATCGACGACAACGGCAACCCGACCCGGACAATCTACAGATGGAACGGAGACCTTGCCGCGTTGACGACCGATGTCACGATCCCTAACGGCATGACTGTCTATGGCACGCTCCAGGGCAAGTACAAAGTGTCCATCGACTCCAATTCGAGTGTGACGCTCTCGAATGCCACGATTGTGGTCGAGAATGTGGGTAGAGACGAATCCTGCAAGTGGGCTGGCCTTACGTGCAAGCTTAGCGCCAGCATCACGCTTGTCGGCAACAACACGATCCAGGGATTCTACGAGGACTATCCCGGCATATACGTTCCCGAAGACTGCCGACTGACGATAAAGGGCAACGGTTCCCTTACGGCACGCGGCAGCGTCGGCACCAGTAGCAAGAGATGGGCCGCCGGCATCGGCGGTGGCTATGAGCTTGCGTGTGGTGACATTGTCATTCAGGGCGGCACGATAACTGCGATAGGTGGCAGTTCCGCAGCTGGCATTGGTAGTGGATACAATGCCGCCTGTGGCGATATTTCCATCACAGGCGGAAGCGTTGCAGCGACAGGCGGCGAAAATGCGGCGGGCATCGGCACCGGCCGTAAGGGCACGTGCAACTCGATTTACATCGGCCCTGGAATCACCCGGGTCGAAGCCACGCGCGGCACTGGAGCTATTTACACAATAGGGATCGGTGCAAGCGGTACCTGCGGAACCCCGGAAATCGATTCGAGCCTTCTCGACGACAATGGCGACCCGACCCGCACGATCACGTCGGCATCGGCCGCCGATCCGCTTGCGGCGTACAAGGCGTGGGCGACTGCGAACGGCGTGAGCGGTGCGTGGGACTATGTGGACGCGAATGGAATCGCAAACGTGTTCCGCTATGCGTTCAACAGGCCTACGGGCGCGTTCCCGATGATAACCGACATCACGTTTGAGAACGGATATGCGGTAATCGTCACGCAGATGCCCGAGGCTACCAGCGGGTTCGTGTTCACCATCGTAGCATCTGCCAATCCGGACGGCACGGGTGCCGAGGTTGAACATGCGCTTGACCCGTCCGGCGTGACCGTGATCGGCGAGACTCTGTCCGAGAAGCGCTTCTTCCGCCTGAAGGCCGTCATAGACCAGTAGGGGTCGCGCCCGGGGGAAGCGGCCTCGCCGCTTCCCTCATTCTCGCTTCCCGATTCGCCTTGATTCAAGGCGGCGGTTTTGGTATAATCTTTTACCAAATTTCCCACTCTAAGGAGTTTCACAATGGCAGTTCTCGGGCAAGGTCTGGTGCTGATGATAGCAGGCATGGGCATCGTCTATTTCTTCCTCCTCATTCTCGTGATAGTCACGAACTTCACGGTGAAGCCTCTGGCGAGATTCAATTCGCTCTTCCCCGAGGAGGCACCAAAGAAGGCCCCGGCCAAGAAGTCCGCCGGCAGCGACGACGAAAACATCGCCCTCGCCATCGCCGTCGCCTTAAGAGGTTAGGTGGTTTTGTAGTTAGGTGGTTCGGTGGGTGTTCGTTGAAGGAAAGAACTTTGACATGAAGGAAAAAGACGATAATGCGCATGGATGCCTCTGTTTTCTTCTTGGCATGTTTTTCGGGCCGATTGGACTTATCGTTGCCGCCATCATCGGAAAGGCAAGAGGTGTTGTCAGTGCATTGTTCGGAATGGCCGCTCTGACCATCTTGATTGTGCTATTCCTTGTCTTGACTGGAGCTTTGGGCGCATTAAGTATGCAGCGAGAGGAACGGGTGATTGTCGGATTCGCACCGCCAAACTACTTAACCATTAAACCATTTAACCCCCAAACCATTTAACCACCAAACAATTCAACCCCAAAACAATAAAACAGTTATGGCGAAGAAAAACGTAAAGTTCATGCTCACCGCGTTCCGCGACGGATTCCAGTCCGTGATCGGGGCTCGCGTTCTCTCCAAGGACTTCCTCCCCTGCGTGGAGGAGGCGTACGCCGCTGGCGTCCGCTGGTTCGAGGCTGGCGGTGGCGCGCGTTTCCAGAGCTGCTACTTCTACTGCCAGGAGGATGCGTTCGACGTGATGGACGCGTTCCGCAAGGCCGCTCCTGAAGCCGACCTCCAGACGCTCTCTCGCGGCGTGAACGTCGTGGGCCTCGAGTCCCAGAGCTCCGACATGATCAAGCTCCACGCCGACATGTTCAAGAAGCACGGCATGAGCTCGATCCGCAACTTCGACGCGCTCAACGACGTCAACAACCTCAAGTGGTCCGGCCAGTGCATCCACGACGCGGGCCTCAACCACGAAGTCGTCGTCACGATGATGGGCCTTCCGCCCGGGATCGACAACAAGGGCACGCACACGCCCGAGTTCTACCGCGACCGCCTGAAGATGATCATGGACGCCGGAATCCCCTTCGACCGCGTGGCGTTCAAGGACGCTTCCGGCACCTCCACGCCCACGACCGTCTACAACACGATGAAGCTCGCCCGCCAGCTCCTTGGCAAGGACGTGCACATCCAGTTCCACTCGCACGAGACGGCCGGCAACGGCGTTGCGTGCTACCTCGCTGCGCTGCGCGGCGGCGCTGACGGCATCGACCTTTCCATGGCCCCGATGAGCGGCGGCACCTGCCAGCCCGACATCATTACGATGTGGCATTGCCTCGACGGCGACCCCGACTTCGGCTTCGACTTCGACATCAACAAGATCAAGAAGGCGGAGGACTCCTTCAAGAACGCGATGCAGAAGTACTTCCTCCCGCCGGAGGCGATGAGCGTGAACCCGCAGATCGTGTGGAGCCCGATGCCCGGCGGCGCGCTTACGGCGAACACGCAGATGCTGCGCGACAACAACATGATGGACAAGTACGACGACATGATCGCGGAGATGTACGATTGCGTGCGCCTCGGCGGCTTCGGCACGTCCGTGACGCCTGTCTCGCAGTTCTACGCGCAGCAGGCGATCCAGAACGTCATGTTCGGCAAGTTCAAGAAGTTCGCGCCCGGCTACGCCAAGATGGTGCTCGGCTACTTCGGCAAGACGCCCGTCCCGCCGGATCCCGAGATTGTGAAGAAGGCGAGCGAGTTCATGGCCTCAAGCGACCTCAATAAGGCCTACAGCGAGCCCACCACGAAGACCGTTCTCGAAATGAACGACGCCGACCCCAAGAAGGGCGGAGCGGTCGCGAAGAAGATGCTCGAGGACGCCGGACTTCCTGTCACCGACGAGAACATCTTCATCGCCGCCTCCTGCAAGGAGAAGGGCATTCTCTTCCTCAAGGACCCGTCCAAGGCCCCGATGGGCTGCCGCTTCGCCGAAGAGGCCAAGCCCGCCGCAGGCAAGGGCGGACCCGTAACGGTCACGATCAACGGCAAGGCCTACGGCGTCGAGATCAAGGGCGACGGCAAGGCCGTGGTGAACGGCAAGGAAGTTGCGTTCAAGTCCGAGGCGGGCCTCAAGGCAGCCGCTCCTGCGGCCGCTGCTCCTGCCGGTGGAACGGAAGTCAAGGCTCCCGTTCCCGGAACGGTCCTTCGCGTGACCGCCCAGAGCGGCTCTGCCGTGTCGAAGGGCGACGAAATCCTCGTCATGGACGTGATGAAGATGGAAACGCCGGTCACCGCTCCGTGCGACGGCACCGTGACGGTGAACGTGAACGCCACCGACAAGGTCGCCACCGGCGACATACTTGCGACGATCGGCTGACGCCGCTCGCCGCGAGAGTGATTAGTGAATAGTGAACAGTGAATAGGTGATGACGACATGAAGAAGTTTCTGATGGCTTTCATCGTCGCGATGGTGTTCGTCGCGCAGGCGGGCGAGGACGAAGGCGGGGAACTCGCCCCTTGGAAACAGACGCGCAACCGCGTGATGGAGCTTCGCAACGACCTCGGCGTGTCCGGCTTCATGAAGAAGGAAGCGCCCGCGTACCTCACCGGCAACTTCGCCGAGAAGGACCGCGTGTCGGTGAACAGCATGCTCGACAAGGACCCGCACGACCCGAAGAGCGGCTACAAGACGCCCAACGGCTACGTGAACAAGGATGGCAAGTGGATTGGCGGATACTTCGACGACACCGGCGCGTTCGTCGCAGGCCACGAGGTGAAGGTGCTTGGCGGAATGCCGTACGGCGTTGGCCAGCTCATCATGATCCCGATCTGCCTCGTGCTGATGTACCTCGCCATCGTGAAGGGCTTCGAGCCCCTGCTGCTTCTGCCGATCGGCTTTGGCGGACTTCTCGCCAACTGCCCGCTCGCGGGCGTCACTGCCCCGGCCATGATGCACGACGGCGTGGTTAGCTTCCTCGCGTCCGGCATACCGGTGATGCAGGGGGGGATCATCGAGCCCGGCGGGTTCCTCTACTACTTCTTCCGCTTCGGCATCGACACGGGCGTCTTCCCGATCATGATCTTCATGGGCGTTGGCGCGATGACTGACTTCGGTCCGCTGATTGCCAACCCGCGCATGGCGCTTCTCGGAGCCGCCGCGCAGTTCGGCATCTTCTTCGCGCTCTTCGGCGCGCTCGGGCTCTGCTCGGTGTTCGGCACCGACTTCTTCGGCGCATGCGGACCGCTCAAGGCCGCGGCCTCGATCGGAATCATCGGCGGAGCCGACGGCCCGACCGCGATCTGGCTCACCTCGCGCCTTGCCCCTGAGCTCCTCGGCGCAATCGCCGTGGCGGCCTACTCCTACATGGCGCTCGTGCCGATCATCCAGCCGCCGATCATGAAGGCCCTCACCACGAAGAAGGAGCGCCTTATCAAGATGCCGCCACTCCGTCCCGTGACGAAGATCGAGAAGGTCTGCTTCCCGCTCATCGTGCTTCTTCTCTGCGCGTTCCTGCTTCCCTCGGCCGTGCCGCTCATTGGCGCGCTGATGCTCGGCAACCTCGCGAAGGAGGTCGGCCCCTCGGTGGCGCGCATTGCGGACACGATGTCCAACGCGCTCATCAACATCGTGACGATCATGCTCGGCCTCTCGGTTGGCTCTAAGCTCGCGTGCGAGAAGTTCCTCTCTGCGACGACGCTCGGCATCCTGGCGCTCGGCCTCTGCGCGTTCTGCGTGGGCACTGCGGCGGGCGTGCTGATGGCGAAGCTGATGAACCTCCTCTCCAAGACGAAGGTCAACCCGCTCATCGGCTCGGCGGGCGTCTCGGCCGTTCCCATGGCCGCGCGCGTGTCGAACAAGGTGTCGCTTTCCGAGGACCCGACGAACTTCATCCTCATGCAGGCCATGGGTCCGAACGTTTCGGGCGTCATCGGCTCGGCCGTCGTGGCAGGCGTTCTCTACACGCTCTGCTCGAACTGACGTCCATCCACTCGGGAAAGCGGCGCCTCGCCGCTTCAGTATGTCGGCCTTCGGGGAAGCGGCGCCCTCGCCGCTTCGGAAGGTCATTCAGTCGCGGAAGCGGAGTCAAGCGGATCGACGTCGCGATCCCCGCTAAAGGCTTTGCGGTCATTGTCCGCTAAAGCAAGGTCAGGGAAGATGAAGAAAACATTGCTTGCGATTGTCGCGCTTTCGGCGACCGCGCTTTTCGCTGTGCCCGGCGTCGCCGCGCCTGCGAAGAGGGCGGACGTCCGCTGGACGTGGTGCGGTTGGGGCGGAGGCGGATGGTTCTGGTCCAGCGCCGCTGATCCCGTGGACGCGAATGTCTTCTACATGGGCGGAGACGTGAACGGCATCTGGAAGACGACGGACGGCGGCAAGAGCTGGTTCTTCGTGAACGACGGGCTTCAGAACTTCGGCGTCTATTCGCTCGCTGTCGCGCCTTCCTCGCCGAAGACCGTCTACGCTCTCACGCAGGACGGCGTTGCCGCGAGCTTCGACGGCGCGAAGACCTGGAAGCCGTGCGGGGAGACGCGCAACGCCGCGCTCAAGGTTTCCGCGCATCGCGGCGGAAGCGTGAAGGCGATCGCTGTGGACCCGAGAGCGCCTAAGACCGTGTACGCTGGCGGCGCGAACGGAAGGGCCGTCAAGTCGACCGACGGCGGCGAGAGCTGGACGGTGCTCGACTACCTTTCGGCCCGCAAGGAGGAAGAAGGCGAGACAGCGAAGCCTGTTTCCGGCGCTGGATATGGCAGGCTCACCGTTGCCGCGAACGCGAACGACTGGGCGAACTACGTGCGCATCCAGAAGTTCATCGACCAGAACGGCGCGGACTGGAGCGCCTGCGACAAGGTGGGGGTGAAGGTGTTTCTGCCCGGCGACGCGCCGGCTGGAATGGCTGCGACAATCGTCGTGCAGAGCGGAAGCTGGACATGGAAGGAAGGTCCGATGAAGACGCTCGAGCCCGGCAAGTGGACGACCGTTGAATATCCGATGTCGGTCTACAGCGACCCGAAGAAGGTCCAGCTTCTACATTTCGTGGTGCGCACCAACGGCAAGGGGTACAAGGGCGAGATTGGACTGGACGAGTTCGTTGCGACAGGTGTCGGCAAGCGAATCGTCCTCGGCGAGTGGAACGGCGCGGAAACAGAGGACTGGAAAGTGAGCCCCGACGCGAACACGAAGTCCATCACGAAGTCGATTCTCCCGTCGAAGGCGCCGAAGGTCCCCGTGGCGGGCGATCCAGTCCGCTGCATAGCCGTTTCTGGCGCGAACCCTAAGCTCGTCTTGCTCTGCCAGCAGAAGTTCGGGCTGTTCCGCTCCACGGACGCAGGGGCGACCTGGACGCACGTAAAGGATGCGCCGGCCGGCGCATCCGTGGTGTGCTGGGCAGGTCCAGCGGCACCGAAGACGTGGTACGGCGCTTTCGGCAAGAGCGGAGTGTTCGTTTCCATCGACGACGGCGCGACGTGGCGTAGCCTCAACGCGCCTCTCGAGAGCGGAATGGGCGCGCGCGACGTTGTCGTGAACACGAAGGACCCGAAGGTTGCGCATGTAATCATAGGGCAGGGTTTCGGCGGATATGTCGCGACGACGCGCGACGGCGGCGCGACGTGGACGAAGACGAAGGAGATGAAGCCCGACCGCGTCTACAATCCGACGCTTCCCGAACAGAAGAGCGTGGGGATGAGCGGACTCGAGAACATCTCCATAAGTCCGGCAGACCCCAATCGCGTCCACATGGCGGGCAACTGGGATCCCTGCATGAGCTGGGACGGCGCGAAGACGTGGTTCGAGAGTGTGCGCGGCGCGGACATAACGTGCTTCCACGACATCCAGCATCTTGGCGGCGACACGTACGGGGCGGCGATGGACGAAGGTTCGCTTGTCACGAAAAACGCCGGCGCAACATGGCAGGCTCTTGCCCCGCGCAAGTGGACGCCGGGCCTTTCGGGGCACCACTGGCGCGTCCTGCCGCAGAAGCTCAGGGACGGCCGCATGCGCGTCATATCGACGGTATCGCCCTGGGCGCACGGACACGACTTCAACGTCAAGGTGATTGTCTCGGAAGACGGCGGAAAGACGTTCGAGGAGGCGAAGGGCCTTCCCGACTACCGCACGCACGCGAACACGATGTGGGGCGAGGGACACGGCCGCGCGATTTCGGCCGACCCTACGAATCCCGACATCGTCTACCTCGGCATCGACGGCGACCCAGAGAAGGGGAATGCGGGCGGCGGAGTGTTCAAGTCGACAGATGGCGGGCACAGCTGGAAGCAGATTCCGAACCAGCCCGGATCGCGCCGCATGATGTACGGCATCAAGGTGGACCCAACTAACCCGAATCGCATCGTGTGGGGCGCATGCGGGACGACGTCAGGCGTGTATGTGTCGGAGGACGCGGGCGAGAGCTGGACGAAGGCGCCGAACCTCAACGACTGGATATTCAACGTCGAGGTGAGCGCGAAGGGCACTGTATACGCAGGTGGCAACCAGCTCTACCGCTCGGACGACCACGGCAAGACCTTCCGCGCCGTGACGAAGCTCTCGGGCGTGACGGTCGTCGGCATCGCGTGTGATCCCGCGAACGAGAAGCGCATGTGGATTTCGGCCTCAACGTGGGACGGCAACAGAGCAGGCGGGATATACGAGACCGTGGACGGCGGCAAGACCTGGGCGGACATCACGGGCGACATTCCGTATCCTAAGCCGCTCATCGTCCGCTACAACGACACTACGCACGAACTATGGGCTGCAGGTCCTGGCGCCTTCAAGACACGTCGATAGGGCGGTACAACTTCCCAACTTCCCAAATGATAGTTGTTGCGCACGGGGCGGGTATTTGGTAGAATTATGCCATGAAACTCAAGAAGTCATCGGTTCCTTCCGGCGGTGCTGCCATTGCGGAGCGCTTCCGCATTGACGGCGACCCGCGCGCATCGTCATCCGCAGCCGCGCCTTCCAAGGCCGCTGCCACAACGGTGTTCATCTTCGGCCTGATTGCAACGGGCATCATGATCGCCATCACGACCATGATGTACGTGAACTGGTCGCTGATCTCGCCGCAGTGACACGCATGCGCGACGTTATGAAGTCGGCGCGCGCCGCAGAGGCTGTGGCGCGCGCGTTAGACGAGGACCTGGGGTCGGGAGACGCCACGTCGCTCGCCCTCGTGGACCCGGACGCAAAGGCGTCCGGGTCGATCTATTCCCGCGTTCCGTGCGTGGTCTCGGGAACGACGGTAGCTCGCGCCGTAATGAAGACGGTGGACCCGAAGCTCAAGGTCAAGATACTCCGTCCCGACGGTTCCCTTGTAAAGCCGGGCGAGGAGATAGTCGCCTTCTCGGGCCGGGCGATTTCGATCCTTTCCGCGGAGCGCGTGTCGCTCAACTTCATGCAGCGCATGTGCGCAACGGCGACTCTCGCCAGGAAGTTCGTGGATGCCACCAGGCGCTGGGGCACGCTGATACTAGACACCCGCAAGACGACTCCCGGGCTGCGCGTCTTCGAGAAGTACGCCGTAACCTGCGGCGGCG
>Ga0310786_10004502_pt1 | contig 19413 bp, 16 predicted proteins | sample AusTroGonzalo_MG_FD_203881 | JGI IMG/M metagenome (GOLD analysis project Ga0310786, IMG submission 203881) | Bovine rumen microbial communities from tropical cattle in Woodstock, Queensland, Australia - Gonzalo_03 (v2) (version 2) | ecosystem: Host-associated > Mammals > Digestive system >... | reverse complement strand
ACAAAAGAATGAGTACCGTGAGAATAATCGGGAGCGACACCTGCCCGAGCGGCGGCAAATTCTTAACAGCCAACGCCGTAGCAAGCGATGCACCCACCGTATTTGCAATCGTATTCACCACCAGCACCGAAGCGATATAGCGGTCAATATTTTCCTTGACATGCACAATGTAGCGGGCGGTGAACTTTTTTTGTTTTTGCAGTTGTTCAATAGTTGCAGGCGGCATGCTATAAAACGACGCTTCTGTCACCGAACAGAACGCCGAAATGGCCAAGCAACCTAAAACCGTAAGGACGATATAAAACATTATTCAATACCTAACAAAGCCGGTTCAAAAAGCGCAGGTTCGACAGCCCAAAGCTGCGGGCGGCTCAAATCATAAATGTAGTCGGTCCAGTCGGACAACTGGTAAAGCATCTTGGCGCCCGAAGTCGGGAGCGTGAGCGAATGGCCGGAGCCGAGCACCTTCAAGTCGATATCGGTATTCGGACCGATGTCGGCGAGTTGCTTGGCGACGGCGATGGCGTCGTCGATTCCGCCGAGATCGTGGACAAGTCCCGCGGCAAGAGCCTTGATGCCAATCATGACGCGGCCGCCACCGTAGGCGGTATCGACGGTCGCCTGCGGGATACCTGTAGCCTTCGAGACGACTCCGGTAAAGCGCTCGTAGAATTCATCCATGTACGCTTGCAAGGCGGCCTTTTCGCGGTCCGTCCAGGAGCGCGTATAGGTCGTCGCATCAGCATATTCATGCGTCTTGACGGTTTCGGCCTTGAGCCCGATTTTTTCCATCAAGCCCGAGGCATCGATTTTACCGCCATAGATACCAATGCTACCCACAATAGCCATCGGTTCTGCAAGAATCTTGTCGCCGGCGCAGGCAATGTAGTAACCGCCCGAAGCACCCATGTAGCCGATGCTAGAAACCACCGGAATTCCCTGCTCGCTAACATTGCGGAGCGCCGCCCAAATCTTGTCAGAAGCAATAGCGGAACCGCCCGGCGAAGAAATGCGCACGATCAAAGCTTCGGCACCAGACGAGGGCAATTTGCGAATCAATTCAAGAACCGAGTGTTCCATGCGAGAATCGATGGTGCCATCGATATTGAGAAGAGCAATCTTTGCACGCGGAGCCCAGCTTTCGTTGAAAATCTTTTTGTCTGTGGGTGCCCAAGTGCGGTACGCAGCATTCGGGTAATCGATATCGAAGAAAGTCTTTAACGCATACGACGGCACCTGATCCAAGTAAAGCAAGGTATCCACAAGACCAGCGCGCTTTGCCGCAGAAGCAGTCACCAAGGGCTCGCCCGCCAAGGAATCCAGGTGGGCATACATCTTGGGAGCAGTCATTTTAGCGCTTACGCCGCGCATAGAAATGTAGGTCTGCAAAGCAGTCCACAAATCCGTATACAGCGTGTCTAAATTTGCGCGAGCCTCTGCCGACATGGAGTCAGCAACATAAGGTTCTACAGCGGACTTGTACGCCCCATGACGCAAGAATTCCGCCTTCACGCCTAGTTTGTCAAACAAACCCTTATAAAAGAGAATGTTTCCGCCGAGACCGCGCCAGTTCATGTGAGCTGAAGGTTCCACCGCAATGCGGTCCGCATGCGCCGAAGCGAGCAATACAGACGGGCGGATGTCATCCATATAGGCGACAATCTTGCTGCCGCGGGCCTTGAGTTTTTTGACGTAGCGGTCAATTTCGCTTGAAATTCCGATATTGCCCTTGTAGCCCGAGAAATCAAGAAGTACAAGGCCACAGGCCGGATCGCGCAGCATGTGTTCGAACAGATTACGCACATGCCAAATGCTAATGGAACTCTTGCGGAAGAACGAGAATTCGTCTTCGGTTTCAGAGATTTGCATATCAAGCGGCACGCGAACAATTTGGGCACTCAAAGAAGCGTTCGGATTGCGGGAACTGTGATAGCCCCACGCGCCACCCTTGGGCAAGAAGTCGTCGTACACATGCAAGGCGACATTGTTGTAGCCACCGAAACTGGTGGAAAATGTAAGGCGGTATTCGTCGTCGCCATAGAGCGGCACGCGCAAACCCCAGCGCACACCATAAAGTCCAAGTTCAACAAGCAGGCGATGGTCTTCGAAATTTTCGACATCGTAGCTTACGCTAAACATGGGGCCAATGCGAACGGTGGCGCCCAAGTTCTGCACGCGTTCAGGAGCTTGCGGGCCCGTATAGAGCACGTTATCGCAAGAATAGCCAAGCGACATAAACGAAAACGGACGAACTATCAAGCCCAAATCTAGGCTCCATTCCGTGCCAGAATAATCCGCCGTACGAATGGCGTTCACTCGCTCACCCACAAAGACCAGACGATTCCATAACGAATTTCCGTGAGTCAGACTCCAGCGCGAAATATCTAAATGGTGCGGGCCCTGAATGTATTCAAAGCCGGCTGCCCAATGGTTCAAATTACCACCGACGCGAAAGTTCTTGATGGACTTATCGTAATCATAGCTGAGAAGCAAGCCCTTGGAATCAAAGGCGGTAAGGCCAGCCGGGTTGCCCCAAATACCGTGTTCGTTTTCAAGCGAAACAAAACCCGATTCTCCCGGAATATAAGCAAAGGCACACGCTGCACAGAACAAAAACAGCGCAGACACGGCCTTATTTTGCATCAGTTTCATTTACCCTCCCCTTTTTATAAACTTCACCAATCAAAGAAACCAGTACGACCGCATTGCAGGCGTCGTAAAAACCACGATACCAATCGTATGCGGAATCTTCATCTTGTGTGGCATTCTTATAAGAGCTTAAACAATTTAGAAAAGCCTGATGTTCCTTTTGCAATGCATACGCCGGATTGCCATTGCGATAGGCGCCCAAATCTAGCGATACGGAACGGCCGTTCATCGAGATTTCTACCATGCGAGAATCTGTAGCACAATTGCGGTCCGCAATAAATTCAGCCTTTAGCGTACTCAAATCATAAAAGGCGTGAACGCGATCGTCTGACAATTCTTCACAATGAAACGACCTATACATCATGGCGTTCTTGTCTACAAAGAAATTAAGCAAGTCCATGTCGTGGATCATTAAATCGTATTCCACGGAGACGTCACGATTGCGCGGCGAAAAACCGTGCGTTCGCGTAAACTTGAAGGAAATCGGAGCGAAATCTTGTTTCTGAAGGTACCAGAATTTCAAGTAATCCTGCATTTCCTTGCAAAAGTCAGTCTTCACAAATTCTTCGATTGCCGGATTGTAGCGTTCCGAATGCCCGACAAAGACAAATGCGCACCGTTTCAAGGCTAATTTCTGGTATTCTAGAGCATCCATCCCAGATACCGACACAGGCTTTTCCACAAGCACCGGGAGTTTCGTTTTAATGCATTTTTTGACGTATTCGTCGTGCGTTACGGCCGGAGATGCAACGACAGCAAAATCGGGAGCAAGTTCGCCGGCTTTAATTCGTTTGAACAAGGCGGTAGCTTCGGCCGAAGTGTCTGCAACCCCGATAAATTCAACACCGTCTTGTTCGAACAGCCGCTTGTGCCGCTCGCCCATGGTTCCATTACCAATCAGGATAGCCTTATAAGAACAGGAACTTTGCATAAAGCCCTAATGTGTGGCCGGTTTCCACTCCAAATAAATAGCCACGGTTTATTTCGTAAAAGAGGGCGATTCCCAAGGACTTCTTGAACACCGAGATGTAGCGGGCCGCATCGACACGAATTCTAAAGCCGCGTTCCAAGTCATCCATTTTTCGGTAGGGCTTGTCCATGTTCATGTTTTCGGATTCCTGGATACGCCAGCGATACAACAAGGTGTAATCGAGTTGCCAACCGGTATGGTTATCCGGGTCCCAAAGCAATTTCCACGAGAAGGAGCCTTTTACGCCCAGTTCGTCGCCCGGCTGATAATTCTGTTTTTCGAGAAACGTGAAATATTCTAGAGCTAGACCAAATGTCAAGTTTTTGGTAAAATCGTAAAGACCGAACGGAGAAATTCCAAGGCGATGAAAGCGATTCACCCTAGAGCCTTCGCGCGGCGGAAGTCGCCAATTGAAATCGACGCCGAAAAACGGGAACGGCATCATTTTGGCACCTAAGTACGATTCGTTAAGCCCGTTGACATGCAAGTTCAACGCTTCATGACGTTGATCGTGGAGCATGAGGTCGTATTCGTAGCTTAAAAGCCTATACGAGAAATCACCATAAACGCTAAAGCACTTGCACGGGGCATACTCCCCCGCCAAATTCAAGTCGACACTATAGACATCGTCACGAAGTTCTGCAATGCTCCCAAACAACACATAGCTTGCTGGGCCGCGAACAGGCGAAACGGTTTCACGGGCGTGGAGAGTAACCACACTCAGCAAGAGAGCTGCAAGCACGAAAGGTGTAAAACACCGGCGTTGAATCTTAGAAAGCATCATGGATAAATCTAGAAAATCTATATTTGCCTTATGTTCCGCATCTCGGTTTTTCTTTTCATTTGCACATTGTTTTGTTCCTGCGTTTGGAACGACACGGAAAGAAATCCCGATTTTTTAGTTTTAGACGATTCTGAATATCCTTATGCCGGCCTGCCGCGACTTGTGATTGAAACGGAAGACTTTGCCCAAATTAGTGACAGAGAAACGAATTTAACCGCGAAGTTACAAATTTACGGCGAAAATTCGCCCGAAAGTGACGTCTTTGACCTAGAAATCAAAGGCCGGGGCAATTCCAGTTTTTCCATGGCAAAATACAGCATCAAACTCAAATTTGAAAACAAACAATCGCTGTTTGGAATGCCCAAGGATAAAGAATGGGACCTAGTCGCAAACCACCGCGACAAAAGCATGCTCCGCAATTACATAACCTATCAACTCGCCCACACCCTGCACGACAGCTATTCCCCGCGAAACCAGTTTGTCGAAGTTTTCTTGAATCGCAGATACATGGGCGTTTACATGCTTGTGGAGCACATCAAAGTCTCTCCACAACGAGTCAAGATATACGAAGATGATTCCAGCTACTTATTCGAGAAAACTTCAGCTAATGCAACAGGCGAAAACCTGATTACGACAGACATGGACTTTAACTATGACATTTGTTACCCCAAGAATCCAACAACTCAAATAAAGGAAACTCTAAAAAGCCACCTCAACGCATTCGAAAGTTTCTTACAAAGTAAGGCCGTCAACAATACGGATTCTCTGCGGAACTGGATTGACATAGACGATTTCATTCGCTATTACTGGATTCAAGAGTTTTCTCACAATACCGATGGTGCCTTTAGGCGAAGTCATTTTATTACTTGGCAAAAAGGTTTACCTATGCAAATGGGCCCCGTATGGGACTTTGACATTGCTTACGGAATATCGAGCAACGGAGTCGTTTCTCCCCAAAACTGGTATGTCAAAAAGTACGGTTGGTACCGCCTTATTTTCAAGAACAAGCAAGTCAAAAAGATGGTCGGCGATTATTGGCAAGAAAACCGAAATCATTTTGAAGACATGCTAGATTCCATTGACCAAGCGTGGCCGAAACTCGACAAGGCAATGCAAAACGAATTCAAGCGGTGGCCCGTTTTAGAAAACGATTCCGAGTGGCCCTTTATAGAAGCCTACGACAGCTATGAAGATGCTGTGAACGCCTTAAAAGAGTGGATTAACCAGCGCTTGAAATGGGTTGACGAAAATTACGACCTCTAAAATTTCTTATTTTTATTTTCATGAATATCGGTATTATTTTCGCAGGCGGTGTCGGCTCGAGAATGCATAGCAAAGATTTGCCCAAGCAGTTTTTGCGCATTTATGATAAGCCCATCATAATTCACACGATTCAACATTTTGAAAAGAACCCCTTGATTGATGCGGTTGTTGTCGTGTGCGTTGCCGACTGGATTGACTACTTCAAGAATCTGGTAGCCCAATTCCACCTGCAGAAAATCAAGAAGATCGTACCTGGTGGAGAATCAGGCCAACTTTCGATTTACAACGGTTTGGTTGCCGCAAAAGAAATCGCCCAAGACGAAGAAAGCATCGTCTTGATTCACGATGGCGTGCGCCCGCTTATCAACAGCGAACTTTTGACCAAGAACATCGAATGCGTCAAGAAGCACGGAAATTCGATTACAAGCGGCATCGTAAAAGAAACGATTGTTGAAATTGACGACGAAGGCGGAATCAAGATGGTTCCGGACAGAGCGCATTCCCGCGTGGCCAAAGCCCCGCAATGTTTCTGGCTTCATGACATTCTTTCTGCACACAACCGCGCGCTCGAAGAAGGCCGAAAAGACTTTATCGATTCCTGTACGCTCATGCAGCATTACGGATTCAAGCTGCACATGACAGACGGCCCTTACGAAAACATCAAGATTACGACTCCTGATGATTTCTACACCATGAGGGCTATTTTGCAGGTAAAAGAAGACGCCCAGATTTACGGTTTGGACTAAATGAAAAAAATTGCAATCTACACCGTTCTCACCGGAGGCTACGACCAATTAAAGCAGCCCTCCGTTACTGACGAGCGGTTCGATTACATCTGTTTTTCTAACGACATTCCCAAGGACCGCATTGGCGTATGGGAAATCCGCAAGTTTGACGGGGAATTCTGTTCTAAGCAAATAGAATCCAGATACCCGAAGATGCACCCCTGGATTGTACTTTCGCAATACGATTACAGCGTCTATATGGACGCAAACATTTGTATCGCCTCGAAAGATTTTTACGAACGCGTCATCCAGAAGATTGAAAACGGAGCTATTCTTTCGGGCATCAAGCACCCGTTCAGGGATTGCTGCTACAACGAAGGCTACGTTGTTTTCACCTATGGGCTCGACAAGTTCTCGGCCATCGTGAAAGAGATGCGATTTATCCGCAAGCAAGGGCTTCCGCGCCATTACGGCATGTTCGAAGCCAACATCATCTTGCGCAGGCATGACAACGAAAAGGTGCGCCGACAGTGCGAACTATGGTGGGAAATGATCAACAAGTATTCTCGCCGAGACCAGCTTTCGTACCCTTACACACTATGGAAAGAAAGAATTCCGTTCGACTACTTGCTGCCCGAAAATGAAAACGCACGCAATTGTCCTTGGCTTCAGTTCGAAAGCCATGTGCGCGAGAAAAATATTTGGGGCAAGAAATTAAAGCGAGTCGGGCGATTCGTTTATCGCAAGTTGGTGGGATACGGAAAGTAACCTAATGTTTCTTTCCGATTGATTTTAAATCCAACATTTCGCCAAAAAAGTTATCCCACTTCGACGGGGTGAATTTAAAGAATCCCGCATCGTGGAAGAAAGTCATTTCGCCAAAATAGACCTGATTGTTGCAGCAGAAAAAGTCCACTCTCACATGGGGAATGCCTTCTGACAACTTTTTCGCAAGGCTAACCATTTCATCAAACTTTGCAGGCTTTTCTGGAGGCACAGATGCATTCGGTTGGTCTATAACGCAATCCAAATGATTATAGTCCATATCGAAAAAGTCCGTAACAGTATCTTGGGCGCCATCATTAGAAACGTACATGAACTTGGGTTCACCGTGAAAGCAGAAAAACTTGTAGTCATAAGGGACTTCGTCTTTTTCTGATCCTTGCAAGAACTGTTCTGCAATAACAAGCGGCTTAATGTCCTTATACGGCCATTCTCTGAATCTATAATAGTAATTCTTTTTCAGAGACTCTTTAAAACGAGATTTTATCTGATTTTCATCAATTTTACTTTTGTCATGGCAAACGACAACACTGCCGGAATCATGATTGCATTTCAAAACAAATTGATTCGGCAATTTACTGAAATCAATCTTATCGGGATCGTCCCACACTCCCAAAATAGGAATAAGGTACTGCTTTCCGATTTTATTTTCTACAAAAGACCGGACTTCATATTTGTCGGCCTGTTTGCTAAATAACGGCTGACGGTAGTTCAACTTCAGCCATTGCATTTTCTCATTAAAGCCTTGCGGATTGGCCCAATTTAGCCAATAGCCCATTTTGCTTCGCCACATCAACGACAGATAAATTTTATCAGGCAACCAGTTCAATCGGCCCTTTTTCGCCCACCGATCGAACAACGACAGCGGTCGTTTTGTATAGCGAATTGCAGACTGAAGAAACTTCATCCTAGGGCTCTAGTTAAACAAACTCTTTAAAAGAGTTGCAATTATTTTCTACGGGTCCAAATATAACTTTTTTCATTTGCCAATTATTCTATCTTTATTTAAAATGAGTTCAAAAAAAAGATTCATTATAAATAGCTTCGCCCAGGTATTTGCCTTTTTGGTCAGTTTAGGCATTACCTTTTTCTTAACTCCATATATAGTCAGCCAACTTGGGGCGGCTGCATATGGTTTTGTCGGATTGGCGAGCAATTTTGTGGGTTACGCTCAAATTATCACCATTGCGCTGAATTCCATGGCCGGACGCTTTATAACCATCAGCGTCCACCAGAACAGAATCGAAGACGCCCGTCGCTATTTCAGTTCCGTTTTCTTTTCAAATATCATCATTGTCGCATTTGTGAGCATTATAGGCGTCGTCGTTCTCGCGAAATTAGAGTGTCTCATCGATATCCCGCCAGAACTCATTCGAGATGTCAAACTTTTATTCTTCTGTATCTTCCTAAACTTCTTTATCAGCATTATTTTCAACGTTTATAACGTCAGCACCTTTATTGCGAACCGACTAGATCTCTCGTCCATCAGGACAATCATTGCAAACATTCTCAAAGCAATACTCCTCGTTGGCTTATTCTATTTGTTTGATGCAGCCGTATGGTACATTGGTTTAGCAACCATTATCAGCACGATCTATATCATTTGCACCAATATCGTTCTTAAGCGAAGGCTGACTCCCGAGTTGTCCGTTTCTTTAAGTCACTTTGACAAAAGTTCCATCAAAGAACTATTGTCTGCAGGCGTTTGGAACGTTGTCGAAAAGCTCAGTGCTATCCTCAGTACCGGTTTCGATTTGCTCCTCGCAAACTTGTTTATCGGCGCAACGCAAATGGGCGTTTTAGCAATTACAAGAAGAATCCCGACCTTAACGCTAACCCTGTTTGAACGCATCAACTCCATTTTTGCGCCCCCATGGACAAAGCTTTACGCAACAGACCAAAACGAAGCTTTACATAGGCAAATCATCAAAACACTTCGCTTTTTCGGGTTGATAAGCATCATTCCCAATGCTTTCATCTTTGCATTTAGCGACATGTTTTATGCTTTGTGGCTTCCGTCGCAAGACACCAAACTTTTATACTGCTTAACACTTGCCGCATGCATCGACCTCCCCATCGCCATGCCGCTACAACCCATCTATAATCTTTACCCTATCACAAACAAAGTCAAGGCCAATTCTCTTTTCAGCCTATTCACCTTCGGTTTGACATTCGTCATTGTTTTCGTAGGGTTAAACGTAACGAGCGGAACGTTTACGCATTTGATGATTATCTCTTGCACAAGCGCCGTCTTTAACATTGTTAAAGCGCTTACGTTCCTTCCCTTGTATGGCGCACACTGCATTAAAATGAAGGCCAAGTTCCTTTATGTTTGCACTATCCGAAGCGTTTTGTCCTTTACCGTTTTGCTAGGTCTTCTGCTCTGGATCAAAACAATGCTTCCTCAACCGAGTTGGGAACTGTTGGGCATTTGCGGTGTGGTCACCTGCATTCTAGGAACCATAATCGGGTTCCTAATTATATTGAATTCCGCAGACCGAAAGGAAATTTTCGGCCTCGTATCCAAATTATTCCACTAGCAAAATTCTTTCAATTGCGGAATGTAGTTTCGAATGGTTTCGCCTTCGTAATTTTTCGAAACGCATTCAAACAGAGCCTCTAAATCGGAATAGAGTTTCTCTATCGATTCATCCGTTCTAAATGTCGGGCTACCACCTGCCATCAGTTCTGAAGAATGAATCATGAACATAAGGTACGGAAAATCCGACTTCGCCATCTGCGCAACATAACGGAGCATCTGTTTGAGATTTTTACCATTCGGACGTACCCATACGAGTCGTCCTTTACGTGCCGATTTCAATTCTTCCAAAATTTTCTGTGGATGTTTCAGGACTCTTTTTGCCCGGAAATGATGGTCAAAGCCCACCGTAACAGGAACTTCTATGATGGATTCTTTTCCATTGCTCGAAGTTATAAAAGACGGCGTTTCCACCATATTGCGATAATCGGAACCGCAACTATTTTTCGTCAACCCCACAGATGTCCGCCAATCGATATGCGGGGTAACAGAACAATCCACCAGATAGCCTTTTTCAATCAGCAAATCAAAATAGGTCTGATTCATGGCCCAGCGCCCCGCACGGTGCGTTACAGGCTTCACGCCGAATTTTTCCGTGAGCAAATCATCCATCACATGGATTTTTTCTCGCATCACCGATTCGGGATATTCAATGAGATAAGGCAGGCCTTTTTCGGCAGCCGGCAATTCAAAATAAGGAGGATTATTCCATGCGTGCAAGTGCATGCCCACTTCGCAACGACCTTCATTCTGCGCCGCCTTTGCAAATTCGACATAGAATGGATCCTGAGCCATTTCATAATTTGTCAAGTAAACCGGCTTGAAGCCGAACTTGTCACAAAGTTTTTGAAAGCGGGGCAAAGCACGGGCGTTTTTCGTTTCAACCGGATCACCGATTTTATATTCCCAAAGATTATCGCCTTCCGTATCAATCGTTATCAAAAACTTTTTCACTTTTTGGCATACTCCTCAAAAAGTTTTGCATAGCCATCGGCCATTTTCTGGGTCGTATACTGCTGCACAATCTCTAGGGATTTAGCACCCTTGTCTTTGCAAATTTCAGGATTTTTGAACAATTCGCGCATGGCGTTGAACATAGCGTCTTCGTCATCGTCTTCAATCAAGTAGCCATTCTCTTGAGCCAAATCGCGAACGCCACCCACATCGGTTGCAATCACGGGCAAGCCAAAAGCCATTCCCTCGAGAACAGAAAGGGGCAAACCTTCTCGGTGGCTTGACGAAATATACACATCTGCTTTTGCCAAAAAAGGCCTCGGGTTTGCGATGTAACCCGTAAAAATCACCTTGTCTTCGATATTCAATTCAGCAACCGTTTTTTGCAATTGCTCTTTGCATTCACCGTCGCCGACCAAATAAAGTTGAACATCAGAAGAAACTTCTTTCAAAAAGCGATTGAACGCCTTGATGATCAAAATCTGGTTTTTATTTTCATCTTGGCGGCCCACATTGATAAAAGAAAAACGATCATGAGGTTCAGGAACGCAACCGTCTATATTGACACCGTTGTTTACGTAACAAACCTCTTTCTCCGGAATATTCCAGTATTCCTGGCACAATTTTTTATTGAATGCAGAAATAGCGACCGTTATAATGGACTTCGTCTTTAACCCAAATTTATAAGCGCGCCTTGAATTTCTAAAAATGAACGAGCGGGCGGGTTTGGTATGAATCGTGATAATCGTTTTAATACGGGCCAAAAAGCCCCAATAAGTCGCCACAATTCCGGTCTGATGAGCATGAATGACATCTGGTCTGATTTTAGTCAGTTCCCACATCAATTGCAAATACTTATAGCGACGCTTTTTCGGCTTCAAATAAATCACTTTGAAACCTTTCGCCAGAACTTCCTGTTCCAACATAGACGCAAAGGGGCGGGCTTTTTTAAAGCAAATAATCGTTATGTCGAATTTTTCCTTATCCAAATGAGTGATAATCTCATGCAATACATGCTGAGCACCTCCCATTTCCAATTCATCTATAACTTCGACAAGCTTTATCATAATTACGCATTCCCTTTAACCTAAATATAAAAAAATGCTATTTTTGCGGACAATGGAATCCAAAAAGAAATTTGCAATCAACGGCATCGCTCAGGTATTTTCATTTCTTGTAAGTATAGGAATTACCTTTTTCCTGACGCCCTACATTGTTAGCCGTTTGGGTGCTGCCGCGTATGGTTTCGTTGGTCTTGCAAGCAACTTTGTAAGCTACGCTCAAATCGCAACCATCGCCTTGAATTCCATGGCCGGACGATTTATAACTATTAGCGTTCACCAAAACGATATTGAAAAAGCCCGAAAATACTTCAGTTCCGTATTTTACTCTAACATCATTCTCGTTGCATTCATCAGCATCATAGGGCTTGCCGTACTATACAAGCTAGAACACATCATCGACATTCCTGCCGACAACCTGTACGATGTGAAAGTCCTTTTCGGATGCATATTCCTCAACTTTTTCATCAGCATCATATTCAACGTCTATAACGTCTGCACCTTCATCCGCAACCGTCTAGACCTTTCTTCAACAAGAACCATTATCGCAAACGCCCTCAAGGCTATTCTTCTCGTAGGAATCTTTTACTTTTTCGACCCGGCCGTCTGGTACATCGGCCTTGCAACAGTCATCAGCACAATCTACATTATCATAACCAACATTCATTTCCGGCGCAGACTTACACCGGATCTTATCATCGGGCTCAAATATTTCGACACCAAAGCAATCAAGGAGTTGCTTTCTGCAGGCATCTGGAATATTGTATCTAGATTAAGCGGACTATTGCAACATGGTTTCGACCTTCTAATTGCGAACCTGTTGATTGGCCCAACCGAGATGGGTATTCTCGCCATCATTAAAAGAATCCCGACGCTGACGCTCACCCTTTTTGAACGAATCAATTCCATTTTCGCCCCGCCTTGGACAAAACTTTATGCCCAGAACAACTTTGACGAATTACACAAAAGCATTGAGCAGTCCCTTAGAATTTTTGGTTTCATCAGCTTTATTCCGACAGCATTCATTTTTGTTTTCTGCGACTGGTTTTATCAATTGTGGCTACCTTCTCAAGACGCCAAATTGTTGTACTTGTTGACCGCAGCAGGTTGCCTTGAATTGCCCTTGGCCATGCCGTTACAGCCCATATACAACATTTTCCCCTTAACAAACAAGCTCAAAGCGAACGCCTTGTTCAACCTTGTTATTTATACGGCTACATTTGCAACCGTTGTCATTGGGATTAACATTACCGAAAGCTCTCTGACGCACATGCTTTTGATTGCAGGAACAGGCTCATTCTTCAGCCTGTCTAAGGCTCTTATATTCCTGCCCATTTATGGCGCCAAATGCATCAAAATCAAGGCAAAGGCTCTATACTTAGGAATGCTACGTAGCGGCATCGCATTCGCCGTCTTGATTGTCCCGCTATTTATTCTGAAAAGCCAAATTTCACATATCAGCTGGCCGATTCTTGCAACAAGTATTGTCGCCTGTTGCTTATTCGGTTTTATTATCGGTTATGCGATTATATTGAATAAAAACGACCGCAAGGGAATCGCAAAAATTTACAGCAAGCTAGCGAAACGTTTCCACCACTAATTACGGAACTACACGGCCAAGGGTCGTGGGGTCGATGGGTTTTTCTGCGCAAATGCTTGCGACAAGTTCAGCCACCTTTTGCGAGGCGCAGCCCTTTTCAAACACCTGTTCGCTTTCAATAAAGGCATCAATCGCCTTCTGGTAGACGGCATCGTCAAACGAATCAATTGCCTTCACGATTTCGTCATTACTAAGGGAGCAGCTAAACGGTAACTTATACGGGTCAAAATGGAAGGAACGTTCCTGCAAGTAATGTTCCATATCCGGCGCATACATCAAAGCGGGTTTACGCGAAAGAATAAAGTCAAAAATGCACGAAGAATAATCCGTGCACAACACATCGGCAGCGCACATTAATTCTTGCATATCTTCGTACTTAGATGCATTTACCACGCGGTCCGAAAATTGAATGCGACCTTCGTTCGCCTTGATGGCAAACGGATGCAATCTCAAAAGGCAGACCCAATTTCCGCCAAACTTTTTTTCAAGCGCAGCAAGCACTTTTTCCAAATCCAGGCTATCGCTTTGCCAGTCCGTACGAACCTTGCGGAAAGTCGGAGCATACAGGAACAGCTTGACATCCGAAGCCAGATTCAGTGATTTCCGAACTTTCTCGAAAACGTCTTCATTCGGATTCAGCATCAAGTCATTACGCGGGTATCCAACCTCCCAAACAGGTCCATTATACCAGAAAGCACGCTTGTAGACATCGGTGCAGAACTTGCTGTTAGAAATCATCATGTCAATCATGCGAGAATCATTGATGGCACAGCGTTTCCAATCCGCATTCACCAAATCACCCATATCGCCTTCGCATTTTTTGATTCCAATGGCTCCATGCCATGTCTGCAAATACACTTGATTCGCCCTTTTGCGGACGTATTCCTTTTGGCGGTTATTGGCCACCCATACTTTCGCCGTCGCCTGTTCATACACAGAACGCAGGGAACCCAATTTGACATTGCGACCACCCTCGCGATCACACTTCATAAGTTCCTTTCGAGCAAGCCAAACAACATCTAGGGACGGGTCAATTTGCTTGAGGGCCCGGGCAATATATTTGGGATTACAACCGTAACCGCGGCCTATAAAGTTATCAAAAAGCACCTTCTTCTTTTGGACAGGGAAGATTCTGAAACAGTAAAATAGGATTTCTCTTAGGCGGTCTTTGAGTTTCAATTCAACGCTCCATTTTTTCAATTCAAATATAGCTCTATTTAAAAGTCGACTTTTCCCTGCCTTCATAAAATTCTATTTTTTCCTTAGCATTCTCAAGGACTTTTCGCACATGATTTCAATTGCAATGGCAACTTACAACGGGGCAAAATACCTCCAATTACAATTGGATTCCATTCGAAACCAATCTTACAAGGATATTGAAATCATTATCTGCGACGACCATTCTTCGGACGACACTTGGGAAATTATCCAGAAGAACGCCACCGAAGATTCCCGTATCAAGCCATTCCGCAACGAAGAAAATCTGGGTTTCAAGAAAAATTTTGAAAAGGCGATCAGGCTTTGCCAAGGCGAATACATCGCCCTTTCCGACCAAGATGACATTTGGGAGCTGAACCACTTGCAAATTCTTTTGGACACCATCGAAAACCACAGCATTGCCTGCGGAGATGCAAATCTAATCGGAAGTTCTGGAGAATCTTTAGGTATGACTTTGAGCGACGCCGACTGTCTCGAAATTCCTCCGGCCGCAAATCTCGAAGTTGCCTACCGAGTGTACTTCAACAGCAGTTGCTTTCAGGGAGCCTCAATGCTTATACGCAGGGATTTTCTAGAAGCGGCCCTCCCCATTCCCGAAAAGGCCAAATATCATGACGCCTGGTTCGCGGCACTCGCCCCCTTTGTAGGTGGACTCATTTACACCAAACAAGTGATTACGCAACACAGGCGCCATGACAGCAATTCCTCGAAGCCTTTGGAATGGAAAAAACTCGGTCCCATTCATTACCGCGAGGCCCCGCGCCTTGCCGACAGAGCTTTCTGGCGCGAAGCGATTCTTGAACGAATCGACAACTTAACCGCCGATCAAAAAAAGTTCTTGAATTCGGTCAAGAAATATTACACCCGAAGGCTCGCCCGCACTAGAAAATTCAAGAATTTCTTTTTCAGGCTCCCGCACTACAAAGCAATCTATACCACCGACTCCAAGATTTACCTTGAATGGTAAAGGCAGCTTTTCATGAAGCTTTCCGTTAAAAAATTGTACAGTCTGATTCCAGCTCCTCTCAAGGACCTGCAAAATTCGCTTCGCATCAAAGACCGTCTTCTTTTAGCCGGCAAAAGAAGACGCGAAAAGAAGGCCGTTGCTAAAGTTCGCGCCAAAATCCAGCAGAACCAGAAGGTCAATGTTGTTTTCATGGCAATGTCTGTTTCTTTCTGGAAATACGACAACCTTTTCGAACTCATGCAAAAAAGTTCCCATTTCGAACCGGTCGTTCTGCTGACCAAGCGCCCTCAAGATGCTCCCGAGATCCAGCAAATGCACCACGACAAAATGGTAAAATATTTTGGAGAAAAGGGATTCCCGGTAATCGAGAACCTCCAAAACACCGACCCCGACATTCTCTTTTACGCGCAGCCTTACAAGAACAGCATTACCGAAGAACTTCGCGCCTACAATTTTTTGGACAAGCTCATTTGCTACGTTCCTTACGCCTTCTTTATTTCAAACTACAAGTGGGCTTACGACGCACAAGTGCACAATCTGGCCTGGAAGCTTTTCTACCCCTCGGAACTCCATAAAAAGAACGCCGAACAAATTTCCTTTATCCGCGGCAAGAATGTTGAAATCGTAGGCTACCCCCTCGCCGACAAGTTTGCAACACCCGCCGCAAGCGATCCCTGGAAAATCAAGGATTCTAAAATCAAGCGAATCGTATGGGGCGTACACCATTCCGTATTGAGCGATGACCTGGCCGACTGCGGTACATTCCTAGCCCACGCAGAATCCATGCTTGACCGCGCTCGCAAAAACCCGGAATTCCAGTTTGCATTCAAGCCGCACCCGCATCTCAAGGAACACCTCTACCGTCACCCCGATTGGGGCAAAGCCCGCACCGACACCTACTTTGCTGCATGGAATGTCGCGCCGAACACATTCTTGTTCGACAACGACTATATCGATTTGTTCAAGACATCCGATGCATTGATTCACGACTGCGGTTCGTTCACGGTAGAATACCTTTATGTCGACAAGCCCGTACTCTACATCGGCAACCAGCGCGACGACATCCTTTGCAACTTCGGGAAGGCTTCTATGGAAGCCAACTACACGCAAAGCGATTTCAGCATCGACGAATTCCTTCAAATGGTCGCTGGCAAAGCCGGAGCCGACACCAAACGCGATGTACGTCAGAAGTTCATCAAAGAGCAACTGAATCCGCCCAACGGAATTTCATTCGCCCAGAACATCATGAACATTCTCGAAAAGGCTTTCGGCTAGGACTTTTTCATGAAACCATTTTCTGCATTCCTTTTGAGTTGTCTGCTGTTTCTAGGAACAGGAATCAGCCTTGCTCAAAATCAGGAAAAGATTACCTTCGCTTCATGGAACATCCGGTGGCAAAGCGACGACGATGTTAAAAACGGGAACGCCTGGAAAAAAAGATTCGAGCCCATCGCCAACGTCATCCGATTTTACGATTTCGACATCGTTGCCATGCAAGAAGGCACTGCCGGAAAACGCGACGACCTTGCCCCCTTATTGAAAGACTACGCCTTCATTGAAATCGATTCTACGGAACACAATCCCATTCTTATCAAGAAGGACAAGTTTAAGCTTTTAGATAAGGGCAAGTTTTATTTATCGCTGACACCCGAGAAAAAAAGCAAAAGCTGGGATTCAATGCACAAGCGATTCTGCCTTTGGGCCAAATTGCAAAAAGACAGCACGACCTTTTTTGTATTCAACACGCACTTTGACCATCGTGGAAAAGTTGCCAAAAACGAAGGCGCCAAAATCATATACCAATGGATTCCCTCCATTGCCCAAAGCACTCCTTACATCATCTCCGGAGATTTTAACTCCGTCGAGGGCTCGGTTCCCTATGAGATTCTCATGTCGATACCAGGCATCAAAGATGCAAAGGATGTCGCACAATTCACTCATATCGTAAAAAAGAGCTTCAATCATTTTGACCCCACTCGCGACAGCAAATGGGACCTCGACCACATTTTTGTAGACTCGCGAATTCCCGTATACCGTTATGGAGTCCTCAACGAAATGTATTTTGACGGGGAAACCTATCGTTACCCCTCCGATCATTCGCCAATCATGATGGTGTTTGAATTGCCCGCTACAAATCAACCTTAAATAATTTCTATATTTCAAAACATGAAAAAGTACAAGCGAGCGATAACCTACGGAACTTTCGACCTATTTCACGTAGGACATCTCCGTCTATTAAAGCGTGTTGCAGCCTTGGCCGATGAACTCTATGTCGCCGTATCTTCGGACGAGTTTAATTCTATCAAGGGTAAAACCTGTGTCATTCCGTTTGCTGAACGTGCCGAAATCATTGAATCGCTTGCCTGTGTCACAAAGGTCATCCGCGAAGACAATTGGGACCAAAAGATAAACGACGTCAAGGAAAACCACTGCGACCTGTTTGTCATGGGCGACGATTGGACTGGCAAATTCAATTTTCTTAAAGATTATTGCGACGTCATCTACCTGCCTAGAACGCCTGGTGTAAGCACGACTGACATCAAGAAGATTCTGAAAAAATAGGCTCGAACATGAGCATCCTCGTCCTACTCCTTTTTTTCGGAATCCTAGGAATCATCTACTATGGAGATTCCCAAAAAAGGTTTATGGCATTTTTCGCAGGAACGCTCTTATTTCCTAACGTTTGCCTTTTCGTTAAGAACCCCTCTATTTCGCCCCAACACATTATTCTTTATACATTTCTCGCGATAGAATGTCTAAAGAATCGCGAAGAATTTTTTCGCGGCGTATTCAGGAACCCGTTAGTAATCCCCCTGGGGCTTTCTGTCGCAAGCTACACTTGCACAGCCCTTTTCAATGGTGGGCTACTCTCTATCGACATGTACTACGGCGTTCGCGATATCGTAGACACATTCGGCTACCTTATTGCAGCATACATCGTCGGCAAGAACAACGACATTCACGAATTCGCCAAATCAATTTATCCATTCATTGTCATCTGTTGCTTTTTCGGTATTATCGAAGGGTTGCTCAACGCCAACTATCCTTACAAGTTTATCAATTCGGCGTTCCCGCATTACAACGGTCTGTACAATTTGAATTCCGACATCTCGCTCGGTCAAAGCTGGCGAATCCGCACCTGCTTTACAACAAAGCACCCGACCGCCTTCGGAACATTCCTGATGACCATGTTCCTTTTCTACCTTCCCTATATAAAGAAAGAAGTCATTCCGTTTTCCAAGTTGTTGCTGATTCTCGGGCTCCTTGCCGTCAACATAGTCATGTGCGGTTCCCGAACAGCTTTATTCTGCACCTTGATTGGCGTCGCCCTGTACATCGCCGACCGATTCAGCATACTCGTCAAAATTGCCACCATCGGTTTGATCATCCTTTCTTTCACCGCAATTCTTGGGGTCATTGCCGACAATTTCAAAGGCGGGCAGGGGCGAGGTTCTTCGATTGACTTAAGAACTCAGCAGCTCATTTTTTCAATCGTCACTATCGACAAGTCCCCCATTTGGGGAAACGGCAACAAATACGCCTCGCATAACCTGTTCGAAGAAAACGATGCCGGACAGATGCGTGTCGAAGACAGTTCAGGAACGGACATGGGCGGCCTTGAATCTGTCGTATTCACACTACTCATCGACCGCGGCTTCGTCGGGCTGATTAGCTATTACCTGCTACTGTTCTGGATATTCTGGCTTTTCTACAGGTACCGCAACAGATTCAGCGAACGAGATGACGCCTTCATTATCGTGGGTGCAGGCATCCTGTTCCTAACGCTGTCGGGTTCAATCGGCAATAGTTCTGCATTCTTGTTCTCGATTCTTGGGTTGCAATTAGGCAACTTCGTTCAAGAAAAAGAAAAGCAAGAAGACGAAGAGGACGCTAATGCGT